>Ga0310811_10007693_pt1 | contig 13808 bp, 17 predicted proteins | sample YCmetagenome_FD_207642 | JGI IMG/M metagenome (GOLD analysis project Ga0310811, IMG submission 207642) | Soil microbial communities from experimental microcosm in Duke University, North Carolina, United States - YC | ecosystem: Engineered > Artificial ecosystem > Soil microcosm > Unclassified ... | reverse complement strand
CAAATTTCCTCAAATAGAAGTTCTGCATTATGATGAATTTGAAGCAAGGTTTAAAGATCAGTTTATGTCTTCCCGATAACCGATCACCGGTTAACTGATTAACTGCCAACAACTCGCCATTCACCCCTCACTATTCACAAAAAATTTATAGTTTCGCCCCCATGCTTACTGTTGAGAAGATTGGTGGCACCTCGATGAGTGCGCTTGCCGAAGTTTTGAATAACATTATTTATTTCGAACGCCAGGGCGATAGCCTGTATAACCGCGTATTTGTGGTGTCGGCGTTCTCGGGTGTTACCAACCTGTTGCTTGAAAATAAGAAGACCAAAGAGCCAGGTGTATACCACCAAATTGCCAATAACGAAGATTTTCATGGCTTGCTAAACCAACTGGTTGCTCAGTTGAAGGAGATCAATAAAAAATATCAATCGCTGGGGTTGGATGTGAAGGTTGCCGATGCTTTTATTGAAAAGCATGTGAAAAAGGCGGAGACCTACCTGGACAACCTGGTTGATGTGCTGGCTTCAGGCTATGTAAGCCGTGAAGGTATATTACAGGCAGCGAGAGAGATCCTGGCTTCAATAGGCGAAACGCATTCGGCTTTTAACCTGTCGAACATCCTGCAAAACAAGGGCGTTAACGCTAAATTGGTCGACCTTGGCGGCTTTGATGATATGCGCCCTTTCACCATAGATCAGCGTATCCGCGATGTGTTTTCAAACATCGACCTTGCGTCATGCATTTGCATCGTAACGGGCTATGCCAAAGGTACTGAAGGCATTATGCGTGAATTCGACCGTGGTTATTCGGAGGTCACATTTAGTAAGATCGCACAGATTTTGAAGCCTACCGAGGCTATTATTCATAAGGAGTACCACCTCTCAACCGCCGATCCGGGACTGGTTGGTGTCGACAATTGCAAACCTGTAGGCTTCACCAATTACGACATTGCCGATCAGCTGGCAGACGTGGGCATGGAGGCTATTCACCCAAAAGCGTCAAAACCGCTGGAGATAAATGGCATCAACCTGCGTATAAAAAACACCTTCGAGCCGGCGCATCCGGGCACACTGATCACCAAGGATTATGTGTCGACCCTGAAACGTGTGGAGGTGATAACTGGCTACGACAAGATGCTGATCATCGACGTGTACGATCCGCTGATGGTGGGGAACGTGGGCAGCGACTTGCAGATAATGCAGGTGTTTTACGATCACCGCATCAGCTATACTTTTAAAGCCACCAGTGCCAACAGCATTTCGATAGTGATTTGGGAAAGCGATTTCTCGCAGGCCCTCATCGACGACCTGGGCAAGAAGTTTGAGAAGATCACGGTGGAGAAATCGGCACTAGTATGCTTACTCGGCACCAACATGGATCAACCCGGACTACTGGCACGCAGCACCGAAGCATTAGCAAAAGAAGACATCAACATCATCAGCGCCGGCATGGCCCTCCGCAAAGTGAATATCCAGTTTTTGATAGCCCGGGAGCATTTTAGAACGGCGATTATTGCGCTGAATAAAGCGGTGGGGCAGTGATTTGTTAGTTGAATGGTTGATTGAGTTGATTATGTTGATTGGTTGGAATAGGTTAACTTAATCAACCACTTAACCCCATCAACTACTTAACCATCCTTTCATATCCTTCCCTCAATAACACCAACGCATATTCCTTATCCCCAACAGTACGTATATAAAAACTTATCCACCCCGTATTCTTAAAAGTGTGATGGTCACTAATACGGCCATCCAACATCAATTGGGCTTTTACCGACCGGTTCAACAGCATATCCAACAACCCATTACTATGGATATGGCCAATCTCTTTGCTATTATAGTTAAACTGCATGCCGCCGTATTTATGGATAACAGAGGTGGTACATTTCCATTTTAAAACTTCGGTTTCGATCTCATCCATCCAGTCGAGCAGGGCGGGTTGGGTGCAAAAAGCCCATAGTTTCAGCAAGCCATCGAACAGCCATCCAAAGGTCGGCACAGATTTCAGGAAGCCAATATACCGGGTTACAAACCTGAACATTTACTTTGCTTCGCTGAGTTCCTTAATATGTTCCATCACTCTAAGGTGTACATTACGGGTAATGCTTTGAGCCCAGGTATCATAATACCAGGTTGGGAAAACATATAATTTGTACCAGCTATTTCCGACAAGCGTGGTGGTTCCGTTGCCATTATCTTTTAGCAGAAACTGCCCTTGCTCGATGTCGATATGCCCCATGATCTCCGGGTCGCGGGGTTGATTGGTAATGGCAAAAGTGAGATTTTTGTTTTCGTCGTAAGTCACGATCTTCTCGTCAAAAGTATAGCCGTTGCTGAAAATGCACTTACGTTTGGCGCCGAGATAATAACCTTCCACAGTCGATTCCACCGGACTGGGCATACCTATTTTGAACAGCCAGTATTTGTTTTTCTCCTTTATCCGCTTAAAGGCAACCACATTTTTCCAAACCTGCTGAGGCGGAGCATTGACAATGATGGTATCAGAAACCATATTTTCGTAATGATGCTCAGACAACGAATCCGTAACAAAAACAACCAGCATTAAACCTACGATGCTTGTATTAAGCGTATTATTATTCCTGCGGAACATTGCCCTGCCAATGAGCGCACCGCTAATAATAGAGCCAAACAGTAATGGTGAAACTATAATAAGGCAAATTGATCCTTCGCCCAGGAAGATAGACGCTAACGCTATAGTAATAATTCCGTTAATGAACGATTTACCGGTTAGTTCTCGGCTTGTTAAACCGGCGTTACGCCAAAACCAAGCACTGATAATACCCATCAGCATAGGGACGATGATAAACTCTGAAAACACGAAAATGCCGCCTACATTAACATGGCTGTCTACGATAACATACTTGTCAAAGGCGATAATACCAACTGCAAACAGGTTTGAGATGCCATAGGCTTTAAGATCGGTAAGTAAATTTTTCTTGAGCATGATAAGTTTTAGTTAGAGGTTAAGATAGGATTTGTTTTGATAAGTCCAGCTTTTTGGTGTAACGATAGCAAAGATACAGGGGTATAATACCTACTACCCCAAAGCAACAATCTACCAGCGACCAACCGATCGGTATTCCCCTGATAGGTCCTGCAATAAAGGCGAGCGGGATGATGAGCACGCAGGCAATCATTCCAAATTGCAGCACCCAAATATTCCGAACCGGGTCTTTCAGCGGACCGATAAAGGCAATCGCGATCACAATATGCGCAAAGGCCAGCCAGTCGGTACCATAGCTAATGAAAGGATAACGGGCATTGGTATCGGCAACAGCATGGTAAACAGTATTGATCCATTGCTGTAATGCATTTGTGGGGCTATTGGTTGCAATAAGTGACAGCTCGCTTTCAATCGGAAAGGCCGTGACGCCACTTAGCACTAATCCGATTATGAAGAAGATAAGCAATATGCGGATGCGGGTTTTCAGGCGTTGTTCAGGTGTTTTCATAACGGTCAGACTCTCAGGCTTAAAATATCATCAATGGCATAATCAGCTTTGGTAAACAGGAATTGATAGCCTGAATCGAGCAGCCGTTTTGGTGCTACCCAACGGCTTTTAAGTATCAGCTCAGTTTCGGTGCCGATGATTCGGGCGCCAATGTTTAACAACCATGCAGGAGTTGGCAAGCCGATCGGCATACCATAACTTTTTCGCAGGGTATGCATCAGATCGGTGTTCTTTATTGCTTCCGGAGCAGTGCAATTGATCACACCATTCATTTCAGCATGATCTAAAATCCATTCGGTGCTGCGGGCAACATCCTGCTCGTGCACCCATGATACATATTGCTGGCCATTACCCTGCTTTCCGCCTAAACCAAACCTGACCAGGTTAAGTAACCGAGGAAATACACTGTCGCTGCGTCCCAACACGATCCCCATACGCAGGGCAACTTTACGAACCGGCGCTTTGCATTCGCTAAAGAATGCCTCTTCCCATTGGCGACAAACATCGATAGAAAATCCATACCCGATTTGCCCTGTGACTTCATCCTGCGCAAAGTCCTCGGCATGACGATAAATAGTAGCAGAAGTAATGTTGATCCAAAGTGCAGGCGGATTGCTTAATTCGCCAACAACTTCATTTAATAAAGTGGTCGGAACTACTCTTGAACTAATGATCTCTTCTAGGTTTTTGGCAGTATAACGACAGTTGACGTTCTTGCCGCAAAGGTTGATGAGCATATCGGCGCCTTGTATTTCTTTTATCCATTCACCTTTGGTTTTGCCATCCCACAATACAGTTTTAATGTTGTCTTCTGTGACCTTTGGTTTGCGACTGAGGATAATAACTTCCTCAGCCAGATGACGATAATACCGGGCTAATACACCACCTAAATAACCGTTGCCCCCTGCAAGTATGATCTTTTTGTATTTCATGGTTTAGTTGATTAAAAGAATGATGACCAATAGCGCAGCCCTATACAACGCCCAGGTGATCGTTAGCGTCCATCCCAATTTCAAAAGTTTTGTCCTGCGAATATGCTCCAAAAACATCAACCCGGCTATCAGCATAAAGTATAAACTATAGAATAAAGGATGATGACCGATCAACCCAGATAGCATCAGCATTACCCCCAACAGCAAAGAACCTGCAAAAGAAATGGTCATCATATTGCCGAGGTAGTTCCATCTTTCTTTTTTATTAACAAGGCTAACGATAAGCCCCTGGAAGAAGATCTGACCGCCGCATATCAAAGCTTCCCGGTAAATATTTCCCGCAGGGATGGTTCCTATAAGTAAGTCAGCGTATTGGGTGAGGAAGTAAGCAGTGACAGCCCAGGTAAACATCAAATAAGCAACCCGGTAACTTAAACGGAAAGTCGGCTGATATTCAAAATCATCGCCACCGGCGGGGATGATCACCCTGCGGTTGTAGGATATAAAAGCGTAAACCTTGCTCATCAGCCATACAAATGGCTTGAAATTGAACAGCGGCTTGAAGTACGGCATGGCAGAGCCAAATATTTTAAACAGACTGTTGATGCCATAAGTAACCTCTCCAGTTTGCTGGTTTACCAAAGCGATTTCGTTTACGGCCCGCTGCCTGTCCACCATAGGACAGGCATTTGGAGCGAGCTGCTGATAAGGTGTTCGGCCTTTATTTTCAAATAAGCCTGCTTTTACAAATGCCTGTGTGTAGGCGCTGCACATCGGGCATTCAGCGTCGTAAAGGATCAGGTAATCTTTAAATGCTTTCATTATCATATTATTTGAACTTTCAGAAAAAAATGAAAAGTATAGATAAAAAAATTTTATTTAAATATTTTCAGTATAGAACTCCAGAACCAGCTTTCCTCAGCCTTCAGCATGGTCTCTAAAGTTTTGTCAACGTTCTTAGCCAGTTTGTTGATATCCGTAATGGATTTATTAAAAGTCTTGAACTCCGGATCATTCTTCTCCCCTTTCACTTTAGATAACTCATCCAGGATTTTTATGATTGGGTCGAGCTCCCTTTTGCGGCGTTCTTTGGCTACCTGGCGGGCAATGTTCCAGGTGTCCTTGTCGGCGTAGAAATACTCTTTACGTTCGCCCGGTTTGTGACGTTTTTCTACCAGTCCCCAGCTGATCAGGTCGCGGAGGGTCATGTTGGCGTTGCCACGTGATATTTGCAGCGTCTCCATAATTTCTTCGGTGGTCAGCTCCTCAGGAGTGATCAGCAGCAAGGCATGCACCTGGGCCATCGTGCGGTTTATCCCCCACTCCGACCCTAGTTTTCCCCAGGCTTCAATAAACTTTTGCTTTGCCTCTGCCAATTCCATATACAAAGGTAAACAAGTTTTCAAACTTTCAAAATATTTTGAAAGTTTATTTCTTTTGAACGTTGTACGTTTTACGTAAGACGTGTACGTGATAATCAAAACGTATAACCTACAACGTACTACGTACAACCTTCAACACCCGTCTTCGCCACTAAACTCAACAACTCCAACTTCGGCTCCACTTCCAAACCACTGGCCCACAACTCATCGCCAAATTTTTCAAATGATTTTAACGACTGCAGCAATTGATGATCCTCCTCGCTATCAAACTGGTCGAAGTGCATAAACGTTTTACCGTCGGGTAGCAGCCAGCAGCTGTAATTAATTCCGGGATGATTCAATTTTTTTAATTCCTGCGTTATGGCGGCAATGTTAGCCTGGTTTACCGGTGCGAACTCCGCCGTGGTGGTGTACTGTACTCGTACTATTTTCATAATTTGATGTCGGTGAGTTTTTGTTGTACGTTTTACGTAGTACGTTGGACGTCATTATTAATACGGTTTAAACTTATAACCTACAACGTATTACGTATAACCTCTTCCCGCGCCAATAAAGATACCTCATCCAACGCACTCACCATACCCGCAAATGTGACATCTTGTGGGGTGTTTTGCGACATGGCTTACATGATAGGTATTAATAGTTATTAAGATACATGGTACGTCAATTTTAGCCTATTTAACATATAACCTTGATACAGACTCTATAAATTTACACACTCAGGTCAAAAAACTAACCTGCTAGAACATTAACGCAAATCGATGTATAACTTAGTTTCTACTTAACTCCAGCCACATGACTAAAGTAAAATGGTTTGAACGAAGCTTCGACTTCAGTAAGGATCAGAATATTTTCCCATCAATCATCGAACGCCTTAAAGGAACACCCGCACGACTGGAAGAAAAATTCAAATCCATCCCTTTTGAAATATTAGAGACGAAGGTCGATAATACCTGGTCGATCAAAGAAAACCTGGGGCATTTATCTGATTTAGAACCACTTTGGCAGGGAAGATTGGAAGATATTAAAAACGGTGAGATTGAAATGCGTCCGACTGACCTGGCAAACCGCAAAACCGATGAGGCCAATCATAATACCCAGCCGATAGAAAAGTTATTAAGCGATTTCAGGGCGATAAGAGAACGCACAATAAGCCTGATTGAGAGCCTGGATGAGGAAACCATATTTAAATCGGCATTGCATCCAAGGTTGAAAACGCCAATGCGTACAATGGATCTGTTTTTATTCGTAGCCGAGCATGATGATCATCATTTGGCGAGGATAACGGAATTGGTAAAAACACTGAATAAGTTTTAATTTAGGATCATGTCAGAATTTAGCTTATGGCTTGAGTTTGAAGAAGTAGATCCCGGAAACTGGGAACTTGAAAATGATTTTGCAAACATACATGTTGACTTTCCTGATGGAAGGCATTATGGTCTCAATGTATGGACTTTCAAATTTGTTGAAACAGCGGTAAAGTATAATCAGCAAAATGGTGAAAACCTGGACGGATTATACCTTACACCTCCAGATTTATTGGTAAAAGAACTTACCCGTGATTGTATTCAAAAAGCTATTAGTGATCTATTAAAGCAAGGCAATCTTGAAGATATATTAAACTCAAGCGTTTTATCAAAGCAATAGTTACTTTAAAGAATTATAAGCCTCCACCGCCTCTTCCAACTCCTTATACCATTCTTCCCCAAACTTGCGGATAAGCGGCTCCTTCAGGAACTCATGCACATGCACCTTCAACTCATTACCAAATGAACATGCCGGACTGCATATGCTCCAGCGGTCGTAGTTCAGCACGTCAAATTCAGGGTATTTGGTAATGCGGATGGGATATAAATGGCAAGAGATCGGTTTCTTCCAACTGATGGCACCGTACTCGTAAGCCTTTTCAATGGCGCATTTGGTAATGCCATTTTCCCAGGTAACGTAAGCGCATTCTTTATTCGTGTCGACGCAAGGTGTGGTGTAATCACCTTCAAAGTCCGTTACATAAGTTCCGGTTTCTTCAATGGTGGCTATACCTTTGGCGGTCATGAAGGGTTTTACTTTATCGTAGATCTCATCCAGAATATGCAGCTCATCATGATTTAATGGTGCACCGGAGTCCCCTTCCAAACAGCAAGCACCCTTGCATTTTTTCAGGTTGCAGACAAAGTTCTCCCTAACTACGTCCTCGTGCACCAAAACACTGCCGACTTCTATCATTGACCGTTGATTTATTTGATTAAATTGATTTCGCTGAACTTTTTCTACTGATTAACTAATCTCTGATAACTGATTACTAAATTCAATCAGTCTCCTTACTCACCGGGTTCAGCGGATATTTTAACCCACTGGCTGATGTCAGCTCCATGGTTAAGCTGCCAACTATCACTTCCACGTGCGCTTTTACCGGGATACGGTTGTTGTCATCCGTGATCCAAAGATACAGCTTACTGTCCTTTCTGAAAATACGGCCGGGAATAATCGTCGGACTAAACTTCAAACAGTTAAACGTACCCATTGAACATTTTATCCGCTCCTTACCCACGTAGGTAATATTCATGGCATGGATTCCGTCATCAAGGAAGTATTGCAGATCAAATTTTTGTCCGACCTGGATCTTCGAAACATCCAGGCATCGCGCAAAATAGTAGGCCGATACAAAGTCAAACACCTGGTCGCCTTTGTATGGGAATGTCCCTTTGCCTGCTGTGATCGTTTTCTTTTCGTGGTCAAAGGTCACCTTGTCGGTATGCTTCCAGCTCGATTCTCGCCTGTTTTCTTCATAAAAATAAGGCAGCAAAGTGTTTTTGTCGATATAGCTTTCATAGCGGTTACGTACCTTATAAAAAACATCGAAAGTACCAGCCGTTTTACCTTCGGCGATGATATGAAAAGCCGGCTTACCATTAAACTGGGTAGGGCTTTCTTCAACACGGATGTTAGCCTCGGCAGCGGTAAAAAAGCCGTACTTCATTTTATAGCTCAGCTTTTCGCCTGCTTTAAAAGCAACCTCGTTTATTTTATTAAGTTCCTGGGCGAAAAGATTTTGAAGGCAGCAGCATGCCAGAATTAACAACAAGTATTTCCTCATTCGCTGCGTTTAAAAAAGAAATTCATTTAGTCTTTGCGTTTATAGATCGGCACGGTCGAGCATGGCTCGCCAAACATGATGCTCTTCGCAACCGGCGTTAATTTCTTCGTCAATTCAACATACGCCGATACGGGAACATCAGTATCTCCGCACCCCTTAATAACGATACGCTGGTCGCGATATTGCTCAACGTCAAAGCCGGACATTGCTTTTTCAAAGAGCACCGTTTCTAAAACCGCAGCATCGCCAAATACTATTTCACGGGCAAATGGCGCCATACGGTTTGCGATCAGCATATAGGCCCAGGCAGGTACTATCGCATCGGCAGTGCAGGTAATAGCTACATTTTTGCCGGTATATTGTGCCCAATCGTGGTTTTTTACAAACTCCCTGAAATCCTTTTCTTTCAGGATCAGCTCCATATACAGGTTATCCTTGATATCATAAACCACCCTGTCACCCTGCGGATAAAATGAAGCCGGATCAAGGGTAACCAAACCACTCTGTGCTACTTTATTGACTATATTTTCCTGAATATCCATTGTATTAAAATTTAATATGCTCCGTCATTGCGAGGAACGAAGCAATCCCTACTTAGGACATTCAATGACCAGTAGTTTTTAACCGAACGTTCACCAACAAATTTCTTCTCCCTGACTTGCAAAGTTTAGAGATTGCTTCGTTCCTCGCAATGACGCTTCTCTAGTAAGCTGCCTAAAAAACAAAAAACCGGGATAGCTAAGCTATCCCGGTTACAAATTTACTTTAAAATATCTTACATGAACTTAGAGCGGTAATCTTTTACATTCGCCTTATCTTTCAGGGCCTCAAAGAACTGGCCTTGAGAACGCTGAGCTAATGCCTGGGCGATCTGCTCTCTTTGCCTGATCGCATTAGCCAATGGTGCAGGATTAACGAAGTTATCCAATACCACTACGTATACGCCATGCTGACCTTCTATCGGTTTCGACAGCTTGTTTGGCTGCGAACCAAATACAGTACCTACTACTTTATATTCTAATGATAAGCCAGGGATCACCGGGTTAGCAAATACCACGTTCTGAACAGGAACTACTTTAGTACCTGCTTTTTGAGCAGTCTGGTCAATATTTGAGCCACCGCTTAATTTTTCAATTAGTTGTTTTGCTTTTACATGCTGACGTACTGCGGGCTCAATCTGCTTTTTAACCGCGTCAAGAGGTGATGTACCCTTTGGCTTGATGGTAGTCAGGGTTGGAATAACATACTGATCACCTACTACATATACCTGGTCGCCGAAATCGCCTTTGCTGGCTTTAAAGGCCCATCTAACTATTTCGCGTGCATTATCTAAGCCTGGAAGAGCTGACGTTAATGCGTTTACGTCAGGTGCAGTTTTCTTAACCAAACCAGCCTTTTTAGCTTCTGCATCGAAGTTATCTTTAGTCAAGGAACCTAAGAATGTCTGAGCCTTCGCATAAGCTGCCTGCTGTGTTTTTGCACTTGGGGTTACAGGTTTATCAACCACAGCTACTTTAACAACCGGAGATGAACCTTTCATATCCTGGATTTCTACCAGGTGAACACCAAACTGTGAAGCCACAATCTTTAATTCGCCTTTTCTGCCACTGAAAACTGCATCCTCAAATACCGGTACCATTGCACCGCGACCGAAAGTACCTAAGTCACCACCCTTTTCGCCGGATGTCTTATCAATTGAATACATTTTAGCCAGATCAGCAAATGATTTACCACCTTCAATCAGTTTCTTCAGGGAATCTGCAGTTGCAAGAGCTTTCTTCTCGCCAACTTTGCTTGCATCGATCAGGATATGACGCGCTTTCACAGAGTCAGGGCTCACGCGTGAATCCACCAGTTTAGCAATTTTATAGCTGCCTTGTGAAAAGTACGGACCGTATACAAATCCTTTTGCCGCACCAAACATTACAGTATCCAATTTAGGATCGCCCAACTGACCTTTGCGTTTGTAAGCAATCGGAGTTTTTGTTTCAGAGTTTACCTGTACAAAAAGAGAATCATTAGTGCTGGCTTTGAACGATGGCAGCAATTTTTCTACCTGCTCTTTTACCGCAGCAGTGTCTTCTTTTGAAGGAGCAGCGTTGAAGCTTACATAGTCAAAGCTTCTCAGCTCTTGCTTATTGTTGAACTCAGATGAATGCTCGTCATAATAGTTCTTGTAATCTTCGTCAGTTAAAGTGACTTTATTGTCTGGGATCGATGCATAATCCAAAGTTGCATATTTAAAGTTCGACAACTTATTTTTTGCTTCGTAGTCATCCTTAGCATCCAGGTCGTTTACAAAAAGACCGGTGTTTACCAGGTTCATATATTTCTGCCCCAACTTATTCTGGGTCAATTGACCAATAAACTGAGCCCACTGTACCCGGACATCAGAACCTGGTTTAGATGCATTTAACTGAGCTTTGAAAGCATTCAATTTAGACTGATCAACTTTACCTGTAGCAGGATCGCCGAAGTATTGTACTACCTGCGGATCGGGATTGTTACCATTAACTAATGACGCACCTTCATCGCTGCTTACCACAAGGCCGAGTTTTTCAATCTCTTTGTTGAGGATGATCTCGCTTACTTTCTGATTCCACACGTTCTCTTGTATATAAGAAGTAAATTGTGCGTTCAGGTTGGCCTGGCCAGATTGTTGTTTAAATTGTGCTTCGCTTTGTTCAACGCGTTTGGAATAGTCATCATACGCTATTTTCTCTCCGGCAACTTCACCCAGCGTATTACGGTCACTACCGAAAATAGAATTGCCCGACCGGATCGCCTCTTCACCTACGAACGCCAAAAGTGAGAAACCGATGCCAAAAGCAACGATTTTGCCCATGCGCTCGCGCAAATAAGTCATTACACCCATATATTCTTATCTATATATTATATTTTAATTATTCAAAAGAGCGCGCAAGATACAACTTTTAGCAAAAAAATAAACACAAAATTTATTGACCAATATCCTGACTATTAACATGAATAATGCCTTTGCCCTGCCCCATGGTCCAAAGGTGAAAACTTTCATCGCTGACAAAGCTGGTACCATCTGTGAAACCACCATCAGCAAATTTTACATGAACAGCCTGGTTTGAGTGAATTTGTTTGGTATTCTGATCCCATATCAATTCTTCCGAACTGAAGGTGTCTCCTTTTGCATTTGTACCTACCACATTCTTGTGCAATTCGATTGTTTTTTCTTTCTCACGGTATACACCCTGATCAGCTCTGATAGTACTTGTCTCCTTTAATTCATTATCGTAAAAAATAACTTTTACCCCTTTGGGCATCTCAGTGTAAGGATTTTTCACCTTATAATTGATCATCACGGGGGCGGTCATATGTGCCTTCACCTTAGCTGAGTCGCTATAGATCACGTCGACGTCGGTATACTTTTCAATCGGCTTATTTACTTCGGCGGCTGATATTTTTTGAATATCCTTCAGATCGTTCTCACAGCCCGTCAGCAAAGCCAAACCAGCAATTATTACCGGCAAAAATAAGCTTGTTATATGTTTTGCCTTTATCATGGCAGGCTTATTCGAATTTAAACCGCTGGAACCACCTGTCGTTCAGTGTAAATCCGAGGTGTAAATTGACGTAGTTTTCTTTTACCAGTGAGTTAGCTAATTGCCCGCGCTGGCCTACCTCCGCGGAGAAGTTTATCTTATAAAATGCAGACGAAGCACGGTCATGCGGCAGTGGGATACCCAAACCACAAGTCACCGCATATCTTTTTAAGTTAGCGCCGGGTACATTCAAAACAGTTGGCCCTAAATAGGTCTGTTCATAAATGAAGCCCAAACGGTAATCTATCAGCGCGAAGAAATTATTGAGGGAATTGATATTTGGTGTCCATTGTCCGCCTATATTAAACAGTTTGCTATCCTGCAGACCTGCATTCACACCTGATATCGAGAGATTGGACCATTTCGCCATGGTATAGTCAGCACCAACCAAAAATTTTCCGTCATGCACGAATGAGATACCAAAGCGGTTGATTTGCGGAAGCTGTATTTTACCGCTCTCGTTTTGCTGGTTAACTAAACTGTCAGCAGCATTGTTTTCGTTTCCGCTGGCATCCCGGGTATACTGGCTTACTATGTAATTACTGGTTACGCTAAGTTTGTTGCCTGCAGATCCTGAATACCCCAAAACCAAATGTTTTGCTTCAGAGAAATCAATGGTGTACTGGGCTCCATAATCAAAAGTAGCACCCTTAACATGATCGTCTAACTCACTACGGGAGTTAAGCACTCCGTATAAGCCGGGTATTTCTGTCGATTGGTCATTTTTTATGCTCCCAAAAATATACGAGAAGTTTGCACCGATTGATAAATGCTTGAACAACGTAAACCCATAACCCAGGTATGCCTTTGACAAGCCACCTTCTCCTGATGAAGTAACTACAACTGTATTAGTATCGGCAGGTAAAGTAGTGTTTGGATTTGGACGTGCGTAAGTCTGTTTGTAACTATATCCTACCTGGCTGTACGGCAATAAACCAAAACTCAATGCAGAACTTTTAGTAACCGGGAACGCAAATAAAAGGTGACTCAACCGGGCATTGGTGTTACGCTGATCGGCAGATCCGAGCTTGCTAAGCGTAATGATGTCAGCGGCGCCGCCTATATCAATGGTGGTTAAACTGATCTTTCCGTATGCGGCAGGGTTTAATACGTTAATGCTATTATATCCGCCGATAACGTTGGTTGCGGTTGAAATACCACCCATACCTATATTTTGCGGCAACAGCTGATCGCTGACGTCGCCTATTCCGTAGCGTGAATAAGGAGAACTTGTGGTTGCGGTTGACTGCGCACTTGCATTCAATACAATAACAGCAAATAGAAATGTAAAAAGTAACCTGGTAAATTTAATCATTGTTGTTTTGTATAGCTGCATTTAATCCTTCAAGAACC
>Ga0310811_10007692_pt1 | contig 13809 bp, 13 predicted proteins | sample YCmetagenome_FD_207642 | JGI IMG/M metagenome (GOLD analysis project Ga0310811, IMG submission 207642) | Soil microbial communities from experimental microcosm in Duke University, North Carolina, United States - YC | ecosystem: Engineered > Artificial ecosystem > Soil microcosm > Unclassified ... | reverse complement strand
GGCCGCGTCCGGGATCAGCAGGGTCGAGAACCCCATGCTCTCGGCGCGGCGCGCGTGCGCGGTCCAGTCCCCGGCCGGGACCATCGGCGCGGAAACCAGCCCGAACCGGAAAACCCGATCGGCCACGACATCCTCCTCTGTCAGGTACGGAAACACTGCGGAGTTTTCGTTTCCACAGCTACGCCGTGGAAGCGAAAGCGTGCAAGGGAAACACCGGAAATCCGGGCAGGTGCTCGAAGTCCGCTATGGAGTCCGTTGTGGATGAGGACGGGCTCGGTCGGCGTCAGGAACCGAGCATGGCCGTCCAGGTGTCGACGAAGCCGGGGAAGGTCTTGCCCACGGTCGCCGGGTTTTCCACCCGCACGCCCGGGACCCGCAGCGCCAGCACCGCGCCCGCCATCACCAGGCGGTGATCGTCATAGGTGTGGAAGACACCGCCGTGCAGCGGGGCCGGGGTGATCCGCAGCCCGTCCGCGGTCTCGGCGACCTCCCCGCCCAGTGCGGAAAGTTCCGTGGCCAGCGCGGCGAGCCGGTCGGTCTCGTGCCCCCGCAGGTGCGCGACACCGGAAATGACCGAGGGGCCCTCGGCGAAACACAGCAGCGCCGCGACCACCGGGGTCAGCTCGCCCACCTCGCGCAGGTCGAACCGTCCACCGGGCACGGTGCCGGTACCGGTCACGCTCAGCCCGGACCCGTCGAGTTCCACGCGCTGGCCCAGGTCGGTGAGCAGGACGCGCAGCCAGTCGCCCGGCTGGGTGGTGTGCTCCGGCCAGCCCGCGACCCGCAGCGTCCCGCCGGTGAGGGCCGGGGCGACCACGAACGGCGCCGCGGTCGACAGGTCGGGCTCGACCGGGTAGTCCGGGCAGGACAGTGCGGCCGGCGGAACATGGAACTCGCGGCCGTCGCGCTCGGGCGCCGCGCCGAACCGCCGCAACAGGTCCAGGGTCATCGCGATGTGCGGCTCGCTCGGCGGGGCCTGTCCGACCAGCCGGACGGTCACGCCCGCCTCGAACGACGGCCCGGCGAGCAGCAGCGCGGACAGGAACTGGCTGGACGCACCGGAATCCAGGTCGACCTTGCCACCCGGCACGCCGCCGTGGCCACGCACCGTGAACGGCGGAGCGCCGCGGCCACCGTCGTCGATGTCGACCCCGAGGCCGGTGAGCGCTCCCAGCAGCGGCGCGATCGGACGGCGGCGGATCGCCTCGTCGCCGTCGAACAGCACTTCGGCCGAGCCCAGCCCGGCCAGCGCCGGGGTGAACCGCGCGACGGTGCCCGCGTTGCCGAGCACCACCGGCGCGGGCTCGGTCCGGTCCCGTGCCATCGGCGCAACCACCACGCCGTCCGCGGTGACTTCGTGGCCCGCGCCGAGCGCGGCCAGCGCGCCGAGCATCAGCCGCGTGTCGCGGGAATCCAGCGGCGCCCGCACCAGGGTCGGGCCCGCCGACAGCGCCGCGAGCAGAAAGGCGCGGTTGGTGATCGACTTCGACCCGGGGACCCGGACGGTCGCGTCGAGGGGCTCGGACGCGCTGGGCGCGCTCCACATTTCCATTGCCTTCTTTCCCGTTCAGTTCCGGCCTGGCCGGGGAACCCCCGCCGGTCGAGGGCGGTGGCCGTCCCCGGTGACCTGTCCCATACAACTACGCCGGCAAGGCTCGCGCGCCGCCGGGTGCCAGGTGCGATAAGGTGGAAGCCCGTGGGACTTCAGCCGCGCACAGCAAAGTACGTCTTCGTCACCGGGGGCGTCGCCTCCTCACTGGGCAAGGGACTCACGGCCTCGAGTCTCGGCCAGCTCCTTACCTCGCGTGGCCTCCGTGTCACGATGCAGAAACTCGACCCGTATCTCAACGTGGACCCGGGCACGATGAACCCCTTCCAACACGGCGAGGTGTTCGTCACCGAGGACGGCGCCGAAACCGACCTCGACATCGGCCACTACGAGCGTTTCCTCGACCGTGACCTGTCCGGCTCGGCGAACGTGACCACGGGCCAGGTGTACTCCGAGGTCATCGCCAAGGAGCGGCGCGGGGAGTATCTGGGCGACACCGTCCAGGTCATCCCGCACATCACCGACGAGATCAAGCGGCGCATCATGGCCGTCGCCGAGTCCGACGGCACCGACAGGCGGCCCGACGTGGTGATCACCGAGGTCGGCGGCACGGTCGGCGACATCGAGTCGCTGCCGTTCCTGGAGGCCTGCCGGCAGGTCCGGCACGAGATCGGCCGGGAGAACTGCTTCTTCCTGCACGTCTCGCTGGTCCCCTACCTGGCGCCCTCGGGCGAGTTGAAGACCAAGCCGACCCAGCACTCCGTCGCGGCACTGCGCAACATCGGTATCCAGCCCGACGCACTGGTCTGCCGTGCCGACCGGGACCTGCCCGAGGACCTCAAGCGCAAGATCGGGCTGATGTGCGATGTGGACACCGAGGCCGTGGTGGCCTGCCCCGACGCACCGTCGATCTACGCGATTCCCAAGGTGTTGCACCGCGAAGGGCTCGACGCCTACGTGGTCCGGCGGCTCGGCCTGCCGTTCCGGGACGTCGACTGGACGGTGTGGGGCGATCTGCTCGACCGCGTGCACCGTCCCACCGAGACGGTCCGGATCGCGTTGGTGGGCAAGTACATCGACCTGCCCGACGCCTACCTGTCGGTGACCGAGGCACTGCGGGCGGGCGGGTTCGCCCACCACGCCAAGGTGGAGATCGTCTGGGTCGCCTCCGACCGCGCCACCACCCCGTCCGGTGCGGCCGCCGCACTGTCCGGTGTGGACGGTGTGCTGGTGCCCGGCGGGTTCGGTGTGCGGGGGATCGAGGGCAAGATCGGCGCGATCAGCTACGCGCGCACCCGGGGGATCCCCGTGCTCGGCCTGTGCCTCGGCCTGCAGTGCATGGTCATCGAGACCGCGCGGAACCTGGCCGGTATCGCGGAGGCCAACTCCGCCGAGTTCGACGACACCACCCCGCACCCGGTGATCTCCACGATGGCCGACCAGAAGGACGTCATCGCGGGCGAGCGGGACATGGGCGGAACCATGCGGCTGGGCGCCTACCCGGCGAAGCTGCTGCCCGGATCCCAGGTGGCCACGGCGTACGGGACCACCGAGGCTTCCGAACGGCACCGGCACCGCTACGAGGTCAACAACTTCTACCGCAGGCAGCTTTCCGATGCGGGGCTCGTGTTCTCCGGCACCTCGCCCGACGATCACCTCGTGGAGTTCGTCGAACTGCCGGCGGAGATCCACCCGTTCTTCGTGGGCACCCAGGCGCATCCGGAACTGAAGAGCCGCCCGACCCGCCCGCATCCGCTGTTCGACGCGTTCGTCGCCGCGGCCGTGAAGTACCGCACCGCGGACCGGCTCCCGGTCGAACTGCCCGACCCGGCGGGTGTCCGGTGACCGCGGAAACCGAGCCGGGGACGCACGACTTCACGGTCGTGTCCACAGCGGATGTCCACATCGGACGCGTGGTGGCGATGCGGGTCGACGAGGTCGTCATGCCCGGCGGGTCGGTCGCCCGGCGCGAGGTGGTCGAACACCTCGGGGCGGTGGCGGTCGTCGCGCTGGACGACGAGGGTGCGGTCACGCTGATCCACCAGTACCGGCACCCGCTGCGGCGCCGGTTGTGGGAACTGCCCGCCGGGCTGCTCGACGTCGACGGCGAGGCGCCGGTCGACACGGCGCGCCGTGAGCTGCTGGAGGAGGCCGGGCTCACCGCGCAGCGCTGGGAGGTCCTGGTCGACACTGCCGCCTCGCCCGGGTTCACCGACGAGGTGGTGCGGGTCTTCCTCGCCCGCGACCTGTCCCCGGTGGAGCGCCACCTGCCCGCCGAGGACGAGGAAGCCGACCTCGTCGTGCACCGGGTTCCGCTGCCGGAGGCGGTGCGGATGGCGCTGTCCGGCGTGCTGGTCAACGGTTCCACCGTCGCGGGCGTGCTCGCCGCGCACGCCGTGCTGGCCGGCGCCGGCCAGACCCGGCCCGCCGACACGCCCTGGCCGGACCGGCCGAGCACCTTCGCCCGCCGCGGCGGGGCGTAGTCGACGTTCGAAAGCCGGCGTCGCCGGCCGAGGTCACGCGGTGGGGATCTCCGCGTTGACCTCGGCCGCGGCGCTTCGCGCTGATCACCGTGAGTGCCGACCGGGCGGACGTCGTCCACGGCTACAGTGGGCCCCGTGCCGAACCCGCGCGTGCCGATAACGCAGGTGATCGCGGCCTACCTCGACCACCTCACGGTGGAGCGGGGCACGGCGCGCAACACGGTCGACAGCTACGCCCGTGACCTCCGCCGGTATGCCGGCTACCTGGAACGCGCCGGGGTCGGCGACTTCCGCGATGTCAGCGAAGCGACGGTGACGGCCTTCGGCGCGGCGTTGCGGGAAGGTGACGACGAACACCCGCCGCTGGCCGCGTCATCGGCCGCCCGCGCGCTGGTCGCGGTACGCGGGCTGCACCGGTTCGCGCATCTCGAAGGCATCAGCGCGGACGACCCGGCCCGCGAGGTGCGGCCGCCGGCCACCGCCAAACGCCTCCCCAAGGCCTTGCCGGTGGATGACGTGTTGCGGCTGCTGAACATGCCGCCGCGGGAAGGGGACCGGGCGCTGCGCGACCGGGCTCTGCTCGAACTGCTCTATTCGACCGGCGCGCGGATCTCCGAGGCCGTCGGGCTCGACCTCGACGACGTGGACCGGACCGAGCGCACCGTGCTGCTCGACGGCAAGGGCGGCAAGCAGCGGCTCGTCCCGGTCGGCAGGCCCGCGGTCGCCTCGGTGGAGGCCTATCTGGTCCGCGCCCGCCCGGCGCTGGCGAAACGAGGCCGTGGCACCGCGGCGCTGTTCCTCAACGCCCGGGGCAGCAGGCTCTCCCGCCAGAGCGCCTGGCAGGTCCTCAAGACCAATGCGGAACGGGCCGGCATCTCGGCCAGCGTTTCGCCGCATACTCTCCGTCATTCCTTCGCGACCCATCTGCTCGAGGGTGGAGCCGATGTGCGGGTGGTCCAAGAGCTGCTAGGACACGCTTCGGTGACAACCACGCAGGTCTACACCCTGGTGACGGTGAACACGCTCCGTGAGATATATGCTCATGCGCATCCTCGCGCGCTGGGTTGATCAGATTCCGCGTCGGCGAGCCGCTTTGGCGACAAACGGCTCTCCGCCTAGGCTTCCGCCAGACCCGTCGGATGAGGAAGCGTTATGCGAGACGCGAGAGCGATGCTTGTGGTGGGTGGTGTATGTGCGGGTGAAATCCGAGGGGTGGCAAGGCGGTCCGGCTTTCCACCCGCACGCCTCGCCGCCGGAGCCGGGACCTGGCCGGCCATCGCGGCACCCGCGTCTTGAATAACACTGAGGAGTCTTCGCGACATGTCGACACCAGAGCCATCGGCCCGGTCGGCCGCAGCCAGGTCGGCTGCCGCGAACCTCGACCAGCTGACCATCGCGATAGAGGGGGATCCCGACGCCGTGGATACTGCTGTGGCGGGCGCCGGACAGGCGAGCGACAAGGCCCTGATAGGCCCCACGGGGCGCCCCCTGCGGGAGATCCCCGATCCACCGCCCGTGGACCGGCACGGGCCGGCCACCGTGCTGGCGATCTGCAACCAGAAGGGCGGCGTCGGCAAGACGACCTCCACCATCAACCTGGGCGCGGCGCTGGCCGAATACGGCCGGCGGGTGCTGCTGGTCGACTTCGACCCGCAGGGCGCGCTGTCGGTGGGGCTGGGTGTGCAGCCGCACGAACTCGAGCAGACCGTCTACAACGCGATCATGGAACGGGCGGTGACCGCCCCGGACGTCCTGCTGCAGACCAAGATCGAAGGCATGGACCTGTTGCCGAGCAACATCGACCTGTCCGCGGCCGAGGTCCAGCTCGTGGCCGAGGTCGGCCGCGAGCACACTTTGCTCCGGGTGCTGCAACCGGTGATGAAGGGGTACGACTATGTTCTGGTCGACTGCCAGCCATCGCTCGGGTTGCTCACCGTGAACGCGCTCACCGCCGCCGACGGCGTGCTCATCCCGCTGGAGTGTGAATTCTTCAGTCTGCGTGGCGTGGCCCTGTTGATCGACACGATCGAAAAGGTACGCGAGCGCTTGAACCCGAAACTGGATATCACCGGCATCCTGGCCACCATGTTCGACCCGAGGACCCTGCACTCGCGGGAGGTCATGGCCCGGGTCGTGGAGGCCTTCGGTGACACCGTGTTCGACACGGTGATCAACCGGACCGTGCGTTTCCCGGAGACCACCGTCGCCGGCGAGCCGATCACCCGCTGGGCACCCAAGTCCGCCGGCGCCGCCGCCTACCGCGCGCTGGCCCGCGAGGTGATCGCCCGGTGAGCAGGCGAGCATCGCTGCCCCCGACCGCCGAACTGTTCCGCCTCACCAGCACTCCCGAACCCGAAGGCCGCAACGGTCACAAGGAACAACTGGAACGCAGCTCGTCGGTCCGCGGCACCACCGGCAGGCAGAAGCACGACACCAAGATCACCGTCTACCTCTCCGGCGACGAGCTGGTCGCGATGGAGCAGGCGAGGCTGGCGTTGCGGGCCGGCTACGGCCTGGTCGTCGACCGCGGCCGGCTGGTGCGGGAGGCCGTGGCGGTGCTGCTCGCCGACTTCGAGCAGCACGGGCAGGAGTCGGTGCTCATGCAGCGGTTGCGTGCCGACGATCTGGCGCTGGAGACCACCGAGGAAGCCGCCGGACGGTGAGACGCAATCGGTCCGCACGGCAGGTGATCGAGCGGGCGTCCCGGCCCGGGGCCCGCGACAGCGCGTCATGAGCGACCCCGAGCCCGGGGCACCCGTGGAGACCGCTCGGCACGAGCCCGGAATGCCTGTCTTGAACGAGCCTGCCGGGACCGTCCTTGGCGCGCCCACGGAGAACTCTTCGACGGCAACCGGGAACTCGGCGACGGGAGCGGAGAACTCGGCGACGGGAACCGGGGACTCGGCAGCCGGAGCGGGGGACTCGGCGACCGGAGCGGAGAGTTCGGCGGCGGGAACGGGGGACTCGGCGGCCGAGAGCGGCGAAGGGTCGGCCGCGAAGTTCAAGGTGCGGCTGGCCAACTTCGAGGGCCCGTTCGATCTGCTGCTGCAGCTGATTTCGCAGCACCAGCTGGACGTCACCGAGGTCGCCCTGCACCAGGTCACGGACGACTTCATCGCCTACACCCGCGCCCTCGGCGCCGCCTGGGATCTCGACGAGACGACGGAGTTCCTGGTCATCGCCGCGACCCTGCTCGACCTCAAGGCGGCCCGGCTGCTGCCCGCGGCCGAGGTGGAGGACGAGGACGATCTGGCCCTGCTGGAAGCACGGGACCTGCTGTTCGCGCGGGTGCTCCAATACCGTGCGTACAAACAGGTCGCCCAGCTGTTCGCGGAGCTGGAGGCGGGCGCGCTTCGGCGGTACCCGCGCTCGGTGGCGCTGGAGGAGCGTTACCTCGGGCTGTTGCCCGAAGTGATGCTCGGCGTGGACGCGGCGAAGTTCGCCGAGATCGCGCTGGCCGTGTTCCGGCCGAAGCCGCCACCCACCGTTTCGCTCGATCACCTGCACATGGGCCGGGTTTCGGTGCGTGAGCACGCGGCATGGCTGCGGGTTCGGCTCGCCGAGGTGGGCGCGGCGACGTTTTCGGACCTGGTCTCCGACTGTGAGCACACCGTCGAGGTGGTGGCGAGGTTCCTGGCGTTGCTGGAGCTTTACCGTGAGTCGAGCGTGCAGTTCGACCAGGACGAGGCGCTGGGGGTGCTGACCGTGCGCTGGATCGGCGGGTCCGTCGAGCAGGCCGCGGCGGCCGCCGAAGTGGACCGCGCCGGCGTCGAGGAAGAGGAGTACGGGTGAGCCCCGAAGAACCAGCCGAGACCGACACGGCCGAGACCGACACGGCCGAGACCGACACGGCCGAGACCGACACGGCCGAGACAGACACGGTCGGAACTGCCAGTCGCGTGGACACCGACGTGACCGCCGGGCCGGTGGAGGCCGAGTTGCCCGCTGAGCCCGGGAACGGCCTTGCCGACCTGACCGGCATCGAGTCGCCGGCCGCCCAGCCCACCGATGCGGCCGATGCGTCCGATCCGGGTGAAGACGGCGCGGGCGCGGAGTCCCCGGACCTCGTCGCGGTGGGCGGATCGCTGCCGGATCTTGCCGCCGGCGCGGCGTTGGAGGCCGCCTTGGAGGCACTGCTGCTGGTGGTCGACTCGCCGGTGAGCGAGGAGTCGCTGGCCGAGGCGGTGAACCAGCCGGTCGCGCGGGTGATCGAAACCCTGCGCGGGATGACGACCCGGTTCACCGAACGGACCAGCGGGATCGACCTGCGCCGCGTCGGTGAGGGCTGGCGATTCTTCACCCGCGACGTGTATGCGCCCTTCGTGGAAAAGCTGCTCATGGACGGGCAGCGGTCGAAGCTCACCAGGGCCGCGTTGGAGACCCTCGCGGTCATCGCCTACCGTCAACCGGTCACGCGATCGCGTGTGGCGGCGGTGCGGGGCGTGAACGTGGACGGGGTCATCCGGACGCTGCTGGCCCGTGGCCTCATCGAGGAGGCGGGCACCGATCCCGAAACCGGTGGCACCCTGTATGTGACCACCGAACTGTTCCTCGAGCGGCTCGGGCTGTCGTCGCTGAACGACCTGCCCCCGATCGCCCCCTTGCTACCGGAAGTGGACGCCATCGATGACATCTGAACCAGAGGGCGTTCGCCTGCAGAAGGTCCTGTCGAAGGCCGGTGTCGCCTCGCGGCGCGCGGCCGAGGAACTGATCGTGCAGGGCCGGGTGAGCGTGGACGGCAAGACCGTGCGCGAGCTCGGCCGCCGGGTCGACCCCGACCACGCGGTGATCCACGTGGACGGCACCCGGGTGGTCCTGCGCGAGGACCTGGTGTACCTGGCGCTGAACAAGCCGCGCGGCGTGCACAGCACGATGATCGACGAAATGGGACGGCCCTGTGTGGGTGACTACCTGCGCGAACGCAGCGGCTCGGCGGGGCTTTTCCACGTCGGACGGCTCGACGCCGAGACCGAAGGCCTGTTGCTGCTCACCAACGACGGCGACCTCGCGCACCGCCTGATGCATCCCTCCTACCACGTGCCGAAGACCTATCTGGCCGAGGTGGAGGGCAAGGTGCCGCGCGGGCTGGGCAAGCAGCTGCGGGCCGGGGTGGAGCTGGACGACGGCCCGGTCAAGGTGGACGAGTTCCGGCTGAAGGACGCCTACGGCGGCCAGACGCTCCTCGAGGTGGTGCTGCACGAGGGGCGCAAGCACGTCGTGCGGCGGCTGCTGGCCGAGGTCGGGTTCCCGGTGCGCAAGCTGGTGCGCACCGCGGTAGGTGGCGTGCAGCTGGGCAATCCCAAGCCCGGCGCGGTGCGGAGGCTGACCCGGGACGAGGTCGGCGGGCTGCACCGCCTCGTCGGTCTGTGAGCCCGCACCGGCGCCGCGGCGATGCGGGCCGGAGATTGTCGGTGGCTTCCCCTACGATCGCCGGGTGACTTCCACCGAAACGATCTCCGAAGCGCTCGGCGTGCTGCGGCGCGTGTTCGGCTACGACTCCTTCCGGGGCGAGCAGGAGGCGATCATCGAGCACGTCGCCGGTGGGGGCGATGCGCTCGTGCTGATGCCGACCGGCGGTGGGAAGTCGCTGTGCTACCAGATCCCCGCGCTGGTGCGCGAGGGCACCGGCGTGGTGATCTCGCCGCTGATCGCGCTGATGCAGGATCAGGTCGACGCGTTGCGCGCGCTGGGCGTGCGGGCCGGATTCCTGAACTCCACACAGGATTTCGAGGAGCGGCGCGCGGTCGAGGCGGCGCTGCTGGCGGGCGAGCTGGACCTGCTTTATCTCGCGCCGGAGAGGTTGCGCGTCGAGGCCACCGTCGCGTTGCTCGAGCGGGCCCGGATCGCGCTGTTCGCCATCGACGAGGCGCACTGTGTCTCCCAGTGGGGGCACGATTTCCGCCCCGACTACCTCGGGCTGTCCGAGCTGCACGAACGCTGGCCCACGGTGCCGCGGATCGCGCTGACCGCGACGGCGACCGGGGCGACGCACGAGGAGATCGCCACCCGCCTGAATCTCGGCGAGGCGCGGCACTTCGTCGCGAGCTTCGACCGGCCCAACATCCAGTACCGGATCGTGCCGAAGAACAGTGCCACCCGGCAGCTGCTCGACCTGTTGCGCACCGAGCACACCGGAGATTCCGGCATCGTGTACTGCCTGAGCCGGGCCGGTGTGGAGAAGACCGCGGATTTCCTGGTACAGAACGGGATCCCGGCGCTTCCCTACCACGCGGGGCTCGACGCGCGGGTCCGTGCGGAGAACCAGGCGCGGTTCCTGCGGGAGGACGGGCTGGTGGTGGTCGCCACCATCGCGTTCGGCATGGGCATCGACAAGCCGGACGTACGCTTCGTCGCGCACCTCGACCTGCCCAAGTCCGTCGAGGGCTACTACCAGGAGACCGGCCGCGCGGGGCGCGACGGGCTGCCCTCCACCGCCTGGCTGACCTACGGACTGCAAGACGTTGTGCAGCAACGGAAACTGATCGACACCTCCGAAGGCGACGCGGCGCATCGCCGCCTGCTCGGCCGTCACCTGGACGCGATGCTGGCGCTGTGCGAGACGGTCGAGTGCCGCCGGGTCCAGCTGCTCAACTATTTCGGGCAGGATGGCGGGCCCTGCGGGAACTGTGACACCTGCCTGGCCCCGCCGGAGTGCTGGGACGGCACCGTCGCCGCGCAGAAACTACTGTCCACTGTGTACCGGTTGAGCACCGAACGGCGGCAGAAGTTCGGCGCCGGGCAGATCATCGACATCCTGCTGGGCAAGCAGACGCCCAAGGTCTCCCAGTTCGGTCACGATTCCCTGACGGTGTTCGGCATCGGCACGGAACTGTCCGAAGGGGAATGGCGCGGCGTCGTGCGGCAACTGCTGGCGCAGGGTCTGCTGGGCGTCGAGGGTGACTACGGCACCCTCGTGCTCACCGACGCGAGCGGCGAGGTGTTGGGCCGCCGCCGTGAGGTGCGGCTGCGCCGCGAGCCGAAACGGGAACCGCGCGCGGCCAAAGCCGCCAAGCCGGCCGTCGAGCTGCCCGAGGAAGCCGCGCCGGTCTTCGAGAAGTTGAGGTCCTGGCGCGCCGCGACGGCGAAGGAACAGGGCGTCCCGGCCTATGTGATCTTCCACGACGCGACGCTGCGGCAGATCGCCACCGAGCGGCCCACCACGCTCGCCGAACTCGGCGGGGTCAGCGGCGTCGGCGAAAGCAAACTCGCCAAGTACGGCCAGCAGATCCTCGACGAGCTGGCCTGATCCGGCCGTCGAAGATCGGGTACACCGGCCTCGCCTGTCCCGGGCGCCCCAGCTGCGGACGCGAATGTCGCGGCCGTGCGGTCCCCGAGTCCTCCGGTCCGGTTTTCGAGTTCTCCGGTCCGGTCGCCGAGTTCTCCCGTGCGGTCGCCGAGTCCCCGTGTCCGGTCAGTGGGTTGCCGTGGCCTACGGCAAGGGTGTCCGCGGAACGGGAGGATTCGCGGGCGCGGGAGTGACGTCACGGACCCGAGCTTGGCGATACGTCGTCCGGCGGGAGAACTAGCGACGGCCCGAGGGAATTCGGTGACCGGACGGGAGAACTCGGTGACCGGAGCGGGGGACACGGGGACCGGAGCGGGGGACACGGGGACCGGAGCGGGGGACACGGTGACGGGAAAGGGGGACACGGTGACCGGAGTGGAGAACTCGGGGACCGGAAGGGGGGACACGAGGGTGTGTTCATGACTGAGGGGTTTGTGCGGGTCACGTGGGGTGGGGGGCGGGGGCGCCGGGCGGCGATGCGGGTGTGACGGGGGCCGTGCCGATCATGGTGGTCCGGTCCCGGTGCGGTCCCGCCGCCGCCGGGCAGGCAGAATGGCGACCGTAGGTGTCTGGTCGCAGGGCAAGGAGAATTTCCGTGGGCGGAGCCCTACGTGGCGTGGTCGCGCTGGACGGTCCGTCGGGAACCGGGAAGACCACGGTGGCCCGCAGGCTCGCCGACCGGCTCAGCGCCGGGTATCTCGACACCGGTGCCATGTACCGGGTGGTCACGCTGGCGGTGCTGCGCGCGAGTGTCGACCCGGCCGACGACGCACGCGTGGCCGCGGTCGCGGGTGACACCGATTTCACCATCGGTACCCGACCCGAACGCCCGCTCGTCACGATGGGCGGTGAGGACGTCACGGCGGCGATCCGGGGTAACGACATCAACCACAGCGTCTCGGCCGTGTCCGCGGTGCCGGCGGTGCGCGAGGTGTTGGTGGCCCGGCAGCGAAAGATCATCGACGAGGTGGTCGCGGAGGTCGGTGGCATCGTGGTCGAGGGGCGCGACATCGGCACGGTCGTCGCGCCGGACGCACCGTTGAAGGCGTACCTGACCGCTTCCCCGGAGATTCGCGCCGCGCGCCGCAGCGCCCAGGACTCCGCCGCCGGCCGGGAATCCAGCCACGCCGCCGCGCTCGCCTCCGTGGACCGCCGGGACCGGCTCGATTCCAGCCGGGTGACCTCGCCGCTGCGGCCCGCCGGGGACGCCGTGCACGTGGACACCTCCGAGCTGACCATCGACCAGGTGATCGTCGCGCTGGCCGAGCTGGCCTGCCAGCGCGGGATGCTCGACGAGCATGCCGCCGACCCCGCCGCGGAGGTCACCCGGTGAGTTCGGCGGGCCTTACCGACGGTGCCGTCGGCTGGCTGCACGACCTTTCCCGGGTCGTCGGGCGGTACTGTTTCCGGCCCGCCTTCCGCATCCGGATCCGGGGGCTCGACCGGGTGCCCAGGACCGGCCCGGTGCTGCTGGTGGCCAACCACAGCTCGATGGTGGAACCGGGGGTCATCTTCGGAATGTTGCCGCGCCGCTCGACGTTCCTGGTCAAAGAGGAGATGTTCACCGGTGCGGCGGGGTGGTTCTTCCGGCGGATCGGCCAGGTGCCGGTCCGCCGCGGAGAGCCGGACCGCGCGCCGCTGCTGGCCATGGTGGGCGTCCTGCGTACGGGCGGGCTGGCCGGGGTGTTCCCGGAGGGCACGCGGGGCGCGGGGGATGTGACCGCCGCCGAGCGCGGCGCGGCCTGGCTGGTGCGGGCCTCCGGCGCGGTGGTGTTGCCGGTGGCGACCAGGGGAACACGGCGGCCGGCGAACCGCAGGCGCCGGTTCCGGCCGAAGGTGGATGTGGTGGTCGGCGAGCCGTTCACCCTCGAGGTGGGCAAGGGCAGGGCCGGGCTGGAGGAGGCCACCGAGCGGCTGCGCGACCGGCTCGCCACCCTCGTGGGAACCCTCGACCAGCAGCGCGCGATGGAAAAGAAAGCGGAAACATGACTGAACTGGACGACGGGACCTGGTCGGACGAGGCGGAGTTCGCCGCGTTCGAGGCCGGTGCCGATGGTGAGCCGGTGGACGGCGCGGCGGAAGCGGACGACCAGGGCGGGCTCGGGCAGCCGGTGCTGGCCGTGGTCGGGCGGCCCAACGTGGGCAAGTCGACCCTGGTCAACCGGATCCTGGGCCGCCGCGAGGCGGTCGTGCAGGACGTGCCGGGGGTGACCCGGGACCGGGTGGCCTACGACGCGCAGTGGAGCGGCCGCCGCTTCACCCTCGTCGACACCGGTGGCTGGGAGCCCGGCGCCACCGGCCTGCAGGGCGCGGTCGCCGCACAGGCCGAGCTCGCGATGTCCACTTCGGACGCCGTGCTGCTGGTGGTGGACGCCTCGGTCGGCGCGACCGCGACCGACGAGGCCGTGGCCAAGGTGCTCCGCCGGTCCAAGCGGCCGGTGCTGCTCGCCGCGAACAAGGTCGACGACGAGCGGCTGCTCGCCGATGTCGCT
>Ga0310811_10007691_pt1 | contig 13809 bp, 13 predicted proteins | sample YCmetagenome_FD_207642 | JGI IMG/M metagenome (GOLD analysis project Ga0310811, IMG submission 207642) | Soil microbial communities from experimental microcosm in Duke University, North Carolina, United States - YC | ecosystem: Engineered > Artificial ecosystem > Soil microcosm > Unclassified ... | reverse complement strand
CGGCTGTACCGGTCGCCGGAGACGTTCGGCAAGTGTCACAATTGCGGTGAGGACATCGATTTCGACCGGCTGGATGCACTTCCCCACGCCCGGCTCTGCTTTGCGTGCAAGCAGCGAGAGGAAGATGCCAAGAAGCAGCAGCCACAGCAGGCCTAGGCCCGCGCTCTTCTGGTCGTTGGTCGCCGGAGTCGTGGCGATCGACGTGATCACGAAGATCGCGGCGGTGCGGTTGCTCCCCGGACAACGGGTGCCGCAGAACGTATTCGGAGAGGTGGTACGCCTAACGCTGGTGTACAACCCGGGCGCGGCGTTCGGCCTCAATCTGGGTCCGTGGTCGCGCGAGATCTTCCTCGTGCTCACCGTCATCGCGCTGGTGATTCTCGGGCGACTCTACCGGAGCACGCGTCGGGGCGACGCCCTGCGCGTCATCGCGCTCGGCTTGGTGTGCGGGGGAGCGATCGGCAATCTCATCGACCGCGTACGCTCGCCGATTGGCGTCGTGGACTTCATGGACATCGGCTTCCGCGACTGGCGTTGGCCTACCTTCAACGTGGCCGACATCGCGGTGAGCACGGGTGCGTTCTTGCTCGCCTGGGCACTGTGGGGCGAGGAGCATCGGCCCGAAACGCACCTCGAGGCGCGTTCGCAGGTTGCCGAGTTGGTGCCCGACATGATCCCTGAAGTAGTACGCGAGGTAGTGCCGGAGCCCAAGGTGTCGAGCGGGGGGTGACCCCCGGGCCGACGGTTCGATCCTTCCTGGTCGAGGATAGCGAGGCATCCGGATCGCGCCTCGACCTCTTCGTCGCCCGCAGCGCGGATCTCTCTCGGACGCAGGCGGCGACCCTCATCGCCAACGGTCACGTCACCGTGGACGGCCGCCGCGAGAAAGCCAGCTACCGCGTGCAAACCGGCGAAACCGTCGGCGTCGAGATCCCTCCTCCGACCTCACGTGAAGTATTATCTGAAGCGATCCAACTAAATGTGGTATTTGAGGATGACGATGTACTGGTCGTGGACAAACCGGCCGGCATGGTCGTGCATCCAGCGCCCGGTCATTGGAGCGGCACGCTCGTCAATGCGCTGAAAGGACGCGGCGGTCCGCTTTCGGAAGGCGGCGGTGCAGGACGCGAAGGACTGGTCCACCGACTCGACAAAGACACATCGGGCCTCCTGCTTGTCGCCAAGACCGATCGCGCGCACCGCACACTCGGCGCCGCACTTTCGGCGCGGAGAATCATCCGCCGATACGCGGTTCTCGCCTGGGGACATCTCGATCACGACCGAGTGACCGTCGACCGTCCGATCGCACGTAACCCGCGAGACCGAAAGCGTATGGCGATCGTCAGTACTGGGCGAACTGCACGGACCGACTTCGTGCGGCTTGCCCGGTTCGACGCGGCGGATTTTCTGCGCGCGCACCTGCACACGGGTCGCACGCACCAGATTCGCGTCCACCTCGCGTCGATCGGCCATCCGGTGGTGGGGGACGACACGTACGGCGGCGGCGGAGCGCGACGGCTCGTGGCGCTTCCACCGCGACGACAGTTTCTGCACGCGGCGTGGTTGATCTTCCCGCACCCGGTGACCGGCACACCGGTAGAGCTGCGCTCACCGCTCCCGGCGGATCTCAACCGGGCGATGGCGGCGGCGGCCGGGTGGACGGAAGCGCCGACTCACTGGGATCCACTCGACGACTTTGGCTTCTACCGTCTCGACACCTGACCGCGCTGGGGCGCGCCTAACCGGACAGGTCGTGCTGTGCCGGGTGGCGCGACGCGTGGTGGGCGTCGAGTTAGGCACGGTGCGCGAGATCATCCCGGCGCGCCGGCCGACCCGTCTGCCCGGTGCCGGGCCGTACGTGTCGGGGCTGGTGAACGTGCGGGGGACGATCGTGACGGTCATCGATCTGGCGGCGCGGTTGGGCCGTGGCGATGCACCGGCCGCGGGAACTGGATCGATCGTATTGATCGAGCACGGCGCGAAGCTGGTGGGTGTGGCCGTGGATGAAGTGCTGGACGTCCGCCGCACGGCGGAGCTGGAGTTGGAAACGGAAGCCGAGGCGCTCGTGCCCGGCGGCGCGGTGCGCGCCGTGGGCCGGCTGGATGGCGAGGTGGTCGCGCTCCTCGACATTCACGACATCATCGCGCAAGTGCTCGCCTGATCGGAGGAATGTCACGTTGAGTCACACCGTGTTGGTCTGCGACGACGCGATCTTCATGCGCACGATGATCTCCGACATCCTGTCGCAGTCGGGATTCGAGGTCATCGGCGAAGCGGAGACCGGCGTGCAAGCGATCGAGAGGTACAAGCAGCTTCGTCCCGACCTGGTGACGATGGACATCGTCATGCCCGACATGGGCGGGATCGACGCGGTTCGGGAAATCACGAAGTACGACGGCAACGCGCGCATTCTCATGTGCAGCGCGATGGGGCAGCAGGCGCTAGTCGTCGAGGCGATTCAGGCGGGCGCGAAGGACTTCGTAGTGAAGCCCTTCCAGCCGAGTCGCGTGCTCGAGGCGGTGCAGCGCGTGTTGGGGTAGCCGGTCGATGCGGTGACCCGGCTGGGCGTCCCGTCGCGCGTTGCACGGCGAGCCGCGCACCCGCCGTCCGTTAGGCGTCACCGTCACGCGCCGCTCGGGCCGTCTCGCTCGCTTACAGCCCGCGCCTCCCCACCGCTCCGCCGCCTACCCGCATGGACCTCTCTCGGTACGCCGAACTCTTCCTCACGGAGAGCCGCGAACACCTCTCCGCGATGAATCACGCGCTGCTCGCGCTGGAGAGCTCGCCCCAAGCGAGCGAACCGGTGGGGGCGATTTTCCGCGCGGTGCACACGGTGAAGGGCATGAGCGCGACGATGGGCTATCGCGCCGTGACCGACCTGGCGCACGAGATGGAGAACGTCCTGGATCGCGTGCGCCGCGGCGAAATGGCGGTCACGCCGGACGTGATGGAGATCCTGTTCTCTGGCGCCGACTCGCTCGAGCAGGCCATCGAAGCAGTGGTACAGAGCGGCGTGGGCTCGGACGCGCCAGTGCCGGATGCAATCCTCGCGGTGATTGCGCGGCTCAAGACGTGTGCGGCGGTGCCATCCACGAGGGCCAAGGATGGGCCGAGCGTCTCGGCCGCGGCGAGCCCGGCGCCCGCGGCAGCTCAGGTGCCTGCGTCACGGCCCGCGACAAGCAGCCGGCTGCTGCGCCTCCGTCTGGCCTCCGGCACCGCGCTGCGCGGTGCCCGCGCGCTCCTGCTGGTGAAGCGCGCCGCGTCGTTAGGCACCGTGCTGGAGGTGATTCCGCCCGTCGAAGCGCTCCAGGCCGAGGAGTTCGGCGCGGGCTTCTCGATCCACCTCGACAGCACCGCGCCGCGCGACGAGATCGTCCGCGCGCTGTTCGCGGTTGGCGACGTGGACCGCGTCGAGGTGGATGGAGTCGAGACGGTCGGACAACCGGGGCAGCAGTCGGCAGCCGACGGTCAGGCTGGGTCGGGTGCGCGGCCGACGCGCCAGGTCCGCATCGACCTGCAGCGTTTGGACGCGCTGATGAACATGGTGGGCGAGTTGGTGATCGCGCGGGGGCGGCTGCTCGTGCTCGCCGCTCGCCACGGCGATCCGGCGCTCGACGAGGCCGTGACGCTCGCGGCGCGGCTCATCGGCGAGATGCAGGACGAGGTGATGCTGAGCCGCATGGTGCCGGTAGGGCAGGTGTTCGACCGCTTCCCGCGACTGGTGCGCGATGCGGCGCACGGTTTGGGCAAGCAGATCGTCTTCTCCGTGGAGGGCAACGACATCGAGCTCGATCGTTCCATGCTCGACGAGATCGGCGACCCGGTGCTGCACCTGCTGCGCAACGCCGTCGACCACGGTATCGAGACGCCCGAGCAGCGGCGCGCGGCCGGCAAGCCGGCGTCGGGGTCGCTTGTGCTCAGCGTATCGCGCGAACGGAGCACGGTGCTGGTGCGGGTCGAGGATGACGGGAAGGGGATCGATCGCACGCGGGTGCTCGCGCGGGCGAAGGAGTTGTCGTTAGTCGAAAAAGACAAGACGGCGTTGTCCGACGACGAGCTGATGCGGATCATCGCGCGCCCGGGTTTCTCGACGGCCGAGCGCGTGACCGATCTCTCGGGTCGCGGCGTAGGCATCGACGTGGTGATGAATCGCGTGCGGGCGATGGGCGGTGCGGTGGAGATGCGCTCGGTGCCCGGGCGCGGGACGGCGGTCACCGTGCGGCTGCCGCACACGCTGGCGATCGTGCGCGCACTCCTGGCGCGCGTGCACGACGAGGTGTACGCGGTGCCGTTGGCGCACGTGAACGAGACGGTGGAGCTGGAAGCCCGCTCCGTTAGGCGGGTACAGGGGCGCGAGGTGATGCTCCTGCGCGACGACGTGCTGCCGCTCATTCGATTCGGCGACTTGTTGCGCGTCGAAGCGAACGGGGCCGGCGCGCGCCATCAGGTCATCGTGCTCGAGGTGGGCGAGCGGCGCGCGGGCTTGGTGGTGGACGAGCTCACCGGGCAGCAGGACATCGTCGTGAAGCAGTTCGATCCGACACGTGAGAGTCTGGCGTTGTTCAGTGGAGCGACGATCCTCGGCGATGGTGCGCCGGCGCTGATCGTGGATGTGGGGAGCCTACTCTGAGGGGACAGGCATGGCCGATCTACTTGAGTTGAAGGAGCGACAGCTCGACGCGCTGCGTGAGACCGCGAACATCGGCGCGGGACACGCGGCCACGGCGTTGTCGCAGATGACGAGCAGCACGATCATGATCACCGTTCCGACGATCACGATCGCCGCGCTCGAGGACGTGCCGTCGCAGATCGAAGATGGCGAGGAGCCGATCGCCGCGGTGCTCATGCACATGATGGGCGACCTCACGGGCCGCACGCTGCTCGTGTTTCCACGGCCGACCGCGATCAAGCTCGCGCAGCTGATGCTGCGTCGCCCGCTGGATCCCAACGGCCAATTCGGCGAGCTGGAACAGTCGGCGATCAAGGAAGCCGGCAACATTCTCAGCGGCGCCTACATGAACGCGCTGAGCGAGTTCATGGGGCTGCTCTTGTTGCCCTCGCCGCCCAGCCTCGCGGTCGACATGTCGGCCGCCGTCCTAACGACGGCGTACCTGCAGTTCGGCGCCGAGCGCGACATGGTGTTCGCCATCGAGACGCAGTTCTATTTCCAGGGGCAGAACGACCGGCTGCGCGGGTTCTTCCTGCTGCTGCCCGACGTGGCGTCCCTGCAGACGCTCCTGCGCGCCGTGCGCGTGGCGTGATCATGCCCGTGTCGCTCGCATCCCAGCGTGACCGCGACATTCTGCGGTCGTATGCGCGGCGGATCGATCCGTCGGATGCGGGCGCGCACAACAACCTCGGCGTCCTCTATTACAACAAGGGGATGTACGAGGACGCGGTGGCGGCGTTCACGAAGGCGTTGGAGCTGGATCCCAAGATGCAGGTGGCGCAGCGGAATCTCGAGGTCGCGTACTTCAACACGGGGTACTACGACCGGCGCGTCACCGAGCTGCGCGAGCGGCTGCGGCAGCGCCCCGATGACCGCGATGCGCGTTGGGAGCTGGGACGCGCCTACGCGTCGTTAGGCGATTCGCGCGAGGCCGTCGCCGAGTTCACGGCGCTGCTGTCGTACCACGGCCGCGACGTCGGGGCGATGGTTCAGTTAGGCCTGGCCGAGAAGGCGGGCGGCGACCTCGAGGCGGCGGAGCGCTGGTTTGCCAAGGCGCTCGACCTCGAGCCGGAGAGTCCGCTCTGCAACTTCTACATGGGCGAGGTCCTCTACAACCGCGGTCTCAACGACGAGGCGCTGGCCGCCCTCACACGCGCGATCGCTTTGAGCCCGGACAACGCGGACGCCCACTACCTCATGGGCTTCGTGTTAGGCGACATGGGCCGGCACGAGGACGCTGCGTCGTCTGCCAAACGCGCGATCCAGCTCAACCCGTCGCTGTCGCGCGCGCAGGCGAACCTGTCCATCGACCGCTACAACCCGGCCAAGTACGAGGAGCTGCTCCCGCAACGACAGGAACGCCGCTCGCAGCAGATGCTCGCCGTGGCGAAGGAGGACCAGCTCGCGCACTACAACCTCGGGTTGGCCTTCCGCCAGAAAGCGTACTATGCCGAAGCGCTGCGCGAGTATCGCCTCGCGCTCGACCGCGGCGAAGACCGCCGGCTCGTGCTGCAGGCGATGGCCGAAGTGCATCTGCTCAAGCGCGACGCGGGCGCGGCGGCGGAGCTGTACGACCGGCTCATCGCCGAGCAGGCGGATAGCCCGAAGCTCTGGTGCGAGCGCGGTGTGGCGCTGCACCAGGCGGGCAAGCTCGCCGACGCCGCGGCAAGCTATGCGCGCGCGATCGACCTCGATCCGGCGTATGCGATCGCGCACAACAATCTCGGCGTCGCGCACTATCACCGCGGCGATTCGGAGAGCGCGATCGACGAATTCCGCACCGCGCTGTCGAAGCACCCCGCGTTCGTGAAGGCGTGGCTCAACCTGGCGCTGCTCCTGTTCAAGGGCAAGCGACTGCAGTTGAGCCTCGAGGCGTATCGCCAGGTGTTAGGCGTGTTCCCCGAGCAGGCGGTGGCGTGGAACGGTATCGGCCTCGTACTCGCCGAGCTCAAGAAGTTCGAGGATGCACGCAATTCGTTCGGCCGTGCGATCCAGGCGCGCCCCGCATTCGCCGAAGCGCATTACAACCTCGGTTTCACGCTCTCGAACCTCGGCGATTTCGAGGGAGCATTGCGCGCCACCAAGCGCGGACTCGAGCTCGAGCCGTTCTACGTGGCGCAGAAATTCGAGCTGGCGATCGATCTCGAGTACGAGGATCCCGATCTCTCGATCGCGCCCGACCTCGAGGGCGCGCAGCGCGCCGACGGAACGGTGGAGACGTTCTCGTTCGATCCCAAGTCGCTCGACACGCTGTTCTCCGAGCTCAAGCAGCACACGCCGGTGCGGACGCCCATCGTGCCCCTGGACAATCCGTACGCCATGGGTGCGGAGTACCTGGCCAAGGGCATGCTCGATCGGGCGGCGGCGGAGATCAACCGTGCGTTAGGCCGCGGCGGCGACGCGGCGACGGGACTCACGATGTTGGGCGACCTGTTCGCGCGGCAAGGCTTTCATGGCGAAGCGCTCGAGCGCTACCGCCAGGCCCGCAGCGTGAACGGTACGGTGCCCCGCGCGCTGGCCGGCGAGACGCGCGCGCTTCTCATGTTGCATCGTGCAGCCGAAGCGCGCGATGTGGCAGAGCGGCTGCTCGCAGCCGATCCGTCGGGTGTGGAGTCGCTCTTGCTGGTCGCGCGTGCTCGCGCGGAAACCGGCGAGTCGGACGCCGCGCTCGAGCTGCTGCGTCAGGCGCAGCGTCTCGCGCCGGCGCGCGCGGACGTGCTCAAGCAGATCGGCGACATCGCGCGGTCGGCGGGCGACGTGGACGGCGCCATCCTCGCCTATCGGAACGCGCTCGATCTCGATCAGGATTTCGCCGTGGTGCACTACGACCTCGCGCTGCTGCTCGCCCAACGCGGCGACGGGACGGGCGCGGATGTGGAGCTGCTCGCGGCGCTGGAAGCCGTGCCGACGTACGTCGAAGCGACGCTGGCGCTGGCCGATGTCCGGCGCCGTTTCGGTCGGGCGAAAGACGCGATCACGCCGTTGGTCGATCTGCTGCAGCGCGATCCGTACAACATCGATGCACTGCTCGCGCTCGCCGAAACGCTGCTCGAGCTCGATCGCAGCACCGATGCGGCGCGCGCGGTGGACCGTGTGCTGCGCTTCGATCCGAAGCATCCCGGCGCGCTCCTGTTGCAGGGCGTGATTCTCGCCGACCGGCATCGGTATCGCGAAGCGATCGCGCTCTGGAATGAGGTGGTGGAAGTCGCGCCCGACAGCTCGTTCGCACGGCGTGCCCAACGCGAAGCGCGGACGGCGGCCGACTTGCTGCGCATCTTCCGCAGCCGGCAGGAGGTGGCCTGATGGCGATCGAGGGGCCGCTCCGCGAGCTGGGCATCCACGATGTGTTTCAGCTGCTGGACCTGAGCCGGAAGACGGGGACACTCACGGTCACGTCGCTGCTGCGCGACAACCAGGGCACGGTGTACTTCGAGCGGGGCGCGGTAATCTACGCCGTCATCCGCAGCAATCCTCATCCGTTAGGCGAGTTGTTGCTGCGCGCGGGCAAGATCTCCGAGGGTGATCTGGCGCGGGCGCGCGACGCGCAGACGAAATCGGGTGACGGTCGCCGGTTGGGCGAGATCCTCGTCGAGTCGGGCGCGGTGACGCGCCGCGAGCTCGAGCGGCACGTGCGGTTCCAGGTCGAAGAGGTGGTGTTCGAGCTCATGTCGTGGCGGGAGGGCTTCTTCTCGTTCGAGGAACGCGACGTCGTGAACGTGCCCGCCGAAGCGACCATCCGCATCTCCACCGAATCACTGCTCATGGAAGGCGCGCGGCGCATCGACGAATGGTCGCGCATCGAGGGGAAGATTCCGCACCTGGGCGTCGTGCCGTCGCTGTGTGCGGTGACGGACGACCACGCGGCGCAGCTGGACCTCCTGCCTAACGAATGGGAGGTCCTGTCCGAGATCGACGGCGCGCGCGACCTCCGCGCGATCGCGGCCGAGCTCGCGCGGAGCGACTTCGACGTGGCGCGCATCGCGTACGGGCTCGTCACCACCGGCGTGGTCGCGCTGCGCGACACCGGGTCGAATGGTTCGTCGGCGCCGGCCGCGGCGCAGGCACAGGCGCACCTCGAGCGCGCGCGCGAGGCGCTGCGGGCCAACGAGTGCGATCGCGCGGTGGCCGAAGCGCGATTGGCGGTCGCCGGGCTCGATGGCGCGACGATGCCGCGGCTCGTGCTGGCGCGCGCGCTCACACGTGCCGCGCGGCACGACGAGGCGCAGGAAGAATTGCGTCGCGTGCTGCAGGCGGACGCGCTCGAGCCCGCGGTCCACCTGGAGACAGGCTGCTGCGCCGCGTGGCGCGGTGACTACCAGGAAGCGCTCACGAGTTGGGATCGCTACCTGCGTCTGGCGCCGGATGGCGCGGATGCGGCGGCGGTACGCCAGGCGGTCGAGGCGGTGCAGCGCGTGTCGGGCATGCTCGCGGAGCGGATGGATGTCTGACGACATTCGCCGCCTGAGCGAGGAGCTGGCGCGAGACCCGTCCAGCATGGTGTTCCTCCAGTTAGGCGAAGCCTTGCGGCGCAGCGCGCAGCTCGACCTGGCGCTGCGCGTCTCGTCGCGCGGGGTGGAGCGTCACAGCGGAAACGCGGATGCGCACGATCTGCTGGCGCGCGTCCGCGTGGACCGCGGCGAGTTGGCCGAGGCAATAGTGGAGTGGGAAGCGGTGCTGCGCCTGGCGCCGGACCACGTGGGCGCGCGGAAAGGGCTGGGCTACGTGCTCTACAAGCAGCACCGTCTCGAGGAGGCGGAGCACCACCTCGGGTTGGCGGCCGAACACGGCGACCCGGCCGTAGACACGGCGCTGCGCATGGTGCGGCGCCTGCTGCGCTACACCAACGGCACCGGAGCGGCGAACGGCGCCTCGCCTAACGGTGAGCGCCTGGCTGCGGCCGAGCGCCGCGTCGAGGACGAAGCGCGGCGTCTGTTCGCGGACATTCTGGGCGACGGCCCGCAGACGGCGCTCCTGCTCGATGGCGAGGGCCTGGTGACGGCCGGTGCATACGTGACCGCGGACGGCGAGGACGTGGCGCAGGATGTCGGCGCCGCGCTCACCGGGGTGCGCGACGAGGCCGATCGCACCGTGAAGCACCTCCGATTGGGCGCGTGGCGCGCCGTGATGTACGAGACGGAAGTCGCCACGATCGCGCTCGGCCCGGTCCTCGAGGACTCGCTGACGCTGGTCGCCGCCGCGCGCACGATACCGTTAGGCCTGGTGCGGCGGGTCCTCGACCGGTGCGTCCAGCGCGCCGAGTCGTGGCTCAAGGAGGTCGCGTGAGCACGCCGTACACCGACGTGCTGTCCACGGTGACGCGGCAGCGCGGCGTGCTCGGCTGCCTGCTGGTGAGCGAGGCGGACGGGATCATCGTCGAGGCGAACGTCCAGCTCGGGATCGAAGCCGGCGTGGCGGGCGCGCTCGTGGCCTCGCTCTACCGGCGTGCTCGGTTAGGCACCGACGCCGCGGGACTGGCGGCCGTCGGGTTCCTGCAGCTCGAAGCCGAGCATGGTCACGTGTGCGCGGTCGGACGCGACGGCCTCGTCCTCGCCACGCTCGCCGAGCCCAAGGCGCACATCGGACTCATCCGGAGCGCGATGCTGCGCGCCCTGGAGGTGTTGTGAGAGCGCGCGTCGCGGAGGCATGGGTGGAGGAGCCGCTCCAGCGCTTCGTGGATGACGCGCGCGTGCAGTTCGCGCTCCTCCTGCACCCGAGCGGCCAGGTGCTGGGCCAGTTCGGGTTCACCCGAGCCGTGGACGTGATGGCCGCCTGTGCGTTAGGCGCGGCCATCCACGCGTCGGCCGGGGCGTTGGGCCGCGAATTGGACGGCCATCCGTTCCGCGAGCTGTACCACGCCGGGCGCGAGCGGCAGGTGTTCATCGCCGAAGCGCCGACGGCGCGCGGGGCACTGGTGTTGCTCACCGCATTCGACGCGGAGAGCTCGCTGGGCCTGGTGCAGGTGTATTTCCGCGAGTTTCGCGATGCGCTCGAACAGGCCGCTCCGCCGCCGGTCGAGTCGGGGCCGGCACTCGACGTCAACTTCGAGCAGGACCTCAATCGCAGTCTGGCCGTCCTCTTCGGACGCGCGCAGCAGCCGGGCCCCGGCCAAGCGAAGTCCTCGAGTCCCTCAGCCTGAGCCGCCTGTGCCTCTCGTCAACTACGCGACGCGCGAGATCACGTGCAAGATCGTCTACTACGGGCCCGGCCGGTCCGGCAAGACGACCAACCTGCACTACATCTACGGGCAGGTGCCTAACGACCGCAAAGGCACCATGGTGTCGCTGGCCACCCAAACGGACCGCACGCTGTTCTTCGATTTCCTGCCGCTCGACCTCGGCTCGATCTCGGGGTTCAATACGCGCTTCCAGTTGTACACGGTGCCGGGGCAGGTGTACTACCAGTCCACGCGCAAGCTCGTACTGCAGGGCGCCGACGGCGTCGTGTTCGTGGCCGACAGCCAGGCGCGCCAGCTCGAGGAGAACATCGAGAGCATGCAGGACCTGCACGCCAATCTCGCCGAGCACGGGATGGACGTGCGCACGGTGCCGCTCGTGCTCCAGTACAACAAGCAGGACTTGCCGGCGGAGCTCATTCACGACACGGCGACGTTGGACGACGCACTCAACTTCCGAGGCGTTCCCGCATTCTCCGCCGGCGCACTGCACGGCACGGGCGTGTTCGAGACGCTGCGCGGCATCTCCGAGATCGTGCTGCGCCGCCTGAGCACCGCGGGGAGTCCGGCCACGCCGTCCACCGCACACGCCGGGAGCCGGTGACCGTGGAGTTGGACGCCCGCTACCGCTTCGAGAACTACGTCGTCGGGTCGGCGAATCGGCTCGCCGTGTCGGCGGCGCGCGCGGTCGCGCAGGCGCCCGGCGCGGCGTTCAATCCGCTGTTCATCTACAGCAGCTCGGGCCTCGGCAAGACGCATCTGTTATTGGCCATCGGACATCTGGGCCGCCAGCTCCAGCCCGATCTCAAGGTTGCGTATTCGACGGTCGACGAGCTGGTGGACGAGCTCAACGCGAGCGTCGCATCGAGCGCCGTGGACGCGCTCCGCGAGCGCTATCAGAACGTGAACGTGCTGCTGCTGGACGACGTGCAGTTCCTTGCCGGTCGGCGCGAGACGCAGACGGAAATCCTGCGGCTGTTCAACGGGCTGCAGCGCGGCGGCCGGCAGGTCGTCCTAACGAGCGATCGTCCGCCGTCCGAGATCGCGGATCTCGACGAGCGGTTGATCACGCGCTTTTCGGGCGGGCTCGTCGTGGACGTGGGCGCGCCCGACTACGAGACGCGCGCGGCGATCGTGCGGCTCAAGTGCGACGAGCGCGGCGCGAAGTTCGAGGTCGGCGTGTTGGACGAGCTGGCGCGCATTCCGTTCGGCAACGTGCGCGAGCTGCAGGGTGCGCTCAACCGGCTCATCGCGTCGCAAACGTTAGGCGAGCGCGCGGTGACGCCGCACAACGTGCGCGAGGTGCTGGGCGAGCGGCCGGAGCCGGCGGTCGCGACGAAAGCGGCGGCGACGGCGGTGGCGGCGCCCGTCCGCACGCGCAACGGCGGCACCGAGTTCTCGAGCTTCCTGAGCGACCTCAGTGCGGTGGTCGCGAAACAGATCGAGCCGTGGCGGGTCAGCCTGCTCGAGGTGATGTCGCGGTGGCGCGAGGCGGGCTTCTTGACGGCCGCCATCGAGCGCGCGCTCGAGGGCACCGAAGAACCCGACGTCGAAGCGACGATTCGCCAGTACGAGAGCGCCGTGGCCCGGTTGCAATCGCTGGCGCGCGATGCACACGGGCTCGATCCGGCGCTCGCGGCATCCGACCTGTTCCGGGACCCCGAGCGAGTCGGCGAGGCCGAGCTCGCGGTGGCCCGCCTGTTAGGCGCGGCGGAGCCGCCACCCGAGCCGTCGCCCGACTACGTGCGCGCCGACTTCGAGGTGGGGCCGTCCAACCAGCTGGCGGTGCACGCGGCGGATACGGTGATCGAGGAACCGGGCAAGAAGTACAACCCGCTGGTCATCTATGGTCCGGCCGGCGTGGGCAAGACGCACCTCTTGAATGCGTTAGGCAACGAGCTCATCGGACTGCGCGGTGGCGCGACGACGGTGGCGTGCGTGAGCGCGCGCCAGTTCACCGAGGAATTGATCGCGGCCCTGCGCGACGGCACGATCGAGCGGTGGCGCGCGCGCTATCGCGTGGTGGACGTGCTCATCATCGATGACGTGCACGAGTGCGCGGGTACCGAGCGCACGCAGGAGGAGCTGTTCCACATCTTCAACGCGCTCTACGCCAGCGGGCGGCAGATCGTGTTGTCGATGCGGTGCGCGCCCAAGCAGATCGAAGGCCTCGAGGACCGGCTGCGGTCGCGCTTCGAGGGCGGGCTCGTGGTCGAGATGCAGGCGCCGGATCACGTGCTGAGGGAACGGCTATACGCGCGGTCGCTCGCGGCCGCCGAGGTGCGGCACGACCGCTCGCTCGTGGACTATCTGGCGGCGCGCGCGGTAGCCAGCGTGTCGGAGATCACGGCCACGGTCCAGCGGCTGACGCAGGCCGCCGATGTCGTGGGCGTGCCGCTCACGGCGAGCTTCGCGCGGAAGGAGCTCGAGGGCCGGCTCGCGGCACCCGCGGTCGCGCACAACGGGAACGGCCATCCAGCGGATCCGTTGTTCCTCGACGAGGAAAAAGTGATTTGGGATTGGCCCGACGTATCGGGGCGCGCCATCGAGGAGTTCCGATAGATGGCGATCAAGGGCAGTCTGCGCGAAGCGAGCTTGCCGGACGTGCTGCAGCTCCTGGCGATGGGACAGAAGACCGGCTGTCTCAGCGTCACGGACCGCAGCAACTTCGGCTACATCTATTTCGATCGCGGCCGCATTTCGTACGCGTCGATCGTCAACCGGCGCGATCGGTTAGGCGACATGCTGGTCAAGGCGGCGGTGCTCACGCAGACGGAGCTCGACGCGGCGATCGACGTCCAGGGCACCCAGCACCGCCATAAGCGGTTAGGCGAGATCCTGATCGAGCAGCAGATCCTGTCGCGCGAGGAGCTGCACCGGTACATCCGCATCCAGATCGAAGAGGCCGTCTACTATCTGTTCACGTGGACGCAGGGGACGTTCAGCTTCGAGGCGGACATCCGCCCCG
>Ga0310811_10007690_pt1 | contig 13811 bp, 15 predicted proteins | sample YCmetagenome_FD_207642 | JGI IMG/M metagenome (GOLD analysis project Ga0310811, IMG submission 207642) | Soil microbial communities from experimental microcosm in Duke University, North Carolina, United States - YC | ecosystem: Engineered > Artificial ecosystem > Soil microcosm > Unclassified ... | reverse complement strand
ACTATGCGTGGCTGGCGGACCTTGACCACCGCGGACTTCTCTTTGCTGCCGGGCCCTTACGCGACGCCAGCGGAACGTGGGATGGCTCCGGCATGTTCATTGTGAAGGCCACCTCGCGCGAAGACGCGCAGAGTCTCGCGGAAACCGAGCCGATGCACGCACAAGGCATCCGCAAATTCCGGATCGTACCCTGGCAACTCAACGAGGGCGGCTTCACGATCCGCGTATCGCACGCGAGCGGGCGATTTTCTCTTTCGATGTAAACGGTGAAATCGATCCAGAACGAGTTGGTCTGGATCGATCGGTGCCTTCGGACAGGCTCACGCCGGCCGATAAAGTTGCGCCACGGCGCCCCCGGGAAAGGCTGTCGAACTCATGAGTTCGAGAGACCTCGGCGCGGCAAGGTCTGAAAACAGCGCGAGTCCCTTGCCCAGCGCAACCGGGTGCACGAGCAAATGATACTCGTCGATAAGTCCCAAGGCGACGAGACTGCGGGCGAAGCTCGCCCCGCCGTGGGCCACGATCGGTTTACCCTCCTGTGCCTTCAACGTCGCAATTTCCTCTGCGAGGTCGCCGCTCGCCACATAGGCGTCCGCCCAACTTTCGGCACCGGGCTGCGACTCCACGGACTCGCGGCCGGCCTCCGCATTGGCGCGGATGGCATTCTTGAGCGCCATTGTCGTATTCCCGCCCTTGAGGGTCGCCCGTCCTCGGCGTGAGAACACTGCCTTCGGAATCCGGTTCATGGGCGGCGCGAACACCTCGGAGGAGGTCGGCCAGTACGCGGCCATGTCGTGGAAGGTGCGACTGCCCATGATGTGAAGGCTGGCGTTCCACACGGTCTCCACTGTCCAGGCGATGGCCACAGCGTCCGTGCCGCGAAATATCCAATCGACCTTGCCTGCCTCTCCGCCCACGAAACCGTCGATGGACACAGACATTTTCAGGATCAGTTTTCTCACGATCTCCTCCTCGCGTTATCCGTATCCAAGGACGAGAGTCGTCGGCTCATCCCGACACCGCGCGATCATTTTTTCCGCGCACGTCTCCGGCCGGAGCATCCCCGACAAAAATCATAAGAAAAGCAGGGAACTGACTCGTCGGCACCAGGGCCAACGGGGGAAAAGCCTCGTCGGCAGGTTCGACGATCGAAAAGCAGAACGCGGCGGCGTATTCGTCCTGAGTGACGATGGCGTCGAGGATGCCGCGGAAGGGCCGGGAAGTCCCTTATTGTATTGGTCGGAGTGGCAGGATTTGAACCTGCGACCCCCTCGTCCCGAACGAGGTGCGCTACCAGGCTGCGCTACACTCCGACGAAAGGCTCGGTCTTATAGCGTCGCCCCTGCCGCGCCGCAAGCGCTGGATTCTCGCGATTTTTCAGGCTTTTTCACATTGGGGTGTGAAGCCTCCGCAGCACCAACTTGATTTGGACAAGCCGGCCGGTCGCGGCATACAGTCGGCTGGCCGGTGGGGCTGGACGGCTGCCGGATCATGGAGAATGACGATGCAAGGCCTGCGTCTGCGCACAGCCTGTATTCTCGCGACATCGCTGACCTGTCTCGCCGGATTGCCGGCCGTGGCGCAGGATGCCAGCGGAAGCGCGAGCGGAAAGATTTTGAACGGCAAGGACGCCTTTGGCGATTTCCGGACCGACGCGCCGGGCGTGCGCCGGCACATCAAGCCAGGCGACCTGCCTGCGCCGTTCGCAACACAGTCGCCGCGCAATCGCGTCGAACTCGCAAAGAAACCGGCCGACGCCCAACTCAAGACGCTCTCCGGCTTCACCGTCAAAACTTTTGCCGAAGGGCTCGAAAAGCCGCGCGCCATGCGCACCGCACCGAACGGCGACATCTTCGTCGCCGAAAGCACGAGCGGCCGCATCACCGTGCTGCGTCCGTCCGCCGACACGAGCAAGGTGGAGAGCAAGCAGGTTTTCGCGACCGGCCTCAACCGCCCCTACGGCATCGCCTTCTATCCGCCGACCGGCGAGCCGCAATGGGTCTATGTCGGCAATACCGACTCCCTCGTGCGCTTTCCCTATCGCAGCGGCGACATGAAGGCGCGCGGTCAGGCGGAAATGCTCACGAAACTGCCGATCCCGTCCAACGAACTCGGGCACTGGACCCGCGACATTGTTTTCGCGAAGGACGGCTCACGGTTATTCGTGGCGATCGGTTCGGGAACGAATTACGGCGACGATGTTCCGAAACGGAGCGGCGCGGCGCTCGACGAATGGAACAGGAATAATCCGCTCGGCGCGGCATGGGGCCCGGAGCGCAACCGCGCCGACGTGCTGTCCTTCGATCCCCAAGGCAAGAACGAAAAGATTTATGCCACCGGCCTCCGCAACTGCAGCGGCATCACGATCAATCCCGTCAACGGCGATCTCTGGTGCGCCACGAATGAGCGCGATCTGCTCGGCGACAATATTCCACCCGACTACGTCACGCGCGTGAAGCAAGGCGCGTTTTACGGCTGGCCCTGGTATTACACCGGCGACAACGAGGAGCCGCGGCTCAAAGGCGCGCGGCCCGACCTCAAGGGCCACGTGACCGTGCCCGACGTGCTGATCCAGGCGCACTCGGCCGCGCTCGGCCTGACCTTCTATGAAGGCGATCAATTTCCCGCCGATTTCAAGGGCAACATTTTTGTCGCCCTGCACGGCTCGTGGAACAGGCAGAAGCGCACCGGCTACAAGATCATCCGCGTCATCGTGAAGGACGGCGTGCCGACCGGTGAATACGAAGATTTCGTCACCGGCTTCGGCATCAACGACGCCCATGTCTGGGGCCGGCCCGTCGGCGTGACCGTCGCCAGGGACGGATCGCTGCTGTTTTCCGAGGACGGCAACGGCCGCATCTTCCGCGTCTCGCGCACGGCACGGGCCTCGTCACGGTGACGGCACAAACGGCCACGCGCACATCCGACATGGCACCGCAAGCGGAGCGGCTGGCGCGCCTATGACCACTGCCCTCGCCACAAAGCAGACCGCGGCCACGCCGGTCGCGATCGCAAACGCCGCGCAATGCCTGCGCGACGGCGGCCTCGTCGCCTTCCCCACTGAAACCGTTTACGGCCTCGGCGCCGACGCAACGAATGCTCAAGCCGTAGCGCGGCTCTATGCCGCCAAGGGTCGGCCGTCGTTCAATCCGCTGATCGCGCATGTGCCGACGCTGGCCGCGGCGCGACGGTTGGGCGTTTTCAATGCCGCGGCGGAAAAACTTGCAAAAACCTTCTGGCCGGGACCGCTGACGCTGGTCTTGCCGAAGGCGGCTGGTTGCCCGGTCGCTGAACTGGCCACCGCGGGGCTCGACAGCATCGCCATCCGCATGCCGGCGCACCCGATCGCGCGCGCGCTGCTCGAAGCGTTTGCAAAACCGATCGTCGCGCCATCAGCCAACCGCTCCGGCCATGTCTCGCCGACCACGGCCGCGCATGTGTTCGGCGATCTCGCCGGCCGCATCGACATGATTTTGGACGGCGGCGCCACCCATGTCGGCATCGAATCCACTATTGTCGCCTGTCTCGACATGCCAAAAATTTTGCGCAGCGGCGGCGTGACGCGCGCCGCGCTGGAAGCCGCAGCGGGCCAATCGCTTGAGACCGAACCGGAAGGCGTGGACGTGTCCGACGTCGTCGCGCCCGGCATGATGGCCTCGCATTACGCGCCGCGTGCGCGCCTGCGTCTCAACGCGACGACGCTTTCAGACGGAGAAGTGTTGCTCGCCTTCGGCCCCGACCTGCCGCAAGGCGCCGACAAAACCCGTGTCCTGAATCTCTCGCCGAGCGGCGATCTCGTCGAAGCCGCCGCCAATCTGTTCGCCCATCTGCGGGCGCTCGACAAAGCGGAGATTAGTGGAATCGCGGCCATGCCGATTCCGGATCAGGGTTTGGGCGAAGCCATCAACGACCGGCTGCGCCGCGCCGCCGCGCCGCGATCCTGAGCAATATCTCAAGACACACGAAAACCGTATCGACTGAAAGCACCATGAACAAACCCGTCACGCCCGATCTCGTCACCCGCTTTACAAAAATCGTCGGCCCGCGTTACGCGATCACCGATGCGCATGACCAGGACGCGTATCTGGTCGAAGGGCGCGGGCTGTACAAAGGCAAGACGCCGGTGGTGCTGCGTCCAGGCTCGGTCGATGAAGTCTCCGCCATCATGAAGCTCGCTTTCGAGAGCGGCACACCTGTGGTGCCGCAGGGCGGCAATACCGGGCTCGTCGGCGGCGGCGTGCCGTTCGAATCCGGCGATGAAATCGTGCTGTCGCTCACGCGCCTCGACAAGATCCGCGACCTCGATCCGCTGTCGAACGCGATGACGTGCGAGGCCGGCGTCATCCTCGCCAATGCGCAGGCCGCGGCGGCTGACGCCGACCGGCTGTTTCCGTTGTCACTCGGCGCACAGGGAAGCTGCACCATCGGCGGCAATCTTTCCACCAATGCCGGCGGCACCGGCGCGCTCGCCTATGGCGTGGCGCGCGATCTCGTCCTCGGCATCGAGGTCGTTCTCGCCGACGGACGCGTGATGCGCGGCCTCAACAAGCTGAAGAAGGACAACACCGGCTACGACCTTCGCCATCTTTTCATCGGCGCGGAGGGAACGCTCGGCGTCATCACCGCGGCCGTGCTGAAACTCTTTCCGAAGCCGAAGGCGGTGGAAACGGCGATCATCGGCTTGCCCTCGCCGCAGGCGGCGCTGGCGCTGTTCAACCTGGCGCGCGAACGCGCCGGCGGCGCCATCACCGGGTTCGAACTGATGCCGCGCATCGGCCTCGACTTCCTGTTCGACCATATGAACGGCTTCCGCGATCCGATGGCCACGCGCCATCCCTGGTATGTGCTCGCGGAATTCTCGTCGCAAAAAAGCGAGGGCCTGCGCGACACCATGGAGTCGATCCTCGCCGAAGGCGTCGAGCAAGGTCTCGTCGTTGACGCCGTGATTGCATCCAATCTCGAGCAGGCAAAATATTTCTGGAGCATGCGCGAGATGCTGCCCGAAGCGCAGAAGCCGGTCGGCGGCTCGATCAAGCACGACATCTCCGTGCCGGTCGCGACCGTGCCGGATTTCATCGAGGAAGCCATCGCCGCCGTTGTCGCTTTCCTGCCCGGCTCGCGGCCCGTCGCCTTCGGCCATCTCGGCGACGGCAATGTCCATTTCAACGTCTCGCAGCCCGAAGGTGCCGACAAGGATGAATTCATCGCCGGCTGGCACGCGATGAACGAGGTCGTTCACGCCATCACGGCGAAATACGGTGGTTCGATTTCGGCCGAGCACGGCATCGGCCGCCTCAAGCGCGACCTGTTGCCGAGCGTGAAGGACCCCGTGGCCATGGACCTGATGCGCACGCTCAAGCGCACGCTCGATCCGAAAAATATCCTCAATCCCGGCAAGGTGGTGTGAGGCGCTAGAACAGCGACGTCTGGCCGTCGTCCTTCGGCGATGGCCGCGCCGGCTTTTTCGCGGCCGTCTCTTTCGTTGCCGGTTTGCGTGGCGCGCGCCGCGCGGTGGCCTCTTCCTCTTGGTGCATCTGGTCCTGCGTCAGCGCGACGACGAGATCGGCACTGTCATTGGCGGTGCGGTTAACCGCGCGCGTGACCGGATGGAAGACGAGAAGGTCGTCAGGCGCCGGCACGATCAGCCGCGCCGCGGCGTTTTCCGTGCCATCGCGCGCGTCGAGCCACAGGTCGTGTTGATCCGGAGGAATGACCACCGGCATGCGGTCATGCAGCACGGACAGCGTTGCGTTGGCCGTCGTGGTGACGATGGCCGCGGTCTCCACTTCCTCGCCGTTGGGTCCGATCCAGGTTTCCCACAGTCCGGCGAAAGCCAGCGGACCGCCATCCGCCGCGTGGATGAAATAAGGTTGCTTGCCGCCCGCCCCGGCGCGCCATTCGTAAAAGCCGTCGGCAGGAATGAGGCACCGACGGCGGCGCATGGCATTGCGGAAGGCCGGTTTTTCGAGCACCGATTCACCGCGTGCGTTGATCAGCAGCGCGAATTGGCGCGGGTCCTTGACCCATGGCGGGATCAGCCCCCAGCGCACGAGAGCGAAATGGCGCGCGCCGGCTTCCAGCCGCACGATAGGGATCGGCTGCGTCGGCGCGACGTTGTAGCGCGCGGGGAAATTCGGCTGTTCAACATAACCGAACAGCGCCCGAATTGCCTCCGGGGCCGATGTGATGACGTAACGGCCGCACATGCTGCCTATCCTCGGTGTACTCTATCGCTTTGTAATATGGCGATTAAATCCCGCTTAAGAACCGCGGTGCCAGGATGCCGTGGCAAGCCGCACCCGATGGTTTCATGACGACGCCCATTATGCCTGCGCAAAACGGCCGGACACTCTCCGAAGCTGGAGACGATGCCGCCGTTGAGGATTGGGCAAACAAGCTCATCGCCGCAAATATCAATCCGCAGACCGGGCTTGCCACCGACTACCTCAACCACTTCAACGAAGCGGTGATGCTGCTCGACATGCTGCGCGACGCGCCGGAATGCCTGGCGGACCTCATGCAGTGGAAGCCGAAAACCTATTGCGAGCATTTCGCGGCCGTGCCCACGCCGTCAAACGCGTTGGCTCTCGACGCCTACGGCCGCACGGATTCGGCGCTTCGTGAAACTCTCGATGATCTCGCCGCCCGGATGAACGCCATCCTTCTGCTCACCGTCGAGGGCATCCGCATCGCCGGCTCTGCGCACAAGGAAGCGCGGCTCGCCGGCTGCGCCATCGGCTGGCTGAAACCCTTGATCGCGCGGGCAAGAACGCTCATCAATGGCGGCGCAGATGTGGGCCCCGGCCTGTTGGAGCCGCAAGAGAACGTCGACCGCCTGATGACGAAACCCGCTTGAACGACGACAGAACCTATCCGGCGCGGCCGATCCTTGCCGTCAGCGCCGCCATCTTCCGCGATGGAAAGATCTTGATCGTCCGGCGCGCGCGCCAGCCAGCGCGCGGGCTGTACACCCTGCCCGGCGGTGTGGTCGAAGTCGGCGAGACATTGGTCGAAGCCGTGCAGCGCGAGGTTTTCGAGGAGACCGCGCTCACCGTCGCGCCGCTGGCGCCCGCCGGTTATCGCGACGTCGTTGCGCGCGATGCGGACGGGCGCGTATCGCGCCATTTCATCATCCTGCCGTTCGCGGCGCGCTGGGTCGCCGGCGAAGTGGCGCTCAACGAGGAACTGGCCGAAGCGCAATGGCTCGCGCCATCGGCGCTGGCCGGACTGGAGACCACCGAAGGGCTTTCGGAGATCGTTGCCGCTGCCGGACGGATCCTTGCGGCAGATGCCGGCGACGCAGGCGATTGAACATCGGTCGGCCGCAATTTCGCACGTTTCCACGATCAGAAAGGCGCGCTAAGCCTGTGTATAACGCCATTCGTCATCCGGGCAGGGTTTTGACCATCGTGAGCACGCAACGATTTCGTCGTTCCGGCTTGGCACTTGTCTTTGGGCCAGTCATCGGGCCGCTGCGCGCGTGTTGCCTTGTCCTCCTGATCGGCCTGAGCACCGGCTTCGCCGGGCTGATGACGACGGGGCCGGCGCAAGCGCAGAACGCCGTGCCCTTCGACAAGGACCTGCAGCGCCTCTCCGAAATCCTCGGTTCGCTGCACTATCTGCGTGAAATCTGCGGTGCCAATGAAGGTCAGAAATGGCGCCAGCAGATGGAGGCGTTGCTTACTGCCGAAGCTCCCTCCGGCCAACGCCATGATCAATTGGTCGCGCGTTTCAACGACGGCTATCGCGGCTTCCGGCAGACCTATCGGACCTGTACGCCGACCGCGCGAGTCGCGATTCGCCGCTTTTTGGAAGAGGGCACGAAGATCTCACGCGACTTAACAGCCCGTTACAGCAATTAACCGTTAACGAACAAGGCGCTTGGTCGCGTGCAGCCGCGTGATAACGTTCTCGCATACGGGGACGGGGTGATTCCGAGGGGGTCTCGGGATTTTTTAGGTTTTTTCGAATGACGACGATGAGCATGGATGCGGCCGGCGCGCAGGCGTCGGACCGTGAGCAGAAGATGGCGGCCCTCAATTATGTGCAGGGCGCCTGGATGGAAGCGCGGCAGGACGGCGTCGATGACGACTGCATGGCGCAGAGCTGCCTGTTCGTCGCCCTGCTCGAACTCGTCTCGACCTATGGCGAGGAAGCCACCGCCCATTACGCCGCCAATCTGCCGGAGCGCATCCGCAATGGCGAATTCACGCTGCGCCAGCCCGCGCAATAACGCGCGGCCTCTTTCTTCCTCTCTCTAGACCGGATGGGCTTCGTGGAAGTGCACGGCTTCGCCCTGCCCGCTCTCCACGATCTCGCCTTCCCACATCACCTTGCGACCGCGCACGAACGTGCCGACCGGCCAGCCGGTGACTGCCTTGCCGTCGTAAGGCGTCCAGCCGGCGCGTGAGCCAACGGCGGCATTGGTGATCGTCTCGGTGCGCTTCAAGTCGACGATGGTGAAATCCGCGTCGAAACCGACCGCGACACGGCCCTTGCGCGCAATGCCGAACAACCGCGCCGGACCGGCGCTGGTCATGTCGACGAACCGTGTCAGCGACATGCGCCCGGCATTGACATGATCGAGCATGACCGGCACCAGCGTCTGCACACCGGTCATGCCGGACGGACTTGCCGGATAGGTTTTTGCCTTTTCCTCAAGCGTATGCGGCGCGTGGTCGGAGCCGAGAATGTCGGCAACGCCTTGCGCAACGCCGCGCCAGATGCCCTGACGATGCGCGGCATCGCGCACTGGCGGATTCATCTGCGCACGGGTGCCAAGCCGTTCATAACAGTCCGGCGCTTCGAGCGTGAGATGATGCGGCGTCACTTCGACCGAGGCGACGGCCTTGTGCTGCGCCAGAAACTCCATCTCTTGCGCGGTGGAGATATGCAGCACATGGATGCGCTTGCCGGTTTCGCGCGCGAGCCCAACGAGACGCCGCGTGCACGTCAACGCCGCCTCGGCATCGCGCCACACCGGATGCGAACGCGGATCGCCTTCGATGCGTTCGCCCTTGCGCTCTTCAAGTCGGAATTCGTCCTCGGAATGAAACGACGCGCGGCGGCGGATCGCCTTGAGGATATCGCGTACGCCGTCGTCGTCCTTGACCAGCAGCGAGCCGGTCGACGACCCCATGAACACCTTGACGCCAGCGCAACCCGGCAGGCGCTCCAGCTCCGGCAGCAGCGCCGTGTTCTCGCGCGTGCCGCCGATGAAGAAGGCGAAGTCGCAATGCATGCGATGATGGCCGCGCCGCACCTTGTCTGCGAGTCGTTCGGCCGTCGTCGTGGTCGGATCGGTATTCGGCATCTCGAACACCGCCGTCACGCCGCCGAGCACCGCGCTGCGCGAGCCGCTTTCGAGATCTTCCTTCTGCGGCGCTCCGGGCTCGCGGAAATGCACCTGTGTATCGATGACACCGGGCAGGATATGCAACCCCTTGCAATCCAGCACGGGGCCCGCGCTTTGCGACAGATCGCCGAGCCGGGCGATCGTGCCGTCGCGCACGCCGATATCGCAAGCGCCGGTACCGTCCTGATTGACGAGCGTGCCGCCCTTGAGAATGAGATCGAATGTATCCGCCATTGCCCTTCACGCACCTGATTTGAGAGTCTTCCAAAGTGGACGATTTCCAAGACGTCCGCCTTGAGACCGAGGCTCGCGCGGCTTACCTTTAATCACGGCGACTGGCAATTGGCGCACTTTTGGCGCGCCCGCCCCATGGAGACATTGTTGCGCATGCATGCAGCATTACTGGCGGACCGCGGAATCATAAAGCTGTCGGGGGAGGATGCGCGGCCGTTCCTCGACGGCCTCGTCACCTCCTCCATCGAGACGGTGACGCCGCAGCGCGCGGGCTACGCCGCCCTGCTCTCACCGCAGGGGAAAATCCTGTTCGACTTTCTCGTCTTTGCCACGCCCGACGCGCTGCTGCTGGACTGTTCGCTGGCCCTGGCGCCCGCGCTGGCGAAGCGGCTCGGCTTCTACAAGCTGCGCGCCAAGGTGACGATCGCGGAGGAAACAAACGCGTTGTCCGTTGTCGCATTCTGGGACGGCGCGATGCCGGCGCATGGTCCCGCGCTCGCCGATCCGCGCCTCGCTGCGCTCGGTTACCGTGCCATCGTGCCGCGCGACACCGTCGATGCCGTGATCGCCGACAGCGGCGCGACACGCGTGGAGGCCGATGCGTTCGGCGCGCACCGTATCGCCTGCGGCGTGCCGCGCGGCGGCATCGACTTCGCTTACGGCGACACGTTTCCGCACGAGGCCGACATGGACCAGCTCAACGGCGTCGACTTCAAGAAGGGTTGCTATGTCGGCCAGGAAGTCGTCTCGCGGATCGAGCATCGCGGTACGGCGCGCACACGCATCGTGCCGGTCACGTTCGAAGGGTTCGCTCCCGAACCGGGCACCATCGTCATGGCCGGCGAGAAGGAAGCCGGACGTCTCGGCTCCACGGCCGACGGACGCGGCCTCGCCATGCTGCGGCTGGATCGTATCGCCGACGCGCATGCCGCCGGCGAAGTCTTGACCGCCGCGCATTGCGTGCTGCAAGTGCATCAACCGGCCTGGGCAAGTTTCAGTGTCCCCGGCGCAAAGGCCGCCTAAATTCACTTCCAGCCGACAACAAGATGGCTATCATGATGCCGCGAGCAGGGAGCAGCGTGTGAGCGGCGTCATCAAACATCAGGACGGTCTGGCGCGGTGTCCGTGGGCGCGCGAAGATGCGCTTTACATGGCCTATCACGACGAGGAATGGGGCGTGCCGGAGCGTGACGACCGCGCGCTTTACGAAAAGCTCGTTCTCGATGGCTTTCAGGCCGGGTTGTCGTGGATCACGATCCTGCGCAAGCGTGAGAATTTCCGCCGCGCCTTCGACGATTTCCAGCCGGAGAAAATCGCACGCTATTCCGACAAGAGAATAGAAAAGCTGATGCAGGATGCGGGCATCGTGCGCAACCGTGCCAAGATCACGGGCGCTGTCGCCTCGGCGCGGGTCTGGCTCGATATGATGGAGCAAGGTCCGGGCTTTTCCGCATTCCTGTGGGATTTTGTCGACGGCGAACCCATCGTCAATCATTTCCGCACCACGGCGAAAATTCCGGCGGCAACGCCGTTGTCGCAGGCGATCTCGAAGGAACTCGTGCAGCGCGGCTTCAAATTCGTCGGGCCGACCATCGTCTATGCGTTCATGCAGGCCATCGGCATGGTCAACGACCACCTCCTCGATTGCCATCGCCATGATGCGTGCGCGACGTCTCACGCCAAGCCGGGTGGCAAAACGCGCGAAGGCACAAAACGCGCCGCTCGAAAGTAACTCACGGTCGAAAGTCACTCTCGCTCAATGTCTTCAAGTCCAAAATCACGACAGCCCGCCGCAGCAACCCTCGTCCGCAAGGATGAAGGCAAGACCGACGCGCGGGCGTGGCAACGGATGCTGTCGGGACGGCGCCTCGATCTGCTCGAACCCTCCCCCCTCGACATCGAACTTGATGATATCGCGCACGGTCTCGCGCGCGTCGCCCGCTGGAACGGACAGACCAACGGCGCGCACATTTTCTCGGTGGCGCAGCACACGCTGCTCGTCGAAGCGCTGGCGCGCGCGCGCAATCCCGCGCTTGATCGCACGCGACGGATCGCGCTGCTGATGCATGATGCGCCGGAATATGTCATCGGCGACATGATCTCACCTTTCAAGGCGGTGATCGGCGATACCTACAAGGCGGTGGAGAGGCGCCTGCTCGGCGCCATCCATATTCATTTCGGGATTCCCGCGGAGTTGCCGGAGGAGATCGTGGCGCTCGTCAAGCTCGCCGATCGCGAGGCGGCGCATCTCGAAGCCACGCACCTTGCCGGATTCAAGGAAAGCGAAGCGCGCCGCTTTTTCGGCAAGGCGCCAGTCTATTCCGCTACCATCGAGCGCGACTATCTCACGCCATGGCGTGCGGAAACCGCACAGCAGCGATTCAAGGATCGTGTCGAGCAGCTCTTGCGCGCGTGACGCGGCGCGGAGTACGGGTACAAGGCATGACGGCAGAGTCCAAAGCAATAAAGCCACGACCGGCGGAAGCGACACCGCCGTCGATCGAGATCGGTCTGACCGCCGCGATCGTCGCGGTGGAGAAGGATCAGCCGACGGTTCTGGTGTCGCAGCAATCGGACGGCAGCGCGGCGCGCGCCGGCCTGCCTTCGGGGCCGTTCGATCCCGTCGCCCACGGCACATTCGAGATTGGCCTGCGCACGTGGGTCGATGCGCAAACCGGCCTACGCGTCGGCTATGTCGAGCAGCTTTACACGTTCGGCGATCGCGGCCGGCATCCGGGACCGGGAGATACCGGCCCGCACAACGTGTCCGTCGGTTATCTCGCGCTGAGCCACACGCCGCGTCAGAACGGTCAGGCGCCCGTGCGCGAAGCCGGATTCGAACCGTGGTATCGCTTCTTCCCGTGGGAGGACTGGCGCGAAGAGCGGCCCGCCATTCTCGACACGACCATCCTGCCACTTCTGGAAAAGTGGGCGGCACAGCCCCCGGGCAGCCAACCGAAGCGTCCACTCTCGCGCGCGGAACGCCTGCGCCTGTGCTTCGGCACGCAGGGCAGCCCGTGGGACGAGGAGAAGGTCCTCGACCGCTACGAGCTCATCTATGAAGCGGGTCTCATCGAGGAAGCGCGGCGCGACGGCCGCAGCACTGCGCAGGATCACCGCGCGCTGCCTCCACTCGGCGAACCGATGCGCGTCGACCACCGCCGCATTCTCGCGACAGCCATCGCGCGGCTGCGGGCGAAACTGAAATACCGCCCTGTCGTGTTCGAGCTGATGCCGGCGGCATTCACGCTGACGGAATTGCAGCGCACGGTGGAAGCGATTTCCGGCCGGCTGCTGCACAAGCAGAATTTCCGGCGTCTGGTTGAAAACGCCGCCCTCGTCGAACCAACCGGCGATGTGCTGACGTCCACCGGCGGGCGGCCGGCGGCGCGCTTTCGTTTCCGTCGCGAAGTGATGCAGGAACGTCCGGCGCCGGGCCTGCGCCTCGGCGCACACGGCTGACCGAAGTCAGTGGCTCAGAGAGTTCAGCCTTAGACCAGCATCCTCGGCAGGCGGCCTTGCTTCCGCCTCGACGCGCGGTTTCTCGACATGCTTCTCGGCGTGCCGCGTATGGCGACGGTGCGCGCTTGCGATGTTGATCTCACGCGCATTCCGGTCGAACGTGCAGTAAGCGAAGCTCAGGCCCGAGATCGCGCCGGTAAAGCTCGCCTCGCTGGTCTGGTTGAGATTGAAGCAGGGTTGAAACGGCAGGCCGCGAACCGTCGCGCACACCTTCTGGCCTTCCGCGTGCAGCGTTCCGGCCGGAAGCCGAACGTAACGAACCGGGCCGCTGCCCTGGAACTGCACCGTGCCGGCAACCGAGCCATCCGGTTGGATGCGCCCCGCGCCACGCGTTCCTTCGAAGCAGTTGTAGGTGAAGGTTTTGCCCATAACGAATTTGCGGGCCTGGTCGGCATTCAGTTCGCCGGCGCTGGCCGGGAACACCGCTGCCAGACTCAAGAGCATCCCCAGACGCACGTACATTACGAAACCCCCTACGCTACGGGCTTCACCCTAGCCCACTTTCTTAACCAGATGGTTACCACGCTGCCACGATCTATTCGAAAAGTGTCCCTACGGCGGCATTTTGGCTGCCTAACCAATTTTCACGACCATCCGTCCACGGACTTGTCCAGCCACGATCTGCTGCGCTGCGTCGAACACGCCCGCGAGCGGTATTTCCTGCATGATGGCGTTGAGCTTCGTGCGGTCGAGGTCGGTT
>Ga0310811_10007689_pt1 | contig 13811 bp, 10 predicted proteins | sample YCmetagenome_FD_207642 | JGI IMG/M metagenome (GOLD analysis project Ga0310811, IMG submission 207642) | Soil microbial communities from experimental microcosm in Duke University, North Carolina, United States - YC | ecosystem: Engineered > Artificial ecosystem > Soil microcosm > Unclassified ... | reverse complement strand
TTCGCCACCTCACGGCGGGACGTGCCATGCGTGTCGTCGACGATCAGGTCGGCACGCCGACGCGCGCCGAGCATCTGGCCATCGCGTTGTGGCGTGTCGTCGAGCGGCCCGAGCTCGCCGGCACCTTGCACTTTACCGACAGCGGCGTGGCGTCATGGTTCGACGTTGCCGTGGTCGTGCTCGAAACGCTGCGCGCGGCCGGCCGTCTACCTGAGGGCGCCAGCGTTATGCCGATTCCGACGAGCGAGTATCCCCTGCCTGCTCGGCGGCCGGCGTATTCGGTCCTCGAGAAACACGAATCGTGGCGCGCCATCGATTACGTGCCTCCGCACTGGCGAGACGGGGTCATCCGCTCAACATCAGAGTTGTTAAATGCATAAGATCCTCATTACGGGCGGCGCGGGATTCATCGGCGGCAACTTCGTGCACTATTGGCTGCGCGAGCATCCCCATGATTCGCTGGTGGTCCTCGACGCGCTGACGTACGCCGGCAACCTCGAGACGCTGGCCGGGTTCGAGGGGGACTCACGCATGCAGTTCGTGCGTGGCGACGTCGCCGATGCGGATATGGTGGCGCGAACGTTGGCCGATCATGGCGTCGACACCATCGTGCACTTCGCCGCCGAGTCGCACGTCGATCGATCGATCGTCGAGCCCGGCGCATTCGTCCGGACGAACGTCGTCGGCACGCAGGTGCTGCTCGATGCGGCGCGCGGTGCGTGGCGGAAGGACGGACAATGGCAGGGCGGAGTCCGCTTCCACCACGTGTCGACCGACGAAGTGTACGGCTCCCTCGCTCCGGACGATCCGCCCTTCAACGAGCGGACGCCGTACTCCCCGAACTCGCCCTACGCCGCGAGCAAGGCCGCGTCCGATCATCTCGTACGGGCCTATCACCACACCTACGGACTGCCGGCGACGATCAGCAACTGCTCGAACAACTATGGGCCGTACCAGTTCCCCGAGAAGCTGATCCCGTTGATGATCGTGAATGCTCTCGCCGGCAAATCACTTCCGGTCTACGGAGACGGCCGACAGGTTCGCGACTGGCTGTTCGTCGAAGACCACTGTTTGGCGATCGACAAGATCCTCCAGGCGGCGGCTGACGTGGTGGGTTGCACGTTCAACGTCGGCGGCCGTGCCGAGCACGAGAATGTCTATATCATCGACCAGCTCTGCGCCTTGGTCGACGGGCGCATGAGCAAGGATCCGACGCTCCGGGAGCGTTTCCCGGACTGTCCCGCGGCGCAGGGCCGCTCCTGTCGCGAGCTGATTACGCACGTTCGCGACCGCCCGGGACACGACCGGCGGTACGCGATTGATCCGACCGCGATTGCTACGCGGCTTGGTTTCGAGCCGCGGGAGACGCTTCGCACCGGTCTCGCGCGCACGGTGGATTGGTATCTCGAGCACGAGAGCTGGTGGCGGGGTGTTATGGACGGCAGCTACCGCCGGTGGATCGAGCGGCAGTACGGGACGGCCTGAACCGGGGACCGCGATCAGCGACCTCGCTTGGGGCCGCGAAGAAGCGATCAGGGAATGGTCTCAAGGTGATTCTTTCTTACAGGATTTCTTATACAATATTTGGGTTCACAATCAGAGTGGGCTCGCATGCAATTCCGGCGTCTGATTCCACGGTCTGATCATGGCGGGCGGCATGATCGTCGATATTGATGCGTGACCGCGTCCAGGTGTTGATCGTCCGCTACACTTTTCGATCAAACTCCGTGTCGACGAGTCCCGGAGCGATAAGCAGAAGCGAATCAGATACTTCGTAATTATCGGTAAATCGAGGGCCTGCAAACGGCTGTGTAACGGATCGCTGGCGGCCGCAGCATGGGACGAAGTCTTGCAGTAGGGGGGGTGCTCTGTGTAAGCGCGTCGTCTCGACGCAACAGCGGAGCAACCTTTTCCCCCATTTTGGAGTGCCTATGCGCCGTTTCCCCTCTGTTGTCCCGGTACTATCGTTGGCGCTCGCTGCTGGCGCACTGACGCTCGCAGCGTGTTCTGACAGTACCACTGGCCCCCGTAAGCTGTCGCCGTCCGGAGCCGACCTCTCGGTTACGCCGGGCACGAACATGGTAACCATCGCCAGCGACGGCTCGACGCTCTACTGCGCGACTGAGCAGGCCAACGGTGTTTATACCTACCCCGCCGAAGGCTACAATCCAACGGGATGCGACGGCGGTACCCTGGACCTGACGACTGCTCTGAATGCGTACAACCCCGGCTGGAGCGCGCCGATTACCGGAAGTGATTGGATCGGCATCACGACCAATGGCGGGCCGTCCAGCGACTACCGGACGAACCCGGGCCGCTACGTTTTCCAGGAGACCTTCACCATTCCGACGGGCGCGACCAACATCAGCCTCAATCTGGGCGCGATGGCGGACAACGCCGTGGCCGTGTACCTCAACGGGCACCTGTTGGGTGGTCAGACGATCACGGATTGCAACGCCGGCACTTGCAACTGGCAGCCGGCTAACCAGCTCAACGTCACGGGTTCCGGAGCGACTTTCAACACCGGCGCCACTCTCAATCGACTGACGGTCGTGCTCGTCAACACGCCGATCGGATACCCGCTCACGTCCGGTCCGCTCGGTGGTTCGCCGCCTGACTACGGTTGCCAGCGGGATCCCCAGACGTTCGGTTGGAGAGGCACGACCAATCTGAGCGCACCCGCAGACACGGTCCCGACTTCGCCGAATCACATCAAGACGGGACGTGTGAAGAGCATCTCGAATGTCGGCACGGTGAGCCAGTCCGGCTGCGAGAACCCGAGCGGCGTCGACTTCCACGGCACGGTTACCTGGACGCCTAACCTCGGGATTTGGTGCTCGCCAGGCTTCTGGAAGAACCACCCCGAGCTCTGGACGGCGCAGCAAGGTCTGTTGTACAACACCCACGGTCCGTACCCGAACGATCCGCAGACCTTCGTCGGCTACGATTTCGGGAAGAAGGTTGGATCCTCGAACCCGACGCTCTTCGACGTCATTTCGAACCCGAGCATTTACGGTGGGCCGGCAACGAACAACGTCGCCTCCTACCTCTCCAACTTCTTCTTCGGAACGCCGCTCAGCGCGAATCCGACTGAGAATTGCCCGGACGTGCTTCCGTTCCCAGCCAATTGATCCACTAACTGGGCGTAGGATCGAAAGGGCCCCTCTTCGGAGGGGCCCTTTCCTTTGCCGTGTGCCCGGGGATCCATCCCGGGACAAACGAGCGCCGCACTCGTCCTCTGGAGTGATCTGCCTCGTTGACCACCAGTCAGCGACCGAACAGCGTCTACCGCTCCATGTCTGCATCCAACGTCAGAGCCATCGCCTACTACCTTCCCCAGTTCCACCCGATCCCGGAGAACGATGCGTGGTGGGGCAAGGGGTTCACCGAGTGGACGAACGTCGCCAAGGCGCTCCCGCTGTTTCGCGGCCACGAGCAACCCAAGCTACCCTCTGACCTGGGCTTCTATGACCTCCGGGTCCCCGAGGTTCGCGAGCAGCAAGCCGAGTTGGCGCGACAGTACGGCGTCGAGGGTTTCTGCTACTGGCACTACTGGTTCAACGGCAAACGACTGCTGAACCGCCCGATTGACGAGATACGCGCCACCGGCCGCCCCGACTTCCCCTTCTGCGTCGGATGGGCGAACGAGTCCTGGACGCGCCGTTGGACCGGTGAGGAAAAAGAGGTCCTGCTGGAACAGCGCTACTCCGTCGAGGATGACCTCGCCCATGCGCGTTGGCTCGCCGAGCTCTTCGCCGACCCGCGGTACATCCGCGTCGACGGTCGGCCGTTGTTCATACTCTACCGACCGCCGTCGCTGCCCGAGCCGAAGCGGACCACAGATACGATTCGCGACCAGTGCGTCCGGTTGGGCCTGCCCGAGCCATTCATCATCGGTCGAGACACGCACTCGCCGTTCAGCGACATGCGTCCATACGGTTGCGACATCACCGAGCACGCTGCGCCCGCGCTCGGTGTCCTGCCACGCGCCTTCGAGCCGACCACGTATCGCGATCTCGCTCGGAATCTGCGTCTCGGTGTCGCCGATCCCAGCCTGAAGGTTTTCGATTATGAGGAAAGTTGCCGGCTGATGGAGGCAAAGCGGCCGCGGCACCCGCACATCCGCTGCTTCTTCACCGGCTGGGACAATACGCCGCGCCGGGGAAGAAAGGCGATCATTCTCAAGAACGCGACTCCGGAGGCGTTCGGCCGGCGCCTGCGCGTGGTGCTCGATTCATTGCGCGATGAACCGCACAACCGTCGGATTCTGTTCGTCAACGCGTGGAACGAATGGGCCGAGGGGATGGTCCTCGAGCCGAGTCAGCAGTACGGTCATGGATTCCTGGAAGCCTTGCGGTTGGAGTTGTCCCGTCCGATCGCGTCGCCATTGGTTGGTTGAGGAGCCACTCTGAGACAGTCAGCGATCGTCGCGGGGATTCGGCGATTTGCCAGGCGATACCGTGACGCGCTACGGTTGCGCGCCGGCAATCGCCTTTTCGATTGGAGAGTCGCTCGCGATGCCAAAACGGCCATTCGCCAGATCGCGCGACTGAAGCGGGCGAACCCGGGAAGGCCGTTTTGCGGAATCCTTCTGATCGAGCATATCGGCGACATCATCGCCTGCGAGCCGATCATCGAACAGCTCAAGACCAGTTATCCCGGCGCATTCGTGGTTTGGGTCGTGAGCCCGCGCTACGCCGACTTGCTCGCGAGCCATCCAAAGTTGGACGCGATGGTTTTCGTTCGGTCGCTTCTCAGCATCGAGCGCATCGTTCTGTCGAGCGTGTTCGATGTTGCGATTGATCTGCACATCAACGGCAAAGCGACGGAAATCCCAAACCGCCCGTACAGGAAGACGTCTGGGGATCCAACGGTCGACGTGGAGACGTACGTCCGCAGGGGAAGTCTTCTGCAGTCGTTCGCGGAGAGTGCCGGCCTCACGCTGCGCCCGTCGGCGCCGACGATGTACGTACCAACAACGGCGGTTGCAGAAGTCGATCAACTTTCGCTGCCCGACCATTTCGTGGTCGTCCACGCTGCGTCGAACTACGCGCCGAAGGACTGGCCGTCGGTCAAATGGCGCGAGCTGGTTCAACACATCCTCGAGCGGTACGAAACGACCGTGGTCGAAATCGGTTTGGGAAGCAAGATCGAGCTGGATCATCCGCGCTTCATCAACCTTTGTGGGAAGCTCTCGCTCATGGGAACGGCGGAGCTCATTCGCCGAGCCGACTTTTTCGTCGGCATCGACAGCGGACCGGCCCACATGGCGAATGCGTGGCGCCGACCTGCATTACTCCTTTTCGGCCGTTATCTCGGTTCGGACAGCTTTAACCCGTTTTCCGGCTACTACCGCGACGAGGAGCCGATCGCGATTCTGCGGTACCGGGGTCCGCTCCGCGAACAATCGGCCGGCGTCGTCATCGATGCGCTCGAAGCAAGTCCCCTCTGGAAGAGGACACACGCTCACCTTCGGCGGCGCGACTTCCTCAACACTTCGCTTATTTCTCAATGACAAGCGGCGACAGTGCTTCCTCAACGGTCGTGAACGACACGAAGCGAACCGAGGCTACCCCGGACGCATCGGCGGCCGGCTTCCTCGATCACGCGCCCAATCCGCTGCGATACGACGGACAGCCGAACGATCCGGACGAAGTCGTCGGCGTACTGTCGAGCCTCATGCCGCAGGGCGCCCGAGTGCTCGATGTCGGGTGCGGCACGGGTTCCGTCTCGATTCAGCTCATCGCCAACCGCGGCCTCTCGCTCATCGGAGTCGAGCCGGACGAAGAGCGCGCGCAACGGGCCCGCGATCGGGGAGTTACGGTTCGCGCGGCGCGACTGACTCCCGAGCTCATCGCGGAGCTCGGATCGTTCGACGTGGTGCTCTTCGCCGACGTTCTGGAGCACCTTCCCGATCCGCACTCACTGCTCACGCTGGCGACGTCCGCGCTCCGGCCCGGCGGCCGCGTCGTCGCGTCGGTGCCCAATGTCGCGCATTGGTCTGTTCGCACGGACCTGCTGCGCGGCCGATTCGTCTACCGTGACAGCGGGATTATGGACGCGACGCATTTGCGGTGGTTCACTCGCGCCGTCATTCGTCAGGTGTTCGAGAGCGCGCACCTACGTGTCGAACAGATTCGTCCGACGGCAGGGTTTGAGCTTCAGTGCTATTCAGAGCGTCTTCCGTGGCGACGCATGAAGATGCACAACCGCAATCGAGTCATCCGGCGCGCGATCAGGCGCTGGCCGACGCTGTTTGCCTGCCAGTGGGCGGTCAGCGGGATCTTCGCGCCATGACCGCTTCCATCACCGCGCGGAGTTTCGGTGCCTGACGGTCGATCGTGAATTGCTCGACCGCGCGTGCCGCCGATGCACCAATCGCTCGCCGTCGCGCCACGTCGCCAGCCAGCTCCGCTAAGCAGCCGGCGAACGCGGGAACGTCAAGGTAAGGGACGACGAGTCCACCACCGATCTCCGCGAACTCCGGCCCGCCGCCCGATTGCGCGAAGCAGACCATCGGCAGCTTGATCGCGGCCGCCTCCAGCATCACGAGAGGGAACGGATCTTCACGCGACGTGAGCGCGAAGATGTCCATGGCGGCGAACACGTCGGCTGGGCGCGGCGTGCTTTCCATCACGGTCACGCAGCCCGTCAGGCCGGAGCGCTCCAGATCGTGCATGAACTCGCGATAGTCGACCGATCCTCGTTCGGCGCCGAGCCAAAGAAAGTGGATTCGAAGTTTCGCTTCACCGCCGCGCCGGGCGATCGTCCGCGCGATCTGGAGAAACAGATCGGCGCCTTTGCGCCAGTCCAACGTGCCGCATCCACCGACCACGACGTCGTCGTCGGTGAGCCCGATGCCCGCGCGGACTCGATTGCGGGCCGTGGAATCGATCTCGGGGCTCGACGACAGCGTGAATTCGTGGACGACCGAGACTTTTTCAGCCGGGACGTGCCATCGCTGCACGAGCTCCGTTTGGACTGCTTCCGACGCAGCGACAAAGCGTGCGACGGGAGCGACGAGGGGCGTGAGCCCGTCCGGTCCGAGCCATTGGCCAATCGCGAAGCTCAACTCGTGCACGTGACATACGACGGGCACGCCGATGCCTGCCAGCGCCAGAATCTCTCGTTTCGGAACGACGGTGTTGACCCAGGCGAGGTCGTACCGCTCCCGCGCGAGACGATGAACGAACGCGCGCTCCTGGCGCTCCGTGTATCGCGAGCGGAGCACGCGTCGAGCGAGGCGCTGTCGGCGAGTCATCGGTTGGTTCAGCACCTCGGTCGGGGCGACGTCGGCAAACTCGCTGAGCAGCGGCCCCGATTCAACGAGCATGACATCGAAGCGCGGCGCGTCGTGGACTTTGAGCCAGCGAAGGAAATTCAGCAGAATGAGCGGCGCTCCGGATCGATGCGCCGAGTGCCCGACAAAGAGAATTCGCTTGCTCATGGTTGGGTCTCGAGATGCGACATCATTCCGAGCCCCACCAGGCGTGTCGCAGGAAGCTCGATCGGATCGGTGCGTTGAGCGCTAGTCCGCGCCAGAGCGGCAGCAGGCCCTTGAGTGTCCTGACCGCGCCGACGATATCGCCGTCGCGAGCTTGCGAACGAGCTTTGCGCGTGAGCACTGCTCCCAATCCCTCGTAGACCGTTCGTTGAAAGCCGAACCGAAGCGCGGCCCGTCGCGCACGGGGCACATCCGGAAGGTGACGCTCAATCGTGACGCAACAGGCCGAGAGCAGCCTTTCCGTCTGCTTCGACGCGTTACCGGGATGCAACCGATAGTACAGCCCCAGCCGGTCGAGCATGACGATTCTCGAAGCTTTCGCGATGCGAAACCACAAGTCCCAATCGTCGGCGCCCCAAATCGTCGAGTCCATGCCGCCGATCCGCTTCAGCAAATCGGCACGGATCAAGGTTTGGCCGGGAGAGAGAAACGGATTCTCGAGGAAGAGGGACTCGAAGTCGATCGACGGCCAGTATTTTCCCTTCCAGCCTTCCGTTCCATTCTCGTCGATGGTCTGCAACACGCCCCCGATCAACCCGACGTCACGATGGGCATCGAGGTATTCCGTCTGCCATTCGAGCTTGTCAGGGGGCCAGAGGTCGTCGTCGTCGAGCAGGGCGATGTAATCGCCGCGCGCGCGCGCGATCCCGAGGTTCCTCGCGCGACTCTGCCCTTTGTTCGTCTGCTCGACATAGACGATCCGTCCGTCGTGAACCAGCGGTTCCAGGATCGCCGCGGTGTCGTCCGGAGATCCGTCGTTGATCACGATGACTTCGTACTCGGTCATCGTCTGGGCGAACACCGAGTCGAGCGTCGCCAAGATGAAGTCTTGGTGCCGGTATGTTGGAATCACGACGCTGACGCGCGGTCCACGCCCGGCTGCCGTCATCGCGGGTCGATCGGCGTGCCTGAACTAGATTTGCCAGCGGCCGCCCATGTGCGTCCTTCGGTGGGCGCGAGAGCGCGCTCGACGCGATTTGTCGATTCTATCACAAAGGGCCCTCGATGACCCGTCCGCTGGCTCGGCTGATTGCGTTCTATCTGCCGCAGTTTCATCCGATTCCCGAGAACGACCAGTGGTGGGGAAAGGGGTTCACGGAATGGACGAACGCGGCGCGGGCGAAGCCACTCTTTCCGGGACACTATCAGCCGCATGTGCCGGCCGACCTTGGATTTTACGACCTGCGAGTTCCGGAGACGCGTGCCGCACAAGCCGAGATGGCGCGCGCCTACGGCCTGGAAGGCTTCTGTTACTATCACTATTGGTTCGCCGGCAAGCGCATCCTCGAGCGGCCGTTCGACGAAGTCCTGAAAACGGGCGAGCCTGATTTCCCTTTTTGCCTTTGTTGGGCGAACCAGACGTGGACCGGAATATGGCACGGCGCCCCCAATCGAGTGCTCATCGAGCAAACCTATCCGGGCGAGGATGATCACCGAGCCCATTTCGAGAACCTCCTTCCCGCGTTTCGCGACCCCCGCTACATCCGAGTCGATGGGAAGCCTCTCTTCGTGCTCTACCAGCCCAACGAGATCCCCGACGCCCCGAATACGCTGCGCCTTTGGCGAGACATGGCAAGACGAGCGGGTCTCCCTGGGTTGTACCTCGTGGGTAACGACGTCGGCAGCAAAACGCCGTCGGAATTAGGTCTCGACGCGCTGACCGCCTACCGCCTTCCGCCGCGCCGGCCATGGGTGTCACGGCGCGACCCGGTGAAATGGCTGAGGCGTCGCTACGAGTTGTGGGCGGGTCGGCCAACCGTCTACCGCTACGAGGAAGTTCTCCCGACGCTGCTCCCGCCCGAGACGCCGGGGGTCGAGAACTTTCCGTGCATGATTCCGAACTGGGACAACACGCCGCGGAGCGGAGGGAACGGCCTCGTCCTCCACGAATCGACGCCGGAGCTCTTTCGGCGCCTCGCCCTGCTGGCGTATGAGCGAGTTCGCGACCGAGAACGCGAACACCGCATCGTCTTCATCAAATCGTGGAACGAATGGGCCGAAGGCAATTATCTCGAACCCGATCTCGCGTTCGGGCACGAGTATCTGGAGGTCCTGCGCGACGTCTTCCGTGAGACGAGACAGCCGGCGGCCGCCGCAAAATAGCCGAGCTTTCGCCGCGCCGTCGCCGTGATCGAATCGACACCGCACCTCACCGATCTCGCGTCACCGTCTCCGCCTCGTCTTCCGTGCGCACGCCGAAGATGTTGAGCTGCAAATCCATTCCGAGGTGGGCCGTCCGCCGAACGAACGGCTGCGGTGCACATTGCTCGGTCTGCACGAACAAGCGAAACCCCGCCGATGCAAGCGTCGTCATGAGCAGATCCAATCGCTGCGCCTGAGACGCGAAGGAGTGGTATTCGACGAACAGCGTGCGCACGTTGCGCAACGCGTCGCCGCAATCGAGGAGAACGTCGACTTCGGCGCCCTCGATGTCCAACTTGAGAAGATCCACCGGCTCGCGAAGATAGTCTCGAAGCCTCACGGTCGGCACCGGAGACAGGTCGTTTCCGCAATTGTCCGCCGCCTGCGCTATTCGCCCGGCGTCGGCGCCTTCGTGCCAGAACGGAATTTCGCCGAGCTCGGTCCAGACCGCTTTGTTGACCAACTCGACGTTGGCGAATTCGGCGCGCTGGACATTCGCCTCGAGCGTGGCAAAGACCGCGGGATCGGCCTCGAATGCGAGAATGCGCGACCGGGGGTACATCTGCTTGAAGTAGACCACACTCACGCCGACGTTCGCGCCGCAATCGATGACATACGGGGCATCGACTGGCGAGCTAAAACGATACGAGCCTTTTCGGACGATGCTCTCGTAGCAGGCGACGAACGACGCTCCGTCTACCAAATCGAAACGGAAGCCGAAGAGATCGGTGGTCAGCGGCATGTGCCGAGGCGCCGACCGGAGTCGCTCGAGCTCTTGTCGAACGGGATCGCTCGGCTCGGTATTACGACGGAAAATTGTCTTCACCGCGCGTTTCACTTTTCGAAGGAGTGCCCTCGTCATGTCGGCCTATCACCCAGAATTCGGTCTGCCACGCACTTCGCCAGCGCCATCACCGTGATCATCGGATTCACCCCGCTGGACGCCGGAAAAAGGCTCGCGTCCGCGACATAGAGACCCTTCACGCCGTACACGGCGCCGTTCTCATCGCACACGGAATTCATCCGCTCGCGCCCCATTCGGCACGTTCCCATCTGGTGCGCGCTGAACACCATACACCGGTTGGCCGCGATCGGCTCGGCGCCAACGCGCTCGCAGAACGCGTCGATCTCCGACGCCGACGTCTTCGCCTGTTTTTTGAACGCGAGGCCCGTCGCGTGGAGCGTGTGGACTTCGTCGGCGCCGGCGGCAATCTGCACGCGCGCCGCGGCCGCGATGCCGCGCGCGAGGAGTGATTGCTCTTTGCGTCCCAGCGTGTAATCGATCGTCACGCCGCCGTCGCGACGCGATCGCACTCGACCGCCCGTCGCGTCGCGAGTCAGCACGATCGTTGCGCTCACGCCGGCGCTGCGTTGCATCAGGCGTCGATGCGACGTCGCGTCCGTCCACGGCGCGGCCATGGCCAGTAAACCGGGATGCGCCGGCGCCGCCTCGAGGCGAAAGCCGAAGTTGCCGTCGACCTTCGCGAAGTGGCCGCTCATGATCGTCTGCGGCGGACCACTCCAGGAAGCGATCGGTACGGAGTACACTCCGGCGACGGCGCTGGTCGGATGGAGATACAGATTTCGGCCCAACGCCGAATGCGACAGCCCTGATCGCTCGAGGAGGGCCGGCGTCTCGACTCCGCCCGCCGACGCCACGACGAGGCGCGCCCTGATCTCGATGTTCTCGACTACACCATCCAACGCCCGCGTCGTCGCCGCGACGCCGACGACCTTTCCGCGCTCGATCAACACTCGCTCGGCGCGGCACTTCGTGATGATCGTCGAACCGCGCCCACGCTGCATCACTGGAAGGAAGGTCGCCACCGTCGATTGCTTTCCGCCGACGCGACAGCCGAAGGTGCAATAGCCGCACTGGCTGCAATCACAGCCGCGGGAGTTTCGCTCGGTGATCTCCCACGAGTACCCGAGCGCGTCGCACCCGCGGCGGATCGGTTCGTTGTTGGCGTTCACTTCGCTCTCGTCGCTCGACACCCCGAGCCGCCGGCACACCTGGTCCAACGCCCGCGTGAACCGCTCACTCGAGAAGAGCTCGCATTTCGAGCGCTCGGCCCATTCGTCGCGGATGTAGTCCGGTGTCCGCAGACAGGTCTGCCAGTTCACCGTCGTACCGCCACCGAGGCAAGCGCCGGCCAAGATCGCGACGCTCAGATCGCGCGACGCCGACAATCCGCTCTGGTAGTACAGCTTTTGGACTCCATCGAGCTCGCGCTGTGTGAATTGCGGCGCTTGATCGCCGGGCCCGGCCTCCAGCACCACCGTTCTCAAGCCTCTCGTCGCCAACTCGCCGGCGACCGTTCCTCCCCCCGCGCCTGAGCCGATCACGCACACATCGCAATCGATTGTCGTCGACGTGTCGTATTTGACGACGCGAATGGTCGCGGCGCCGGCGGCGGGTTGGTCGGAGGGCGCGTAACCGATCGCCGGCCAGATCCGGTTCCGGCCTTGCTGATCGACGACGCTGTAGTAGAGAAAGCTCGACAGTCGCTTGAGCGCCTGAAAACCCTGACGCAGCCGCGCGTTTCGATGAACCGAAAGCGCGCGTAAGAGCTTACCGCGCTCGTCCAGGCTCATCTTCGTCACGCCGGCGAATTTGCGGATGACGAGTCCGCCGAGCACGCTGTCGAGCAACCGTAAGAGGCGCCGCAGCTCCGCCCGCTCTGTCGGCGGCAACAGCGCCATCGCCTCCTCGGCCGCCCGCGGAACGCCGAGATCGGTGGCGCTGGTCGAGAAGAGGAGCGGATCGTCGTAGCCATCGGTCGGCAGCGACGGATGGAAAGCATTGCAAAGCGCGGCCAGTGAGGCGCGCTCCCGTTCGGTCAACACCGCTTCGGCGTTCTTCATCGCCTTCAACTTGCAGTGTCCCCGTCGTGAGCGGCAGGCACAACATTGGAGGAATCATGGCTTCGACGCGGCGCGACGGATCGACCGAAACCCTCGACAGCTACGTGCGCGCCGCGGCGCGGCCCCTGTCCGCTCCGGCCGATCTCGATCCACTGCTGGCGCGCGTCGGGGACGCCCGCTTCGTTCTCCTCGGCGAGGCGTCGCACGGCACGTCGGAGTTCTACACCTGGCGAGCCGAGCTCTCCAAGCGACTCATTGTCGAACGCGGCTTCGACTTCATCGCCGTCGAAGGGGACTGGCCCGACTGTTATCGCGTCAACCGATACGTCAAAGGCTTCCGCGACGCCGGACGCGACGCTCAGTCGGTGCTCCACGCCTTCGAGCGCTGGCCGACCTGGATGTGGGCGAACCGCGAGATCGTTTCGCTGGTCGACTGGCTGCATCGGCACAACGGCTCTCTTCCCGAGCCGCGCAAGGTCGGCTTTTACGGGCTGGACGTCTATTCGCTCTGGGATTCGATGCGCGCCGTCATGGAGTATCTCACTCGTCTCGATCCGTCGCTCGCCGCGGCGGCGCGTCGCGCCTACAACTGCTTCGAGCCGTTTGCTGAAGACGTTCAGGAGTACGCGCGGGCAACCGCGCTCGTGCCGACGTCGTGCGAGGACGAGGCGGTCGCGGTCCTGCGTGCGCTCCGCTCCAACGTGACGAGCTTTCGCGAAGACGGCCGCGAAGGCTACTTCGACGCCGAGCAGAACGCGCTCGTCGCGCGCAACGCCGAGCGCTATTACCGGACGATGGTGCGCGGCGGGCCCGCGTCGTGGAACGTGCGCGATCATCACATGGTGGAGACGCTCGACCGGCTCGTCGAGCATCATGGACCGATGGCGAAGGCGATCGTCTGGGAACACAACACGCACATCGGCGACGCTCGTTTTACCGACATGGCGCGGGCCGGGATGGTGAACGTCGGACAGCTCGTGCGCGAATCACGCGGGGAGGACGACACGGTGCTGGTTGGCTTCGGCACGCATCGCGGGACGGTGATCGCTGCCGACGAGTGGGGGGCGCCGATGGAGCGGATGCGCGTTCCGCCGGCGCGAAACGACAGCTTCGAGCACGCCCTCCACGATGCGGCGGTTGGCGACGTGCTGCTGCTGTTCGATCGCGACGGCGACGAAATACGCGCATTGGAGCGGCCGATCGGACACCGGGCCATCGGTGTCGTCTACGATCCGGACCACGAGCGGTGGGGCAACTACGTGCCGACGATCATTCCGCGCCGGTATGACGCATTTCTCTA
>Ga0310811_10007688_pt1 | contig 13813 bp, 16 predicted proteins | sample YCmetagenome_FD_207642 | JGI IMG/M metagenome (GOLD analysis project Ga0310811, IMG submission 207642) | Soil microbial communities from experimental microcosm in Duke University, North Carolina, United States - YC | ecosystem: Engineered > Artificial ecosystem > Soil microcosm > Unclassified ... | reverse complement strand
GCCCGAGCCGCTGGTGCATTCGACCGGCGACTATGTCGTCGCGCAGGTCACCGCCTTCGAGCACAGCGTCGCCAGCAGCCTCTGCCCGTTCCGCCTCGCCCGCCTGCTCCGTACCTGGTGGCGCGGACTGCATTGAGTTCACCCCAAGTTCACTCAAAGCCCAACCCAACCAAGGAGACCTCTGATGATCGATGCATCCGCCTTCCTGCGCCGCGCCCTGCTCGCCGACACCATTTTCAGTGGCCTCTCCGCAATCGGCCTCACCTTCGCCGCCGGCGCGTTCGCGACGCTGTTCAACCTGCCCGAGGCGCTGTTGCTCGAAACCGGCCTGTTCCTGATCGCCTATACCGCGCTGGTCGGCTGGCTTGCCTCGCGCACAGCGGTGCCGAAGGCGCTCGTGCTGCTGGTCGTGGTCGGCAATGCCGCCTGGACGGTCGGCAGCATCGCCCTGCTGTTCTCGGGCGCGGTGTCGCCAAACCTCACCGGCGAGCTGATGGTCGTGGCGCAGGCGATCGCAACCGGCGTGTTCGCGGAGCTGCAATATCTGGGCTTGCGGAAGAGCGGGCGTGTGGTGGCAGCGTGAGGCGCTCGTGTCCCGGACGCGCTGCGGCGTGCAACGCCGCTGCGCTGAGCCGGGACCCACGCCGCACAGATCGCTTGCGGATACTGGGCCCCGGCTCTGCAGCGCACCGCCGAAGTGGCGCTGCGCTGCGTCCGGGGCACGAGCGGTGAGTAGAGCGCACATCTCTCTCCACGCCGTCATTGCGAGCGCAGCGAAGCAATCCAGAATCTCTCCGCGGAGACGGTCTGGATTGCTTCGTCGCTGCGCTCCTCGCAATGACGGACGTGCGGAGACGGCGTCGGTCTCTCAACTTGCGTCTCCCTGTAGACACACCTTCGCGTTCTCGCGGCGCATTTCGCCCGAGCTTTGCTTCAACGTGCCGCACCTCTTTCGAAAGAGGGTGCAGGGAAGGCCGGGCGCCGGCTGGCACCCGTGGTCCGTGCGCAAGGGAATGCACACGGGTTGGACGACAGGTCAGCCGAGGTTCGGCCTTCCCTGCGCGGTGGTTTTAACGGCTTCCTTCGTGCTCTCCCCGGGGAGCGATGCACTATTGCCCCCGTCGTCTCACGGATGGCTGAAGAGCGCGCCCGGTCGGGCTGCACACCTCACCGCAAGGCTTGACGCACAGACTCCGGGCGCCAGGACCACACGACTTCTCCGTCCGCGGACGGTCTCACCGGACCTTCGAAAGCTGGCGTGTGCTCGCCTTCGATGCCAATGAGGCCGCTGTTACTGCGCCGTGTCGTACCGCGGATCGCAACGTCTCACGGGGATCGCCCGCCCTGCCATCACGTCGCGCGCCGACGCTGCCGCGTCCACCGCCGCCTGGCCTGCGCTCGTGACGATCGCGAAACGCCCCTTTTGACGGGCCAGGACGGAACAAGCGATACTACAAAACCGAAATTCGGTAAATAAGAATATTTCGGGTTGCGGCGCTTGACACGGTGTGTCGTCCGGCCCCTCGCCGAAATGTTCAAAAGTGAACACAAGACAGCGGCGCCAAAAAGTTCCCGAAATTTAGGAACCATTGGTTCCAGGGGGCGTTCCGCTCATGGTCGAGTTGGGCTCGGCTTTAGGGGCCGAGGGGGAATGCGTCGTCGCCGACGGCGGGACTTCCAACTGATTCAGTGAGATGCAGGCGGGGCGCAGGAATTCCCCGACGATCGCCTGCGCGGTTGAGTGGACGCATTCGTGCGTGCTGAAGGAGAAAATAATGGCTGGGCAGGTCGGAAGTGACGTCGCATCGCTCGTTTCGCGAAACGAGCAAACCATCCTTCCCGAATGGATCGAATTGCAGAAGAAGGCCGGCACGCTCCACACCGGCCGGATCTCGGAAGGCGAACTGCAGTCGCAGTCGAAGAATTTTCTCCATCTGTTTCGCGACGCCCTCGCCCAGGCCGGGGCCGATGCGGCCAATCCAGCCTACGAACCGGCAAAAGCGATGCTGGCCGATCTCTCCCGATCGCGCGCATTGCAGGGCTTTTCGCCGAGCGAGACCGCGACGTTCATCTTTTCGCTGAAGCAGCCGTTGTTCAACGCATTGAACCGCGATCGCGCGCTCTCGGCCGACCAGATCGCGACGACCGTGTGGTCGACCACGCTGCTGCTGGATGAGCTTGGCCTGTTCACGCTCGAAATATTCCAGAAGAGCCGCGAAGAGGTCATCGTCCGTCAGCAGCGCGAGATCGCCGAACTGTCAACACCCGTCGTGAAGCTCTGGGAGGGAATTCTGGCCCTGCCACTGATCGGGACGCTCGACAGCCAGCGAACCCAGGTCGTGATGGAAAATCTGCTGCAGACGATCGTCGACACCGAGGCAGAGATTGCGATCATCGACATTACCGGCGTACCAACCGTCGACACACTCACAGCCCAGCATCTGCTGAAAACGGTCGCGGCAGCCCGCCTGATGGGAGCCGACTGCCTGATCAGCGGGATCCGGCCTCAGATCGCGCAGACCATGGTGCATCTCGGCGTCGAACTGAATGTCATCTCCAAGGCGACGCTGGCCGACGCCTTCGCGGTCGCGTTGCGCCAGACCGGTCGCGCCGTGGTCAAGAAGAGGATCGAGGGCGCAACGCTCTCGACCAGCAAGATCGGCGGGCAGGACGCCTGACGATGGATCGCATCCCTATCCTCAAATTCGGCAACGCCCTGCTCGTCACCATCCAGGTCGACATGCACGATCGGCTGGCGACCGCGCTGGAAGAAGATCTCACCAGCAGGATCGTCACGCACAATGCCCGGGGCGTGCTCATCGACATTTCCGCATTGGAGGTCGTAGACAGCTTCATCGGTCGGATGCTGGACAATATCGCCGCCGTTTCGCGTATCCTCGATGCCGATACGGTCGTCGTCGGGATGCGGCCGGCCGTCGCCATCACGCTGGTCGAACTCGGCCTGTCGCTGACCGGCGTCAAGACCGCGCTGAACGTCGAGCGTGGAATGGCGATGATTCAAGGCCGCCTCTCCGCGTCGGAGGCAGATGATGCCGACGACGAAGACTGAGCAGATCGAGATCAGGATCTCGGACGACGTGGTTCGGGTGAGGCAACTCACACGAACGTTCGCGGTCGAGGTCGGGTTGAGCCTGGTCGATCAGACCAAGATCGTTACCGCCTCCAGCGAGCTCGCGCGCAATACGCTCGACTATGGCGGCGGCGGTGAAGTGACCGCCGAAATCGTCGACCAGGGCGGCCGGCGCGGAGTTCGGCTGACGTTCGACGACAAAGGCCCGGGCATTGCCGACATCGAACAGGCCCTCAAGGACGGCTTTACATCAGGCAAGGGCATGGGCCTCGGCCTCGGCGGCGCGAAGCGGCTCAGCAACGAATTTTCCATCGCCTCCAAGCCTGGCGAGGGCACCAAAGTCGTCATCGCACGTTGGAAGTGATCATGAAATCGGTCGGCGTCAACGATCAGAGCGGCGTCGCGGAGGCAAGGCGGGCAGCCACCGATCTCGCACACCGCGTGGGCTTCAACGAAACCGACACCGGCAAGCTCGCTCTGGTCGCGACCGAACTTTCAACCAACCTCGTCAAGCATGGCTCTGGCGGGGAAATTCTCGTCGGCAGTTATGAGGACAATGAAAGCCAGGGGATTGAAATCATCGCGCTCGACAAGGGCAAGGGCATGACCAATGTCGCGGCATGCCTCGAAGACGGGTATTCCAGTGCGGGCACGGCGGGGCGCGGGCTGGGCGCCGTGGTGCGACAATCTCACTTCGTCGACGTCGGTTCGTGGCCCGGAATTGGCACCGCTGTGCTGGCCCGCGTCGCGCCCGAAGCCCTTCCTGCCGGCAAGCCGCCGACCGTCCCGACCTGGGGCGGCGTGTCCGTTCCCAAGGCGGGAGAGGATGTCTGCGGCGATGCCTGGAGCGTGTCGAACACGGGAGACGTGCGCACGCTCATGGTGGCCGACGGGCTGGGGCACGGGCCGGAAGCCGCTGAAGCGGCCGTCGAGGCCGTTCGGCTCTTCCAACGCTATAACGGCCACACCGTCGCCAACCTGATCGACTACATCCACGGTGGTCTTCGCGCAACGCGGGGAGCGGCTGTCTCGATCGCACGCTTCGATCCTGCCATCGGGAACATCAACTTCTCCGGGATCGGCAACGTCGCCGGCTTCATCCTGACCGCCGGCGAGACCAAGCGGATGGTGTCGATGGCCGGGACTGCGGGCTTCAACACGAGGAAGATCCGGGCTTTCGACTACACGTTCACGCATGGCCTGGTCATCCTGCATTCCGACGGGCTGGCGTCGAATGTCATGGTGGATCGCTACCCGAACCTGTCTGCAAGACACCCGTCGCTGATCGCGGCCATCCTCTACCGTGACTTCACCCGGCATCGCGACGACGCGACCGTGCTCGTGGCCAAATGGTGAGGCTCATGGCGGCATCTTCAAAATCATGGCCCATCGTGACGGTGCCGATCGAGAACGAGAGCGATGTCGTCGCAGTCCGCCAGCGCGCCCACCGCGTCGCCGATCTCCTGGGCTTCGACCGGCAGGATCAGACCCGCATCGCAACTGCGGTCTCCGAGCTCGCGCGCAATGCCTACGGTTACGCAGGCGGCGGCCGCGCCGAGTTCATTCTCGATTCCACCACCACACCGCAGCGTTTCGCCATTCGCATCTGCGACCACGGGCCGGGCATCGCCGATCTCCAGCTCATCCTCGATGGGCAATACCGTTCGCCAAGCGGGATGGGGCTCGGCCTGATCGGCGCACGGCGGCTCATGGACACGTTCAGTATCGATTCCAGGCCCGGCGCAGGGACGACTGTGGAGGTCGGACACAAACTCCCGCACCGCGTTCCGCCATGGCCACGTTCCAGGTTGACCGAAATCGTATCCAGCCTGAAGAAGGACACGTCGTCCGATCCCCTCGCCGCTCTGCGCGAGCAGAACCGCGAATTGATGCAGAGCCTGGAGGAGCTGCGACGGCGCGAGGAGGAGAGCCAGCAGCTCAACCAGGAGCTTGGCGATACCAACCGCGGCGTGGTCGCGCTCTATGCCGAGCTCGACGGCCGAGCCGAGCAATTGCGCCAGGCGAGCGAATTGAAGACGCGGTTCCTGTCGAACATGAGCCACGAGTTCAGGACGCCGCTGAATTCGGTGCTGGCGCTGTCGCGCCTCCTGCTCGACCGCATCGACGGCGACCTGACACCGGAGCAGGAACGTCAGGTCGGCTACATCAGACGATCGGCTGAAAGCCTGCTCGACCTCGTCAACGACATGCTTGATCTCGCCAAGGTCGAGGCCGGCAAGGCCGAGATCAAGCCGGTCCGGTTTGCGGTCACGAGCCTGTTCGGCGCATTGCGCGGTGCGTTGAAGCCGCTGCTGACCAGCACGGCCGTCGAACTGCTGTTCGACGCGCCGAAAGACCTGCCACCGCTCTATACCGATGAGGCCAAGGTGGCGCAGATCCTGCGCAACCTGATCTCGAACGCGCTGAAATTCACCGAGGAAGGCGAAGTGCGGGTGACCGCGCGCACCAGTGAAAAGGGCGCCAGCATCATCTTTTCCGTTCGCGACACCGGTATCGGAATCGCACCTGAGCACCATGAGCGCATTTTCGAGGAGTTCTCGCAGGTCGACACCAGACTGCAGAAGAGAGTGAAAGGCACCGGCCTCGGCCTGCCTCTGTCGCGTTCTCTGGCACGGCTGTTGAACGGCGACCTCACCGTCGAAAGCAGTCCGGGCCAGGGCTCGGTTTTCTCCCTGAAGATTCCTGCCTCGCTCGGCGACCCCAATCGCGAATGGCCGGCGCCGTCGGCCGACGACAGCAAGAGCGTGCTGCTGATCGACGATGACGAGACTTTCCGCTACGTCATGCGCCAGATCGTCGGAAACGAAACGCGCTACGAGTTCATGGAGGCCGACGGCGGGGAGGAAGGATTGCGGCTGGCGCGCGAGAAGCGGCCCGACGTCATCGTGCTCGACTTGCAGATGCCCGCGGTGGACGGTTTCACCGTTCTCCAGGAGCTGGCTGCCGATGATCGCACGAATACCATCCCCGTGGTCATTTCGACATCCATGACGATCAACGGCGCGCTCAGGTCACGACTGCCGGAGCATGTGCGGCTGATCTCCAAGAATGCGATTTCCCGCGAGAGCGTATCCTCGTTCCTGCGCGACGCCGTTCAAGGTGTGCCATGAGCGTCAGCGAAAAGATTCTCATCGTGAATGTCGATGATCTCGAATCGCAGCGTTATGTGAAGACGCGCGACCTGCAGGCCGCAGGCTTTGCCGTCATCGAGGCCCAGACGGGCGCGGAAGCGCTCCGCCTGATCGAGCAACACAAGCCGCCGGTCGTGCTGCTCGACGTTCAGCTGCCTGACATCAGCGGATTCGATGTCTGCGCCTTCATCAAGAAGAAGTGGCCGGAAGTCATGGTGCTGCAGACGTCGGCAACATTCACGACATCCGAGGACCGCGTGAGCGGGCTGAATGCCGGCGCCGATTCCTACCTCGTGCAGCCCGCCGAACCGCTCGAGCTGGCCGCGGCGATCAATGCGCTTCTCCGGGTCCGGCGTTCCGAAGACGCCTTGCGGTCGCTGAACGCCACGCTCGACAAGCAGGTGCAGGCACGCACCACGGAGCTGGAAGAAGCGAACCGCAAGCTGCGTCAGGAAGTTGCGCAGCGCCAGAAGGCCGAGTCCGCGCTGTTGCAGGCCCAGAAGATGGAAGCCGTCGGACAATTGACGGGCGGACTTGCGCACGATTTCAACAATCTTCTGACCGCAGTTGTGGGCAATCTCGACCTGATCCGCGCCCGCGCCACCGAGCCGCGCATTTCGAGACTTGCCGAAAATGCCTTCAAGGCCGCCGAGCGTGGCTCGAAACTGACCGCGCAATTGCTGGCGTTTTCGCGAACCCAGAAGCTCGCAACCCAATCCATCGACATCAATCGTTTGATCACGGACGCATACGAACTTCTCAACCAGTCGCTCGGGGCCAATGTCACGATCAAGACCGATCTCGATGCGAGCACGCCATTTGTCATAGCCGACCACAACCAGCTTGAAGTCTCCCTGCTCAATCTGGCGATCAACGCGCGGGACGCGATGCCCGAGGGCGGCACTCTGACGATCACGACAGCCCGCGACGAAGTCGACGATCGCAAAGTCGTGCTGTCAGTCGCGGATACCGGCACAGGCATGCCGCCCGATGTGATTGCACGCGCCTTCGATCCGTTTTTCACCACCAAACCCGCCGGCAAGGGCACGGGTCTTGGATTGTCACAGGTCTACGGACTCGTGCGCCAGATGGGCGGCGACGTCGACATCAAGAGCGAGGTCGGCAAAGGCACCTCAATTCTCCTCTCACTGCGCCGGTCGATCGGCAATGCCGAGACGGCTGCAGAAGCGCATGGGGCGGCTGAAAGCGGACATGCCGAGCGCATTCTGGTCGTGGACGATGATCACGATGTCCGCGGTCTCATGACCAGCTTTCTTTCGGAAATCGGATACATCGTTCACGAAGCCGATCACGGTAACGCGGCGCTTGCCATGCAGAGGTCAGTCGACCCGCAATTGATGATCATCGATTTTTCAATGCCGGGGACCAACGGTGCCGAGGTCGTGAAGGCGGCGCGAGCGGTGCAGCCATCCCTGCCCGTCCTGTTCGTCAGCGGCTACGCCGACTCGGCGGCCCTGGAGGCGGCCATGGGAACCGCGCCGTTTTTGCGCAAGCCGTTCAGGCCAGCCGAGCTCGCTTCGGCCGTTCGGACCGCATTGGACGCGGGCAGATCGAACAAGACGTGATCGCACCCGGCCCGGATTGACCTGGCGGCGGCCAAGCAGAAGTTACGCCTTCGCCCGGCCCGCCTTGCCGTTGAAATGCTTGCCGTTGAGCTTCTGCTTTTTGGCGCCCTTGTTGGCGCTCTTGGCGCCGGCCTTCTGCGCTTTGCGCTCCGCACGTGCCTTCACCTTGGCGCGTTCAGCCCGAGCTTCGGCGCGCTGCTTCTTGCGCTTGTTTTCGCAGGAGGCGCACTTGCAGCCGATCGGCTTCAGATAGGCTTTGAAATAATCGGTGCCGTAATCGTAGTTGATCTCGTCACCCGGCTCGATGTTCTTGATCGCGCGAATGAACACCTTGCGCTCGCGTGGGCGGACGTCCGATTCCGCGTTCGGCCGGCAGGAATGGTTGATGTAGCGGGCAAGGTTCTTGCGCACCGAGCCGTCAATGGTCCAGCGACCGTTGAGTTCGAACAGATATTTGTTCTCGATGTCGTCCTGCGCAGGAATGCGGCAGTCCAGGATCGGCCCGAAATATCGGATGATCCGGGTGCCCTTCTTGATCGGCATGGTGGCGAAGAGGCCGAGTCCGGTCTTGGAGCGGCCGACGCGATAGGATTTGCTTGAGGCGGTGACTGGCATGATCGAGAGAAATGAGGACGCGAACAGGGCCTGATGGGCCCAAGCGAAGCCGCTCTTCTAGAACGATTCCGCGCTGCTGTCAGGCTAATCCGGACCGGGTTTGATGCTTGCCCACAGTGAAGAATGTGCAAGGCCGCGAGTTCCGCGGCATCTCGTATGATCAAGCACTTTCTTTGATACGCCGATAGCGGGCCAGCAAGCGCTCGCCCTTGGCCGCGATGCGCCGCGCGGCCGCCACTGTCTTCGGCACCGGCTCACCCCAGGCGTGGGCCGACAGCGCATGCCGCGTCGGCTGGCCCTTGGCATCGACCAGAGGCGGCAGCTTCGCGCGGCCGTAGAAGCGCACCGCCCAACTGCCCTTGCGTCGCATCTCCTGCGGCGTCATCTCGGATTCCCGTTTGGTGACGCCCGGCCGCAAATGAGCGCCCTGCTTGCGCGCAAAGGCCTTGCGGCCCGCGGCGGTCAGGCCGCCGCGCGGATCCTTTTCCGTGGCCGATGCACGGCGCTTGCGTGTCTTTGCGGTCTTCCGCGAGGTGGATTTGCGCGCGGTGGTCTTGCGCGTCTTCTTCGCGGCTTTCTTCGTGCGGGATTTGGAGGATTTGGCCTTGGTGGTTTTCTTCGCTGCCATGCGCATGTTGTCCACGAGGTTGGGATAGCGGCGTCCGGCGCGGCGGGCGCGCGCCTTCGCCGCCGATTTCTGCGCGGAGGTGAGATGTTTCGACGTCTTGCCGGCCCGCTTGCGCGGGTTTTGACGTTTCCAGGGCGCGCGCGATGATCTTGCCATGGGGCGTCAACGCCCGAGCACGGCAAGGGTTCATGGCGAGGGGTTGCGAACGTTCCGTCCGATCAGGTGCTTGGCAGCTTCCCTGCCACCGTCGACCTCAGGATCGCTTCGAGAAGCTGCTCGGCCGTCGTGCCATCAGGCAGCCGCTCCAAGATATCCCCGAGCCGGCCGTCGAGCAGCAGCATGGTGAAGCCGTGTACCATCGACCAGGCCCGCGCGATCGCGGCGCCCTGCTCGATCGTCAGCGCCTTGCCGGTGATCGGCTCCTGCCGCATCGCGCCGATGGCATTGGCCAATCCGGCAAACGAGGATTCCGCGGCCTCGTGCAGCGAGGGCCTGGAATAGTCGAGCCGCTCGGTGCGGAACATCAACCCGTACATGCCGGGATGGGCCTCTGCATAGGCGACATAGGCCTTGGGCCTCGCCAGTGCCCGCTGCAGCGGCGAGGTGGCCGCGTCGCATGACGCGGCCATCGCCGCATTGAACTGGCGAAAGCCGATCGCCGCGAGTTCGCTGACGAGGCCGGTGAGATCGCCGAAATGATGGGTCGGCGCGGCATGCGAGACCCCGGCCTCGCGCGCCACCGCGCGCAGCGTCAGGCCAGCGAGCCCGTCGCGCTCCAGCACCCGTTCGGCCGCCTGGAGCAGCGCCTCGCGCAAGGCGCCATGGTGATAGGGCGTCTCGGTCTTCGCGCTGGCGGGGGGGCGCGCTGGACGCGATGTTGGCGATGTCTTTCTCGGGTTGCGCGGGCGACGCGCCGTTTCGGCGGTGGTGTCTCTCTTGGCCATTTGCAAGCTATATGACGCAATATTGACAGTGTAAAGATTTCACTTGACGGAAGGCGCGCTTGGCCTTATGGCATCTTTACGATGTAAAGATAAGGAGGCGATGCCGTGCAGCAGGACTCGATCACCGAACGCCGCAGCAATCTCGCGCCGATTCCGTTCGAGGCGGACGCACCGTTCCTCAGGATCGTCGGCGAATTGCCGCGCGAGCTGAACGGCACGCTCTACCGCAACGGCCCCAATCCGCAGTTCGACGCCCCCGGCGCACACTGGTTCGTCGGCGACGGCATGCTGCACGCCTTCCATCTCGAAGAGGGGCGCGCGTCCTACCGCAACCGCTGGGTCCGCACGCCGAAATGGCTCGCCGAGCACGATGCCGGCCGCGCGCTGTTCGGCGGCTTCGGGCGCAAGCTGCCGGATGCGCCCGCCCACCTCACCGACGGCGGCGCTGCCAACACCAACATCGTCTTCCACGCCGGCAAGCTGCTCGCGCTCGAGGAGGGACATCTGCCGACCGAGATCGAGCCCGGCACACTGGCAACACGCGGCTACGACAATTATCAGGGCCGCATCGCCGGTGCCTTCACCGCGCATCCGAAGGTCGATCCGGTGACGGGCGAGCTGGTGTTCTTCGGCTACAACGCGGCGGGACCGCTGACGCCCGCCCTCTCCTACGGGTCGATCGATGCGAGCGGCAAGGTGACGCGCTTCGAGCGTTTTGAGACGCCCTATGCCAGCATGGTGCACGATTTCATCGTCACCGAAAATCACGTGCTGTTTCCGATCCTGCCCCTCACCGGCAGCATGGAGCGCGCGATGAGCGGCAAGCCGCCCTATGCCTGGGAGCCCGAGAAAGGCGCCTATGTCGGCGTGATGAAGCGCAACGGCACGGCAAAGGACATCGTCTGGTTCCGCGGTGACGCCTGCTACGTCTTCCACATCATGAATGCGTGGGAAGACGGAGGCCGCATCGTCGCCGACGTCATGCAGTTCGAAGAGGCTCCGCTGTTTCCGCATCCAGACGGCCGGCCGACGGATCCGGAGAAATCGCGCGCACGCCACTGCCGCTGGACCTTCGATCTCTCAGGGAATACCGACCGCTTCCAGCAGGCCTATCTCGACGATCTCACCGGCGAATTCCCGCGCATCGACGATCGCCGCGCCGGCTTGAAGAGCCGCCACGGCTGGTATGCCTGCGCCAATCCGCGACTGCCGATGTTCGGCGCGCTCTCCGGCATCGTCCATGTCGACGGCACCGGCAAGCGGCTCGGCCAATATCTGCTGCCGGCCGGCGACACCATCTCCGAGCCCGTGTTCGTCGAGCGATCGAAGGATGCGCCCGAGGGCGATGGCTGGCTGCTCGCCGTTGTCTGGCGCGCGCGAGAGAACCGCAGCGACCTCGCCGTGTTCAACGCCACCGACATCGAGGCCGGTCCCGCCGCGCTGGTCCAGCTCGGCCATCGCGTGCCGGACGGATTCCACGGCAATTGGGTGGGAGCGCAGTAGTTCTCCCCGCCACGCCATTGCGATGTCATCAGGGAGACTTCGCATGCACGTCCCCACCGTCACGGCGAACTATCTCGCCATCCTCGCGCTGATCTACGCCGCGCTCGCGTTGCAGGTGATCCGGCTGCGGCGGAGCAGCGGGGCGCCGTTCAACGACGGCGGCAACGAAGGCCTGCGCAGCGCGATCCGAGCCCATGGCAACTTCATGGAATACGTCCCCATCATCACGCTGATGGTCGCGTTTCTCGAAATGTCCGGCGCATCGCCCACACGCATTCACCTGCTGATGGGCGCGCTCGTGCTGTCGCGGCTGCTGCATCCGCTCGGCATGTACGCGACGCCGGGTTCGGTCAGGTTCATGATCTGCCGCGGCGGCAGCATCTTCCTGACCATCGGCCTGTTGATCTCTGGTGCGCTGACCGTCCTGTCGCGCCTGCCCTGGGCTGCCGTCGCCGATGAATTGGCGGATCAAGCCATTGCGACCATTCAATTTTTAGAGGTCATTCACGTCATTTTGACACTGTAAAGATTTCGCTTGACCGTGCATTGGGCCTGAATTATCAATCTTGACATCGTAAAGATTGGTTCGACCGAGGCGACCATGACGATCTTTCTGATCCTTGCCCCCTACGGCGTCTACACCGTCCTGATGTTCATGACTTCCGCTACGGTCAGTGTGTTCGCGGCCTCCGCGATCTGCCTCGCGACCATCGCGATCGACGTCGCCCATGGCCGCTCGGTGAAGATCCTGGCCGCGGGCTCGGCGATCCTGTTCGCGGCCATCGGCCTCTACCTCGCGCTGCTCAATCCCTCGCTCGGCACGCTCGGCGTCAAGCTCTCGGTCGATATCGGCGTCTTCATCATCTCGCTCGGCTCGATGCTCGTGCGCCGGCCCTTCACACTGCAATATGCGATGGAGTCCGTTCCGGCCGAAACTGCGGCGATGCCCGGCTTCCTCACCGCCAACTACATCATCACCGGCGCATGGACCGTGGCCGCCTTGTTGATGATGGCCGCCAACATCGTGCTGCTCTACTTCCCCGGCCTGCCGGTCTGGCTCGGCCTCGCGGTCGCCTTCGCCGCCCGCAACAGCGCGATCTATTTCACCAAGTGGTATCCCGAATATCGCCAGATCAAGCATGGTGCGCCCGCCGGCGCGCTGCCCGAAGCCCAGTGAGACAGGACCGACAATGAAGGACGTATTCGCCCGCCTCGCCTCCGACTTCCTCTCGGCCATCGTCTTCCTGGTGATCTACCTCGTCACCGACAACGTCATCCTGGCGACGTCGGTTGCGATTGCGGGCGCGATCGCGCAGGTGATCTACGCGCGCGTCAAGGGACGCGAGCTCGGCTACATGACCTATGCGAGCGTGGCGCTCGTCATCGTGCTCGGGACGGTCACGCTGCTCACCAACGATCCCCGCTTCATGCTGGCCAAGCCCGCGATCGCGCATTTCGCGATCGGCGTGATCATGCTCAAGCGCGGCTGGATGCTGCGCTACATGCCGCCGATCGTGGTCGAGACCGCGCCGGAATATGTCACCGCTGCGGGCTATGCCTGGGCGGCGCTGATGTTCGTCCTCGGCGCCGGCACGATCGCGGTCGCTGCCACCGGCGATCTGAAGCTGTGGGCGTTCTACATCTCCGCGGTCGCAGGCGGAGCCAAGGCCCTCGCCTTTGCCGTGCAGTACGTGGTGTTCAGACTCGTCGTCACCAGCCGCCGGCGCGCCGCCGCCCGCGCCTGATTGCCGCTTCAGGGGCGTTAGGAACCTGCCGCGAGTTGCGCTATAGGCTCAACCCAGGACGGGCTGCGGATCATCGCAGTCCGCCGGGATCATGTTCGGGGAGACGCGAATGGCCGTGGACGGCAACTGGAATCTGACCATGACGACGCCGATGGGCGAACGCCAGGCGACGCTGAGCCTGAAGGCTGCGGGCGGCACGCTCACGGGCACGCAAGGCGCGGAAGGCAATACCGCCGAGATTTTCGACGGCACCGTCAACGGTGACAGCGTCTCCTGGAAGGTCTCGATCACCAACCCGATGCCGCTCACGCTCGAATTCACCGGCATCGTCGCCGGCGACAGCATCAGCGGCGAGATGGGCATCGGCCCGATGGGAAGCTTCCCGTTCACCGGCGCGCGGGCGTAAGGCTGCTCCCTCGCCCCGCTCTTGCGGGGCGAGGTGAAGAGCTACCTAGCCCAGGTTCAGCTCCTTGAAGAAGTCATTCCCCTTGTCGTCGATGATGATGAAGGCCGGGAAGTCGACGACTTCGATACGCCAGATCGCTTCCA
>Ga0310811_10007687_pt1 | contig 13814 bp, 11 predicted proteins | sample YCmetagenome_FD_207642 | JGI IMG/M metagenome (GOLD analysis project Ga0310811, IMG submission 207642) | Soil microbial communities from experimental microcosm in Duke University, North Carolina, United States - YC | ecosystem: Engineered > Artificial ecosystem > Soil microcosm > Unclassified ... | reverse complement strand
ATCTATCGATGCAATATCGTCAGGTGCCACGGTAGTTATGTCAGCACCGAGTATACCGTCAATAACATAAAAAGGTCCTTGTGAACTATTAATAGTAGAAGCTCCACGTAAAATAACCGCTGCAGGTTTATTAGGGTCTCCACTTGCCGTAATATTCAAGCCAGGAACTTTACCCTGAAGTAATTGTCCGACATCGGCAATCGCACCTCTGTTCAGATCTTCAGGTTTTACATTAACAACTGAACTTGAAAGATTTTTCTTTGACTGAGTACCATATCCAACAACAACAATTTCACTTAACGTTGAGATGTCCTCAACCAACATAATATCAACTGAAGTACGGCCTCCAACAGCTTCTTCTTCGGTGAGATAACCAACAAAAGAAAAGACTAATACTGCATCATTGTTTTCAACGGTTATTGAATATGATCCGTCAGCATCTGTTGATGTTCCTGTTGTAGTTCCCTTCACAATGACAGACACTCCGGGCAGAGGTCCATCAGAAGAAGTGACCTTCCCCTTAATCTGAATCACGCCTTGTGCGCGTACAGATGCGTTCGAAAATCCTGATATTAAAAATAAAAGGATCATCCACTGGTAGATTTTTTTCATAGGTTTAGTTGGTTTAGCAATTAAAATTTCAAAACTCTTTTACGAACTTGACAATTAAAAAAGAATAATACCCAACGCTTGCTCTACTTTACTTACGAAACCGGTTTCGTGTTTGCTCCTAAAAATGAAATCATATTTGAGCAAAATAAAATGTATCGTCACACTAAAATTTTTCTTTTAAGCTGTTATTTATGTGTTATCTTTTTATTCAAATCACGAAGCAATGCTCTTAACAGATGTAGTTTAAAATGATCTATTCTGAAAATATTTTCACTGAACGCATGCAATCACGGATACCAAAGGCATCATTCCTTCACCGAATAAAAATCACTGCAATCAATTTTATGCAGTTCGATTTTCATCTTCGAATGAATGTGTTGTGCTTACACTATCACAGTGTTAGGACAGTGTTATCATGCATCCTTTTTTTGTGTTTTTCAGAAATAAAAGCCCAGCATATTCGCTTCGATCAAATGAGTATTGCCGATGGACTGTCAAGCAATTCTGTTTATACCATATTTCAAGACAGTTATGGTGTATTATGGTTTGGCACCATTGATGGGCTTAATCGCTATGATGGGTATTCAATAACTGTCTACAGGCATAACAACTTAAAGAAGAGTAGCCTTTCTAATAATAGGGTAACACTTATATATGAAGATCGGCAACGGCAACTCTGGCTTTATGATGAATTTAGCAGCACATTAATCCGATACATCTCAGCAAAAGATGAATTCAAAACATACTATCTGGATAAAGTAGTTAACAATGATCTTGAAACGTTAGATAGCATTTATGAAGACAAGAGTGGAACGTTGTTTGTTCAATCAAATACGGGCTTCAACCTTCGCTATGATAAAGAAAAAGATCGTTTCGAAGCTCTGAAAAGAGATAGCATACCAGGTACAGCAATAGTAGACTGGACTAAAAAAAAGGAATGGCAAAAGCTTTTGACAGCATTTAATCAATACTTATTAAATTCAGGAAGCACGTTTAATACAAAGAATATTGTTGTCAATAAAATTTTCCGTGACTCAGAAAACAGATATTGGATTGCCACAAGACTTGATGGTTTGTATTCAGTGACAGAAAAGAATGGTAGCTTCCAGTTCACAAGTCATCTGCATACATCCGAAAAATTTGAATTGATCAATAGCGATGACATCTATGATATTTACGAAGACCAATCTAACGTTGTATGGATTGGCACCAAGAACAACGGCCTCTATAGATATTCTCGATACAAATACAAATTTGAACACATAGAGGATATTCAATTAAGCGACAGAACTTTTCACCTGGGTACATTACGAGCCATAACTCAAGATGCGGATAAAAATATCTGGGTTGGTACAAATGATCGTGGACTTCTACGAATTGACGCCACAAAAAGAACTGGAAGATTATTTACTATTGATCCTGAAAATATAAAAAGTGTTGGTCACCGGTTTATACGATCATTGTGGATTGATTCGGATCAGAATTTATGGATTGGACATTACAAGGGATTTAGCAAGTATCGTAAATCGTCTGAAGATTTTACTCAATACTTTCCACAGACCGATAATGACGAAGAAGCAAGAGTTTATGATTTTAAAAGTGGAAAGAACAATAGTATATGGATGGCTGGCTGGGATCTGATACTAAATTTCACTCCAGGCAAAAATCAATATAAGATGATATCAAAGTCGAAGTCACCAGAACTTGATTTTTCAAATGAGAACATTCGTGACCTAGAGTTGGATAATAATCAGGAGTTATGGATTGCTGTTGGCGAAAAAGGAATGAGCTTGTACGACAAATCAAAAAAACAATTCAGTACTTTTCATTATACACCAGATAATTCGAATACACTTCCGTCAAATAATATCTTTGATGTTTTTAAAGATAGTTACCATAACATTTGGCTTTCCACTGCCGATGGGCTTTGTCTTTTTAATCCACTCAAGATGACTTTCAAAACCTATACAGTAAATGAAGGTTTGCCAAGCAATCTTGTTTATGGGATGATGGAGGATAAGAATGGAAATTTATGGTTCAGTACCACAAAAGGTATTGGCAGATTAGATCCATCAAATAAAACTTTCAGAAACTACGACATCAGTGATGGCCTCCAAAGCAATGAGTTTTCAGAAAATGCTTTTTATCAGAATGATGAAAGCACTATGTTTTTTGGTGGCATCAATGGTCTGACAATATTTCACCCAGACTCTGTTCCTGATAATCCTAACCCTCCTAAAGTTTCCATAACAAATATTAGATTTTTTGACAAACCTCACTCCGAAGTCGAATTGTTTGATGAATCAGATATCAAACAAAAACTTTTGAATCAGGAGGAAATCATTATTACACCCGAGTATCGTTCGATCTCTTTTGAATTTGTGGCACTTCACTATGTAAATCCGCAAAAAAACAAATACGCTTACATGCTGGAAGGTTTTGATGAAACATGGACATATAGAGATGCTAATGTGCGGTTTGCCAATTATACTAACCTGGAACCGGGCTCATACTATTTTAAAGTAAAGGCTGCCAATAGTGATGGTGTATGGAGCAAAGAATACACGCAATTAAAACTAACAATTAAACCACCCTTCTATGCAACATGGTGGTTCATTTCAATGTCTGTATTTATTATTATAGTAGCTGGCATATTTGCTTACCGAAAGCGAATTGCTATGGTTAGAAAACAACAAAGCATGAAATCAATTCAACTGGAGTCAGAGTTGAATTTTTTGAAAAGCCAGGTCAATCCACATTTTCTTTTTAACACGCTTAACAATATTTATGCCTTATGCCAGGTTAACTCAAAAAATGCTGCTCCTATGGTAGGTAAAATATCGGAGATGATGCGCTATATGATATATGATTGTAATGCCGACCTTGTACCTTTACAGAAAGAAATTGAATACTTGCAGAATTATATAGATTTAAATCAACTAAAAAGTAATCGAAAACTTAATGCGTCTATGCACATTGAGGGGAATACTGAAGGATTAAAAATTGCACCTTTATTGCTAATTAATTTTCTGGAGAACAGTTTTAAGCATGGAGACATTAATCTGAATGGTGATGGATTTATCAGAACAGAATTGATCGTTAATAACCTGGAGCTATTTTTAACAATAGAAAATTCGTTCAGAGAAACCCATCCATCTTCAAACAACCAAAAAGGCATTGGTCTTGAAAATGTTAAACACCGGCTTAGTTTGCTTTATCCGAAGCGACATTCACTACGCATCAATAAAAATAATCGTATCTTCGAGATAGAACTTAAACTACAACTCAATTGAATTTAAAGTGTCTTATTGTTGATGATGAGTTCCTGGCCAGACAACTGCTTGAAGGTTATGTGCAGAAAATTCCATATCTGGAAATGATGGGAAGTTGTGAAAGTGCATTTGAAGCTATTACCGTATTACAGCAACATAAAATTGATTTACTCTTTCTGGATGTAAACATGCCTGAGTTGAATGGCATAAATTTTATCAAAACACTTAATCACAAACCAGAGATTATCATTACCACAGCGTACTCAGAGCATGCTCTTGAAGGATATCAGCTTGATGTGATTGAGTATCTTTTAAAACCAATATACTTTGAGCGCTTTCTCAAAGCCGTTAATAAAGCCAAAGATTTAATAGATCTTAAAATACAGGCGCAGCAGGTTGCAAAAAGCAGTTCAGCCGGAACAGCGAATCTTGAAGGAGATTCTTTTTTCATCAAGACAAGCGCACAAAAAATAACGCGCATTAATCTTTCTGATATTCTTTACATCGAAAGCTTGCATGAATACGTCAGAATTCATCTGAATGATACAAGCTATACGATCTATCATTCGTTGAAAAATTTACTTGATATTCTACCGCCCGACCAATTCATCCAGATCCATCGCTCGTACATTGTAAATTTTAATCGCGTTACTTGCATTGAAGGCAACGTGGCTAAAATAGACCAGATAGAATTAAGTGTAGGTAAGAATTTTAAAGAGGATTTTCTTAATCGGGTTAAATCCAAGAGCATCGGGTTTAATCAAAAATAATGTATCACTAATTCTTAAAAATCCCTGCAGCTTTAACACGCTTTTATCTCATGCAGTAGATTCGCGCTCACAAAGAACTGACGGTAACACAATTCTCTCTTTTTTGAGATCTATCTTCTTGGCCAATGATTTAAACAGTAAAGTAGCTGCTGCTTCTCCCATGGCAAATGCTGGCTGCATTACTGTGGTAAGTGGAGGAGCCAGTAACGCCGCAATCTGAAGATTAGAGAATGCAATAACTTTAACCTGATGTGGTATGGATAATTTACATTCGTGGCAAGCACGATATACCTGCATGGCAAGTTTCTCTACTGAACACACAACACCATCAACTTTTCTATCGCTGCTTAGTACGTTCTTTATGATCTCATAACTTTCATTTTCGTTTTCACTGCACAACACGGTATGTTGTTCCGATACTTCTATACCATGTTCGTGAAGAGATTTTATGAATCCTTCTTGACGCTTATTGATAATGGAGAGATTTCCAGCAGCTGAAATAAAGATAACTTCTTTACATCCTTTCTCAATAAGATGATTTGTAGCTTTATAAGACGACTCAAAATCGTCTGTTAAAACTTTGGCGGTATCAACTTCATCACAAATGCGATCGAAAAAAATCAATGGCATTTCGGCTGCAACCTGTGCATGAATATGACTGTTCTTTTTTACACCTCCGGAAACAGAGATCAACACACCATCCACACGGCCTCCTCGAAGCTCCTGAAGGATAGACTCTTCACGTTCGCAACTTTCATGTGTTAGATATACCATAACATGATAACCCTTGGCTTGTGCTATACTGTCTATGCCGTTAATAGCATTCGAAAAAAAAGTATCGGCAACTTCAGGTAAAACAATAGCAATATTCCGCGTTTTGCGGTTCTTCAAACTACCGGCATAAGCATTGGGAACGTAATCAAGCTGCCTGGCATACTCAAATACCTTTCGCTTTGTTTCCTCACTGATTTCATGGCTATCACTCAATGCCTTTGACACTGTAGACACTGCAATTTTTAAATCCTTCGCAATTTTTCGAATCGTAACACTCATGAATAACCTTCTGTTATAGCCTTTATTTGTAGTAATTAATGCGAAACCGGTTTCGTAAATAAAGCGCACCTATCCCGTCCAAATCACTAAAATATTCACCAAGTTCGTAAAATAAGTTTACATAAGCATGTATCATAACTTCACGCAAACACAAAAAGTATGAATAAGCTAAATGAAATAGGACCCCTGAATAATCTGGATGAATGGGAAGATGACGTTTTAAGAAGATATCCAGATCCTGATGCTATCGCCAGTAGCAAATCGACCGAAGAATATAGAAATTACGACAACCCTGTACGTGATACCGTAAAGGAATTTTACAAGCTTAATCATACCTATCAGACGTATGATTTCGTTTCGAAAAAAGAATCTGAGTTTCTGAAATTTAACAGAAAGTCAATGCCTGTTTGGGATGCTTTTACTTTCTTAAATCAATTGGTAGATGATTCAGATCCAGACACAGACCTGGATCAATTGCAACACTTATTGCAAACATCAGAAGCCATCCGTCGCGACGGACATCCAGACTGGATGATATTAACCGGATTAATGCATGATATGGGGAAAGTGCTTTGCCTGTTTGGTGAACCCCAATGGGCTGTTGTGGGTGATACGTTCCCGGTAGGTTGTAAGCATTCTGATAAAATTGTATATCCTGAATTTTTTCAACTCAATCCTGATAGCACTGATGAACGCTTTAACACAAAGTATGGTGTATACTCACCTAACTGTGGATTAAAAAATGTTCACATGTCATGGGGACATGACGAGTATGTTTACCAGATGATGAAGGATTATATTCCTGAACCTGGACTTTACATGTTGCGCTATCACTCATTCTATTCTCAACATCGCGAGCATGCGTATGATCATTTACTGGATGACCATGATCGTGAAATGTTTAAATGGGTGGATCTGTTTAATCCCTATGATCTATATTCAAAAAATCCAAATCCTCCTGACTGGAAAGTGCTCAGGCCTTACTATGAAGATCTTGTAGCAAAATATTTACCTGCTACACTTAAGTTTTAATGCAGTTCATAAAGACTGATTAATTTACAACCACCCGGCTGAGCATGCACAAACTTCAGACAGAAGACTATGTAGTATTTTTTATTTATTTCATAGTAGTATCGGGGTACGGGTATTATGTCTATCAAAGAAAAAAATCATTAACGGTTAATTCCCAGGATTTCTTTCTTGCCGAAGGCTCATTAACATGGTGGGCCATCGGGGCATCATTAATTGCTTCTAATATTTCAGCTGAACATTTTATTGGTATGTCGGGCTCAGGCTTTGCCCTGGGCCTCGCCATTTCCACTTACGAGTGGATGGCTGCTGCAACATTAATTATCGTTGCCGTATTTTTTATTCCGCTCTATTTAAAGAATAAAATTACTACCATGCCGCAGTTTCTTTCAAAGCGGTATAGCGATCAGGTTAGTACCATCATGGCAATATTCTGGCTGCTGGTATATGTGTTTGTAAATCTTACTTCGATAATTTATCTAGGTGCCATAGCCATCACATCCATATCTAACATAAGTTTTACATGGTGTATCGTTGGCTTAATCTCATTTGCACTCGTTCTTACATTAGGGGGTATGAAAGTTATTGGCTATACCGATGTGATCCAGGTTCTGGTCCTGATCATCGGTGGACTCATTACTACTTACCTGGCCCTACTCCTGTTATCAAAACATTTTGGTTATGGAGAACATGTGTTATCAGGACTTTCTGTGCTTCGGGAAAAAGCCGATTCACATTTTCACATGATCTTTAAACCAGACAATCCATATTATAAAGATTTGCCAGGTTTATCTGTACTCATTGGTGGCATGTGGATTAACAATCTTAATTATTGGGGTTGTAATCAATATATAACACAACGTGCACTTGGGGCTGATCTTAAAACAGCGCGCAACGGTCTTCTATTTGCCGCTCTATTGAAATTAATCATACCGGTTATTGCTGTGCTTCCTGGTATAGTCATGTTTGTCCTTTACAAGGAAGGATTGTTTCAGCAGGAAATGGTGAATGAAAGCGGTGTACTTAAGCCAGATCATGCTTATCCTACATTGCTTAATCTTCTTCCTCCAGGTCTTAAAGGTGTTGCCTTTGCCGCGTTAACAGCAGCGATTGTTGCATCACTGGCTGGAAAAGCAAACAGCATCTCGACTATTTTCTCTATGGACATTTATAAAAAGTATATCAACAAAAATGCTACTGACGAGAAAACAGTTTCTATTGGCAGATGGGCTGTAATTATCTCTTTAATTATTGCTGGTATTGTTGCACCTGCTTTAAGCACGTTGGATCAGGCTTATCAGTTTATTCAGGAATATGTTGGCTTCATTTCTCCTGGTGTGTTAGCTATTTTCCTGATGGGCTTTTTCTGGAAAAGAACAACAACCAGAGCCGCGTTGGCAGGTACACTGTTGACAATTCCAATTTCCACCGTATTAAAATTCTTGCCTGTCTGGACAAACGGTGCCTTCCCTGATTATCCGTTTCTCGACAGAATGAGCATTACGTTTGTCTCTATCATCGTGATCATGATTATCCTCAGTCTTTCTCAAAAGAAATCTGATCATCAAAAGAGTATCATAATTGATAAAACCATGTTTAAAGTTTCGCCCGCATTTCAGGTTGGCTCATTAATCATAATTGGAATTTTAGCAGCGCTGTATATTGTATTCTGGTAAGATGTCTCCATGACAACTTGCAAAGCACCGGGATAATTTTGTTTCATAATCTTTCATGTTTATTCTTTCAACTATTTCTCACACCTGAGTTGTATCGGCTTAATAAGTTACTGTGATTTAGAAACTGTTTTAGGCAAAATAATCTCATTGTTGTGTGCTAATCTCTACAACTGTGCTTTAAAAACAATAAATAAGCAAGCATAAGAATACGGCACATCAATTGATTATAGGTTGTTATTATTTTAAATTAAAACAACTAAAACATGAAAACAACCAATTTATTCAATATGCGTACGCTGATCATTGCACTATCTATGGTAGCTGTAAGTATGTCAGCATTTGCACAGCAACAACAAACCTCATCAGAAACTGCTATAACACCTAAGTTTGGTATTAAAGGCGGGCTTAATTTTGCTAATCTTTATATTGATGATGTTAAAGATGAGCATGTAAAGATTGGTGGCAATATAGGTTTGTTTGCAAAGTTGCCCATCGTGAAAGGGATCTCTATACAACCTGAAATACTATACACTTCAAAAGGTGCCAAAGTTAATTACGATAATGTATTTCAAGGAACAGGCGAATATAGATTCAATTTGAATTATGTAGAAACACCGTTGCTTATGGTATTTAATGTTACACCTAATTTTAGTTTAAGTGCAGGTGGATACATCTCTTACTTAACATCGGCTAACATTAAAAATGTTGATAGTGATGGATCTGTTAAAGGTGTTAATGATCTTAAAGCAGATGACTTTCATCGTTTTGATAATGGTCTTATCGGTGGCGTGAGTGTGGATATTCAAAACTTTACCATCGGCGCTCGTTATAGCTATGGACTTCAAACCATTGGTAAGTCAGGAAATCTCTCTAAAGACTTAACAAGAGATTCAAAAAATAGTGCGGCCTCTGTATTTATAGGAATCGCTTTTTAAGAATAATTCCTGAGATAAAGACTTCTAACAGATCATTCTAAACAGTTTCGCCGCTAATCCGGAATTGTTTAGGATGATCTGTTTTTTTTGTCAGATCACAAATAGCGAGAGCTGGTTAAAACCATTTATCAAACTTTAATTACGTTGTTGAAGGCAAATAGCTAGCTTGTAGTAATCAACACTACATTATGAAAAAATTATTTGTCTGGATTCTATCCACTTTATTTCTAGCCACGGCTGCCTGGGCTAGTCCGTCTCGTGAATATTATGAACTTCGTACCTATCGCTTTCAAAGCGTAGAGCAACAACAACGTATAGAAACGTACTTGGAAAAAGCCCTTATTCCTGCCTTACATAAACTGGGCTTAAAAAAAATAGGTGTGTTTAAACCTGTTGAAACCGATACCACTTATGGAAAAAAGCTCATCGTATTAATTCCCTATCATTCCCTGGAAGAGTTTGAAGGCATAAACGATAAACTTGCTAAGGACAAGCAATATCTCGCTGATGGTAAAGATTACATTGATGCGACATTTGATAATGTGCCCTATGCCAGAATGGAAATAACAATCTTAAAGGCATTTACTGGTCAACCACAAATGGTAAAGCCCGACTTGAAAGGACCTGTTAATGAAAGAGTTTATGAACTACGAAGTTATGAGGGCCACACTGAAAAAATCTATCACAATAAAGTAGATATGTTTAATGCAGGCGACGAAGTAGGACTTTTCAAACGCCTTGGTTTTAATGCTGTATTTTATGGAGAGGTGCTTGTGGGAAGTACGATGCCAAACCTCATGTATCTCACCACCTTTGAAAATCAGAAATCACGCGATGAACATTGGAAAGCCTTTGGAGAAGATCCACAATGGAAGAAGTTAGTTGCTATGCCAGAATATCAACACAATGTTTCCAAGAATGTTACGCTCTTCTTCAGACCAACAGCTTATTCTGATATTTAATCCATACAATTTAAACCTATCGTTCATTTAGAACGATAGGTTTCTACTCTATAGGTGTGATTCACACCAGCGCAATGAAGGTGATTTATATTCCCTGGTAGAATGATAAATATCATAAAACCTCCACTGATTTCGCTCCTACATTAGTATATCGTTTCATCGGTATACAATATGAAAAAACTTCAAGATAAAACTGTGTTTATTACCGGAGGTCTGTCCGGTATTGGCAAAGCTTGCGCGCTGGCAGCAGCAAGCGAAGGAGCAAATGTGGCAATTGCTGATCTCCCGTCAGACAAGATGAGCAGTGTTATCCATGAGATTCAACAGCATAATTCAAAAGCTATATTTATTGAATGTGATGTTTCCAAGTTCGAACAGGTTGAAAGAGCAGTATTACAAACCACAAAAATATTTTCATCGCTTGACGTAGCGTTGAATAATGCAGGCATCGGTGGAGAAGCTAACAGAGTTGGCGATATGAGTCAGCAAGGTTGGTTAAATGTTATTAACGTAAACCTCAATGGTGTTTTCAATTGCATGAAACATGAGCTAACGCAAATGATCAAACAGAAAAAAGGTACCATCATCAATATGTCGTCTATATTAGGTAAAGTTGGCTTCGCCACGGCTTCTCATTATGTGGCCGCCAAACATGGTGTACTGGGACTCACAAAAACTGCGGCATTAGAATATGCAACAGAAGGAATCAGAATAAATGCCATCTGTCCAGGATTTATCGACACACCATTATTGGTAAAGGGAGGAATCAGTGATGAACACTCAGAAATAAAACAAATCATCGTTAACCTGCATCCTGTAAAGCGATTTGGTACTTCAGAAGAAATTGCCAAAGGCTTTATCTTTCTGGCATCCGATGACAGTTCGTTTGTAACAGGAGCTGCCCTGGATATGGACGGAGGATATTTAATTCAATAGTCTAGTTGGTTTTTGAGTGAAGTACACTAATACTCTGTGCTTCCTTAAAATTCAAAATTTGAATCTAATATTTATACTTCTCAAATATCTTTTCAATCTCTTGATAAAACAGTCCTTCGTTGCCTTTTGAGATATTGGCTGTGTTAGTTTCCATAATCTCTTTGATTAAGGATGCATAATGAGCAAGGTCAACAGGCATAATCAATAATTCTTGTAAATCACGGGCAAGAAATTCTTTTTTGATCTTGCTGATAGGTTTTTCATAATGTCTAACAAACCAGTCCTGAATGTTGTCACCTGACAAAAAACCTTTGATAAGATCATTTCTGATTTGTCTCACCAGATCAATTATTTTCTCAACGGGTAACTTTTCAAGTTGAGGAGAGTCAACGCTATTATTTTTTTCTATTGAGTTCATGATGAAAGTTTAAAAAGAATGATGCCATCTGATCGCCGGAAATAGATGTAGCAGACTCAACGTTGTCAAGTATGATCTTCACTTTTTTCCAAACCTCTAACACATCATTAAAATGAATAAAATAAGGTTTATACAACGGATTATCTGAAACAAGAAGTATGCCGTTTGATTCCTTCAAAAAATTATAAACTCGTTTGTAAACAATACCTTCTTCCTTGGTAATAATGATATAAGTCTCGCCATCTTTAATATCCGAAAGATCGGCAACATATTCGCCAATAACTATTGATTTAGAAGGAACTGGCAACATGGAGTCGCCTGCAATTTCAAAGGCTCTGTACGTTGTACTGGATGAAAGAAATGGAAGATTGAGTTTGGGTAATTCTTTTACAAACTCTGCATCACTAAAACCATTGAGATAACCCGCTGATGCTTTTTTGGTAACAAATTCTACATTCTCTTTATTTTGAGAATCGACTGTAATAGCTAAAACACCATTTCCTCGTTTGTATCTATCGTTGCTCGTCTTATTCTTTTTCCCCTTCGCCAGGTCAACGCGAATAAGCGAATCCAGATCCATATTAAATACTTCCGCGATTTTTATCGTCATCTGCAGGGGTGGCACACAACGGAATTCTTCATAAGAGCCAATCACAGGTGGTTTTACCTCCAGTTTTTCAGCAAGTTCCTTTTGTGTCCAGCCAGATTGCTCTCTTAAATAGCGTATATTCCTGTTAACAATTTCCATTTCGTTGTGCGATATACAAAACTACAATAAATAGTCACATTTTAAATGAATAAACTAAAAATAATAGTTTAAAAAACTTAAGCAAAAAGTAACATGATTTTCACCTCAGCTTAAAGTTGCCTCGTTAAAAACAAATAGATTTCATATCAAAAACGTATTATTTCCGTTATAATATTTCATAACAAAACCTTTAGTTATGAAGCCTCTTTTCGTAAGTATTCTGATTCTCGGCGGATTAGTAGGTAATGTATTAGCCTATCCGATAAGTCCGCGACCATTACGAAAATTAATAATGGAATCCGAATTCATTATTATAGGTCATGTTGATGCTATCAAGAGCGTTAAGGTTAAAAAGGATGATTTTTTTGGAGGATCCATCGCTGAGGTAAAAGTAACGGAGGTCCTCAAAGGTATTGTGAAAGAAAGAATCATTTCCATTCCGTTCAATTCTAATATGATTTGTCCCGCGCCACCCCACTTTCAGGAGAATACTGATGTAATCGTTTTTCTAGATAAGGATGATAATAAGAATTACCACATTCATGCACTTTCTTACGGATTAAAAACACGAAGCCTTAATGAGATTGAAGTCTATAAGAGTCGCATCAACGAAATGCAACAAATCTTATTAATTACAGACAAAGACCAGCAGTTTGTTGAGTCTACTGAATGGCTGGTGAAATGTTGCGAAAATCCAGCAACTCGTTATGAAGGCGTTTATGAATTATCACCTGAAAGCGATTTTATGTCGTACTACGACAGAACAGAAAGTCAACCTTTTCAATACGAATTATCAGTGGACCAAAAGATGCGTTTAAAAGCAGCCTTGCTATCAACAACGGAAATTTCATACCATGATTTCGGATTGGTTGATCTCGTGTATCCTGAAAATAAAGAAGAAGTATTTAATTACCTATTGAATACGTTACAGCATCTTAAACAAGATGACTTATGGTTGGCTGATGAATGCATGAAGCGTTTATGCTATGTAAAAACCTCCGATCGTCTTGAAAAGCTTGTTGCTGATTTTGATGATAAAAAATACGGAGAGGATAAGGATAGAAAAGAACTTCCTTCCATTCTTACCAATTTCATTCAGGAAATTCAGAAAATGTAATGTTAAATCATTCATACTACAGTAAATCATAGTATGCTTGAACAAGTGACTTCCTGTACTTTTCCATTAATTTTTAATTATTTGTAATTTTGGGTTGCCAATCAAAAAGACTGGCTATCCATATGCACAGGTTCATGCTCATTCTTTCTCTTCTGTTTTTATCGTTCTTAATCAAATCATGTAAAGTAGAAGAATCACCTGCAAAAGAATTGGGACCGTTCAAAACAATAAGTTCAAATGGCATGGTTACTTTCAAGCTGGTTCAAGGTGTTACAAACAAAGTAAT
>Ga0310811_10007686_pt1 | contig 13814 bp, 15 predicted proteins | sample YCmetagenome_FD_207642 | JGI IMG/M metagenome (GOLD analysis project Ga0310811, IMG submission 207642) | Soil microbial communities from experimental microcosm in Duke University, North Carolina, United States - YC | ecosystem: Engineered > Artificial ecosystem > Soil microcosm > Unclassified ... | reverse complement strand
CACTTTTGGATTTTTGCCCGGATCGATGAATGCTACAAGAGAATTGGTAGTCCCAAGGTCGATACCTACAATAATATCTTCCTTTTGTATGGAGCCTGTTGCCAGGTTGATGGAAATTTTAGCCATGGTAGTTCAATAACAATCGGCAAATGTAGGTAGTTTTGGATAACCGTGTGTCTTTTGAATATCTATTTTTCAATTAGCTGTAAACTAAGCATGGCACTTTTGCGTTATTTTCGCGAATTACCTGTGTGAGATGATACAGGGTCAACCAAAATTCTTACATTCACTTTGATGTTCATTCTACCCCTGCAACGTTCTCCATTAAAATATAAGCCATTATTATTGCTGATACTTACAACTGCCACTGCAACTATAGCAAAGGCTCAGCAATTCGGCGGCAATCCGCCTTCGATCCAATGGAACCAGGTGAACACCAAGGCAGCTAAAGTGATCTATCCGAAGGGATTAGATTCTGCAGCAATGGAGGTGGCCAATATTGTTCAACAGATGAACCGTTCTATTCAGCCCACGATTGGTTATAAGCAAAAGCAGATCAGCATCGTCCTGCAAAATCAAACCACTATTGCCAATGCTTACGTTGGATTGGCACCGTTTAGAAGTGAGTTTTTCCTGACCCCCGAGCAAAACAGTTTTGATATAGGCAGCCTGCCCTGGCCAAAACAACTGGCTATACACGAGTTCAGGCATGTGCAGCAGTATAATAATTTTAATGTAGGCGCTTCAAAGGTGATGCGCATTCTTTTTGGTGAGGGTGGACAAGCTTTGGCTAATGACCTGGCAGTGCCTAATTGGTTTTTTGAGGGTGATGCCGTTTTTAATGAGACCTTAGTAAGCAACCAAGGCAGGGGGCGATTGCCATACTTTTTTAGCGGTTACCGCGCTATCTGGGCCGACGGCAAGGATTATAGTTACATGAAGCTGCGTAACGGCTCTTACCTGGATTACACACCCGACTGGTATCCCACAGGCTATATGTTGGTTTCTTATGGTCGTGAAAAGTTTGGCGATACTTTCTGGAAAAACGTAACGCATGATGCCGCGGCCTATCGCGGTGGTTTTTCGCCATTGCAGAGGGCTATTAAGAGATACTCTGGAATAGAGTTTAATCAGTTTAGACAGGATGGTTTCGATTTTTTCAAAAAACAGTTTAGCAGCGATATAAAGCCATTGCCGACGAATTCGGTTGTAAAGTCCCGGCATTTTGTTGCCGACGAGGAATACCCGGCTTATGTAAATGATACTACACTCATCTACATGAAGAGTACCTACGATCATTTGCCGGTGTTCGTGATCAAAAGCGGGAAGACGGAGAAAAATATAAGTGTTCGCAGCGTTTCACTGGATAATTACTTTGCCTATAACAATGGCAAAGTGGTGTATGCCAGTTATCGCCCCGACGTGCGCTGGACCTACCGTGATTTTAGTGAGCTGATAGTGCTCGATGTAAACACAGGAAAAGAAAAACGTATCAGTCATAGCACCAAGTATTTTTCGCCGTCATTCAGCCCGGATGGAAAAACAATAGTTGCAGTACAAGTAAATCCATCGGGAAAAAGCACTATTCATTTGATAAACTCTGCGAATGGAAAGTTTATTAAAGCGTGCGGCAATCCTGAGAAGTTGTCTTTTACCTATCCGAAATATTATGGCAAGGATAAGCTGATTGCCGCTGTACGCAACCAGGAGGGTAAAATGTCGCTGGCGCTGATCGATATTGCTACAGAAAAAACGCGTTACCTGCTGCCATTTTCTTATCAACCCATAGGGTTTATTAATGTTAAAAATGATGTTGTTTACTTCACGGCCACATCAGGAATAAATGATCGCTTATATGCTTTGAATATTAATTCCGGCAAATTGTCTGAACTGAAAAATGAGCAACAGCCGGGATATATCGGCAATTATCAGCCAGCTGTTTCTGATAAAAAGTTTGCGTGGGTTGGTTTTACCGCTGTAGGGTATCAGATCACGGAATTAGAAAAAAAGGATTTGAATTGGGAAGAGATCGGACCGGCTATTCCCGGCAGTTTGCCGGACATGGGTATAACTGCTTTAGAGAAAAATCCAGCCTCTGATTTGTTAAACTCAGTTAAACCGGAGCCATTAGCAGTAACCAAATATCCTAAGGCATATCACTTATTCAATTTTCATAGTTTGATACCCAATCTGGATGATCCAAACTATCAGCTGGCTATTGTTGGAGAAAATGTGCTGAATACTTTCCAGTCGCAATTGGCATTTACTTACAACCGTGATGAGCAATATAAAGAGTTTGGATTTGATGCCGTGTATGGTGCCTTGTTCCCTTATTTAAAGGCAGGTGTGGATTATACGATAGACCGTCGCGGGCTGTATCAGGGCGGTAACGTTTACTGGAACGAGACAGATCTGCATGGCGGGCTTGAGGTGCCGTTAAACTTTAGCCAGGGTAAGAACATCACTGGGTTGGATGTGGGCAGCTCTTTGTATTATACACAGAATAATTTCCAGGCGCCTTACAGCAGTATTTTACCGTCACGCAGTTATTTGTATGTGAGCAATTACGTTTCGTTCAGCAATCATATCCAGCAGGCACGGCAGAATATTTATCCGCGCTTTGGGCAAAGTTTAAGTTTATCCTACAAATCAGCCATCAGCAGTTTTACTGATGACCAGTTTTTAGCCAACGCCAACCTGTTTTTCCCCGGGCTGTCCATAAATCATAATCTTGTAATCAATGCCGCTTATCAGCAAAAGGATGGCAATAACGGTATCAGCTTTTCTAATAACTTCCCTTTCTCACGAGGCTACTTCGCCGAAAATCTGCATAAAATGGATAAGCTCGGCGCCGACTATCATTTGCCGATAGCTTACCCTGATGCAGGAATTGGCAACACGATATACCTTTTGCGCTTACGCGGCGATTTGTTTTATGATTATACTCGCGCCTCTGACGCCTATTTCAATGGCAGTAGGAACTTCAGGTCGACCGGAGCTGCCATATTTTTTGATACCAAATTCTTCAACCAGGTATCTGTTTCCTTTGGTTTTAGATATAGCCATTTGTTAGATGAAGATGTCTTCGGCTATATTGGCCGTAACCGTTTTGAGGTGATCTTGCCGGTAACGTTTTTTTAATGAGTGAATTAGTGAATGACTGAATAAGAAAAATCACTAATTCGCTAACTCACTCATTCATTAATTATTTGCAAGTCTTATAATTTCCCTCACCTTATTCGCATCCGTCATCAAAATGCTGTATTCGTCCAGATGATCGCGGCTTAAAATGATGTGATCATTATGATACTCCATATTGCTTTTTACCGGTCCCCTGGCTGAAGAATGTATCTCTTTGGCTTTAGTATAATGGATCAGATCGGCAACTGTACTTTCACTCACACCGCTTCCAGGCATAATGATGATGCGTCCTGCTGCCTTTTGTATCAAATGAGCGATCACATTGGCGCCTTCGATAGCCGTACTTTTGCCTCCTGAGGTGAGGATACGTTCGCATCCCATTGCAATGATCTCTTCCAAAGCTTTATCCATATCGTTGCACATATCAAACGCACGGTGGAATGTAACTCCTAAGCCCTTATCTTTAGCCATTTTTACCAGTTCAGCGCAACGTTTGGTATCAATGCTGCCATCCTGGTTTAAAATGCCGATCACTACACCGTCGCAACCGATATCGATGCAATTCTGCACATCGGCTTTCATGATCTCAAACTCGGTATCGGTATACAAGAAATCACCCTCACGCGGGCGGATCAGAACATATAATTTGATATGAAGTAGCTTGCGTGCTAATTTAATTTGCCCGTAGGATGGCGTAGTGCCGCCTTCGCCCAGGTTATCGCATAATTCAACACGTATAGCCCCACCTTCCTGCGCGGCAAGGGCAGAGGTGAGGGTGTTTGCACAAACTTCGAGATTAATCATAGGTCATTCTACCACTTGTCATTGCGAGGTACGAAGCAATCGCACGGAAGCATGACCGCTCTTTATAGTTCGCGATTGCTTCGTACCTCGCAATGACAATTTTTATTAATTAATAAATGCTTTTCCCTTTGATAAGCAGATCCTGTTTCTCCGCATTGCAAACCGCAAAAGAGAATCCCTGCTGAATAGCATAAGCGCCATATTCGCCTTTTTTATTGATCGCCAAAAAGCCCACTTGTATATTTTTAGCGGTTTCCGGTTTCTTTTTGATGATACGGTTAACGGCTTCTTTGCAGGCATCTTCGGGTGATAATCCCTGACGCATCAGCTCTACTACCAGGAAACTGCCTACGTTGCGAATCACTTCTTCGCCGACACCGGTTGAAGTCGCACCACCCACTTCGTTATCCACATACAAACCCGCACCGATTATAGGGCTATCACCCACACGACCATGCATTTTGAATGCCATACCGCTGGTAGTACAAGCTCCTGAAATATTACCTTTTGCATCAATAGCCAGCATACCGATAGTGTCATGGTTGTATTGATTGCCGGGTGCGTGCTGCTTATTCTCAATATTCATCACGGGGCTGTATTTAGCCGATTTCAGCCATTCCTTCCATGCTTTTTCCGATTCGGGGGTTAATAGTTTTTCACGTTTAAAACCTTGCTCTACGGCAAATTGTGTAGCACCATCGCCAACCAGCATCACATGCGGGGTTTTTTCCATTACTAGCCGGGCAACAGAAATAGGATGGGCGATATCTTCAATTGCTGCTACCGAGCCGCAATTGCCGAATTCGTCCATAATGCAGGCGTCTAGGGTAACGTGTCCGTCGCGGTCGGGGTAACCGGCGCGGCCTACCGTGTGGTTGTTCATATCCGCTTCAGGAACGCGTACGCCAGCCTCAACAGCATCTAATGCCCTGCCGCCTTTCTCAAGCACTTTCCATGCTTCTTTGTTGGCCGGAATACCAAAATCCCATGTTGATATGACTATTGGTAGTGCAGAAGCTGTCGTAGAAATTAATGTTTTGGCCACTGCCGATTTGGATAATGCCACAAGCGAGGCGCCTGCAGCAGATACTTGAATAAATTTGCGACGGTTGTACATGTCGCTAATATAGAAAGTTTGGATGAGTTTTGGTTGGCAGCCGATTTATTGCACTGCTACGTTCATCATGGCCCGTACCTCAACGCTTCCACCCAGGTCAAAAACCGGGCATTTATTAGCAATAACTTTCGCCGCCTCCAGGTTTTCAGCTTTAATGATCAGTACCGAGCTCACCAAATCATCATCAGCTACATAGGGAATAGGCTTAATTGATTTTTCTTTTCCCGAAATAGTAGCGCCTTCATTAGTTGGACGATAGCCTGCTACCAAATCACCGGATTGAGCCAGGTTTCCCATGTATTCCTGCCATTTTTTGATGTTGTTCTGAAGTTCTTCGTTGGATGATGGCTTGAAATTGGTTTTGAACCTTACGATCATTAAATATTGTGATTTTGCTTTTTCTTGTGCGAATAAAGTCGCACTGGCAAACAAAACAATAGCTAAAAGCAAGAACTTTTTCATAATTGGTGATTTTAAGGTTTATGATTCTGTATTAATATCCTCATCAGATAGAGGGTTTTCTTCCGATAAAATTTCGTTGGCTTTTTCAACATCTTTGGCAAACACTTTCAGTTTTATGCCGCCACCACCCTGGTTGTAAACCGGGTACAGGACGCCTAAGCTTTCATCCACTATAAAGGAAGGAATATCATTCGCTTCTAGTTTTGTGCGGATGATCTCGGCTTCCATCGGATTGTAGAAAGTGCGGAAGGTTACTATTTCGTCGTCTTTTTGCATAGCAGGCAGGATTGTTTAAAAATAGGTCCCATGTAAATCGAAACCAGAATCAAAAATGAGAATTTGTTTTGGTTAATTTGAATAATTATGAACCGCATCGACCGTATATCTGCCATTCTGATCCACCTTCAATCGCGCCGTGTTGTTAAAGCCGGTGACATTGCCGACCGTTTTAATATCAGCTTACGTACCGTTTACCGTGATATTAAAACACTGGAAGAGGCAGGCATACCGCTGATCGGCGAAGCAGGTATTGGTTATTCCATTATGGATGGCTACCGTTTGCCCCCGGTAATGTTCACCCGTGAAGAGGCTACTGCTTTTCTCACAGCAGAAAAACTGATGGAAAAGCTGACCGACCCTTCTTCTGATGAAAACTATAAATCGGCTATGTTTAAAATACGTTCGGTGCTGCGTATGGCTGAGAAAGATTTCCTGGAGAATATAGATGGTCATATCGAGGTTTTAAAAAGCAGGCGGGTAGCGCCCGGTGCCAGGCTAGATCTGAATCCATTACAGATCATCCTGAAAGGAATTGGTGAGCGACAAGTATTGTCTATCCATTATTTTGCGATGCACAACCAGCAGAAAAGCGAACGTTGCATAGAACCGGTGGGCGTATTTTATCTCGACAATTACTGGCACCTGATAGCCTGGTGCCGTCTGCGCGAAGATTATCGTGATTTCAGGCTCGATCGTATTTCTAATATTTCCCTTACCGGCGAACGTTTCAGAACACAGCACCCTAATCTGAGTGAATATATCCAGGAGTCTGCCAAGGAAAAGAACATGCAGGCGATAACTATAAGGGTCGAAAAGAAGATACTTCAATATCTGAACGAACAGAAGTATTACAACGGCTTCGTATCCGAAAAAGAGGTAGACGGCATGATGGAAATGACCTTCCTGACAAGCTTTATAGAGGGCTTTGTGCGATGGATAATGATGTACGGGGATATGGCGGAGATTGTCAGTCCTTGTGAGCTTAAAACGAAAATACGGGATTTGTCGTCCCTTATCGCCCAGCGAAATAGCTAACTCAAAACCTCTGCTGACATAGGGCTGTCATTATGCCCTTCTTTCTTTGTATCATGGAAAGCAAAGAGAGATACTGGATCACGGTTGTATCCAAAGATCATATCAAACGCGGCGTTGCCGGCGGGTTTATGCAGGCCAATCATGGCAAACCCGGCGCACTAAAGAAACTTCATGTAAGCGACTGGGTGATATTCTACTCTCCCAAAGTAACCTATGAGGGCGATGAGAAACTACAGGCTTTTACCGCAATAGGGAAGGTGAGTGGCAATGATGTTTATCAGCATAAAATTTCTGAAGACTTTATACCATATCGCAGAGATGTTCAGTATTACCCCTGCAAGGAGACGCCGTTTATTCCACTGATCCCTCAAATGGAGTTTATTAAAGACAAAAGAGCCTGGGGATACCATTTCCGCTTCGGTTTTTTTGAGATAGGGAAAACTGATTTCGAATTGATCCGTTCGAAAATGTTAGATAGTCAACATAAATCATTAACAACCAATTCATAAAAACATGGGAAACTTAAGTTTAACAACATCCATTGATGTAAACGCACCAGCAGCCAAAGTTTGGGAGGCGCTGACTAATCCGACGATTGTAAAAAAGTACTTCTTTGGCACTAATGTAAAAACCGATTGGATAAAAGGCAGTCCGATCTTTTGGGAAGGGGAGTGGGAAGGCAAAACGTACCAGGATAAAGGTGTGATCCTGGATATCGACCCGGGTAAATCGGTAAAGTATAATTACTGGAGCAGCATGTCGGGTACTGAGGACACGCCGGAAAATTACCAGGATATAACTTATAAACTGGAAGAACACGGCAGCAAAACCAAATTGAACATCACCCAGGATAACATCAAAAATGAGGATGCTAAGAAACATTCTGAGGAAAACTGGCAGGGTGTTTTTGGGAAGATGAAAGAAATGGTAGAAAGCGGAGAAGTTTAAGCTTTTATTTATATAGATTTTATAAAAATCTGATTAAAAGTTTTTTATTATTTAGTATAACGATTGGTTATGAGCCGAAACATATCATTTGAGCAGATAATTAGTCCCGGAATTTTTGTCACAGGTATTGCGGTGCGCACCACTAACCAAGGTAATCGTGCCCATACCGACATCGGAAATTTGTGGGCAAAATTTATGAATGAAGATATAGCCGGGCAAATTGCAGCCCGGCTATCTGATGATATTTATTGTGTGTATACCGATTATGAGAACGATCATACAGGCTGGTACACAACGGTGTTGGGGTGCCGGATAGAAAATCCTAATGACTCGGATGGAATGTTTACAGCACTGATCCCGAAAGGAAGTTATCGATTATACAAACCTCAAGGCGAAATGCCCGGATGCGTGGTTGGTACCTGGCAGCAGATATGGACCGAGTGTTGCGGACGTAATTACATAGCAGACTATGACCTGTATAGAGCTGACAAAGCCGAAATATACGTAGGCGTAATTTAATGCAGAAAATTCTTTATTTAGATTTTTATAAATTATATCCTGTTAAAATTCAGCCGACTACCAGACTTACCTTCAATTATACTTTCATTGCTGTAGGCTAAATTACCTGATACTATCGTATGCATTATTTTTGAACGGAAGGTATCGCCTTCGAATGGGCTCCAGCCGCATTTGTATAAGATATTGGATTTCTTAACGTTCCACGGATTATTCAAATCAACCAGTACAAGATCGGCCCAATAACCTTCGCGAACGTATCCCCTTCTATCGATCTGGAAACAGATAGCCACATTGTGCGCCATTTTCTCGGCAACTTGCTCGAGGGTGATCTTACCATGATGGTATAACTCCAGGATAGCAGGCAGAGCGTGTTGAACCAATGGTCCACCAGAAGGAGCTTGCAGGTAAGGCTGCGATTTTTCTTCTAAAGTGTGAGGCGCATGATCGGTGGCAATTACATCAATTCTCCCGTCTAATACTGCTTTCAAAATTCCGTCACGGTCAGCTTCAGTTTTTACCGCAGGGTTCCATTTGATGAAGTTGCCCTTGTTTTCGTAATCCTTATCGCTAAACCACAAGTGATGTACGCAGGCCTCGGCAGTGATTCGTTTGTCTTTTAGGGCGATATCATTCCTAAAAAGATGAGTTTCTTTTTCAGTCGATATATGAAGAATATGCAGGCGGGTATTGTGTTTCTTCGCCAATTCAACAGCTATTGAGGATGATATATAACAAGCTTCTTCGCTACGGATCTTTGGGTGCAGCCTGACAGGTATATCATCCCCCAGCAATTCTTTGTAATGAGCCAGGTTTGCTTTGATGGTTGCTTCGTCTTCACAGTGTACAGCTACCAGCATAGGCGATTTCGAGAAAATATTCTCCAGTGTCGTAGGATTATCCACCAGCATATTGCCTGTTGATGATCCCATGAACACTTTTACACCACACACATTTTTCGTGTCTGTTTTAAGCACTTCCTCAATATTATCATTAGAGGCGCCCATAAAGAACGAATAGTTAGCCAATGAGTTTCGTGCGGCTATCTCATATTTTTGTTGAAGTAATTCCTGGGTCAAAGTGTTAGGTACAGTGTTGGGCATTTCCATAAAACTGGTGATGCCTCCTGCTACAGCTGCTCTTGATTCGGTGTGAATATCCGCTTTATGCGTTAGTCCCGGTTCACGGAAGTGCACCTGGTCATCAATACAACCTGGAAACATGTGCAGCCCTTCCGCATTGATCACCTGGTCGACATGCGCATCGATATTATTGCCTATCCGTTCTATCAGGCCATCTCTTACTAAAAGATCACTAACATATTGCTTGTTTTCGTTGACTATGGTGGCTGATTTGATGAGGATAGAAGACATGGGGGATTTCGAATTTCGGATTTACAATTTCGGATTTATATCAATCGACAAAATTACGACATAATAGGAACCATTTACTAAAAACAAATTCGAAATTGAACATTCGAAATCCAAAATTAATAAAACCTATCTTTGCCGCATGGGCGCAACCTTCGAGGATTTTAAATTTAATCGGCAAATACTAAATGCCATTGACGACGCCGGTTACACCGAACCTACGCCTGTACAACAAAAAGCCATTCCGCCGATACTGAACGGACAGGACGTGATGGGCATTGCCCAGACCGGTACCGGTAAAACAGCGGCCTATGTCCTTCCAATCATTATGCGGTTAAAGTATGCCCAGGGCGAAAACCCTCGCGCATTGATCGTAGCTCCGACGCGTGAGCTGGCTATGCAGATTGAGGAAAACGTAAAAGCATTTGCCAAATATACCGGCCTGCGGGTTGTTACGCTTTATGGCGGGCTTGGTCCTAAAACGCAGATCGAGCAGGTTGGCAAAGGTGTCGATATTATCGTAGCTACGCCCGGCAGGTTTATGGATATCTACCTGGCCGGTCACCTGGTGATGAAACAACTGCAGGTATTGGTATTGGATGAGGCGGATAAGATGATGGATATGGGCTTCATGCCCCAGATCAACCGGATATTGGAAGTTGTGCCACGTAAACGGCAGAACTTGCTTTTTTCGGCGACGATGTCCGATAAAATTCACCAGTTGTCGGCAAATTTTTTGGAGTTTCCTACAGTTATCGAAGTTACTCCCCAGGCAACCCCAGCACAGACGGTGGAGCAACGGTTGTACTATGTGCCTAATGTTAAAACCAAGATCAACCTGCTGAAATATTTGCTGGATAATACGGAGGACATAAAAAAACTGATGTTATTCTGTAAAACGCGAACGGTAGCTGAAGATGTATACAAGTTCCTCGCAAGAAAATACAATGAGCAGGAGGTGCGTGTGCTGCATGCCAACAAAGGGCAGAATACCCGCATCAACTCTATGAACGCGTTCAAGAATGATGAGGTGAAGATATTGGTATCGACGGACGTGGCAGCCCGTGGTATCGATGTGAATGACGTGAGCCATGTGATCAATTTTGATGTGCCTTTTGTGACGGAGGATTATGTGCATCGCATTGGTCGCACAGGACGGGCTTTTCAATTAGGGGAGGCTATTACTTTTTGTACGCCTGCTGAAGAATATTATTTGCGTAAGATCGAAAAACTTATTAAGCAAAGCATCCCGGTGTTTGATGTTCCTGAAAATGTGTTTATTGAGGAGACGGCATTTGAAGAGCGGCAAGCGCAGGCGAGAGAAATCGACGAGCAAAAGCGAAAAGAAAACCCGGAGTTTAAAGGTGCTTTTCATGAAAAGAAAACGCTTAACCAGCGTAAAAAATTTGATGCTGCCAAGGCTAAGGCTAATCCGAATTCGAAAGCAGCTAAGGACCGGGCTAAGAAATCGTTTAGAAAGAAACGCTAATTTGAGCTGAAAGGTAAAAGCGGAAAGCTTAAAGCAAAAAATTATAAAAAACTTGTTATTGCGAGAAATGGCCCGGAGTGGTTACGATGCAATCGCGAACTATGCATACCCGCCCTGTATAGCATGCGGTTGCTTCGTTCCTCGCAATGACATAAGATTGGATTGATCGAAAATGAAATTCAGAATAACACCCTTAAACTTTGCAACCGCATTTTTCCTGTTCATGGCGGGATATGTATTTATTTATGGCGCCAAAATAACAGGCAGCAAATACGAACACTGGAGCGGAACTATTACCCTGATATTTTTATTGTTTGCTTTTGTAGTGTCATTTCTTGACCTGATGCTCCGTAATTTTTTCCCCAAAACCAAAAGTTTATGGATAGTAGAGATAAGCTTTATAACTTTGGCGACTATTATATTTTTATTGGTTAAATAACAAAATGAAGAAAGCTGAAATAAAACTGACCATAGACCTTGATGATAATAATGTTCCGGAAAACATCACCTGGGAATCAACCGACGCACAAAACAAGGAAGCTCTTCCGGTGAAATCCATCATGTTGTCTCTTTGGGACCACAATTATAAAAATACGCTTCGCATCGATCTTTGGACTAAGGATATGCCTGTTGACGAAATGAAACGCTTTTTCTACGAGACGCTTCAGACCATGGGCGATAGCTTTTTGCGTGCTACCGGCGAAACGAATATTGTGGAAGACCTTCGCGATTATTGCGCACACTTTGCCGATAAAATGGAAATCTCTCAAAAATAGATCATGAAGCTCAGATCATTCCTGGCCTTTGCCGGCTTTATTATATTGATAGCAGCCACATATTGTCCGTTGTTCAGACCCTTTGGTGTTACAACATGGGATATGTACGATGCTAACAAACCTTATGGCATTGTGGTGTTGCTGATAGCTGTGGTCGGCATAATAGGAGTGGTTTTTATGCAAAGCAGCATTGCACGCATGGCTGCGTGGTTGTCGGCTGTATTGGTAGTTCTGTTTTATATTCTGGCGCTTTTGAAGATCCATACCTCGTTTACTTTTATACCGTTTCATGCTATATCCCGCTTTTTGGCTAAACAAATTAAATTTAAATGGGGATGGTGGTTATTGGTTGCAGGACCGGTATTATCACTGGCTGGTGCTTTACGCGATAAGCCCCGGTATAAAATGCCTGATCAGACTGAGGCGGTTCCCCAAAACTAAAGCGAACAATGGTAAAGCTATCTGTGGAATCCAATTGTAAACTATGACTATTTTGCCAGGAATACTTACAGATTCGGAACTCCAGGAACTGATTTATCTCATAAAACAAACCCAAGGGTTCGATTTTTCTAATTATTCAAAAGCATCGCTAAAGCGCAGACTCTCCCGGATTATAACTTTAAAGAAAGTCAACTTTAATGAATTGAGGGACGCGCTCACCAATAACCCGGATTTTTTTCGCTGGTTTTTAAATGAGATGACGGTAAACGTCACCGAGATGTTCCGTGACCCGTCCTTTTACAAAGCGTTAAATACCCTGGTTGTCCCTTGCTTGCCTGAGTTCAAAAATGTCAGGGTATGGAGCGCGGGCTGCTCATCAGGCGAAGAGGTTTATTCGCTAGCCATATTGTTGAATGAAGCCAAACTAAAGGTTGATCCTTTTATTTATGGAACTGATATCAATACAGCTATGATAGAAGAGGCACAAAAGGGTATTTACAGCATGCGCAAAATAAAAGGCTATGTTGAGAATTATAAGTCATGCGAGTTGCCAGGAGAATTGACTGATCACTTCAATATGATGAATGATGTGGCCAGCATCAAAAAAGAATTAAAGCAGAATACACTCTTCTCTACTCATAACCTGGTAACTAATGATGCTTTTAATGAATTCCAGGTGATAAGCTGCCGCAACGTATTTATTTATTTTGAGGCGGAATTGCAGGAGAAAATACTGGGATTGTTTTACAAAAGTCTATGCCCGAATGGTTTCCTGTGTTTGGGTAGTAAGGAAACGATCAGGTTTCCGGAGTATAAAAGTAAATTTAAGGTAATCAGTCAGAAGGAGAATATTTATCAGAAGGTTTAGTGAAAGGCAGGTAACTAAGCAAATCGCCATTCAACTCGAATGCGTTACGCTGGTCGACCCTCTCTATCCGCTAGCTAGTGGATAAAGAGAGAGAAAAACAGAAAAGGAAACCCCTCTTTACACAAAGTGTAGAGGGTGATCGAGCGAAGCAAAGATCGGGTGAGTCAACAGAGCTGTCAATTGAACCTTAAAACAACGAAGTCTGCCCCGAGCCTATTACCCTAGCCTCGTGCTCCAATAGCCATTTTTTTCGCCATACGCCGCTTGCGTAGCCTGTTAAACTGCCATAAGAACCGATCACTCTATGACACGGCACGATAATAGCCAGGTGATTTTTGCCATTGGCAGATGCAATAGCGCGAATAGCCAGCGGATTCTTCATTAATTTTGATTGCTGCAAATAACTGATGGTTTTGCCGTATTCAATGCCAAGCAGGCACTTCCAAACTTCCTGCTGAAAACCGGAGCCAGCCTGACGGAATGGGAAATCAAATTCTTTTCGCCCGCCTGCAAAATATTCATCCAATTGCTCAACTGCCATTTTTAATACCGGGGTGGACGGTTCGTC
>Ga0310811_10007685_pt1 | contig 13815 bp, 13 predicted proteins | sample YCmetagenome_FD_207642 | JGI IMG/M metagenome (GOLD analysis project Ga0310811, IMG submission 207642) | Soil microbial communities from experimental microcosm in Duke University, North Carolina, United States - YC | ecosystem: Engineered > Artificial ecosystem > Soil microcosm > Unclassified ... | reverse complement strand
GTCGCGGTGGCGATCATTGCCGGCGTGTGGTGGCTGCTGCGCCGGCCCGGTGCTGTCGCAGCGATCTTGACGGCGATCTCGCACATACCCGGCATCGGCACCATCTTCCAATTCTACCGGACCAGCCTGTTCTGCCGCAATCTCGGCGTGCTGCTCGGCAGCGGTGTCAATCTGACGGCTACTTTGCGTATCCTCGTCGACATCATGGCGGCAACCGGCAGCGAGGACACCTGGACTGCTGCGGCCGATCGTGTTCGCCACGGCGGCAAGTTGTCCGACGCCCTTTCGGTGACAACGAGCCTGCCGCCGATGGCGGTCCGCATGTTGCGTCTCGGTGAGGAGACCGGGCAACTGCCGGCGCTGGCCGGTCGGGTCGCCGAATTCTACGAAGCGAAATTGCAGCGCAGCCTCGACCGTGTCGTCGCGATCGTCGGGCCGCTCGCCATCATCACTATCAGCACGGTCGTCGGCGGCCTGATCGTATCGGTCATGACCGCACTGCTGTCGGTCACGCAACTCGTGGGCTAAATCAAAGGTTGGTCTATCATGATATCGAAGAGCATCGGCGGAATTTTCGTCAAGCGCGTGCGGCCCCGCATGTCAGAGAGCAATCGGAAGGCGGGCGAAGAAGGATTCACGCTGGTCGAAATGCTGGTGGTGATCACCATCATCGGCCTCATCATGGGTCTGATCGGTCCGCGGGTTCTGAACTATCTCAGCGAATCCAAGGTCAAGACTGCGCGAATTCAGTTGCAGAGCTTTGCCAGTGCACTTGACCTGTTCTACCTCGACGCCGGCCGCTATCCTTCGACGGCTGAAGGTCTTGCGGCGCTGGTGCATCAGACGCCCGGCGTCGCTGCCTGGAACGGCCCGTATCTCAAGGGCGGCAGCGTTCCCAACGATCCCTGGAATCATGCTTACGTCTACCGTGCACCGGGCGAGCACGGTCCGTACGACATCATGTCTTACGGTTCCGACGGCCAGGAAGGCGGCAGCGGTGTTGCGGCCGATGTTTCGCTCGAAAACGTCACTGCGAAAAATGAATGATGTCAACGAGCACGGCTTTACCTTGCTCGAGATGGTGTGCGTGCTCGCCATCATCGCGCTGCTTGCTGCTGTGCTGCTGCCCATCATTCCGCATGAGACGTCGCGGTCGCGCCTGCAGGCCTATGCATTGCAGGCCGCGGCGCTGCTGAAGGCGGATCGCAACGCGGCGGTCCGTCGCCAGACCAGTGTCGCCACCGTCGTCGACGCCGAAGCACGCGCGATTCGTTCCGGATCGTCGCAGACCATTATTCGCGTTCCCGCTGACGTGCGCTTCGATGCCTTGCTGCCCCGGACCTGCCGGGAGCGGACCGCACTATCGACGATCAGTTTTTTCGCTAATGGCACCTCGTGCGGAGGCGTTATTTCGTTGAGCCGGCTGGGTGCCGGTTACGAAGTGCGCGTCAACTGGCTGACTGGAAGGATCGAGATTGTCTCCCGTGATACCAGCACCAACTGATCGCCACGATGCCGGCTTTACGATCATCGAAGTGCTGATCGCACTTGCGATCGTTGCTGTTTCGATCACGGCGATCGGCTCGCTGATGGCAACCAACGTCCGGGGAGTACGATCGCTGGAACAGCATGTCTCGCTGGAGCAAGCGGCACGGGCCGTGATGACGGCCGGCTTTCCGGCGCGTGCCGAACTTCAGCCCGGCACAACGTCAGGACAATTGGAAGGCTATCATTGGACAGTCGATGTCACGCCACTCGGCGGTAACTGGGCGGTGCCTGGCGCTGACGTTCCCTGGGCGCCCGAACTGGTCAGGGTGCGCGTGCGGGCGCCCTCCGGCGCAATGTCTGACATTCGCACTGTCCGCCTCATGCCGAAGGCTTCCAAATGAGCCGCGCAGTGAGCGAGAGGCGTGCCGGAGAGCTCGGTTTCACGCTGATCGAGACTATCGTTGCCTTGGCCTTGATGGGACTGGTGCTCTCCGCGCTCGCGACCATCACCGCGCAATGGTTGCCAAGCTGGAATCGGGGGCTTGGCCGTATCCAGCGCAGCGAGGCGATTGGAATCGCTTTGCAGCGGATCGCAGCCGATCTCGCTGCGGCCGAATATGTCCCCGCGAACCGTGACACCCACAAGCCGCTGTTCGAGGGATCGGAGCTATCGGTTACATTCGTTCGTACAGCTTACGGGCCGAATGCCGGCCCCGGGCTGGATGTCGTGCGTGTGAGTGAGACGAATGAACGCCACGAGTTTGTAGCGGTGCGTTCGCGCGCCCGGTTCGCGCCGCTGCCTACGGACTCCTCCCTTTCAGAGCAATTGCACTTCAGTGATCCGGTGGTTTTGTTGCATGCTCCATATCGCCTCTCGTTTGCCTACGCCGGTCCGGACCAGATCTGGAAGAATGTTTGGCGCGGCGCGGACAAGCTGCCAACGATGATCAGGCTGACCGTTCGCGATGCGAGCAGCGAGCGGGTCCTGTCCGTGTCGACAATAGCGACGATTCACGTGCAGGTGCCGAGCGATTGCACGCAGCCGGACGGCAAGTGTGACGACAAGGATCAGAAAAAAGACCAGCAAGCTGGCTCGCCCACGACGCCATCGGATCAGCAAGCGGGCCCCGTGGCGCAGAGGAGCCCGCTATGAGGTGCGATTGTGCCATCGCGCGTTCTTCGGAACGAGGCTTCGTGCTCGTCGCCGTGCTCTGGATTCTCCTGGCCCTGTCGACGCTCGCGGTAATTTTCTCCCTATACCTGTCGGCTTCGGCGCAAGCGTTGGCTCTCGACGATACCGCGCTTGAGACGGAGGCGTTGGTTTCGGGCAGCCTGGAACTGACCGCCTACCAACTCACTCTCGCCGATGAGAAAGATCGGCCCGCGCGTGGATCGTTTCACTTTCGGATGGATGACGCCGATGTGTCGGTCACATTCACCTCGGAGGCCGCCCGTATCGATCTGAACCTTGCGCCCAAGGAATTGCTGGCCGCTCTGCTGGCTGACCTTGGGGCAAACAAGGGAGCCGCAAAGGAAGATGCGGACAGGATCATCGGTTGGCGGACGCGCCCGACGCCGAACAGCACCAGCGACGAGGCATCGCTTTACGCTGCGGCCGGCCTGAATTACGGACCGCGGCAGTCGTTGTTTACGCATGTCAACGAGCTTGCGTTGGTGGTTGGTCTGCCACCTGTGCTGGTCGAGCGTGCGCTGCCGTTCGTAACCGTGTTCAACGGCTCGCCGGATGTCGACGCCAAGATCGCGGCGCCGGAGGTGGTCGCTGCGCTGAAGGACACGGGGCAGGATAAGTCGGCCGATCCGTTTGGCCAGCCGACGGCTCCGTCAAACGATCCGCTCGCGACCGCGGATCCGTCGGATGCGGCGCAAAAAAATGCACCGACAGCCAAGAGCCCATGCTACCGGGTTCGCGCCGTCATCCATTTCAGCAACGGGCGCCGTACTGCGTCTGAAGTCGTGATTGCGCTCGGTGATAAGGTCGAGCCGTACCACGTGTTGTCCTGGCAGGACGACGTCGATCTGCACGGCGGTATGCAAAGACGTGGGGGCGTATGATGGCTATTGTCGCCGAACTCAAACAGACATTCAGCGAGTGGATCGCCGCTGTTACCAGCGTTGTGGAAGTCGCCGCGGAAAAGCTTGTGCGCGTGCGCCGGATCAAGCTCGACGAGTCGGAGGACGGTACGTTCTCGGCCAGGGCCATGCTGGGGAGCAAAGCGATTCCGGGAAAAGCAGCCCAGATGCTCCCCGATCTGTCCTTTCGTCTTGAGAACGGCCGGCCTCGGCCGCCGCTGCCGCCGATCTGGCAAACCGCGTTCCGGGGCAGCCGTGTCGAGGCACAGTTGCAGCCCGACCACGTCATGACCTCGCTGCTCGACTTCCCGAGCAAAGCCGGCGATTTCCTCGACGGTATGATCCGCGCGCAGATCGATCGCTTGACGCCCTGGGCCGCAAATGAGGCCGTGTTCGGCTGGAGCCAGCCGATGGCTGCAGCGAACGATCGGATCGACGTGCCCTTTGCCGCGACCTCGAAGCAAGAGGTGCAACCGGTGCTACAATTTGCGCAAGGCCTGGATGTGGCCTCCGTTGCCATCTACACCACGGCGTCCGACAGCGCGGGCGCGCCTGTTCGGGTCAAGCTGCTCGATCAGCCGTGGCGCGGCGTGATTGGCTCCGCGGACCGGATACCGCGCTTATTGCGTCGGATACTGATGGGCACCGCCGCAGCTGCCGCAGCTTCGCTGCTGATCGCCACCTATCTTGAGAGTTCGATGCGATCGGAGCAGGACGAACTGCAGCGCCAGATCGCACAACGGCGCGCGGCATTGCGTCTGGACGCCAACGCACCAGGATCCGCCCTGGGACTTCTGGCAAAACGCAAGCAGACCACACCGTCGAGCGTCATGGTGCTGGAAGCCGTCTCGCGGGTTCTGCCCGACAATACCTATGTGACGGAGCTGCGGATCGAGGGGGACAAGATCCAGGTCGTTGGCATGACCAAGGATGCGCCGGCCCTGATCCGGCTGATGGAACAGTCTCCGCAGTTCACCCGCGCGACATTCTTTGCGCCGACCACGCAGGCGCCAAACGAACCAGGTGAGCGTTTTCACATCGAGGCTCACATCACCGCCTATTTCGGATCTGCCACGTGAACACTTTCATCACATCGAAAAATTCCATCGTCACGTCGCCGATCTTGGCACCGGCGCTTTATGCCTGCTTGATCGCCGCGCTGCTGTTCATTGCGGTTTCTTCGATCAGCGACGTCATCGATCAGCATGGACAGGTCGCTGCAGCGACGAACATGTTGGAACAGCTCGACGGCCGCCGGCCTCCTGCCGCTCATAGTGGTGACGTCACGGTTCCAACGGGCTCGCCCTATCTCGAGGGCGCAACGGTCACCGTTGCGGGTGCCAACCTGTTGCAGCGCGTGGCCGGCGCCGTGGTGAAGCTGGGTGGCAATGTGCTGTCGACCCAGCTTGACGTGCAGGGCGCGCCGTCGCGAAGCGGATTGCTCAGCATGATCGCGAGCTGCGAGATCGAGCAGTCACAGCTGCAAAAATTGCTCTACGATCTCGAAGCCGGGATGCCCTTCCTGTTTGTCGACCAGCTTGTAGTCCAGACGCCGCTCAACAATTCGGGGGCGGAAAACGGCAAGTTGCGCATTCTGCTTGCGGTGTCCGGTCAATGGCGAGGTGCCAAATGACGCGATGGCCTGTAACCGCTCTGATATTGCTGGGCTCATTGATCCTCGATGCCGCTGCGTCGGCGACGGCTGTTTCCAGCGATGCGCTCGACGCTGACGTCAACGATGCTGCTCATTCGCCCTCGGTGCCGGCCATATCCGCCGTCCCATCCAGGCCGGTGACAGCGGCAGGGCCAGTCGCAGCGCCGGTGGCACCGACGCGGACGCCGAGTGCCAACCCGCTATGGGCAATCCCGCTCAGTCAATTGTCGGAGACGCGTGACCGTCCGATCTTTTCACCCTCCCGCCGTCCGCCACCTGTTGCGGCGGCCGTCACCGCCGCGCCCGTCAAGCTTCCGCCGCGAAAGAAGGAAATAAGGCCTCCGCAGCTCTCGCTGGTGGGGACCATCGCCAGCGAAGATGAAAGTTTCGCGATTTTCCTCGATCAGGCGACCAAGACGGCACTACGCCTGAAAGTCGGCGAGGACTATCAAGGCTGGAAGCTGCAAGCGATCCGCGGTCGCGAGGTGACGATGCAAAAAGACGACCAGACCGCCCTGTTGACGCTGCCGGAGCCAGGTGCAAACTCAAGCGGTTCAGTCCGTCTAATTCCGGTCAGCGAAATCAAACTGCCGACGGCGACACAAAGTAGCGAAGGGATCAAGCCGATCCCAGGAATTTTTGCACGGTGAAGGTCGCCAGCAAGCCGATCGCCAGAAAAGGGCCGAACGGCAACGATGTCTTTCTCGTCATATCCTGACCGGCCAGCTGCCAGCTCCCGACGGCGACGAGCGCGGTCAGCGTGGCGATCAGCAACAACATCGGAATCCCGGTGATGCCGACCCAGAGCGTTGCTGCGGCGAGGAGCTTGACGTCGCCGAGGCCGAGTCCCTGGATCTTTCGCAACACAAAATAGAGCCGACGCAACAGCCAAAAAATTGCACCGACCAACACGGCTTCGCCGAGCGCTTCAATGCCGGCCATGGTGCCGCCGCTGACTGCAGCGTTTGCAAGACCAAGACCAGCGATAAGCAGATTTAATCCGTTTGGAATGATGCCGCGACGAATATCGATCAGAGCCACCGCGCTGCAGGCGAGGCAGAGTGCGACGAAAAATCCAGGGAGCTGCAAGGACTCAGTATTGAGGATCATGCGAGCCTTGGGGCACGAATCAGGCAACGATCAGAATGCAGTGAGGCGTCGATGCCGTCACAACAATAGACTGGTTCCCTGAAGGGATTGTTTTGTGGCGACGGAATGATGATCGTCGCGGGCGATTCTCGACGTGAAACATATTCCATAGGCAAAAAATTGCACTCGAAAGAAAAAATGGCTCACTCAACAAACCGTCACAAAACAGTATAGTGAGTTGAACATATTTCCCCGTCGGTAATTGCCACGCTCGGTGGCGGTCGCGATACCATTCGCGGCGGGGGGTCTTTAGCCAATGATCAACGCGAGAGTAGCGCTGTGTTTCGCTCTGTTCCTGCTTGCGATGCGCTCAGTGGACGCAGGACCGCTCGACGATGGCGCGGAGCGTTATCGGCCTTACATGATCGAGGGTATAGGGAGCGCTTTGGCTGGCGCGCGTAATCTGCGTGACCGAGCTGCGGCAGGCGACCTCAAAGGGGCGAAGGACGCCTGGATATCGGCCCGTGCGGGATGGGAGCGCTCCGAAGTCTTCACCACGGGGTTCGTTCCCGAACTCGACGCCGAGATCGATGCCTGGCCCAATGCCAACAGTGGCTTTCACGCCATCGAGGCTGCATTGTTCGGTGCCGGGCAGACCGACGTCGGACACGACGCTGGTACCTTGGTCGATAATCTGAACAATCTGCACGACAAGCTCCGCGACATGCCGTTGACGCCGCAAGGCTTGCTCGACGGAACGGTGCGCCTGGCCTACGAGGTCGGCGAGAGCAAGGCCGATGGAGGCGAGTCGCGCATCAGCGGTACGTCGCTCGACGACATGCGCAACAACGTCGCGGGCATTGATTTCGCGTATCACACGATTTTTGCACCGTCGCTCAAGACCGCCGATGCCAAGCTTGCTGGCGCTATCGATGCGAGAATTGTGCAGCTGAAAACCATCGTCGCGGCGCCCGATCTGCAGCACATCGACGTCACCGAGTTGCGACGCGCCAGCGAGGAGCTCGTGATCACGCTCCAGGATGCGTCGAGCAAGCTTGGATTGCGGCGCTCGACACTGGAAGCGGCAGTGCAATGATCGTACGCCGTTCGAGAATTGTCGGCGCTCTCGCGCTTGGCCTGCTATTTGCTGGCGTTTGCGGGCGCGTCACGGCGTTTCCGGTCGCCGGCGATCAAACGACACTGCCACCGAGGACCGAGCTTAATGAAGATGCGCTCGACAAACCGCGCGAGGTATTCCACTCCGAGATCGCCGGCGGCAAGTCGTATATGATCAATCTCGGCAATCTCGCTTTCAGTTCATCGTCGCTCTTGGGGGGCGTGGCGAGGCAGGCCGGGGTGAGCTGCGAGACCTGTCACGTCAACGGCGCGGGCAATGCCAAGTTCTTCATGCCGAAAATGTCGACGCGTCCAGGCAATTTCGATACCACCGGACCGCTGTTCAATCCGAAGGCAGACAATTTCGCGCTCGACCCCGTTACGATCCCGAGCCTGCGGGGCGCGCGTTACCTCGCTCCTTACGGCCATGATGGCCGGATGTCATCATTGCGTGATTTCGTCCACAACGTCATCGTCAACGAGTTTGCCGGGCCAGAACCGTCACCGGTGATCCTTGATGCGCTGGTAGCCTACATTCAGGACATCGACTTTCTGCCCAACCCAAATCTTGGTCCGGCTGGCCGCCTGATCGGAAAAGTCAGTGATTCCGAGCGTCGCGGCGAGGCGCTGTTCTCAAAGCCGTTCCCTCATGACACCGGCTTGAGTTGCGCCGGTTGCCACGTTCCCTCGGCAATGTTCGTCGACCATCAGCAGCACGATGTCGGGTCCGGCGGGCTTTTCAAGACTCCGACGTTGCGCAACGCGGATTTTGACGCGCCCTATTTTCACGACGGCCGTTTCGATAATTTCGATCAGGTGGTGTCCTATTTCGACAAGACGTTCGATCTCGGCCTGTCGAGCCAAGACAAGCAGGATCTCGTGGCCTATCTCACGGCCGTGGGCGATGGGGCGATGCCCTATGAGCGGGACGGTTCAGCCGCGACCCTGAAGGAGATCAACGATTTCACCACTGTCCTTGGAACCGCTATTCCGGCGGGGGACAAGGACATCGTTTCGCTCGCGGTCGACACGATCGGCAACGAGTTGCGCGAATTGACCGAGCAATATCCTGACCGCAAAGATACCAGCCTGTCCGGGGGTGAGCAGCAGCGCATGCTTGCGCGCACATCTCTCAAAGAACTCGTACTCATGTTGCGGCGGGTTGATATGGCCGTTGCGGACGGTCGAATAGCCGATGCTGAAAATGACTATAAAAACTATCGATCGCTGATGGTCGCGGCAGTGCCGTCTTTGCTGGCGAGTGCTGAACGATGGTCCCTGTTCAACCCCGCGGTGCATGATTCGCATTATGCGGCGCTGCGGCAGGTTCTGGAGTCGAAGCACGTGACGCATTGACGGACTCTCCCGGTCCGTCACACGCTGCTCGCGCAGGTCAATTTCGAGAAATGAGCGCAAGCGATCGGGTCCAGACAGGATTCGATTGCTCTTTCTTCGCGAGCAGAAACCAAAATTAGCTCGCTTGCATTATCTGATCCACTGGAGCGGCAGAACGAAGTTTGGATTACGCGCGAAGTCCGAAGATAGTTCCGAAGAAATTTTACGAAGAGAAATTTTTTGAATCATTCTGAAAATCTTTTGCACGTTCATGGCATCGATATGTGTGCGTCACGTTGACCCACTAATTACCTCGACGTTCTCTTTAACATTGGGGTCGACAATGAAACCGACTTTGAATTCCAAAAGAAAATGGAAGGCCACGACAGCGGTCTGCATCGTATCCACGATGGCAGTCGCTACCGCGGCTTTCGCAGCCGGCAATGGTGGCTTAAGCACTTGGGATACTCGCTCGCATCCCAACCCTTATCTCAACAGCAGCGCGCCGACGGCCGACGTTGCGAACAGCAAGCTAGAGACGCTGAATAAGAACGGCAGCGCGAATTCGGCTGACAGCGTGAAGACGGCCTCTCCGATCAAGCACGTCATCATCCTGATTGGCGAAAACCGCGGTTTCGATCATACGTTCGGTGTGTACAAGCCGAAAGGCAAGAATCAGGCGATCAGCAATTTGCTGTCGAAGGGCATCGTCAATGAGGACGGAACGCCCGGCCCGAACTTCAATCAGGCTCAGCAATATTCGGTCGGCGCTCAGGCATCCTACTATATCGGTGCCCCGGCAGCTTCGAAGTCGCCTTATGGCGGCGCCAACACGATGCCGCAGCCGAACACCAACGGTGCTCCGACGGCGCAAAGCGACACGGGCGCTCCGTTCAAGACCATCCAGGAAGCGAGTGTTGAAAAGGACATCGAACCGGCGAACCGCGACATCCTGACGACCGGCTTCACCAACCTGCCGACGGGCGTTCTCGATACCCGCGTTCCGGGCGCCGGCTCGTTGAGCGGTCCGTTCCCGCTACAGGGCCAGGACATCACCGACGATGACTACACCGGTGATATGACTCACCGTTTCTATCAGGATTGGCAGCAGGACGATTGCAGCGTTGCGAGCGTGACGAAGGACAACACCTCGGGCTGCCTGAACGACCTCTTCCCCTTTGTCATGGCGACTTATGCGAAGGGCAATAGCCAGGGCAACGAAATGGGCTTCTACAATGCCCAGCAGGGCGAAGCCCCGATTCTGAAGGAACTGGCCGACCGCTTCACGCTGGGTGACAACTTCCATCAGTCGTTCCACGGTGGTACCGGCGCCAACCACTTCATGATTGGTACCGGCGACGCCGCCTTCTGGAGCGACGGCAAGGGCAACGCCATTGCCCCGCCGGCGAGCCAGATCGCCAACCCGAACCCGAAAACCGGCACGAACAACCAGTACACCGCTGACAAAAACTTCAGCGCTTGTGCCGATTTCAGCCAGCCGGGCGTTGGACCGATTGTGAGCTATCTCAACAATCTGCCCTATCCGGCGGAACCGAACTGCGCGCCTGGTCACTACTACATGCTCGACAACACCAATCCGGGCTTCCTCCCGAATGGTGCTCCGTCCGGTGCGGGTAATCTGCCGCCCTCGCCAGTCCGTACCATCGGCGATTCTCTGATGGAAAAGAACATTTCGTGGGCCTACTACGGTGGTTCCTATAACGCCGCCGTGGCGCTCTCGAATGACGCGGTTGCTGCGAACTCGACCAGCCCGAACCTGTCGACTGCGGCTCTCGCGGATCCTGCGAATGCTGTTGGTGTCGCCTACTGCCAGATCTGCAACCCGTTCCAGTATGCGACCTCGATCATGGCCAATCCGACCATTCGTCAGGCGCATATCAAGGACACCACCGACCTGATCACGGCGATCCAGAACAACACCCTGCCTTCGGTGTCGTTCGGCAAGCCGGACGGTCTGCTCGATGGTCATCCGCAGAGCTCGAAGGTCGACCTGTTCGAGGCCTATGTGCTCAACGTCCTCAACGCGCTCGACGCCAATCCAAAGCTGAAGGCGGAGACGGCGGTGTTCGTCACCTGGGACGAGGCCGGTGGTTACTGGGATTCCGGTTTCACCCAGTCGATCGACTTCTTCGGCGACGGACCCCGCATCCCGATCTTGATCCTCTCGCCCTATTCGACCGGCGGGAAGGTCTATCACAACTACGGCGACCACGTTTCGCTGCTGAAGTTCATCGAGCACAACTGGAATCTCAAGCCGCTCACGAACCGCAGCCGCGACAACCTGCCGAATCCGACCTTCAAGAAAAACAACCCGTATGTGCCGACCAACAGCCCGGCGCTTTCGGATCTGTGGGATGCGTTCGACTTCAGCAAAGCCGTCGACCAGCCCTACACCCAGTGAGTGTGATCTGATCTAGTAAGAAGCGGCGTCGACCGGGCGAGGGCTCGGTCGACGTTGCCTTTCGTCTGTTTGGTTCGATAGCGATGAGTTAGGAGTTTGATGATGGCCAAGGGCTCGATGACGGTCTCGTTCTCGGTGCCGAAATTGAGTTGGCTTGCGTTTGCCGGCATTCTGTTCTGCGGCGGTGTACCGGCTCAGGCGCAGCAATTTTCGGCCGATATCGTCATGATGAAGGATAACAGTGCGGCGACTCCCGCGGGAAAGCTCTACGTTTCCGGAAACAAAGAGCGTATTGAGACACCGCAACTTGCTGACGGATTTTTCGTGGTCGATGAGGCTGCGCCATCTGCATATTTCGTGCTGCCGTCTGCCCATCAATTTATGGATGCTCGTCAATCCAGTCCGCTTACCCGGATATTGGTAGCGGTCGATCCAGGGAATCCGTGTCCGCAGTGGGAAGCGATGACTAAGCTCGCCGGTGTAACGGATCAGGGCATTTGGCGTTGCGAACGCATCGGGCAGGAAATGATAGCTGGAACCAGCGTCATTGCCTACCGGGCGACCTCGCCATCCGGTCGCACGCTCCTGGGCTGGATCGATCCGGTTCGCAAATTCCCGCTCCGGGTAAAGACCGAGGATGGAGCGGTTTTTGAGATTGGCAATCTCCACGACAGCCCGCAGCCGGCGCAACTATTCGAGGTGCCGGCGAAATTCCGGAAGCTCGATCCTCAGGCTTTGATTGATCGGATCAAACAGAGCGACGTGTGGGTCGAAAACCAGGCGCAGCACGCACCGCCCTAAAGCTACGATTTTATTTTGCAAAGGGCGCGGATACGTCAGCCCTCGGCGTTGACCAGCGCGATCAACTCCCGTCCATAACGTTCAAGCTTCTTGTCGCCGATACCGGCAATGCCGCGAAGCTGCTCCTGGGTTCTCGGGCGCAACGAGGCAATGCCGTCGATCGTGGCGTCGTGCAGCACCACATAGGCTGGAATGCCGTGTTTGCGCGCCACTTCGGACCGCCACGCCCTGAGCTTGTCGATCAGAATGACATTGTGTGCTTCGCCCGGGCCAACGGCCCGAGAATCGAGATCGTCGCGCTTGGCTCTGGTTCGAATGGCACGGATGCTGATCGCATTTTCGCGCAGCAGCACCTCGGTCTCGCCCTTCAGCACGCTGCGGGCACTATCGGTGAGTTCCAGCGCGCCGAAGGCTTCGCTATTGGCCTGAAGGTGACCCATGGCCACCAATTGACGTAACGCCGAACGCCATTGCTTCTCGTTCAGTTCGCGTCCGATTCCAAACACCGAAAGCCTGTCATGCCCGAACTGTTTGACCCGATCGGTCGCACGGCCGATCAGAACATCAACCAGATGCATCGCGCCAAAACGCTGTCCGGTGCGATAGACACAGGAGAGCAGCTTCTGTGCAATGACCTTTCCGTCGCGAACCACCGGGGGCGACAGACAGTTGTCGCAATTACCGCATTTGACGGCCTCGAGCGTTTCGCCGAAATACCGCAGCAGGCGGCTCCGTCTACATTCCGCAGTTTCGGCCAGTCCGACCAGGGCATCGAGCTTCCCGATCGAGACGCGCTTGAACGTCTCCGTGCCCTCGGATTCGTCGATCATCCGGCGTTGCTGTACGATGTCGGAGAGGCCGTAGGTCATCCAGGCGGTAGAATGCTTGCCATCGCGGCCGGCGCGCCCGGTTTCCTGATAGTAGGCCTCGACGCTCTTCGGCAAATCGAGATGCGCGACGAATCGTACATCAGGCTTGTCGATGCCCATGCCGAAAGCGATTGTGGCGACAATGACGAGACCGTCCTCGTTGAGGAAGCGGTCCTGGTGATGCGCACGCAAATTCGCGTCGAGACCTGCGTGATAGGGCAGCGCCCGTATGCCGGCCCGATTCAAGGCTGCCGCTGTGTCCTCGACCTTGGCCCGTGACAGACAATAGACGATCCCGGCCTCGCCGGCGTGGCGGCCGGTGATGAAGGCCTTAAGCTGCGTTTGCGCGTTTTGCTTGTCGACAATCTCATATCGGATGTTCGGTCGATCAAAGCTCGCCACAAAACACGGCGCGTCGGTGAGCGCCAAGCGCTCAGCAATCTCCCGCCGGGTCAACTCGTCGGCCGTTGCCGTGAGAGCGATGCGGGGAATTTCGGGAAACCGTTCCGGGATCGCCGACAAGCCGATATACTCAGGACGGAAGTCGTGCCCCCACTGCGACACACAGTGCGCCTCGTCGATCGCAAACAAGGCGATTCTGGCGCGAGCCAGCAGGTTGAGACAGCGTGGCGTCAAAAGCCGTTCCGGCGCTATGTACAGTAGATCGAGATCGCCGGCGATGAGCCGCCGCTCGATGGCGGAGGCTTCTTCCCAAGACAACGTCGAATTCAACGCTGCGGCCTTGACGCCGGCTTCTGTCAGGCCTGCGACCTGGTCGCGCATCAGTGCGATCAATGGTGAAACCACGATACCGCAGCCATTGCGCAGCAAGGACGGCAGTTGGTAGCAGAGCGACTTACCGCCGCCGGTCGGCATCAGAACCAGGCAATTGCCGCCATCGGCGACATGCTTGATGATTTCTTCCTGCCGTCCCCGAAAGGCCGGCAGGC
>Ga0310811_10007684_pt1 | contig 13816 bp, 10 predicted proteins | sample YCmetagenome_FD_207642 | JGI IMG/M metagenome (GOLD analysis project Ga0310811, IMG submission 207642) | Soil microbial communities from experimental microcosm in Duke University, North Carolina, United States - YC | ecosystem: Engineered > Artificial ecosystem > Soil microcosm > Unclassified ... | reverse complement strand
GGATTCGCCGTCTTGCTCTCGATTCTGCTGCCGATCGCCGCGGCGTGCGGCACCTCGGAGGGCGGTGGCCCGGCGCCGGGCGGCCAGGGCTTCACGCCGCCCCGGTTGCCGGCGCTCTCGCGGCTCGGGCAGCCCGAGGGCGCGCTCACCGTGCTCGCCTGGCCGGGGTACGCCGAAAACGGCTCGAACGACCCGAAGGTCGACTGGGTGACGCCGTTCGAACGCGAGACCGGGTGCCAGGTCGACGTGAAGACCTTCGGCACCTCGGACGAGGCCGTCAACCTGATGAAAACCGGGCAGTACGACGTGGTTTCCGCGTCCGGGGACGCGTCGCTGCGGCTTATCGCCTCCGGTGACGTCGAACCGGTCAACACCGATCTGGTGCCCAACTACGCCGACATCTTCGGTTTCCTCAAAAACCGCGACTGGAACAGCGTCAACGGCGTTCCCTACGGGATTCCGCACGGCTGGGGCGCGAACCTGCTCACCTGGCGCTCCGACCAGGTGCGGCCGGCGCCCACGTCGTGGTCGGTGATGTTCGATCCCAACTCGCCCTACCGTGGCAAGATCACCCCCTACGATTCGCCGATCTATCTCGCCGATGCCGCCGTGTATTTGATGAGCCACCGGCCGGAGCTGGGTATCACGAACCCGTATGCGTTGGACGACAAGCAGTTCCAGGCCGCGGTCGACCTGCTCAAGCGGCAGCGCCCGCTGGTCTCGGAATACTGGTCGGACTACCTCAAGGAAAGCCAGGCCTTCGCCAGCGGCGATTCCGTCGTGGGCACGGCATGGCAGGTGACCGTCAACACGACACAGTCCGACGGCACGCCGGTCCAGGCGACTCTGCCGACCGAGGGGGCGACCGGCTGGTCGGACACCTGGATGGTCGCCACCAAGTCGCCGCACAAGACTTGCGCCTACAAATGGCTCGACTACATCGTCAGCCCGAAGGTCAACGCACAGGTGGCCGAATACTTCGGGGAGGCGCCCGCGAACGCGAAGGCCTGCGGGCAGACCACGGACCCGAACTTCTGCGCGGAATACCACGCGGACGACGCGGCCTACGCGAGCAAGATCTGGTACTGGACGACGCCGATCGCCCAGTGCGTCGACGGGCGGACGAACGTCACCTGCACCGACTATGCCGCGTGGACGCGCGCCTGGACCGAGATCAAGGGCTGACCGGTGACCGCCGCCGCGACGCCGAGGCAGGCGATCACGAGCTTCTTCTCCCGGAAACCGTGGCTGCGCCTGGGAATCCTGCTGTCCGCGCCGCTGGCCTGGCTCGGCGTGGCCTACCTCGGCGCGCTGGCGGCGCTGTTCGTCACGGCGTTCTGGCGCACCGACGGCTTCACGGGGCAGGTCGTCGTCGACTGGTCGCTCGACAACTTCCGCACCCTGGTGACCGGCGACGTGTACCGCGCGATCACGGTGCGCACGGTGGGCATCGCCGCCGGAGTCACCGTCATCGACGCGGTCATCGCCTTCCCGATGGCCTTCGCCATGGCCAAACTCGTTTCCGGCCGGATGCGGCGGCTGCTGGTGATCGCCGTGATGATGCCGTTGTGGGCGAGCTATCTCGTCAAGGCCTATTCGTGGCGGGTGATGCTGGCCGGTGACGGGGTCGTGCACTGGCTGCTGCGACCGTTCGGATCGGACAGTCCGGGATACGGCCTGCCGGCGACGGTGATGACGCTGTCGTACCTGTGGCTGCCGTACATGATCCTGCCGATCTACGCCGGGCTGGACCGGCTGCCGGATTCCCTGCTGGACGCCTCGAGTGATCTCGGCGCGCGGTCGTGGCGCACCTTTCGTTCCGTGGTGCTCCCGCTGACCTTTCCGGCGGTCGTGGCCGGGTCGATCTTCACGTTCTCCCTCACTCTCGGCGACTACCTCACGGTGAAGATCGTCGGCGGGGCGAGCCAGCTGCTGGGCAATCTGGTCTATGACAACATCGGGACGGCCAACGACCTCCCGTTCGCGGCGACCGTCGCCACCGTGCCCGTGCTGATCATGTTCGGGTACCTCGCCGTGGTGCGTCGCACCGGGGCATTGGACACCGTCTGACGGCCCGCGAGCGGGGAACTCGGCGACCGCAGCAGGGGGCACGAGGACCGGACGGGGGGACTCGGCGGCGGGAGCGGGGGACACGGGGACCGGACGGGGGGACTCGGCGGCGGGAGCGGGGGACACGGATGGGAGTGGGTTGATGCGTGTTTCCAGGAAGGCGCGGTATGCGCTGCTGGCGGGGCTGGTGCTCGGGCTGGTGGTGATCTACTTCCCGCTGCTGCTGGTCGTGGTCAACTCGTTCAACGCCAGCACGACCTTCGGCTGGCCGCCGTCGCGGCTGACCCTGGAGTGGTGGCGGCGCGCGCTCGGCGACACCGGCGCGCTGACGGCGCTGGGCACCAGCGTGGTGGCCGGGCTGGCGGCGACGGCGATCGCGCTCGTGCTGGGCACCATGATCGCGTTCGCGTTGCAGCGGTACCGGTTCTTCGGCCGCGACGCGCTCTCGCTGCTGGTCATCCTGCCGATCGCGCTGCCCGGGATCGTGACCGGCATCGCGCTGAACAACGCGTTCCGCACGATCCTCGGCATCCACCTCGGCCTGCTCACCGCGATCATCGCGCACGCCACGTTCTGCATCGTGGTGGTCTTCAACAACGTCGTGGCGCGGCTGCGGCGGATGGGGCGCCGGCTGGCGGAAGCGTCGATGGACCTCGGTGCCGACGGTCCGACGACCTTCCGCCTGGTCACCTTCCCGATGCTGCGCTCCGCGCTGCTGGCCGGCGGGCTGCTGGCGTTCGCGCTGTCCTTCGACGAGATCATCGTGACGACCTTCACGCTGGGCGCCGGGCAGCAGACCCTGCCGATCTGGATCCTCGACAACCTGTTCCGGCCCAACCAGGCGCCGGTGGTCAACGTCGTGGCCGCCGTCCTCGTCGTGCTCTCCGTCGTCCCGGTCCACCTCGCCCAGCGGCTGTCCGGCGACACCACCGGCGGCGGCCGTCTGTAGCGCCGCGACGCGAAAGCCAAGGGATCCACCCGAACGGGAAAGCGCATTCAGTGTCGGCCGAAAGCGTCGACACCGGTGAGTTCGGCCGAGAACCTCCACAGGCGTGCGGCCTGATCCGGGTCCATTGCGTAGTCGCGCACTCCGGGCCCGACGGGCGGCCGCCCGCCGGGCGCGGGCCGGCCCGCGTCGGGGGAGGAACCGGGGGAAGGCTCGGTGGTCGCTTCGGCAGTCCGCTCGACGGTCGGCTCGGCGGTGGGCTTAGCGGTGGGTTTGGCGGTGGGTTTGGCGGTGGGCTCGGGAGTCGGTTCGGGGGAGGGGTCAGCGATATCGCAGTCCTCGCAGTACACCCCGCCCAGGTCCGCCAGCCGCGGTGCGGTCGCCGCCCACACCTGGGTCGCGGCGCCTTGTGCGGGGGTCTTGAAGCGGGCCGCGACGGTGCCCTCCTCGTCGATCCACCCGTGCGCGATCTGCTCCTCGCGGGGAATGTGGCGCTGCAGCGGGGTCATGATGCTGCCGGGGTGCACCGAGAAGGCCCGCACGTCCGAGTCCCGGCCGAGCCTGTCCAGGTGCACCGCGAAGAGCGCGTTCGCCGTCTTGGCCTGGCCGTAGGCCAGCCACTTGTCGTACCCGCGCTCGAACCACGGGTCGTCCCAGCGGATATCGGAGAAATGGTGGCCGCCCGAGGAAACGGACACGACCCGCGCACCGGGTGCGATCGCCGGCCAGAGCAGGTTCACCAGCGCGAAGTGGCCGAGGTGGTTGGTCGCGAACTGGGCCTCCCAGCCGGGCCCGACCCAGGTCGGCGGGCAGGCCATCACGGCGGCACTGCCGATGACGATGTCGATCCGGCGCCCGGACGCGAGAAAGCGCTCGGCGAACCCCCGCACGCTCTCCAGATCGGCGAGGTCCAGCTCATCGACCTCGCCGATGCCGCCCAGGGCCTCCCGCGCGCGATCGGGCCGCCGTGCCGGGACGACGACGTGTGCACCGGCGTCGGTCAGCGCGCGGGTCGTCTCCAGGCCGAGGCCGGAGTATCCGCCGGTGACGATCGCCAGCTTGCCGCACAGGTCGATCCCCCGCAGCACCTCGGCCGCGGTGGTCGTCGCGCCGAACCCTGATCCGATCCTGTGTTGCACCGTGGTCATGGCGCCGACGCTAGGCCATGGAGCGCGCTCCACGTCAACCACGGCCCGTGGCGAACGCCCGCGAAGGCGGCGGGAATTCCGGGTACCGGCGTCTCATCGTCACGATCTTGATCCGATGTTTCCCTTTTGCCGCAAGGCTTTCCGGCGCACAGTTTTTGATCACTTCGGCGTTCGTTCAGATCGAGTTCGCCCGGCGAGTGGGTGGCGACCGTAGCTTTTGGCGGTCTGTTCCCGTCGGGGTGTCATGAAAGGCGTCGTTCATGTCCGATCTGTCTCGTAGAGGGTTCTTCGGCGCGGCCGCGGCAGTCACCGGGGCCGCGATGGCCGGCACGGCGGGGTTGGCCGCTCCCGACGCGCAGGCCTCTCCCGAGCCACCGGGCAACCCCGGCCGCCACGGCGACCTCCGCGATGTCCGGCACGTCGTGATCCTGATGCAGGAAAACCGCAGCTTCGACCACTACTTCGGGTCCCTGCGCGGGGTGCGGGGCTTCGGGGACCGGTCGACCATCACGCTGCCCGGTGGTCTGCCCGTGTTCCGCCAGCCGACCACGGCGCCCGGCGCTCCCGTCACGACCACCCAGTACCCGTGGCACCTCAGCGACGCGCCCGCCGCGGACTACCCGGCCGGTCACCAGCCGCCCACGTCCGAGGTCGGCGCGCAGGGCTACGGCGGCACCGCGCACAGCTGGGACGACCAGCACGTGGCGTGGAACGGCGGGCTGATGAACGGCTGGGTCTTCGCCAAGAACGGCCCGACGACGCTCGGCTACCTCAAGCGCGACGACATCCCGTTCCACTACGCCTTGGCCGACGCCTACACGGTCGGCGACGCCTACCACTGTGCCGTGCTCAGCGCCACCGGCCCGAACCGCACTTATCTGTGGAGCGGCACGATCGACGCGCAGCAGAAGTACAGCGAGTACGTCGCCTACAACGGCGGAGACGAGCTGGGCAAGAACCTGCTCTGGGAGACCTACGCGGAGACGCTGCAGAAGGCCGGCGTCAGCTGGAAGGTGTACCAGGGTTCGGACAACTACGGCGACAACGCGCTCGAATACTTCGCCACCTTCGCGAAGTACGATCCCGACCAGGGCGGCACCCCCTTTCCCGGCAACGTCTTCTCCGACAACGGTGTGGCCACCGTCCCCGAGCCGCTGACCGGGGTGAGCGCCAACGCCGACAACCTGATCAACGCGATCAAATCGGACGTGCTGGCGGGCACGCTTCCTCGGGTGTCGTGGGTGGTGACCAACCAGGCGTTTTCCGAGCACCCCGACGGCGCGCCGAACGACGGCGCGTACTACGTCAAGGGAGTTCTGGAGGCGCTCAACGCCGATCCCGACGTCTTCAACTCGACCCTCGTGGTCATCAACTACGACGAGAACGACGGCCAGTTCGACCACGTGCCGCCGCCGGTGCCCGCGCCCGCGACGAAGGACGAGTTCTACCAGGAGCCGTCCGGCACGCTCGCGAGCGCGGGTGTCACGCGGCCGCTGCCGGTCGGGCTCGGTTTCCGCGTGCCGTTGATCCTGGTGTCGCCGTGGACGCGGGGTGGCTGGGTGACCTCCGAGGTCTCCGACCACACCTCGGTGATCCAGTTCCTGGAGCAGTGGACCACGGCGCTCGGCACGCCCGCGCCCTGCCCGAACATCAGTGCCTGGCGGCGCAGCGTCTGCGGTGACCTGACCGGCGCCTTCGACTTCGCCTCGCCGGTCTACGGCCTGCCCGAACTCCCCGCGACCACGGTGATCGGGGATCCCGCGGGCGGTGCCTACCAGCCGCCGGTCACCACCAACGCGATGCCGGCGCAGGAGCCCGGCACCAAGCCGGCCCGGTCCCTGCCGTATCAGCCGAACGCGAACCTGGAGGGTTTCACCTTCGGGAGCGGCAACGCCGTCCAGGCGAACCTGGCCTTCAGCAACAACGGGCCGAACGCCGGCAAGTCGAGTCACTTCTCGGTGTACAACAACGTCGCCCCGGCCGCCTCGCTCGCGGACGACCCCGCGAAGTTCCCCGGCCAGTACACGGTCGATCCGTCGCGGACGGTGTGGAACAAGACCGTGCCCGGCTCGGTCGAGATCGGCGCGGGCCACGGCGACGGCGTCTACGACCTGACGGTCGTCGGCCCCAACCGTTTCCTCCGGCACTTCACCGGTGACGTCGCCGCCCCCGGCCGGACCGCGCAGGTCGACGCGACCTACTACCAGGGCGGCTTCGCCCCGGAGCCACACCTCGAACTGGAGTTGATCAACGGCGGCGCGCGGCCGGTGACCTTCACCGTCGTGTCGAACAACTACGCGAAGGATCGCGCGAAGACCTACCGCGTTCCCGCTCAGGGCCGCGCGACACACCAGGTGGACCCGGTCGGGTCGGCCGGCGGCTGGTACGACCTGTCGGTCACCATCAACGGCGACGCCTCCTGGTCGCGGCGCTACGTCGGCCACCTCGAGGACGGCAAGGACAGCGTCACCGGCTGAGCCGGGCATTCCGGCCGGGGCACCGCCGTCGGTGCCCCGGCCGGAGCGCGGGTGGGCTCATCCCTGGGCGGTGCGCCAGCCGGGGTGGTAGCTGCCACGGGCCACGACCGAGTAGGGCGCGGGGCTCACCACGGCGCGCACCGCGAACTGTTCGTGGGGCTGCACGGTCGTCTTGCGTGAGCCGCCGTCGGGCTCACCCCAGATGACCTTGACCTCGGCACCGATCGGAACGCCGGGGTCGACCGTGGCGAGCGAGAGCGCAGTGCGCTCGTTGGCGCTGTAGCCGGTGAACAGCGAGAGCCCGACGAGGGTGCCGTCGGCGTCGAGGACCGAGTCGAAGTTGGACGATCCGTAGTTGGCGTTGGGCAGATCGAAGAACTGGTAGCCAGGGCCGTTCTGCTCGACCGGGGAAGCCAGGAGCTTCGCGACGTCTTCGGCGTTCCAGGCGAGTGTCACCTTGCGCCGCTGGGTCTCCGGTGTCACCGCGCGCAACGCGTCCCGGCCGACGAAGTCGTGGTCGAACTTGACGAAGGAACCGTAACCGAGCTCCCACGGATTGGTGTAGTAATCCTCGATCTTCTCCGACACGAAACTGCCGGCCAACGCGTTGGTCGCCTCGTAGCTCTCGGCGCTGAGCCATTCGCGGTAGGGGCGGAGTTCTTCGCTGGTGTAGATCGCGGGCAGCGGCGAAGGGATCCAGCCCGATTCGAAGGTGTTGCACGAGTAGGCGCGCGCTCCCGACGGTTCGAGGCCGAACTCGCGGCCCGCTTCGAGAATCGCGTCACGCACCTTGTCGTAGCTCGCGTAGGGGCCCCAGATCTCCAGGCCGGGCGCACCCGCCATGCCGTGGCGCAGCGTGCGGACCCGTTCCCCGGCCACGTTCAGGTACCCCATCCGGAAGAAGCGCACCTGTTCGACCGGACCGCCGTTGACCTTTTCGATGACCTGCCACGCGTTCGGGCCCTGGATCTGGAAGCGCCACAGGTCGCGGGTGACCGGCTTGCCGTAGGGCCGCGACGGCGAGCGCTGGTCCTGGTGGATGTCGACGTTGTACCCGTTGCCGCCCTGGAAGGTCAGCCAGTTGGCCACCGGGGACCGGCCGACGAACACGAACTCCTCCTCCGCCAGCCGGAACAGGATGCCGTCCCCGATCACACCGCCCTCGGGGGAGACCGGCACGAACTGCTTGGCCGTGTCCACCGGAAACCTGGCCATGCTGTTGATCCCGGTGTCGGAGAGCAGGCGCAGCGCGTCCGGGCCCGAAACGAACAGGTTGACCATGTGGTGGGTCTGGTCGAACAACACCGCGGACTCGCGCCAGGCGGCCGCTTCGCGGCGCCAGTTCGTGAACTCGGCCGGCACGACGGGGTAGATGTAGGCCCCGAGCTGGGAGTTGCGGAGCAGTTCCACCGTGTTCCCGGCTTGGTCCAGGACTTCCTGCAGGTTCTTCGCGCTCATGTGCCACCCGTTCCCGTCGGCTGCCTTCGGCGATTTCGCCGGTCTCAAGGTACGTTTTTCCCCGGGTGGAGGACACGGTGGAATGGTGGGAATGGGGTGAGGTGCACCGGCGATGGTCACCGAGCCGGAAGACGTGCCCGCACTACGTCATTCGACCTATGGCGGCTACGGGGATGTCCCGTCGAGAGCCGTCATCCGAGTCGTGTCAGCGCCATCGTCGGGCGCGTAGGGTGAATTCCATTCCGGACTCCCCGGTCGACCGTTCCGGAGAAACTGTCTGGTCTGGAGGGGTGATGACGCGCGCACCGAGTGGTTTTCCCGTTTCGGAACCGCACGACGAGAAGGCCGGGCGCATCAGGACCATCGAAGATATCCGGCGGTATCTGACCGAAGAATTGCCGTCGTCGGGTGCGGCCGTGTTGACCGGCGGGCTCGGCCGCCGGCGGGTCCGGGAACTGCTGGGCCGGCTCGGTGATCCGCAGGACGCGGTCCGGTCGGTGCATGTGGCCGGCACGGCGGGCAAGGGATCGGTGTGCGCCTTCGTCACCGCGGTGTTGCGAGAACACGGGTTCCACGTCGGGACTTCCCTGTCCCCGCACGTGTATTCACTCTTGGAGCGCTTCCAGCTCGACGGCGGCCCCGCACCGGTGCGCGATGTCGCGGCCGCGCTCGAGGAGGTTCGCGACCGGGAAACGTCGCTCAGCGGCGGCCCCTGGGGCGCGGTCTCGATGTTCGAAGCGGCGACCGCGGCGGCGTTCTTGCTCTTCCGTGACCACGAGGTCGATTACGCCGTGCTCGAAACCGGCCTCGGCGGGCTGCACGACGCGACGAACACGATCACCCGGCCGGACAAGCTGGCCGTGCTCACCGCGATCGGTCTCGATCACACCGCCCTGCTGGGCCGGACGTCACCCGAGATCGCCCGGCAGAAGGCGGGCATCCTGCCCGAGGGCGGTGTCGCCGTCGCGCTGCGGGGATCCGCGGAGGTCGACCAGGTCTTCGCCGCGGAGGCCGCGCTTCGCGGCTGCCGGCTCGACCAGGTCGATCCGGCGCGGATCGCGTTGCCGGACGCGGTGCGGCCGGGACTTCCCGGACGGCACCAGCGGGTCAACGCGGCCCTCGCGGTGCACGCGGTCCGCTGCCTGGCCGAGCGGGACGGCTGGCGGCTCGACCCGGAGCGGATCGCCGAGGGGGTGCGCCGGGTCCGGCTGCCGGGACGGTTCGAGCGGCGGCGCTGGCGCGGGCACCCGGTGGTGCTGGACGGCGCGCACAACCCGATGAAGCTCGCCTCACTGGTCGACGCCGTGCGGGACGAGTGGCCCGGGCGGGCGCCGGTGTGGGTGCTGACCGTCAAGCCCGACAAGGATCTGGACACGGCACTGGAGGTCGTCTCACCCGCCGCGGCCGCCGTCATCGCGACCGAGTTCTCCACTTCCGGGCGAGGCCGCCCGGGGGGCGTGCCCGCCTCGGCGGAGGAGGTCGCCACCGCCGCGCGGCGGGCGGGTGCGCGCGCGGTCGCCGAGCCGAACCTGTCCGACGCGCTGGACTCGGCGGTCGAACTGTCGGATCCGGACCTGCCGGTGATCGTGTCCGGTTCGTTCCACGTCGTCGCCGACGCGGTCGACCTCGGGGTGTCGTGATCCCCGCAAGGTCCAGACCAAACCGGCATGCTCGAGAACACCGGCGTGTCCGCCCGCCCTGCCCGGTTTCGACCGTACCCAGCCGAATCCCGGTCATTTGTCGCGGTCAACTCGGCCTTCATGCCGGACGAAAAGCGATCTCCGCTCGGCTCTACTGACTAGGGGCACCGGCCGAGGTGCGAGCCGAGGGCACACCGGTGCCGTAGGTCCTGCCCCACCAGCCACAAGGAGAGCCCATGAGCATCCAGCGGGAGGTGGCCGGCGCCGGGCGCCGGCGCTCCACGCTCGCCGACCTGGTGCGCAACATCAGCTATGAGGTGATGCCGTTCAAGAACACCGAGCAGGCCGTGCTCGAGTTCGTGCCGACGAGCGTCCCGCTGACCGTGACGGTCACCGAGGCGAAAGGAATCGACACGACCCTGAACCTCACCGAACGCCTGTTGCGCCACGGATACCGCGTCGCGCCGCACCTGCCGGCACGCCAGTTCGTCGATTCCGGCCAGGTGCGGGATGTCGTCGCGCGGCTGCGTGCCGCGGGAGTGCGGTCGGTCTTCGTCATCGGCGGTGACGCGCCCAAGCCGGCCGGACCTTTTCCGGACGCGTATTCCTTGCTGCGGGCCATGGCGGAGGTCGGCCACTCCTGGGAAGAAGTCGGCATCGGCGGTTATCCGGAAGGCCACGCGGCGATCCCGCGGGAGGCGATCGACCTCGCGCTGAAACAGAAGGCGCCGCTGGCGACCCGTCTCCTCACGCAGATCTGTTTCGACGCGGCGACAACCGCTTCGTGGGCCGCCGGGATCGCCACCTCCGGCATCGATCTTCCCGTCTATATCGGGATGCCCGGACCGGTGAACCGGCAGAAGCTGATGCGCATTTCGGCCGGCATCGGGCTGGGCCAGTCGGCACGGTTCCTGCAGAAGCAGCAAAGCCTGTTGTGGCGGTTCCTGCTGCCGGGCGGTTACGACCCGACGAAGCTCGCCAAGCGGCTCGGCACCGCGTTGCCGACGGTGCGCGGCAATGTGCGTGGACTGCACATCTTCACCTTCAACGAGCTACGCGGGACCGAACTCTGGCGGCAGGAACTGCTGGCCAGGACGGAAGAAAAGGGCGATCGGCCATGACCCGCCGGGTCCGGTCGCGGGGCGCGTGAATCGAGGGAAGACGATGACCGAGGAGATACACAACGACGACTACGGCCGCCTGATCGTGCAGGGCGCGGACCGTCCGGGGATCGTGGCGAACGTGTCGGGCGTGCTCACCGAGTACGGGGCCAACATCGTCTCACTGGACCAGTCCTCGAGCGACCCTTCGGGCGGGCGTTTCTTCCAGCGCACCGTCTTCCACCTGCCGGGCCTGTCGAGCCGACTCGACGACCTTCACCGGGCCCTGGCGGCGAAGCTCGGTGTCGAACTGGGCCTCGACTTCCGGCTCGTCGAGGCCAGGAAACGCAAGCGGGTCGCCATCTTCGTGTCCAAAGCGGACCACTGCCTGCTCGACCTGCTGTGGCGGCAGCGGCGCGGCGAACTGCACATGCGCGTGCCGATGGTGGTGTCGAACCACCCGGATCTCGCCGGCGACGTGCGGGGATTCGGCATCCCGTTCTTCCACGTGCCGGTGGAAAAGGAAACCAAGGCGGTCGCCGAAAAGGAACAGCTGAACCTGCTCAAGGGCAATGTGGACCTGCTCGTGCTGGCCCGCTACATGCAGATCGTCTCCGGCGAGTTCCTGGACGAACTGGGCGTTCCGGTCATCAACATCCATCATTCGTTCCTGCCCGCCTTCATGGGCGCCGGGCCCTACCAGCGCGCGAAGGAGCGCGGGGTGAAACTGGTCGGCGCCACCGCGCACTACGTGACGGAAGACCTGGACGAGGGCCCGATCATCGAACAGGACGTGATCCGCGTGTCGCACCGCGAATCGGCGCGCGAGCTGCAGCGCCGCGGCGCGGATGTGGAGCGCCTCGTGCTCTCCCGCGCGGTGGCCTGGCATTGTGATGACCGGATAATCCGGGACGGCAGCACCACGGTCGTGTTCTGAACCTCCAGATCGCGGTGGCCGGGAAACGAGGAGAGCGCATGCGGGCACAGATTCTGGACGGACGAGCCGTGTCGGCGGCGATCCTCGACCGGGTCCGGGGCGAGGTGGCCGAGTTCGTCGGCGAGCACCGCCGCGTCCCGGTCCTGGCGGCGGTCCTGGTGGGCGACGATCCCGCCTCGCACACCTACGTGCGCATGAAGGCCGACCGCTGCGCGAAGGTCGGCATGCGGTCACACCGCATCGAACTCGACGCCGGGATCACCACCGAGACGCTGGTCGGCCGGCTCCGGGAGCTGTCGGCCGACCCGGGCGTCGACGGGATCCTGCTCCAGCACCCGGTGCCCGGCCACGTCGACGAGCGCGCCGCGTTCGAGGCGATCGACCCGTCGAAGGATGTCGACGGGGTCACCCGTACGTCGTTCGCCAGGATGGCGTTCGACGAGGGCGGCTTCCACTCCGCGACGCCCGGCGGGATCATGGCCCTGCTCGACGCCTACGACATCCCGCTGTCGGGGAAGCACGCCGTGGTCGTGGGGCGCAGTCCCATTCTGGGCAAGCCGGTGGGCATGCTCCTGTTGGCGCGGGACGCGACCGTCACGTACTGCCACTCCCGCACGACGGGTCTGGCGGAGCGGATCGCGGAGGCGGACGTGCTGGTCGCGGCCGTCGGGCGGCCAGGACTGGTGCGCGGCGAGTGGATCAAACCCGGTGCCGTCGTCATCGACGCGGGTTACGCCGAGAACATGGGCGACGTCGAATACACCGCCGCGGCTGAGCGGGCGTCGTTCATCACTCCGGTCCCCGGCGGTGTCGGCCCCATGACCATCGCCACCCTGCTCGCGCAGACCATCCGCGCGGCCCAACACCACGAAGCGGCGACGGTGGGCGCGGCCGTCGGCCCGGCCACTACTGTCCTCTGAGGACGGTCGGCCTCGCGCAGTCGAGCCGCCTTGTCCACCGGACGCGACGGCGACTCCGCCGCGCCGCCCGGATCGGTCCCCCTGAACGCAGGTCGCCGTCTCGGCCGGTGGTCATCGGGTGGTGTGTGCGCCCCCGTTGACATGCAGTGTCTGCCCCGTGATGTGGCGCGCACCCGCGGAGGCCAGGAAGTAGGTGGTCTCGGCGATGTCGCTCGGCTGCCCGGCCCGCCCGTTGTGGGTCGCGCCGATCAGTGCGGTCCGTCGCTGCTCGCTGAGTTTTCCGCGGAAGAAGTCGGTCTCGGCGATGTAGCCGGGCGCGATCAGGTTCGCCGTCAGCCCCTTGGCGCCCACCTCCGACGACAGCCCGGCGGTCCACGCCGCCAGCGCCGCTTTCGCCGCGCCGTAAGAGGTCGCGGCGTACTCCGCGCCGATGGAACCGATGTTGATGACGGAGCCGCCCGGCCGCAGCTTCTCGAGTACGGCCGTGGTGGTGAGCACGGCGCTGATCAGGTTGGCGTCCAGGTTCGCCCGCCAGGCACCGAGCACCTGTTCGAGCCCGATGTGCTCTCCGCCGGGCTCGTCGAAGTCGGTGTTGCCGCCCGCCATGTTGACCACCACGTCTAGATCTGGACCAATTTCGTCCGCCATTCGTGCCACCTGCCGCGGATCGGTCGCGTCACAGGTGATCGGCCGGGCATCGATCTCGGCCGCGGTGCGGGCGAGCCGCTCGGCGGTGCGTCCGGTGATGATCACGGTGTCACCGCCCGCGCGGAACCGGGCGGCCACCGCCTTGCCGAGCCCGATCCCGCCACCGGTTACGAGCACGATACGACTCATGGCCGATTCCCCCTTCTGTTATGTTTAGCGCTAAACGTAGCAACGGGGGTGGATGGTGTCCAACGATCGTGACGCCGAGGGTTACCCGCTGAGTCCGCCCTCCACCTGGCCCGCGGCCGATATCGCCGCGTCGTGGCGACGAGAACTTCCCGGGGCGCGCACCGAGTCCATCGAGATCATCACGCCCGTCTGGCGGATCGCGAAGGCCCTCGCCGACGACCGGCGGCGCACCCTGGCCAGGCTCGGCGTCGATCCGTCCACAGTGGATCTGCTCAGTGTGATC
>Ga0310811_10007683_pt1 | contig 13816 bp, 14 predicted proteins | sample YCmetagenome_FD_207642 | JGI IMG/M metagenome (GOLD analysis project Ga0310811, IMG submission 207642) | Soil microbial communities from experimental microcosm in Duke University, North Carolina, United States - YC | ecosystem: Engineered > Artificial ecosystem > Soil microcosm > Unclassified ... | reverse complement strand
TACCTGAAAGACACCCTGGCGGGCACGACCTGGACGCAAACCGAAATCGACTCGTACCTGCAGGACACGACGTACTACACGATCGCCATCAAAACCACCGGCGGCTCCTGGACCGTAAACGGCAAGACTTTTACGAATGTAACGCACGAGACCGTTAGTGCGTTACCGGGTAATATTTCCGCACTGGCAGCCCAGGCGGGGATCCCGTCCTCCATCAACCTGGCTATCGTGGGAGACTATTATTTTGCGCGTGGGGTGGGGCTGATCGAGGTGAATATCAACGCGTCGCTGTACGGCTTCAGTTACGACGAGCAGCTTATTTCCTACGACATCAAATAACGCTGCGCAAAACCGGGACCGCCCGCGCCGTAGTGGCGCGCGCAGACCTAAGCGCTCAACGAGCTAAGCGCCCAACGCTTCGAACGTTGCCTTCATCTTGCCCAGAAGATCGCTTTCCAGCATCTTTTGGGCAAGAATGATCATATTCCGGAAAGCGGGCGCCTCCGATATACCGTGACCGATAATCACCGGCTTGGATACGCCCAGGATGGGGGTGCCCCCGTAATTTTCGTAGTGGAAGCGACGGAAGTATTCGTCCTGGCCGAGGTTACGGTGGGAGGCGACGTCGTAGAGCGATTCGGCCATCTTCAGGATGACGTTGCCCGTGAAACCCTCGCAGACCATGACGTCCGCGCCGCCCTGGAGGATGTCCCTGCCTTCGATGTTTCCGAGGAAGTGTATCTGGTCGGAGGCCTTGAGCAGGGGATAGGCCGCCTGGGCCAGGAGATTGCCCTTGCCTTCCTCTTCACCGATGTTGACCAGCCCGACCTTCGGGTCCTCGATCTGGAGGATGTGGCGGGCGTAGAGGCTGCCGAGGATGGCGAACTGGAGGAGGTTTTCGGCCTTACAGTCGGCGTTCAGGCCAACGTCCAGGAGGAGGGAGAAGCTACCATCCAGCTTGGGGATGATGGTGGAGATCGTCGGCCGCAGCACGCCCTCGATGGACTTGATGCTGTAAAAAGTGCCGACCATCATAGCGCCGGTGTTGCCGGCGCTGATAAATGCGTCGATCTCTCCGGACGCCAACAGCTTGAAGCCCTTGGCGATCGAAGAGTTCGTTTTTTCCTTGAGCGCCCGGGTGGCGTGCTCCTGCATCCCGATGACCTCGGGGGCATCGACGATGCGCACGACATCCGGCGTATCGATAAACGGCTCTGCGGCCAAAAGGTACTTAACCTGCTGCTCGTCCCCGATCAGCGTCACGGGCATAGCCGTAGAAGACTGAAGATACTGCGCAACGCCCTTCACAGCTTCCTGTGGAGCGTAGTCGCCGCCCATCATGTCGATTCCAATGCGCATCAGCAGCGGTAAAAGTTATGCCTTGAGGGGAGCCTTTTCTGCGACCAGTTTGCCTTTGTAGTACAACTTGCCTTCGCTGGTGTGGGCGCGGTGGCGGGGATGCAGTTCACCGGTGGTGGCGTCCTTGCTCAGGGTAACGGTTTCAGCCGTATAGTGGGTCCTTCTCTTGGCGCTGCGTTGTTGCGAGTGTCTGCGTTTAGGATTGGGCATCTTACTTGTTTTTAAATTTATCTAATCCCTTCCACAGGGAATTGCTCGTTTTTTTGTTTTCGTCCCCCGAAGGATTCATTCCCGCCAACCGGGCCAGCACCTCCTTGTTACAGTACGGGCCGCCAATCTCGTTCTCGGCGCACATGCGTTGCATGGGCACGCTCAGGGAGATGAACTCGTATATCCAGCCCTTGACGTCGATATGGCTTTCGGTCCTGGATATATAAAAAACATCGGGGTCGGATTCCGTGTCGTTCATCTCGTCCGGATTGTCCACCATCTTGACCAGGATGTTGAATTCATCCCAGAGGTCCAGCGGCAAGTCGTTCCCGCAACGGTCGCACGATACATCCACCTTCCCGCCGACCTCGAACTTAAGGATCAAAAAGGACGCCTTTTTGTCCAGGGTCAACTTAACTTCCGCCTTTACGCCTTTAAAGTCCACCTTCCCGAATTCCTCGAAAAACGTGTCGTCGATCTCATACCGGTACTCATGCAAGCCCGGTTTCAAACCAACGAAAGCGATTTCAAAAGCCCGGCGACTAGTCATCGGAAGTTTTTAAAAGGTTTGCAAAGGTAGAGAAAAACGGGGGAATCGCCGAATTTTTCTTCTGGAAATGCGGCTGCGTCCAAAGTTACGGATTATTGGCGTAGGAGTCCACGGGCGCGCGGGGGTGGGGTACCCTAATTTCTAACATATTGGGAATGAATAGACCCCGACAGCCTCTCGGGAAATGCCGCGATCATCTTACTTTTAATCCTATGGCAAGATTGGCTGTCGCAAAATATAAAAGGCTTTTGATCCTGGTGGTGTTATCCCTGCTCGTGGCCTGGTTTGGCGTGTACCCCGGGGCGGTGGAATGGGCTTATAGCACCGGCGCATACCCGCACCTGGCGGCCTTGCTCCGGATACTGTTCGGGTGGATACCTTTTAGCGCGGGGGACGTCCTGTATTTTGCCGCCGGTGTTTTCCTCCTGACCGGTTTGATCGCCGCGATCCTCCGGCTGACGCGCCGCCGGTGGGACTGGCGCCAGTGGCTGGGGTGGGGGAGGCGCCTGGTGGAAGGCTTCCTCCTGATCGTATTGATCTTCAACCTGGCCTGGGCGCTCAACTATAACCGGCTGGGGATAGCGTACCAGCTGGGTTTGCAGCCGCGGCCCTACGACAAGGCGACGCTGGAGAACCTGGTCGATTCACTGCTGGTCCGCGTCAACCGGGAACGGTTGGCGTGCGTGCAACCACTGCCGGCGCCATCCGACATACTACAGGGCGCGCGGGCGGCCTACCGGGACCTCCGGAGGGACACCGCGCTGAGCTGTATATATTACCGGCATGCTTCGGTGAAGCCCTCGCTGTATGGGGAATGGGGGAACTACCTGGGTTTCCTGGGATACTATAACCCGTTTACCGGGGAGGCGCAGGTCAACTGTACGGTGCCCGCCTTTACCCTGCCCTATACCAGCTGCCACGAGATGGCCCACCAGCTGGGTTATGCCAGCGAAAGCGAGGCCAACTTCGTCGGCTACCTGGCCGCTGTCCATTCGGGCGACCCCTGGTTCCGGTATTCGGCCTATTTCGACCTCTTCAACTACGCCGACCACGAATTATTCTACCGAGACTCCGCGGCCGCCAGACAACGCTACCGGTCGCTGGACACGCTCGTGCGCGCCGACTACCATACCCTGGCGGTTTTTTACCGGAAGCACCGAAACCCCATAGAACCGTTGCTGAATAAGATGTATGACGGGTACCTGAAGGCGCACAAACAGCCGCACGGGATAGAGAGCTACAACGAGGTAACGGGGTGGCTCATCGCCTACTGGAGCAAGTACGGGCGGTTGTAGCCCCGGCGCGCGGCGCCGTCCTTAGAATTTGTTCTTCCACATCATGCTTTCCACCGGCCGGTCCGGCTGCCCGCTGTATTTGGCGCCGGCCTTGCGGTTATACTTGACCGCCACTTCGCCGTCGACGGGGAAGTAGATCAGCTGCCCGACGGGATGCCTGCGTATACGCGCACCGGTTGCTTGACCGAGATCTCCAGCGTCCAGTGCCCGCAAAAACCGACGTCGCCCTTGCCCGCGGTCGCGTGGATGTCGATGCCGAGGCGCCCGGTCGAGGACTTCCCTTCCAGGAAAGGCACGTGCGCGTGCGTCTCGGTATATTCCTGCGTCACACCGAGATAGAATTCATTCGGATGCAGCACGATGCCTTCCTCCGGTATGTCGAAGTGCGCAATGGTATTGTGCCGGCGGGCGTCGAGCGTATTGTCGATATATTTGGCCAGGTGCTTGCCGAGGTGTACGTCATACGAATTGCTGCCGAGACAGTCGGGCAGGAAAGGCTCGATCTTGATCGTGCCTTTCTCCATTTCTTCCAGGATGCGCTTGTCGGACAGTATCATTAGCGTAAATTGCTGAATATTTGGTGTGCGAAGATGGGACTTTTTTTCCAACAAGAAATAAACGAATATACACGCCTGGGGGTTTGGCACATTACGGAGCCCGCCGACTTCTTCCTGGAAAAAGTCCCCCTCCAGCGGGAAATCTCCCACCCCCACAAACGCCTCCAGCACCTGGCCGGCCGTTTTCTCCTCCGTTATCTCTTCCCGGACTTTCCCTACAAGGACATCCTCATCGCCGATACCCGTAAACCCTATATTCCCGGTGCCTCCTTCCATTTTTCCATTTCGCACTGCGGCAACTATGCCGCCGCGCTCGTGAGCCGCCGCTACCGCGTGGGCATCGACATCGAAGCCTTCACCCCCCGCGTCGAACGCATCCTCCATAAATTCCTCAGCCCCGAGGAACAATCCTTCCTCGACCCCGCCGCGCCCCTCCGCCAGGCCATCGTATGCTGGGGCGCCAAGGAAGCCGTCTACAAATGGTATGGCATCGGCGAAATGGACTTCATCCGCGACATGCCCCTGGAGCCCTTCGCGCTCCACGCCGAAGGCGCGCTCACGTGCTGTTTCACCAAGGAGACACCGCCGCGCCCGCTCCCTATGCAATACAAGACATGGGAGGACATGGCGCTGGTCCACCTGATTACCGAGCCATGAACGCGCGGCAGCGGCTGTCCACGGGCGGCGCGGCAACAGCGTTAATTCAGGAGCAGGTCCGACTCGTCGGACTCCTCGTCGTCCGTGAGGCGCAAGTCCACGGAATCCGACCCCGCGATCCCCTCGATGGACCCCTTGATATGGGCAGTGTTGAGCAGTACCTTTTCGAGTTGCTTTTCCCGCGCCTTCCACAGCTTCTCCATCGCGTCGCGTTCGCGTTGGATGGATAGCTTCATGGCCATGAAGCCCTCGCGGACGGCCTTCCATTGCTCGGCGAATTCGTTGGAGGTGAGGTAGCGGTACAGCATGATCATCTTTTCCCCCTGGTTTTCGGAGGAGCGGCCGGCAGCGTAGATGCGGACGACGCCGTCGCGGAGGACGTGGGCCAGCGCGCGGACCTCGGAAAAGGTGCAGATCCAGATGCCGTCGCGCTCGCCAAAACGTTCCATGTCGCGGGGCATGGTTTGAGTGACGAGGACGGCAAGGTCAGCGCCGAGGTGGCGCATGTCTGCCTTGAGCTTTTCGGGCCAGTCGCGGGAGAATTCCTTGGTGCGCTTGCTCTCGTAGATGATCTTGCCGCAGACCTGGCCAAAGCTGTTGCGGATGGTTTGGATACAATCGGCGCCGCGAATGCCCTTGCCCACTTCTTCGACGAGGTCGAAGGGGAAGGCCGAGCGCAGCATTTCCTCGAGGGCCAGCTCCTGGACCTCGCCCTGGAGCTGCATGGAGCCTTGTTCGGCCTTGCGGCGCATTTCTTCGACGAGCTTCTTTTGATCGTCGAGTTGTTTTTCGAGCTCCCGTGTGCGCAACTGGTAGTCGTTGGTCGCGCGCTCGGCTTCTTCTTTGCGTATCTTTTCGCTTAAGGTGGCGCGTTCTTCGGTCAGGCGGCGCTGGAGCGTGAGGTCGAGCTCCTGTTCCTTGGTATGGAGGTCCTGGACCTTTTGGAGGAATTCGAGCTCCTTCCGGCGGGCTTCCTTTAACTTTTCTTCGCCGTCGCGGTTGGCCTCCTGTAACAGCCGCAACTGATTTTCGAAATCCGAGGAAATGGTGCGGCGGAGCTGCTCGCGTTCCTCCTGCGCTTGCCGGGCCAGCAGGGCTTCGCGTTCACGCGCCTCCCGGGCCAGTCCTGCCTCCTTATCACGGGCCTGTTTTTGGAGCTCCACTTCCTTCCGCGCGAACTCGTCGTCCCGCTGCTTCTTATATTTCGTCATCTGCTCGCGCAGATCGTTCTTGAATTCTTCTGATACAGCCTCTTCCATCGGAAACCGGTGACCACAATTCGGGCATTTGATGTCTGTAGCCATTCCACTTTTTTTGCAAAGTAAGCCAGTTTTGCGATCTTAGCGCCAAACCATCTTTAGCACCCATCAAATCGGATTAATGCGCATATTCCTGGTCAGCTTTCTGCTGGCGATGACGACCCTCCCATCCGTTGCCCAATGGGACCGGCAGTATAAACCCACCAGCAGCGGCTCCTGGATACAAGACAAGGATTTTTACCTGTTCACGCTCATGGAGCAGCCCGCCGTGCGGCAAACGCTGCAAAAAGACCCGGCGTTGCAGGAACTGCTGACAGAGCGCCAAAACCTGGTGAGTCAGGCGACAGGCAAGCATACCACAACGCCGCAGGTGGCGGTGCAAAAATTCACCTGGACGCCGGAGGAAATCGGAAAGGTAGACAGCGCATTACAAAGACTGGACCTGAAGGATCTGGCCCGTGAGATGCGGCGCTCCGGCTATTGGATACGCTATGCGGGCCTGCCGGATACTGCGCTGCTGCGCACCGCCTGGGAAGACGCTGCGCGCTGGCTAAACCGCGTCATCATGAATTATACGACCAACAAGGGTTTTCGCTACGCGGGCATTGACTCCGCCACCTTTGCGCCTTCGAGCCAGGTGACGACCGAAGCGTTGGGCGAAACGCTGATGATTCTTTGGCATCATATGGACCGGGTGACGGTTTTTTTCCAGCCGGGTTTGGAGCTGGCGCTGGACATACTCTTTATCAACAACCGGGACGAAGCGGGCCGGTTCGAGCCGTTGGATTCGACCAACCGTGAGGCCTACGCGAAGGCCGGCAAAACCGATTGGGCGCGCTTTCCCTACTCCGCCATCGTGCTTCCGGGCGAGGGACCCGAGAACGACTGGGCGATGAGCCCCGTGGGGAAATACCGCTGCCAGCTGGGTGAGGAGGCCTATCGCGCCGGCAAAGCGCCCTTTATCATCGTTTCCGGCGGATTTGTCCACCCGTTCCAAACGCCGTATTGCGAAGCGGTGGAAATGAAAGACTACCTGGTGCATACGCTCGGTATCCCCGACGAAGCCGTGATCCTGGAGCCACACGCCCGTCATACCACGACCAACATCCGGAACGCCAACCGGATCATGCTCCGCCAGGGTTTCCCGTCGGACAAGCGCGTCCTTTGCGTATCCACCGCCGGACAGGCGGCGTATATCCTCGCGCCCTTTTTTGCGGGCCGCTGCAAATTCGAGATGGGATACGTCCCGTTTACGGACGTCAAACAGGAAGACCCTTTCAGCCTTTCGTACAAAATCGAGGTCAATTCCCTGCAAATGGATGGAATCGATCCATTAGACCCATAAATAAGAAACAACCAAGAAACATGAAGTACAAATTGATGGTAATGGCATGCCTGCTCACAGCCGCGGCAAAAGCAGAAACACGGGACTCGCTCACCCAAAACGGTTACACGCTGATCTTTATCAACCAGGACGACGGTTTCGATCCGGCCGTCAAGGAACGCCTGATCAGCACTTTTTTTACGGTGTACCCGAAAGAGGCGGCCGCCTATAATCTGAACACCGCCCGGAAGGTCACTTTTGTCATCGACACCAGCTACAAGGGCGTGGCCGCCACCGGCAACAACGTGACCAGCTTTAATCCCGAGTGGTTCAGGAAGCACCCCGGGGATATAGACGTCGTGACGCACGAGGTGATGCACATCGTGCAGGCCTATCCGCACCACAGCGGGCCGGGTTGGATCACCGAAGGGATCGCGGACTACGTTCGCTATGATATGGGCGTGGACAACGCGGGCGCGGGCTGGAAGCTGCCGGATTACAAACCCACCCAAAGCTATACACAGGCGTATCGCGTCACCGCGCGTTTCCTGGCGTGGCTGGAAGGACACGGGCACGCCGGCGTGGTGAAGGCCCTGGATAACGCCATGCGTACCAGGACATATACCGACAACACCTGGAAACAATTGACCGGCAAGAGCGTGGACGAGCTCTGGGCGGATTATGCGGCTAACCCGGCGCTGTAAAGCGAATAATGAACTATAATGGGGCGCGCCGGCCAACGGCATGGCGCGCCCAAACAACCGGCCTGTGCCATCGCCGGCGCGCACTTTTTCCGTAACTTAGGCTAACTTTTGCTATGCCGAAATACGTCAAAATGTTCTCCGGGGTCCTGGTGGCCTATTTCTTCCTGCTTGGGATATTCGGGCTGGCGTGCCTGCTCCATTTTAATAAGGACTATGAACAAAACAGCGGCAACATGGGGCCGGTATACTTCTACGTGTACTATAGCCTGGCCACCGCCTATTATAGCTCATTCCTGGTATGGGCATACCTGTTGTACAGGGGCAAAACGACGCGTAGCCCACGACACGCCCGGCTCCAGCTGTCCCTGATATTCCTGCTGGGCGTGGGGAGCTCCGTGATGCTGATCATCCTCTGGCGGATGTATATCGCGCAGGAGGCGACGGCTTACATAAAGAATTGCTCCGCCGCGATCTTGCCATCCTTGACCGTATAGACGCAAAGCTCGGCCATTTTGCTCCGGGGGCGTCCCTTCATGGTCATGTCCATGTCGAGCACAAAGGCGATGGTGTTGCCGGTGACCAGGGGCTGCGACGTGGTGATACCGTGGGTAGCCTCCACCATAGCATCGAAGTCCTTACCTTTTTTGTCGATAGCGGCCATGCCTTTGACTTCCTTTTCGAAACCCGGGGAAGCCTCGGGTTCGATGCTGACACAGTCGGCGGCGTATAACTCCTTGTGGGCCTGTTCCCACTTGCCTTCTTTGCAAAGGGCGACGAGGCGATCGGCGATTTGTTGGGTAGTCATGGTATTAAACTTTTGTGTTGAAAAAAGGTCAAAACAAAGTATGCAACGCTCCGTACAATTACTAGTGCTGGTGGTTATTTTGTGCGCGTTTGGGCGCAAAACACCTCGTTTTCCCTACAAACAGGCCGGTCTCACCGAGAGACAGGCGGCGGCGCACCTGCTCAGCCGGTTTACCTATGGGGCTACCCCCGGGCAGGTCGACGAAGTCGTTCACATGGGCCTGGAGCGTTGGTTTTCAAAGCAATTGGAGGCGGCATTGCCGGACGATTCCCTCAACCGGTTGTTGAGCGGTTATGATGCGATAGGGTTGACCAACGCCCAGGTACGCCAGACGTTCCCGCGCCAGGGCGAAGTGCTCAGGATGGCGATCAAGGATGGGGTCATCAATGCCGACTCGGCAAAGAACGACCCGAAGTCCTACCAGGGCGCCCTCAAAGACTATATGCAGGAAAAGGGATATAAGCCCTTGCAGGAATTATACCGGCAATTTTATTGCCAGAAAGTGTTACGCGCCGCCTATACCGGTAATCAACTCCAGGAGGTGATGACCGATTTCTGGTTCAATCACTTCAATGTGTCGGTGACCAAGGGCGATTGCGCCGAGTTCATACCGGGCTACGAGAGGGACGTGATCCGTCCGAATGCTTTGGGGAAATTCAGCGACCTTTTACTGGCCACGGCGAAATCCCCCGCCATGTTGTTTTATCTCGATAACTTCAGCAGTACCGCGCCGATGGACCAGCCCCGGCCCCGGAACGCGGATACCACCAAGCCACGCAAGCGCACGGGCGGTATCAACGAAAACTACGCACGGGAAGTCATGGAACTGCACACCCTGGGCGTGGACGGAGGCTATACCCAGACCGACGTCACCCAGGCGGCACGCGTCCTTACCGGCTGGACGGTGTTCCCCATGGGCAAGGAAGAGAACCCGCTGGTGCAACGGCTCGAGGCCATGTCGCCGGATCAACTGGCGCGCAAGGGTTTTGTCCATGACGGCGACTTCGTATTCATCCCCAACCGGCACGACAACGGCGGGAAAAAAGTATTGGGCCAGACCTTTGGCCCCGACGGGGGTTACGATGAAGGCGTCCGGTTGCTATCGATGCTGGCCCACCATCCCTCCACGGCGCACTTTATCTGTAAGGAGCTGGCGGTCCGCTTCGTGTCCGACACGCCGCCCGAGAGCCTCGTCAAACGGATGGCCAAGACGTTCCTGGACAAGGACGGCGACATAAAGGAAGTACTCCTGACGATGGTGTCCTCGTCCGAATTCTGGTCGCCGGAAGCCGTGCGCGAAAAGATCAAGTCGCCCTTCGAGCTGGCCATCAGCTCGATCCGCAGCCTCCACGCGACGATCGACCAGCCGTTCCAGGTATATAGCTGGGTATCGAGGATGGGCGAGCGTCTGTATTCCTATGTGGCGCCCACCGGTTTCCCGGACAAGGGTCAGTACTGGATCAATACCGGTTCGCTCCTGAACCGGATGAATTTCGGTCTGGCCATCGCCTCCGGGCGCGTTCCCGGTGTGCACGTGGACCTGGTGGCGCTGAACGATCACCACGAGCCGGAAAGCGCGCAGGCGGCGCTCGTGACCTACGCGCACCTCCTGATGCCGGAACGACAGATCGACGAGACGGTGAGACGGCTCTCGCCGATGTTGAGCGACCCCTCACTGGCGACAAAAGTGCAGGCGGCGGCGGCCCAGGGCGATATGGCCATGGAAGCCCCCAACCCCGCCATGCTCCAGCAGGTGGTCGGCGTCATCATCGGCTCCCCCGAATATCAACGACGGTAAAACCAAACATATGGTCACGAGAAGAGCTTTTTTGAAAAACGGGGGCATGGCCCTCTTCGGCATCGGTCTCCTGGGCGGTATCCCGCCCTTTATCGCGGAGGCTGCCGCGCGCGAAAAGGTGACGCGTCTGTACAAAAAGGGGAAGATTCTGGTGTGTATCTTCCAACGCGGCGCCATGGATGGGTTGATGGCGGTAACGCCGTTCACCGATACCTATCTCCAGGCGGCGAGACCCAACCTGTTCATGACCCCGGGCGCCGGCGGTCTGATCGACCTCGACGGCCGCTTCGGCCTGCACCCCGCGTTCAAGGCCTTCGAGCCGGTCTTCCGGGACAAACGGCTGGCCGTCGTACATGGTATAGGCTCTCCCAACAATACCCGTTCCCACTTCGACGCCCAGGACTATATGGAGTCCGGCACGCCTTTCGACAAGGCTACCGCCAGCGGCTGGCTGAACCGCGCTGTGGGGCTCCTCGGGCATGACGCCATGACTCCCTTCTCCGCCGTCAGCCTGACGTCCGCCATGCCCCGGTCGCTTTATGGCGACAACCCGGCGATCGCGATCGCCAACCTCCAGGACTTCGCCATTCAGCTGCGCGGTAACCCCGCCGCGGCAAACGTCGCCGCCAAAAGCTTCGAGGACCTGTACGACCAAACGGCGCCCGGTTTGCTGAAGTCCACGGGCCAGGAAAGTTTCGAGGCGATGAAGCTGTTGCAAAAGGCCGATACCCGGAACTACAAGCCCGCGGGTGGCGCGCAATATCCCAATTCCGCGCTGGGGAACGCGCTCAAGCAGATCGCGCAGCTGATAAAAATGGATGTGGGTATGGAAATCGCGTTTACCGAATGCAGCGGTTGGGACACCCACTTCGGACAGGGCACCAATAACGGCGTTTTTGCGCGGAGCGCCTCCGATCTCTCCGACAGCATCATGGCCTTCTGGACCGACCTGGGGACGTTCCAGGACGACGTGACCGTCATGACCATGACCGAGTTCGGCCGGACCGTCCACCAGAACGGGACGGGAGGGACCGACCACGGCCGGGGCTCCTGCAACTTCATCCTGGGCCACGACACGGCCGGCGGGATCGTGCACGGCGACGTACGGCCGCTCAGCGTGGAGAACCTGGAGGACGGCCGGGACCTGCCGGTCACGACGGACTTCCGGTCGGTATTCAGCGACGTGGCGGACCGGCACCTGCAGATCACCGGCGACAAAAATTTATTTCCGGGATGGAGTGGTACAAAAGCGGGGGTAATGGCGTAAATTGTCAATATGACAATTAAAAACGCGATTGCCTGCCTGCTCACACTGACCAACATAGCGCTCATGAATGCGGCGCATGCCCAGCAAAAACGCCTGGTCGTGGACGCCGACCATATCATCGCCCCCATACAACCCACGATGTGGGGTGTCTTCTTCGAAGACATCAATTTCGGCGCGGATGGCGGACTCTACGCGGAGCTGGTCAAGAACCGCTCCTTCGAGTTCACCAAGCCCCTGATGGGTTGGAAAACGGGCGGCGCTCGGCTGGCCGAGGGGTCGGTCCTGGTAGTAAAAGGCGACAACCCGAAGAACCCGCACTATATACGCGTCACCGCCGCCGATGGCGGTCTGTGGCTGACGAACGAAGGCTTCCGCGGGATGGGGATCAAGCAGGACGTGCGGTATTCGTTTTCGGTGATGTACCGGCAGACGCAGCCCGGCATCAAGCTGCACGTCACGCTGATCGATCCGCAGGGTAAGGCACTTGGCGGCGCCGGTTTGTCGCCCGAAGGAATGGGCTGGCAAAAGGATACCGTCAGTTTCATCGCCGGCAGAACCGAACCAAGGGCAAGCCTGAAGCTCGACATTGAAGGCGCCGGCCAGATCGACCTCGACATGATATCCCTCTTCCCAGGCGATACCTGGAAAAACCGGCCGGGCGGTCTCCGCTCGGATATGGTGCAGTGGCTGGCGGATATGAAACCCGGGTTTATCCGGTTTCCTGGGGGTTGTATCGTGGAGGGCTTCAACCTCGACAACCGGTACCAGTGGAAAAAAACGGTCGGCCCCGTGGAAGACCGTCAGGTAGAGATCAACCGCTGGAACATCGAATTCGCGCACCGGCCCACGCCGGACTACTTCCAGACGCACGGCCTCGGCTTCTTCGAATACTTCCAGCTGGCCGAGGACATAGGCGCGGAGCCCCTGCCCATCCTGAATTGCGGGATGGCCTGCCAGTTCAACTCCGCGGAGCTGGCCCCCATCGACGACATCGCTCCCTATATCCAGGACGCCCTTGACCTGGTGGAATTCGCCAACGGGGATACGACCACGACATGGGGGAAGCTGCGGGCGTCGATGGGGCACCCGGCGTCCTTCCACCTGCACATGATGGGCGTCGGGAACGAAAACTGGGGGCCGCAATACATCGAGCGCCTGAAAATGTTCACGCGCGCGTTGAAGACGCGCTACCCCGACGTACGGCTGGTGAACAGCTCGGGGACCGATCCCGAGGGGAACCGGTACGATTTCCTCAACGACACGTTGCGCGCCATGCACGCGGACCTGATAGACGAGCATTACTACCGCAAACCCGAATGGTTTTTCGCCAACGCCCGCAGATACGACAACTACCCGCGGAGCCCGTCCCACGTGTTTGCGGGCGAATACGCGGCGCAAAGCGATCACACGGTAAGCGTCGACAATCAGAACTGCTGGCTGACCGCCCTTTCCGAAGCGGCCTTTATGACCGGCCTGGAGCGCAACGCCGCGGTCGTGAGCATGGCGTCCTATGCGCCGCTCTTCGCCAACGCGGATGCCTGGCAGTGGACGCCCGACCTGATCTGGGTCAACAGCCTTCAGTCTTACGGGACGCCGGACTACTATGTACAGCAATTGTTTTCGCTGAACAAGGGTAAGGCGGTTGTGCCGCTGACGCTGGACGGGCAATCCGTGGCGGGTCAGGATAGTTTGTATGCGACGGCCTGCCTGGATGAGCGTGACCTCATCATCAAGGTCGTCAACGCTTCACGCGCGCAGGCCACGCGGGTCATCACGGTAGATACGCGAAAACGCCTCGGTCCCGGTACGCTCACCGTCCTCCAAAGCGACGACCTGAACGCGGTCAACTCATTTGACCAACCCGCTAGGGTCGCTCCGAGAGAAATGCCGTTTATACCAAAGGGCCGGACGCTCACGCTGGCGATGCGGCCCTATTCGCTGAACGTGGTACGCGTGCCGCTGCAATAGGCATGATTCCTGCGGCATCCTAAAAAAACGCGCATTATGAAAGCCGTAAGGATCCATGCCTTC
>Ga0310811_10007681_pt1 | contig 13817 bp, 11 predicted proteins | sample YCmetagenome_FD_207642 | JGI IMG/M metagenome (GOLD analysis project Ga0310811, IMG submission 207642) | Soil microbial communities from experimental microcosm in Duke University, North Carolina, United States - YC | ecosystem: Engineered > Artificial ecosystem > Soil microcosm > Unclassified ... | reverse complement strand
CAAGACGGCAGAGAGCCAAGGGCCCATCTAGGCTTCGACGACAAGCCCGTCATAGGCGAGATGCATGCCAGGGGGAAGAGTGGGTTCCACATCGGCATGTTTGCCCAGCTGATGGCTGATATGAGTAAAAAGAGCATTGGGTACACCAAGCTGACGAACCTCTTCTATAGCCTCTCCCAAGGTGAAATGAGAGATATGCTTTTCATGACGAAGGGCATTGAGGACGACCTGCCCGCTGCCCCTTATCTTTTCCCGTTCACTCTCATCGATACGGTTGGCATCCGTGATATAGGTAAAGCCACCGAACCGAAAACCCAGCACGGGCATTTTCATATGCCAGACCTGTATAGGCTGGATGGTGATGTCCCCGATGGTGAAGGGGTCTTTGTCGATATCATTGAGCTTCAGGTCCGGAATGCCGGGATATTTCATATCCGCAAAAGCATAAGGGAATTCTCTTACGATCGTCTCCTGTGTCATTTCATTGGCATAGAGATTCATAGCCTTATGCTGAAAAAAATTATAGGCCCTGACGTCATCCAGCCCGGCAAGATGGTCTTTATGCGGATGGGTAAAGATGACTGCATCGAGATGACGCACATTGGCACGCAACATCTGGTAGCGAAAATCCGGTGTGGTGTCTACGACGATGGTGGTAGTCGAGGATTGAACGAGAATGCTGGAACGAAGTCTTTTATCTTTTTTGTCGGTAGATGCGCACACTTCGCAGGGGCAGGCTATCATCGGCACACCAGTGCTGGTGCCGGTACCCAGGAATGTGATCTTTAATGGCGGATTACTCACGGTATAAAGTTACGGAATAAGCCTGATCATCCTTCCTCTTTGAGCTGGTGAGCCATAAGGAGTACGTCGTCGTAGATCTTCTTTACTTCGGGGCTGAGCATGTCAGGAGTGATCTTCAGCTGGGGAATAATATCTATAAGGGTGCTGATACGACCTTCCAGCTGGAGGAATTTATTCAGCACCACCACTTTCTTTTGCTCCAGAATACAATAGCCACTCTGGAAGTTGCCTCTTTCGTAGCGTACGATGTATTCCGTTTCATCCAATATTCGCTCGACCTTATCGAGTGTTGATTGATTGAACTTCATCGGGATTCAATGTTTTTTTAATGGTCCGATGCAGTCGCTGCGCTCGTGTCATCATTGTCTCAAAGTTACTACTTAATGGGGCGGCAAGGCAATTGGCCTCTTTCATTTTATCCACTGAATGTGGAAAGATTGAGCCCTTTCTCCTTCTCCAGCGTCGAGCGGTTAGCTTTAAGCATTCTTGCTGGTCATCCGGATAACCGGAATGATCATTTCTTCCAGGCTGACGCCGCCATGCTGAAACGTATTCCGATAATAATTGACATAGTAATTGTAATTGTTCGGATAACAGAGAAATCCATCGCCGCGGGCGAAAATAAAGGAAGAATTGACGGTAGGGACCGGCAGACCTGCCTCCTTCGGATCGCGGAAGGCCAATACTTCTTTGGCTTCGTAATTGAGATTACGGCCATGTTTGTACCGCAGATTGGTCGTCGTCTGTTTGTCCCCGATCACTTTATAGGGAGTTTTTACGCGTACGCTGCCATGGTCGGTAGCAAGGATGATATTGATCTTTTTATCGGCTATTTTTTTCAGCGCCTGATGCAGTGGGGAGTGTTCAAACCAGCTGGCCGTGATGCTGCGATAGCTGATCTCATCGCTGGCCAGCTCCTTCAATACCTCCATCTCCGTACGGGCATGGCTGAGCATGTCCACAAAGTTATAAACGATGATATTGAGATCATTGTTCATGAGGTTGTGAATATTGTTCACCAGGTCCTGCCCGGCCTGATAGTTTAGAACCTTTGTATAAGAGAATTTCAACTGGTCCTTTTTCAGCCGTTTCATCTGGCCGCGAAAGAACTCTTCTTCAAATAAGTTTTTACCGCCCTCTTCATCGTCATTCTTCCACTGGGAAGGGAACTGCTTTTCGATGTCCAGCGGCATCAGACCCGAGAATATGGCATTGCGGCTGTATTGGGTAGCCGTGGGTAAAATACTGTAAAAGCTGTCCTCTTCCAGGATGCGAAAACTTTCCGCAAATATGGGCTGGATCGCCTTCCACTGGTCGATACGAAGGTTATCGAGCAGTATAAAAAAAGTGGGAATGCCTTTTTCTACATGCGGCAGGACTTTGAACTGGAAGAGATTGTGCGACATGATGGGTCCTTCGGCCGATTTTGGATTCACCCATCCGGCATAGTTCTTCGATACAAATTTAAAGAACTCGGTATTTGCCTCCTGTTTCTGCGCCTGCAGGACCTCCCGCATTTCGGGGCTGTCGGATTTTTCCATTTCCAGCTCCCAATAGACCAGCTTTTTGTATAGATCCATCCACTCATTGTAATCCGGATTGCTGTTGAGGGCCATGAAAAGGTTCCGGAATTCCTGCTGGTAGGCAGTCGTCGTTTTTTCGGCAACCAGTCTTTTATTGTCGATGATCTTTTTCAGACTGAGGAGTACCTGGTTGGGATTGACAGGTTTAATGAGATAGTCCGAGATCTGGCTGCCGATGGCGTCGTCCATCAGATTTTCCGTCTCGTTCTTTGTTATCAGTACGACAGGGATCTGCTGATTGGCTTCCTTGATCTTGGCCAGGGTTTCAAGCCCTGTGATCCCGGGCATGCTTTCGTCTATTAAAACTACATCTATGATGTTATCCTTTACGAAGTCAATGGCATCGAAGCCATTGGTCAGGGCTTTTACTTCATATCCTTTGTTTTCAAGGAAGAGGATCTGAGAATGCAAGCTTTCTATTTCATCGTCGACCCAGAGTATTTTTGCTAGTGGCATATCCCACAAACTACAAACTCTCAGCCAATTTTAATTAGATTTGACATTTGTTTTAGATTGTTTTGACCGTTTTAACAAAACCCACACAGGAATGGCCCAAATTTCGCGTAAGATCATTAATGACCCGGTATACGGATTCATTACACTGGATCATCCTTTACTGCTGAATATTGTTGCCCATCCCTGGTATCAGCGTCTGCGACGGATCCACCAGATGGCTTTTGCCCACCTCGTATATCCAGGGGCTGTTCATACCCGTCTGCATCATTCCCTCGGAGCCTATCATCTGATGGGAAATGCAGTAGCGGAACTCCGGCGTAAAGGCGTCGTTATCAGCGAGGAGGAAGAATTAGGCGTAAAAGTGGCCATTCTTTTGCACGATGCGGGACATGGTCCTTTCTCGCATGCGCTCGAGAATGTCGTAATAAGAGGGGTCGACCACGAAGCGCTGTCGCTCCTGATCATGAAGATGTTGAATGAAGAGTTCAACGGACAGCTGGAAATGGGGATTCGTATTTTTACGAATGACTACCCCAAACACTTTTTGCACCAGCTGGTATCCGGTCAGCTGGATATGGACCGGATGGATTATCTGTCCCGCGACAGCTTCTTCACGGGTGTCAGTGAAGGCGTTATCGGGTACGATCGCATCCTCAAGATGCTGGCTGTATATAATGGGGACCTGATGGTAGAGGAAAAGGCTATTTATTCGATCGAAAAATTTCTGCTGGCCCGACGACTGATGTACTGGCAGGTCTACCTGCACAAAACAGTGGTCAGCGCGGAAAAAATGCTGGTCAGGATAATGGAAAGGGCGCGGGAGCTGATCTCGCGCGGAGAGGAGGTCCGGTGCTGTTCGCCGGTGCTGGATTTCTTTTTACAGGACGCAACGGCGCAGACACCCATCGCCTCAAATCTGGATAAATTTTGCCTGCTGGACGATTATGATGTAATGGGAACGATAAAAAACTGGATGTTCCATCCCGACATAGTGTTGTCCGGCCTCTCCCGGGGACTCATCGACCGGAGATTGCTAAAGGTCAGGTTCCAGGCAACCCCCTTCGATGAGAATTACGTAATGGGATTAAAGGAAAAGGTATGCCGCCAATTGGGGCTGACGATGGAAGAGGCAGGCTATTTTGTTTTCACCGGACAGGCCGTCAACACTACCTACAATTCTGCCGATGAGAAAATAAATATTCTCTTTAGAGATGGGTCCGTAAAAGATATTTCGCAGGTAGACAATGCGCTCATACAGCAAACACTAGCGAGCACCGTGAAAAAATTTTATATTTGCCATTTGAGCACAGGTTTGTAGTGAACTACATCCTGAAAAACCACACCAAATATGCAATTCTCTGCCGCCCAAATAGCCATGTTGATCAACGGAAAGACCGAAGGAGACCCCAATGCTTCCGTAGGTTCTTTCGGAAAGATAGAAGAAGCCGTCTCAGGTCAGCTGGCCTTCCTGGCTAATCCTAAATATGAAGAATTCCTATATACAACGGGGGCTTCCGTCATTATCGTAAACGAATCGCAGGAACTCAAACAGGCTATCGGCAGCACCCTCATCCGGGTACCGGATGCTTATACGGCCTTCGCGACTTTGCTGACCAAATACCAGGAAATAGAGGCGCAGCAGCTGACGGGTATCCAGGAGCCGTCTTACCGGGCAAAAACGGCCAGACTGGGTGAAGGTATCTTCATAGGTGCTTTTGCTTATGTCGGCGAGAATGTGGTCATCGGCAACAACGTGAAGATCCATCCACAGGTGTATCTTGGCAATAATGTAAGAATAGGAGACCATACTGTATTACATCCCGGCGTAAAAATATATCACAATTGTGTTATCGGCGCACACGTGACCATCCATGCGGGCTCGATCATCGGCGGAGACGGATTTGGCTTTGCACCGCAAGCCGATGGCACTTTTAAAAAGGTTCCCCAGATCGGCAACGTAGTGATAGAAGATTATGTCGAGATCGGCGTCAATGCAGCTATTGACCGGGCCACCATGGGCTCCACGATCATCCGCACCGGCGCCAAGCTGGATAACCTGATACAGATAGCTCATAACGTGGACGTAGGACATCATACCGTCATCGCCGCACAGGCCGGCGTCAGCGGCAGTACAAAGATCGGCAGCGGAGTGATGATCGGCGGACAGGCCGGTCTCGTAGGACATCTGCAGATCGCGGACGGAGCCCGGATCAACGCGCAAAGCGGGGTCACCAAATCCATAAAATCGCAGGGGGGAGCCGTGACAGGCAGCCCGGCCTATGAATATACCAGCGCCCTGCGCAGCCAGGCGATCAGCCGTAACCTGCCGGAGATCGAACGGAGACTGAAAGAGCTGGAAGAACAGATCCGCCAGCTCCTGGCCGAGAAAGTATAACCCGCGACCCTATCAGCGCCGCTGCAGTGATCAACAGCAGCGATCAACCAAGGTCCGGCACTCCGATCAGCGCCGCCGCGGCGCAACCGGCTCCTTCCGCCGGGCCTCCTGCAGACAGTTGTCACAGATCCCGCAGTCAGCCGCATCCTTATCCCCAAAATAATGAGCCAGGTACCGGCTTCTGCATTCGCCGTTGAGCCCAAGATAGCGGATCATGGCCCGGATGCGATTGGCATATACCTCTTTTCTTTCCCTATAGTTGACGGGATCGATGTATAATTCTTCTACCGCCACACGATTCCGGAAAAAGTATATTTGAGGAGATTCCTTTACAGGTGTATACTCGATGATACGAAGGGCTTCCAGCTGCCCCAGTTCGGAGAGAAGCTGCGGCTGAGGTTTGTGCAGCTGCCAGGCCAGCTGTCTTTCCCGGATCGTCACCGGCTGATCGAAGATGCCCTCGTACATACGCAGCATGGCATGGATAAGAGCCTCCAGCTCCGGATGATCTTTTTCAAAATCATAGAGCGTCTCTTTTCCGATAATGAACCGCGCCTTGGCCGGCAAAAAGACCTGCTGCTGAAAGCTGATCATCCCTTCCTGTTCCAGCACTTTTATCACATTCATTGCAGTCGACATCTCCAGGTCGAAACGGTCCGTAAAAGTGGAAATGTCGAAATCATAGTAGCTCCCTTCCCCCGAACCGGCCGGCAGCTGGAGATAATTCATCAGGTGCTGATAGACCGGCCTGATCTTATCCATAGCAGGGAAACGGCCATCAGGCATAGCCTCGAGACGGGTAGTCTCGCCTTCGGCAGCCAGGAGAACAGCATAGGCCTTTTGTCCATCTCTTCCGGCACGGCCGGATTCCTGGTAATAGTTTTCTATGGATTCAGGGACATCAGCATGTATGACGGCCCTTACGGCGGCCTTATCGATACCCATACCAAAGGCATTGGTGCTAACGATAACCCTCACCTTGTCTTTTAACCAGTCTTCCTGGCGTTGCATTCTTTCCTCCTGGGGAAGACCGGCATGATAGGCGACGGCAGGAATGCCCTGCCGCATCAAGCCTTCGCTGATATCCCTTGTAGCCCGGCGGGTCTTGCAATAGACGATGGCGCTGCCGGTGACCTTCGACAATATTTCTGTTATCTTTTGCTGTTTGTTGCTGACCGTAAACACGCTGTAGGAAAGATTAGGCCGGGTAAAGGGCAGACGCAAAACAGCCGCATCCCGCATCTCCAGCTTTTCAACGATGTCGTCCATTACAGAAGGCGTGGCAGAGGCGGTGAGAGCCAATACCGGAACTTCGGGTAATAGTTCGCGTAAGGCGGCAATGCGCAGGTAAGACGGCCGAAAGTCATATCCCCATTGGGATACGCAATGGGCCTCGTCGACTGCTACGAAGCTGATCTTCAGAGAGAGCAGGTAGTCGGCAAAAAGACCTGTCTCCAGTCTTTCCGGAGATACATACAGGAATTTACAGTTACTGCCGGCCGCCAGTTGCAGCGTGTTGATGACTTCCTTACGGGTCATCCCGCTGTGAAGCGAAAAGGCCGTGATGTTCTTCCTGCGAAGACTGTCGGTCTGATCCTTCATAAGCGCGACAAGAGGACTGACCACCAGGCACAAACCCGGGAGGGCCATGGCAGGCACCTGGAAACACATCGATTTCCCGCCCCCCGTGGGCAAAAGCGCAAGGGTATCTTTTCCGGCCAGCACTGACCGGATGATCTCTTCCTGCCGGGGCCTGAAGCTCTTATAGTGCCAGTATTGATTTAAGATGGCGAGCAGGTCCTGGTTCTCGTTATTTGGATTTGTCATTTTCAGATATGCACTTTTATTCAGGCCACTTTTTTTACATAGAGACGAAGTGAATTGGCTGCCAGGACCACGTCGCTCAATCCCATCACCAGCGCGGCCAGTGCCGGCGTCAGCAGCCCAAAGGCAGCCACCGGTATGGCAATGATATTGTAAAAAAAGGCCCAGAAAAGATTGCCCTTTATCGTCGAAAAGGTCTGACGGCCCAGCCCCAGCGCGGCAGGCAGTTGCTGCAGGCCGTTGTTCATCAGCACCACGTCTGCGGTCTGGACAGCGAGCTGCGAGGCATCGCTCATGGAAATGCCGATGCTGGCCCGGGCAAGGGCCGGAGCGTCATTGATGCCGTCGCCAACCATGGCGGTGGGCATTTCATTGTTGAGGCGGGTCACCTGTTCCAGCTTCTGTTCCGGCGTCTGTTCGGCCAGCACTTCCTGGATTCCCAGGGTAGCGGCGATTTCCTGGCAGGCCTGTTTCCTGTCTCCGCTGAGCAGGATGGTATGTATGCCTTTGCTGTGCAGCCAGGAGATAACACCAGCCGCTTCCGGACGAAGGGTATCCTTTACATCGATATAACCCAGCAGACGATGGTTACATACGATGTAGACATTGTGCGTGGCATCGGAGGTAAGATTTGCCGCAACCCTATAGGATCCCGCCCAGTAAATATCCCCTTCTTTAGTTTCGCCGCGCATTCCCAGACCTTTTACTTCTTCGATCTTCTGCCAGCGAAGGGCCGGCTTTGCTGCGGGTCCGCTTGCCGCACCGCCGGTTCTACTTGCCGCACCGTCAGCTCCGCCTGCTCCGCCCGCCACAGGCTTCCATTCGCGGGTGATGCTTTTGGCAATAGGGTGAGTAGAATATTTTTCGAGCGAAAACGCTATTTCCTTAAAAATTTCGGGTGTGAGACCGGCGTCCGCATTCACCTGCCACTGACTGATAGAAAATTCGCCGGTCGTCAGGGTGCCGGTCTTATCCAGCACTACCTGGCGGATGTCTTTAAAGGCTTCGAGGTGACGAGCATTGCGGAAGAGAATACCCTTACGGGCGCCCCGGCCCAGCCCGACGGCGATGGCAGCGGGCGTGGCCAGCCCCATAGCGCAGGGGCAGGCGATGACCAGTACAGCAATGCTGCGCATCAGGGAGGGAGCCGCTTCATGCCAGTACAAATAATTTCCCACGAAGGTCAGGACAGCAAGTCCCAACACCACCGGGACAAAAATGGCGCTGATCCGGTCCGCAAGCTGCTGGATAGGAGGTTTCTCACCCTGCGCCTGCCGGACCATCCTGACTATGCCGGCGAGTACGGAGTCCCCCGCGGCCGCAGTCACCTGCGCTTTTACCGTTCCGGAAACAAGAAGGCTCCCACCTATGAGGGTGTCTTTCCCTTTTTTATCGATAGGCAGGCTTTCTCCGGTGAGGATGGATTCGTCGACACCGGCTTCACCCCACAGGATCCTGGCATCCGCAGGCACTTCCTCCCCCGAACGGATAAGGATCAGGTCGCCGCTCCTCAGCTGGTCGCTTTCTACAGGAAAGAGGACCTCCCGGTGCTGGTCATCGAAGGCGATCATATTGGCCACGGTCTTCCGGGTAGCCGCCAGGCTGTTCAACGATCGCTGTGTAGCCTGTACGGAAGCATCTTCGAGATAATAGCCCAGGAATACAATGGTGATGATAGAGGCCGTAGTCTCATAAAAGAGATAATCGTGACCCAGACCCAGCAACGTACCCGTCAGACTATAGACAAATGCGGCAATGGCTCCGATCGCAATGAGCACATTCATATTGGGAAGGCCGTTCAGCAGGCTTTTGAAGGCGCTGCGGCCAAAAAATCGCATGCCGGCGATAAATACGGGCAGACAGAGTACGAACTGGCTCCAGGGCCTGACAAGAGGGTCTATCAGGCGGGTCAGCCAGGAATTGGAGGAGCTCATCCATCCGGGATACATGGTCACCATATGCAGGAGAAGCAGGAGCGTAAATGGCAGGCAAAAAAGAAAATACCGGAGGTGTTTGTTAAGTAGCGGTTTTACCGGTGCTGAGCCGGGAGCCGCCTCTTTTACAACGGTATAACCCAGATCCTGGATACCCTTCTGTAGCGACTGCTGGTCAAAGCCCCCGGAACTGTCAAAGCTGACGTCACCGCTGGCAAGGCTGACCTTAATGTTTTTCAACCCCTTTTTTTCAAGATATTTGTTGATGGTGAGCGCGCAGGTGGAGCAGCTCATCCCTTCTATTTTCCAGTTGATAGTTTCCATATATATAGTGCTGAGCCGCCGGCTTCGCAAGTTACAAAGTTACTGATCGGAAACCGATATATTTGCGCCATGGAACTTCGTTTTCAGTTGCAGGAGATAGAGGCTGCCGCCAGGTTTGTCTGGCAGCAATTTCCCCTCCGGACCGTCTTTGCTTTTCATGGGGATATGGGAGCAGGGAAAACTACTTTTATCCATGCCTTATGTTCCATAAAAGGCGTTTCCGATACCGTCGGAAGTCCAACCTTTTCTATCATCAACGAATACCGGTATGAGGGAGGAAAGATCTATCACATAGACCTTTACCGGCTCAAAGACGAGGAAGAGGCTATCCGGGCCGGGGTCGAAGATGTCCTGTACAGCGGAGATATTTGTCTTGTGGAATGGCCGGACAGGGCGCCGGGAATTTTTCCGCCGGAGACGATCCATCTCCGGCTGGAAGTCATCGATCCGGATACGCGTAAAATTACGGTCTGAAAATCCAACCGTTAAAATCAATTTTAAATTGTAATTTGACAGGCATATTATGTCGCAGCAAAAACCAGTCATTAGTACCTCTTTCAGCTACGAAACTTTAGAAGAAACTCTGGATGTCAAACCCAAGGGAGTACCCCTGCATATCGGTATTCCCCGGGAAACGGCTTTCCAGGAGAACCGTATCGCGCTGACGCCCGATGCGGTCGGGGTGCTGGTGAGCAATGGACATGAGGTGGTGATCGAGCACAATGCCGGGGAAGCTTCTCACTACAGGGACAGGGACTATAGCGAGGCCGGGGCCTTTATCGTTTCCGACAAGTCGCAGGTATTCAAGGCTCCCATTCTTGTAAAAAGCGCACCAGTCATTGAAGAGGACCTCCCCTTCCTCCAGATGAACCAGATCATTATTTCCCCCATCCATCTTTCCGCCATGAAGGCCGACCTCCTGCAAAAGATGATGGACAAACGCATAACCGGTATTTCGTTTGAAAACCTGAAAGACGACAGCGGCACCTACCCCATCGTCCGCAGCATGAGCGAGATTGCCGGTAGTGCGGTGATGCTTGTCGCAGGGCAATACCTGAGCTCGGCCAATCATGGGAAGGGTGTATTGTTGGGAGGAATATCAGGTATCCCACCGACCAAGGTTATTATTCTGGGAGCCGGCATCGTTGGCGAGTTTGCCGCACGTGCAGCATTGGCGCTGGGGGCTTCCGTAAAGGTTTTCGATAACAGCGTCTACCGGCTGAAACGATTGCAGAATAATATTGGCCAGCGTATGTGGACCTCCGTAATGGAGCCCCGGATCCTGGCCAAACAGATCAAAACCTGCGAGATAGCAGTAGGCGCACTTTCTTCCCAAAGCGGTCGTACCCCGGTCGTCGTAACCGAAGAGATGGTCAGCAATATGCGGCCAGGCAGCGTTATCATCGATGTCAGCATCGACCGCGGAGGCTGTTTCGAAACTTCGGAGATCACCACACACGAACATCCTGTCTTTACCAAATACGGGGTTATCCATTACTGCGTTCCGAATATCCCGTCAGGTTTCGCGCGTACGGCTTCACATGCCATCTCCAATGTGCTGATGCCGCTGCTGCTGGAGGCAGGAGAAGAAGGTGGATTTGAGAACCTGGTATGGCATAAGATCCACCTGCGGAGCGGGATCTACCTCTTCAAGGGAGCACTGACGAACTTCCACCTCAGTCAGCGGTTCGATCTGAAGTATACGGACCTGAATCTGCTGATCGCGAGTCAGCGCTAGATCGCCCCAATCCTTTGATCTCATTCATACCCGCGATACCCGTTATTTATACTTCATTATATTAATAATTTCCTCGCAGAAATCATACTCCTGCTGATCGTTGGAGCTGACGATGACGATCCGGCCGTCGCCATATTGCTGCGTCAGGCGACGATAAAGACTTATCCCATCGGCATCGAGATTGGTAGTGGGTTCATCCAGCAAAAGAAGGGACGAGTCGGAGAAAAGAGCCTGGGCAAGACGGACTCGCTGTTTCATGCCGGAGGAATAGTACCGGATCTGTTTGTCGGCGGCGGACGCCAGACCCACCTGGTGGATGATGTCTTTGACAGAAAGGCCGGGCAAAAAAGGCTTGAATCCCTGGTGGAAAGTGAGGAATTCGGTGACAGTCATTTCTTCGATGACTTCGAGATAGGGGGCAGCCAGGGAGAGATGGCGGTAAACCTGGTCGGGGGATAGGGCCCTGGCGCCGGGTGCTGCGGTCGTTTCATACCCGATCCGGCCTTCGCTAAGATCGATGGCGCCGGCAATGGCCTGTAACAAAGTGGATTTCCCGGACCCGTTGGACCCGGTGATGGCATAACTATGGCCGGGGGAGAACTCGTGATCAAGATGACGAAAGATCCAGTCGCGATTGAACCGTTTGCCGGCATCAGTCAGCGTAATCCTCATCAAAGCTGCTTTTGCTGTAGCGTTTAATAATGCCGCGTCCGCTTTCACGAATAAAACCGATGATCTCATCGCGCTCGTCGCTGGCAGGGAACTCCTCTTCCAGGAATTCCAGGGCCTGGCTGGTATTCATCCCTTTATTATAGATGACACGGTAGATGTCGAGAATGTGGTTGATCTTGTCGATGGTGAACCCCCGGCGTTTGAGACCGACGGAATTGACGCCGGAATAACTCAGGGGCAACCGGGCCGCTTTGATATAGGGAGGAATATCCTTTCCTACCAGGGAGCCGCCGCCGATGAATACATGTGAACCGACCTTTACAAACTGGTGAATAGCACACATACCCCCCAGGATAACCCAGTCGCCAAGAACAACATGGCCGGCTACCTGGGAGTTGTTGCTCAGGATACAGTTATCCCCAATGATACAGTCGTGAGCGATGTGGCTATACGCGAGGATCATACAATTCCGGCCTACCGTAGTTGTCCAGCGGTCACGGGTGCCGCGATGTATGGTGACAAATTCACGGATGGTGGTATTGTCCCCGATCTGGACGGTCGTTTCCTCGCCATCAAACTTAAGATCTTGAGGATCAGCAGATATTACAGCTCCAGGAAAGATTCGACAGTTTTTTCCGATACGGGCGCCTTCCATAATCGTCACATTGCTGCCAATCCAGGTTCCAGTTCCAATCTCTACATTTTTATGGATCATGGTGAACGGATCGACCTGGACGTTGGGTGCGAGTTTGGCGTCCGGGTGAATAGACGTTAAAGAATGGATCATTCGACGGTCAATTGGTTGATTTTCAGTTTCTTGGATCATTATAGCCTCGTCCTTATGGATAACTGTTTTCTTCATAAAAAATGCTGAGGAACCAGCCGGAAATGCACTATGCCGCCTCCGTCGGCTAATGCCCCGTATTCACAAAAATAAACTTATTTGACACAAATCTGCTAAATTAACTTCTCTTAACTTCTCTTTACCAGTTGAGCCATAAGGTCTGCCTCAGTAGCGATCTTGTTTCCAACATAGACCGTTCCTCTCATTTCGCAAATGCCTCGACGTATGGGATTGAGTAATTCCATCTTCAGGATCATGGTATCACCCGGAACAACCTTATGCTTGAATTTGCAATTATCGATCTTGATAAAATAAGTGTCGTATTCCCCCTGCGGCATCGCATTGATACAAAGAATACCTCCGGTCTGGGCCAGCGCCTCGATCTGTAGTACCCCGGGCATGACGGGATTACCAGGGAAATGGCCGACAAAAAAGGGTTCGTTGAAGGTGACATTCTTGATCCCGACGATGGTACGGTCCGTCAGCTCGATGATCTTGTCCACCAGCAGAAAAGGGAACCGGTGAGGCAGGGTCTTTTCGATCTGCTGGGTGGTGAATACCGGGGCCTGGTTCGGATCGTAAATGGGGGTATTCTTGAGATGTTTGTTCTTCTTGATGTATTGTTTGATCTTTTTGGCAAATTCCACGTTGGTGGAATGACCGGGCCGGTTTGCAATGATATGCCCCTTGATAGGGAAGCCGATAAGGGCCAGGTCGCCAATGACGTCCAGCAGTTTGTGCCGGGCCGGCTCATTGGGAAAGCGCAATTCCAGGTTGTTGAGATACCCTTCGCTTTTGATCTCTATCTTATCGCGTTTGAAGGTTTTTGCAAGACGATCCATCTCCTCGGGCGTGACCGGTTTGTCTACCACCACAATAGCATTGTTGATGTCACCGCCCTTGATCAAGTTATTCTCGATCAGTAATTCCAGCTCGTGCAGAAAAACAAAAGTGCGGCAGGGGGCTATTTCCTGCTTAAAATCCCGCATGTTCTTTAGGCTGGCATGCTGGGTTCCGAGAACCGGGCTATTAAAATCGATCAGCGTTGTTACCTTGTATTCCATGGCCGGCATAACGACCAGTTCCACTCTTTTCTTTTCGTCATAGTGGGTGATATTGGTGTCAATGCTGTACCAGACTTTCGTGGCATCCTGCTCAAAGACCCCGATTTCTTCGATGATCTCCACAAAGGGTTGGCTGCTGCCGTCGATAATGGGTATCTCAGGGCCGTTGATTTCGATCA
>Ga0310811_10007680_pt1 | contig 13819 bp, 8 predicted proteins | sample YCmetagenome_FD_207642 | JGI IMG/M metagenome (GOLD analysis project Ga0310811, IMG submission 207642) | Soil microbial communities from experimental microcosm in Duke University, North Carolina, United States - YC | ecosystem: Engineered > Artificial ecosystem > Soil microcosm > Unclassified ... | reverse complement strand
CGCGCTCCTCGGCCAGGCCCGCGCAGCCGAGCGCGCCGACCATGCCGAACAGGTTGTTGATACCGACGTAGTAGAGCAGCCGCTCGGTCACCACCTCGTCCGCGACGACGGTGCGGCTGGCCCGGCCCAGCTCCGGCTCCCCGGCCAGCCGGGCCAGCTCGCCGACGCGCGAGGCGCGGTAGTAGTAGCCCTGGTTGTCGCGGTACCAGCCGGCGCCGGGGAAGCCCTGCTCGTCCAGCTGTACCAGCGTGTTCTGCTGATGGCCCTCGAGGGTGACCCCGAGCTCCGCGTCGAGCCAGAGGATCGGCGCGATCAGCCGGTCGACGTAGCGGCCGAACCAGTCCGCCGCCACCTCGCGCACCGGCCGGCCGACCGCCTCCGCCAGGCCCCTGATGTGCGCGGCCAGCTCGTGCGGCGCGCCGTCCTGCGCGACCGGCCCGCGCCCGAGGTCGGTCAGCGCGGCGACGCAGTACACGTAGTCGGTCGGCCGGAACGGGGAGTGGCGGACCGAGACGTCGAGGCCGGGTACGCCGTCCACGGCCAGGTAGGCGGCGTCGGTGAGCATCCGGAAGTGGGGGTGGGCGGCCAGCAGCCGGGTGCCGGCCGGCCCGGCGAACAGCCGGTGCGCCTCCACGCCGCGCAGCAGCTCGGTGCGCAGGTTCTCCCGCTTGGAGTTGGTGATGTTCAGGCCGAGCGAGAGCTTGAGCATCACCGGGGAGTCCGGCCGGTAGACGGTGCGCAGCGACGAGGTGGGGAACCAGCGGGCGCCGGACCGGCCGCGGTGGCGCAGCCGGCCGGCGGCGATCAGCTCCCGCACGGCCGGGCGGCGCAGCAGCTCGGCGGCCTGCCACGGGTGCGCCGGCACCAGCACGCCGTCGTCCGGCAGGGTGCCGCTCAGGAAGGCGCTCAGGTCGCGGGCGCTCGGCCCGATCTCGCTGTCCTCCGCGATCAGCGAGACGTCCGCGCTGAACCACTCGAGCTGGAACGAGCCGCGCAGCTCCGGGCAGTAGGCGGGCTCGGTCAGCCCGTCCCGGCTCTTCGGGGTCGGGTGCAGCGGGTGGCCGGCCAGCAGCGCCTGCTCGGCGGCCAGGAACGGGGTGACCGCGGCGCCGGTGGCCGCGGAGTCCGGGGGCGCGGGGTGGGCCGCCCGGTCGGCCAGGTGAACCCCGATCCGCTCGGCGGACTCCTCGGTCCGCGCCTTCAACTCGTCGGCCGCGGCGGAAGCCGCGCCGCCTGCCGCGGCCAGGTAGCCGGCCAGCTCGGCCGGCGTCACCGGGCCCTGCGCGGTGCGGGCCTGGCCGAAGCGGTGCCAGCCTGAGGCGGACCAGTAGCGCACCGGCACGGTGACGGTCACCGGGCCGATCTCCAGCGCCAGGTCTGCGGCCGCCGGGCGGGGCACCCGGTTCTCCCTGACCCAGCAGCGCAGCAGGGTCTCGACGGACAGCCGCGCGGCGGCCTCGGCGAGTTCGGCGCCGTCGGGGGCCCGGCGCCCGGAGCGCTCGGACGCGGGGTTCGGCTGCACGGCTGTGGTCACGGTCGTTCCTTGGACTTCTTCGGGAGCTGGCGGGACGTGGGCAGGTCTCGGGCTGTGGCGTCGTGGCGTTCGTGCGGTGGGCTTTCGTGCGTGGCTTTCGTGCGGGTGTGCGGGCGGCCCCGGGCGGGCGCTCAGCTGCCCGGCACGTCGCACTCGGCGCCCGCGTCGGCGACGAGGGCGAGCAGGGCGTCGAGGTCGGCGGGCGTGGTCTGCGGCCGCAGCAGGGTGAGCTTGAGCCGCAGCGAGCCGGGGCCGCCCGGCCGCCCGCCGGCCCCGGGCAGCCGGGTGCGGCCGAGCACGGCGGTCCCGGTGGCCAGCAGCCGCCGCCGCAGCACGGCGTTGACCCGATCGGGATCGCCGTGCTCGGCCCGGTAGCGGAACAGCACCGTGGTCAGCGCCGGCCGCAGCGCGAGCTCGAGGGCCGGGTGCGCCTCGATCGCGGCGGCCGCGTGCGCGGCCTGGGCGAAGCAGCTCTCGATCATCGCGGTGTAGCCGTCGCGGCCGTGGTGCCGGCAGGCGGCGAGGATCTTGACCGCGTCGGCGCGCCGGGTGGTGCGCAGCGAGCGGGCGAGCAGGTTCGGGTAGCCGGCCTCCTCGTCGTCGAGGTCGGAGAGGTAGGCGACGCTGCGGGCGATTGCGTCGAGGCCGTGCGGGTCGCGGATGAGCAGCAGCCCTGCCGGAATCGGCTGCCAGCCGAACTTGTGCAGGTCCACGCTGGCCGAATCGGCCTGCCCGATCCCGTCCAGCAGCGGCCGGCGCACGTCGGACAGCAGCAGTCCGCCGCCGTACGCCGCGTCCACGTGGAACCAGGCGCCGTGCGCGCGGGCGACACGGGCGCAGTCGGCGAGCGGGTCGATCGCGCCGGCGTCGGTGCTGCCCGCGGTGGCGACGACGGCGGCGAGGGTCTCGCCGCGCTCCGCGATCCGGTCGGCCGCGCGGGCGAGCTCGGCCGGGTCGAGCCGGTGCCCGTCGTCCACGGGGACGGGGACGACGGCCTGCTCGCCGAGCCCGAGCTGCGCGGCCGCGCGCGCGAGGGAGAAGTGCGCGACGGCCGAGGAGAGGATGCGCAGCCGTCCGGCGGCGGCCGCGGGGATACCGGACTGCGCCGGGTCGACCTCGAAGCGGCGGGCGAGCGCGCGGTCCCGGGCGAGCAGCAGGGCGAGGTGGTTGGATTCGGTGCCGCCGGAGGTGACCGAGCCGGCCCCCGGTGCGCCGAAGGCGAGCGCGCCGAACTCCTCGAGGACGCAGGACTCGATGACGGCGGTCGCCGCTGCCTGGTCCCACGAGTCCTGCGACGGGTTGAGCGCGGCGACGAGCTGGTCGGCGGCCACCGCGACGGGGTCGGGCGGGCAGTGCAGGTGGCCGACGGTGTGCGGGTGCGCGGGACGCACCGTGTGGTCCGGCAGGTAGCCGAGCAGCGCCTCGAGCGCGGGCGCGCCGAGCCCGGCGTCCGGCAGCACCGGCGTGAAGGCGCCGCGCACCTCGGCGTCAACGGTGGTCGGCCCGCCGGCGGGCAGCGGGCGGCGCGGCGCGGGCGGCGTCGCGCTCGGGGCGCCGGCTGCCGGCGGGTCGGGGGCGGCGGCCAGCATCGCCGCCGGCTCCGGTCCCCACGCGGGCTCCCGCAGCTGACGCACCGGGCGTTCACCGCCGCCGTGGCCGCTGCCGTCGACGCTGCCGGTGCCACCGCCGCTGCTATCGCCGCTGCCGTGGCCGTCGCCGCCGTGACCTCCGTAGTCCGCGCGGTCCGCTTCCTCGCCGTAGCGGTCGCCGTAGCCGTCGTAGTCCCCGCGCAGCAGCGCGTCCAGGCCGGTGCGCCAGGCCGCGGCCACGTTCTCCGCCAGCTCGCGCGCCGCCGCGGAGAACGCCGCTCCGCGCAGGCCGTACCCGCCGCCGGGAACGGCCGCGCCGCCGGGTTCGGTGCCCCCGCTCATGGTCGCCAGGCGGCGACCGCCGCCGTGATCGAGGCGAGCAGCAGATCGCGCACCTGCTCGGCCTCCGCCTCGGTCATCGTCAGCGGCGGCAGCAGCCGCAGCACCGCGCCGTGCCGTCCGCCGAGCTCCACGATCAGCCCGCGCTCGAGCGCCGCGGCGCGCACCGCCCGGGCCAGGCCTGGCGCGGGCGGGCGGGCGCCGAGCGCGTCGGCCGCGGCGTCCGGGTCGACCAGGTCGAGGCCGAGCATCAGGCCGCGCCCGCGCACGTCGCCGATCGCGCTCTGCACGTCCATCGCCTCGGTGAACTCGGCCGCGAGCCGGTCCCCGAGCTTGCGGGCGCGCTCGGCCAGGCTGTGCTCGGCGATGAACCGCATCGTCGCGGTGCCGGCGGCCATGGCCAGCTGGTGGCCGCGGAAGGTGCCGGTGTGCGCGCCCTCCTCCCACACGTCGTACGCGCCCCGGTAGACCAGCACGGCCAGCGGCAGGCCGCCGCCGATCGCCTTGGACAGCACCATCATGTCCGGCACCACCTCGGCGTGGTCCACGCCCCACAGCTCGCCGGTGCGGCCGAGCCCGGTCTGCACCTCGTCCGCGATCAGCGGCATCCCGTGCTCGGCGGCCAGCGTGCGCAGCGCCCTGAGCCAGCCGTCCGGGGCCGGCAGCACGCCGCCCTCGCCCTGCACCGGCTCGACCAGCATCGCGGCGGGCGGGCTCATGCCGCTGCCAGGGTCGTCGAACAGCCGGCGCGCGTGCTCCACGGCGATGCGCTCGCCGGCGGCGCCGCCGACGCCGTAGGGGCAGCGGTAGTCCTGCGGGAACGGCAGCCGGGTGACGCCGGCGTCCGGCACCGCGGCGGGCGCGCGCACGGCCACGTTCCCGGTGGCGGCGAGCGCGCCGGCGGTCATGCCGTGGTAGGCGCCGGTGAAGGCGACCAGGCCGGCGCGGCCGGTCGCGATGCGGGCCAGCTTGATCGCCGCCTCCACCGCGTCCGCCCCGGTCGGCCCGCAGAAGTGCAGCTTCGCGTCTTGGGCGAGCCCGGCCGGCAGCAGGGAGAGCAGGGTCTCGGTGAACTCGTCCTTGATCGGCGTGGCCAGGTCGAGCACGTGCATCGGCGCGCCGTCGTCGAGCACGCGCCGGATCGCCGCGACGGCGACCGGGTGGTTGTGGCCGAGCGCGAGCGAGCCGGCGCCGGAGAGGCAGTCGAGGTAGCGGCGCCCGTCGGCGCCGTACACGGTCATGCCCTCCGCGCGTACCGGGACGACCGGAAGGTGCCTGGCGTAGCTGCGCGCCCCCGACTCCCGGGCCCGCTGCCTGGCCAGCACTTCCTCCGGGTCGCACCGCCCGTCGACGCTCAAGGTCCGCCCTCACAGCTCTTTCTCTGACGATTCATCAGAAGATCGTTGTGAGGCCAGCCTTACCCAGGCCCGGTGACCGCGTCAAACCATTTCACTACTGAGAGTGACAAGTAGGATGAGCAGGCCGCCGCGCAGACGCGGACGGCCGCCCGGACCGTGCGGTCCGGGCGGCCGTTGCACGAACAGCTTTTCTAGCTGAGGAACTCGGCCAGCGCCGCCTGCAGCGGGGCGTCCACGCGGGCCAGCACGCGGGTGCCGGTCTCCAGGTGGGTCTCGCTCAGCAGTTCGCCGTGCTCGTGGATCCGGGCGATCAGGTCGCCGCGGCCGTACGGGATCACCGCGTCCACCTCGAACTCGGGGCGGGGCAGGTCCTGCTCGATGGCGCCGAGCAGCTCCTCGACGCCCTCGCCGGTGCGCGCCGAGACGACCACCGAGTGCGGCTCGCGGCGGCGCAGCCGGGCGAGCACGTCCGGGTCGGCGGCGTCGGCCTTGTTGAACACCACGATCTCCGGCACCTTCGCCGCGCCGATCTCGTGCAGCACCTCGCGCACGGCGGCGAGCTGGCCCTCCGGATCGGCGTCCGAGGCGTCCACCACGTGCAGGATCAGGTCCGCGTCGACGACCTCCTCGAGGGTCGAGCGGAACGCCTCCACCAGCAGGTGCGGCAGGTGCCGGACGAAGCCGACGGTGTCCGCGACGGTGTAGCCGCGGCCCCCGGCGGTCTCGGTGCGCCGCACGGTCGGGTCCAGGGTGGCGAACAGCGCGTCCTCGACCAGCACGCCGGCCCCGGTGAGCCGGTTGAGCAGCGAGGACTTGCCGGCGTTGGTGTAGCCGGCGATCGCCACCGAGGGCACCGCGTTGCGCCGCCGCTCGTGCCGCTTGGCGTCGCGGCCCTTGCCCAGATCGGCGATCTCGCGGCGCATCTTCGCCATCTTCTCGCGGATGCGCCGGCGGTCCAGTTCGATCTTCGTCTCACCGGGACCGCGGGTGGCGATGCCGCCGCCCCCGGCCGTGCCGCCGCCGCCCATCTGCCGGGAGAGCGACTGGCCCCAGCCGCGCAGGCGCGGCAGCATGTACTGCATCTGCGCCAGCGAGACCTGGGCCTTGCCCTCGCGGGACTTCGCGTGCTGGGCGAAGATGTCCAGGATCAGCGCGGTGCGGTCGACCACCTTGACCTTGACCACGTCCTCCAGGTGGATCAGCTGGGCCGGGGTGAGCTCCCCGTCGCAGATCACCGTGTCGGCGCCGGTCTCGGCGACGATGTCGCGCAGCTCGCGCGCCTTGCCCGAGCCGATGTAGGTGGCCGGGTCCGGCACGTCGCGGCGCTGGGTGACGCCCTCGAGCACCTGGGATCCGGCGGTCTCGGCGAGCGCGGCCAGCTCGCGCAGCGAGGCGTCGGCGTCGGCCGCGGTGCCGGAGGTCCAGACGCCCACCAGCACGACCCGCTCGAGGCGCAGCTGCCGGTATTCGACCTCGGTGATGTCCTGGAGCTCGGTGGACAGTCCGGCCACCCGGCGCAGGGACTGGCGGTCGGCCCGGTCGAACTGCTCGCCGTCGTAGTCGTTCCCCAAGGCTGCGACGCCGCTGATCTCGTATTCGGAATCGACTTCATAACGGGAGTTGGTCATCTGAGCCTTTCAGCGAGTGTGAATGCGGATGGTGTGCATGCGGATGGTGTGCATGCGCGGGGCGTGCCCGGGACGGGGACGCCGCGCGGCCCGCTCTTCGATGGTCGCACGCCGCACGCGCTGGGGGCACGCCGTTTTCCGGCGGCTGCGCCCGGGAGCATACGGGGCGGTACGGAGGCGGACGCCGCCGACCCCGCCCCACGGCTGCGGGACGGGGTCGGCGGTAGGTTCTGGCCGGTGGCTGCGCCAGCGGTCAACGGAGCGCCAGCTGCGGCACGCCGTTCATCGGCACCGCGCTCGAGCCCGCGCCCGGCAGCACGACCGGGTAGGCGAGCAGGTTCGGCGAGCCCATGGCCAGGCCCGGCGTCGGTACCGGACCCACCGCGAGGTTCTGGCCGCCGGAGACGGCGCCCACGGCGGCCGGCGGCACGCGCCGGGTGACCGGGCGGGCGGCCGGGCGCGCGCCCGCGCGCACGGCGCCCCGGGCCACCGGCTTGGCCAGCGGCATGCTCTTGACGGCCGCACCGGAACCCGCGGCGCCGACCCGGGCCGGCGGCACCGGCGCGGAGATGCGCTCGGACTCGAGCTGGGCGGCGAGTTCGGCGGCGGCGAGCTCGATGGACACTTCCCGCAGCACGTCGGAAAGCCTGGCCTGCAGTGCGTCGCAGATGGCCGCGAGCAGTTCGGAGCTCGGCTCCTTCTGGCCGCGCTCGATCTCGGAGAGGTACCCGGGCGAGATTCTCGCCTCTGCGGCGAGCTGCCGCAGGGTACGCCCTTCGTCCTGGCGCTTGCGCCGCAGCACATCGCCGAGCAGGCGACGGATCAGGATCATGGCGTCGCTCCCTCCCTCTCGTGAACTCGTAGTCGGTCTTCGGCCGCGGATTCCGGCTCCGTGTGCGCTCCCACCTCGGATGACACACGGTGAACGGCGCCCGTCCTCGCTGTCCGCCGACCCCGGGCGACCGGGGGAGGCTTTCGGCCACCGTACCCGCTCCGGGTCCGGTATTCACCGGGTGGCCGGAAATTTCTTCCGACGAGGCAGGCGACCCCGCTCGGCGGTATGGGCCCTCGCGCCCCTGGCCGGGGCGGCCCACCGTACCGTGCAACAGATGACGAGGAAACTAAATTCCCTCGTCCGCACCGTGCCGCGCAGCAGGCGTCCGACTGCGCCGTCCTCCATGTGCCACCTACTCTAAGACGTGCCACCGACAGAAGCGGTTCATGCGCAGGCTGCGAAAACTTTTGTCCGGCCGTTACCCCGCCGCCCAGGATGTGAGATGCGCCACCGCCGTGGTCAGCGCGAGCCTGGTGGCCGCCGCCTGGATCCCGGCCCGGTCCCCGGCGAACCTGGCCGGGGCGACCAGCGCCAGGTCCGGGTCGGGCCCGACCACCGCGACGAAGACGGTGCCCACCGGCCTGCCGTCCTGCTCGCTCGGACCGGCCACGCCGGTGGTGGCCAGGCCCAGGTCGGCCCCGCACACCCGGCGCACGCCGAGCGCCATCTGCCGGGCCACCTCCCCGTCCACCGCGCCGACCCGGTCCAGCAGGCCGGCGTCCACGCCGAGCACCCGCGCCTTGAGGTCGGTGGCGTAGGCGGTGACCGAGCCGCGCAGCACGTTCGAAGCGCCCGGCACCGCGGTCAGCGCGGCGGCCACCCGGCCGCCGGTGAGCGACTCGGCCACGGCCACCGTCAGCCGGGCCCGCAGCGCTGCGGTCAGCAGCAGCAGCGCGGGGTCCTCGCCCTCGGGCACATCGGGCAGGTCCGGCACGTCGGGCGGGGTGGAGGGGGCGGCACCGTGCGGTTCCGGCCGCGTATTCGAGCTCATACTCACCACTGTCCCATTCAGGCCCGGCGGGCCGCATCCGCCCGCAGGCGGGCCGCGCGCACCAGGTAGTCGGCCCCGGTGCCCACGGTCAGCGCCAGCGCGGCCGCCATCACCGCGGTCGCGCTCCACTCCAGCGGGGCCACGGACTCCAGCGGCAGCAGGTAGAGGAAGATCGCCAGCGACTGCAGCACCGTCTTGAGCTTGCCGCCCGGGGAGGCCGCGATCACGCCGTAGCGGATCACCCAGAAGCGCATCAGGGTGATCCCGACCTCCCTGACCAGGATGACGGCGGTGACCCACCACCACAGCCGGTCCTGCAGGCTCAGGCAGATCAGCGCGGCCCCGATCAGCGCCTTGTCCGCGATCGGGTCGGCGATCTTGCCGAAGTCGGTGATCAGGTCGTGCTTGCGGGCCAGCTGCCCGTCCAGCCGGTCGGTGGCCGAGGCCGCGAAGAACACCGCGGCCGCGGCCAGCCGCCAGCCGGTGTCCCGGCCGCCGTCGTGCACGAGCACGGCGACGAACAGCGGCACCAGCACGATCCGGAGCATGGTCAGAATGTTGGCGATGTTCCACAGCGGCGGCTGCGGCCGGGACGGCGGCCCGGACGGCTCGGGCGTGAGCTCTATCGGCCCGCTCACCGGGGTGGTCAACTCCTGCGCCCCGGCGCCCGGACGTCGGCGACCAGATCCACGCCCTCGCTCGCCTGCACGACGGCGTCGACCAGGTCGCCCACGCGCAGCCCGGCCGTCTCGCCGGTGAGCCGGACCGTGCCGTCCACCTCGGGGCCCTGGTGCGCGGCGCGGCCCTCGACGTGCCCGGGGGCGACCTCCTCGACCAGCACCCGCACCGGCTCGCCGAGCCGCTCGGCCGCGCGCTGGGCGACGAGGTCGTCGGCCAGGTCGGCCAACGCGGCGGCGCGCTCGTCGATCACGTCCTGCTCCAGCTTGCCGGCGAAGCCGGCCGCCTCGGTGCCGTCCTCGTCGGAGTAGCCGAACACGCCGATCGCGTCCAGCCGGGCCTCGCTCAGGAACCGCTCGAGCTCGGCGTACTCCTCCTCGGTCTCGCCGGGGAAGCCGACGATGAAGTTGGACCGGGCGCCGGCCTGCGGGACCAGCTCGCGGATGCCGGCGAGCAGCTCGAGGAAGCGGTCCGTGTCGCCGAAGCGGCGCATCCGGCGCAGCACGCCCGCGGCGGAGTGCTGGAAGGACAGGTCGAAGTACGGCACCACCTTGGGCGTGCCGGCCAGCGCGGAGATCAGGCTGGGGCGCAGCTCGGCGGGCTGCAGGTAGGAGACCCGGATCCAGTCGAGGCCGTCGATCGCGGCCAGCTCGGGCAGCAGCGTCTCGAGCAGCCGCAGGTCGCCCAGGTCCTTGCCGTAGGAGGTGGAGTTCTCGCTGACCAGCACGACCTCGCGCACGCCCTGCTCGGCCAGCCAGCGCGCCTCGGCCAGCACGTCCGAGGGGCGGCGGGAGAGGAACGCGCCGCGGAACGAGGGGATGGCGCAGAACGAGCAGCGCCGGTCGCAGCCGGAGGCCAGCTTGAGCGGCGCGGACGGGCCGTCGCCGAGCCGGCGGCGCAGCGTGCGCGGTCCGGAGGCCGGGGCCACGCCGGCGGGCAGGTCGGCGAGGACGGTGTCGCCGTGGCCCGGCACCGCGGCCGTGCCGCCCTGGCGCTCGACCGGGGTGAGCGGCAGCAGCAGCCTGCGGTCGGCGGGCACGTGCGGCTCGAGGTGACCGCCGCCGAGGATGGTGCGCAGCCGGTCGCCGATGTCGCGGTAGGAATCGAAGCCGAGCACGGCGTCCGCCTCGGGCAGTTCGTCGGCCAGCTGCTTGCCGTAGCGCTCGGCCAGGCAGCCGACGGCGACCACGGCCTTGGTGGCGCCGCGGCCCTTGAGGTCGGAGGCGGCCAGCAGGGTGTCGATCGAGTCCTTCTTCGCCGCGTCCACGAAGCCGCACGTGTTGACGACCGCGATCTCCGCGTCCTCGGCGTCCTCGACCAACTCGAAGCCGTCCGCGGCGAGCCGTCCGGCCAGCTCCTCGGAGTCGACGTCGTTGCGGGCGCAGCCGAGGGTGATCAGCGCGACCCGGTGCGGCACGCTCCCGGCGGCGGCATCGGGCAGGACGGATTCGGGCACGGCGGAACTCGGCATGGCTACAAGGGTATCCGGCGGCGGCGCGCCGGCGGACACGGCGGCCGACCGCGGGATCACCGCCGGGATCACCGCCGGATCGTCTCCGGGATCGGCGCCGGACCGACGGGAGATGCGCCCGTGCAGATCCTGGAGGCTCCTAGATCTGCCCGGACGGGTCGAAGCTGGTGGTCAGGACCTCGCCGTCGCTGCCCGCGAGGGGCACGTTCTTGCCGTTGAACTGCAGCGCGACCCCGGCGGCGTCGCCGACGGTGACGTCCAGCCGGGCGGCGTCGGTGAACTCCTTGGTCTGCCCGGCGTTGAGCACGTTCCAGTACAGCTGCTGTCCGGCGGCGTTGGTCACCCCGACCCACACGGGCGTGGTCTTGGTGGTGATCTTCAGGTCGACCGGGGCCTTGGGCGCGGCGGCCGCCGGACTCGGCGGCGGAACGGCGGGCGTGGCCGGCTCGGGTGCGGCCGTCTGCGTCTGCTGCGGCACGGCGTGGCTCGCGGCGCCGGACGGCCCGGTGCTGGCGGAGGCGTCGTGCGGCCACAGCTGCACCGCGGCGACCAGGCCCACCGCGCCGATCGCGCCGAGCAGCGCGAGCGACCAGTTCGGCCCGGAGCGGTCGGCCGACTTCGCCGCGCTCAGGAACGCGGCGGGGGCCTCGTTGACCGCAGAGCCGTCCGCGGCCTCCGGCTCGGTCAGCCGGTTGGCGGAGCCGGAGTCGGCGTCGGTGTAGTCCTCGGTCCGCCGCGGCTGGCGCAGCGCGGGCACGTCCGGCGGCGGGGTCGCGCCGGCCATCGGCACCAGCGAGGGCACCGCGCCGGGCACGATGGTGGGCAGCACGGCGCGGGCCCGGTTGGCCGCCGCCTGCCTGGCGTCCTTGCGGGCCGAGCCGAGCGGCTTGTCGGAATCCGGCGGGGTCGGGGTGGCGGTGCGCGGCTTGCGCAGGTCGCGCTTGGTCAGCGGGGGCAGGTGCACGATGCCGTACATCTCGAGCAGCGGCTCCGGGTCGACGCCCACCGCCTGGGCGTAGGCGCGCAGGTGGCCGCGCGCGTAGACGTCGCCGCCGCACTCGTCGAACCGGCCGGCCTCGATCAGGCGCAGCGTCTGCGGCGTGATCCGGGTGTGCTCGCTGACGTCCTGCGCCGTCAGCCTCCGGCGGATCCTGGCCTGCTGCAGCAGTTCGCCGATCGCGCGGTGCCCCTCGCTCGCCGGTTCCTGCTGCTCTCGCGGCTCTGTCATGTCCCGCCTCCGGTGGATCACGGGCGCGCCTGACCCGTTTATCTGCTTGCCTTACCGGATGGCACCTGCCCGGTTCCGGGGCGCCCGTCCCCTCCCGGGCGGCGGATTCCCCCGATTGGCGGGCGCGCGTCCGCCGCCCTGACGGCCTGTCAGGGGCCGAGGCCACGCGGCGCGAAACAGCCGCTGTACTGGTCCGGGGTGCGGGTCCGGCGGGGTTCAGGCCTCGGCGGCGAGGGAGTCGAGGACCTGCTGCAGATCATCCGGACGCACCAGCACGTCGCGCGCCTTGGCGCCCTCGGACGGCCCGACCACCCCGCGCTGCTCGAGCAGGTCCATCAGCCGGCCCGCCTTGGCGAAGCCGACCCGCAGCTTGCGCTGCAGCATCGAGGTGGAGCCGAACTGGCTCGAGACGATCAGCTCGGCGGCCTGGATCAGCAGCTCGAGGTCGTCGCCGATCTCCTCCTCGGGCTTCTTCGGCCCGGCCGCGCCCTCGGTGACGTCGGTGCGGTACTCGGCCTGCAGCTGCGCCTTGCAGTGCTCGACGACGGCGGCGATCTCCTCGTCGGACAGGTAGGCGCCCTGCAGCCGGACCGGCTTGGACGCGCCCATCGGCAGGAACAGCGCGTCGCCGCGGCCGACCAGCTTCTCCGCGCCCGGCTGGTCCAGGATGACCCGGGAGTCGGCCAGCGAGGAGGTGGCGAAGGCCAGCCGGGACGGCACGTTCGCCTTGATCAGGCCGGTGACCACGTCCACGCTGGGGCGCTGGGTGGCGAGCACCAGGTGGATGCCGGCCGCGCGGGCGAGCTGGGTGATGCGCACGATCGAGTCCTCGACGTCGCGCGGGGCGACCATCATCAGGTCGGCCAGCTCGTCCACGATCACCAGCAGGTACGGGTAGACCCGGTACTCGCGGTCGCTGCCGGGCGGGGCCTTGACCTTCCCGGCCCTGACCGCCCTGTTGTAGTCGTCCAGGTGCCGGTGGCCGGTCTCGGCCAGGTCGTCGTAGCGCAGCTCCATCTCGCGCACGACCCACTGCAGCGCCTCGGCCGCCTTCTTCGGCGAGGTGATGATCTTCGTGATCAGGTGCGGCACGCCGTCGTACGCGGTCAGCTCGACCCGCTTCGGGTCGACCAGGATCAGCCGCACCTGCTCCGGGGTGGCCCGCGCCAGCACCGAGGTGATCAGCGTATTGATGCAGGTGCTCTTGCCCGCGCCGGTCGCGCCGGCGACCAGGATGTGCGGCATCTTCGTCAGGTTCGCGGTGATGTCGCGCCCCTCGACGTCCTTGCCGAGGCCGACCAGCATCGGGTCCGGGTCCGCCGCGGCCCCCGGGGAGCGCAGGATGTCGCCGAGCGAGACCATCTCCCGGTCGGTGTTCGGGATCTCGATGCCTATCGCGCTCTTGCCCGGGATCGGCGAGAGGATCCGCACGTCCGCCGAGGCGACCGCGTACGCGATGTTCTTCGACAGGGCCGTGATGCGCTCGACCTTCACGCCCTGCCCGAGCTCGACCTCGTAGCGGGTGACCGTCGGGCCGCGGGTGAAGCCGGTGACCTTGGCGTCCACCGAGAACTGGGCGAACACCCCGGTCAGCGCCTCGACCACCGAGTCGTTCGCCTTCGACCTGGCCTTGAGCGGGACGCCCGCGGCGAGCAGGTCGAGCGGGGGCAGCTGGTAGTCCTCGCCGCTGGAGAGGGTGATCTGCTCGACCCTGGCCAGCGCGGGTTCCGCGGCCTTGCGGGCCGGGCGCGGCGCCCTGGACTTCTTCTGCTGCTGCAACGGCAGCGGGAGCAGGACGGTCGGCTCGGCCTCGAGATCCGGGTCGTCCGGCAGGTCGGCGGGTACGTCGATGTCCACGCCCGGCACGGGCGCGGACAGCGGAAGGCCGGTGGCGGGCAGTTCGGTCGGGTCGTTCTCCTCGTCCAGCCGCGGGTCGCCGTCGGGCAGCCGGCGGCCGTGGAACGCGGTGTCGAGCATCCGGTCGGCCCGCACCCTGGCCTCGCGCAGCCGGGTCGGGATCCGGTAGATCGGGGTGGCGCTGGTGACCAGCAGGCCGAAGAAGGTGAGCAGGACCAGCAGCGGCACGGTCACCCACTGGCTGAGCACCGCGGACAGCGGCGCCGAGGCGAACCAGCCGATCCAGCCGGTGCCGTGCCGCATCGCCTCGG
>Ga0310811_10007679_pt1 | contig 13819 bp, 11 predicted proteins | sample YCmetagenome_FD_207642 | JGI IMG/M metagenome (GOLD analysis project Ga0310811, IMG submission 207642) | Soil microbial communities from experimental microcosm in Duke University, North Carolina, United States - YC | ecosystem: Engineered > Artificial ecosystem > Soil microcosm > Unclassified ... | reverse complement strand
CGGACCGCGCAGACCTCCAGCCGGTAGAGGTGGAAATCGGCGAAGCCGGAGTAGAACGCCTCGGGATGCGCGCTCCGGTAGAGGTCGTGGGCGTCGGTGCGCTCGTCGCCGGGAACCTCGCGCAGGTCCCCGATCAGGGTCGCCCGGGCCCCCGCCAACGGGTCGGTGCCCGCCTCGACCAGGGCGCTCACCATGAGCGACGCCCTCGGGTCGGCCTTGAGGTTGGTGGTGTGCTCGGCCAGGTCGCTCAGGCACAGCAGGGGCCGGCCGTCGTCGTCGAGGGCGTGCCCGACCAGCGAGCCGAACGGGTAGCCGGCCGGGTCGACACCGACGGTTGCCAGCGCCGCGTGCCGGGAGTAGGCGAACAGCGTCCGGGCCCGCTCGGCGTCGGTGGGTTCCCCGCGCAGGCCGGGCGTCGCGGCCAGCGTGCGCTCCGTCTCGTCGACCTGGTCCCCGGACACCTGGTGGGAGCCCCCGGCCCCACTCGAGTCGGCACCGCTCGCGTCAGCCGACATCACACCTCACCGCTGTTCACGGCTGTGAACCTACTCGAATAGACCGATCAATCGAAAAGGCCCTGACCCCAGCAGCCACCGGCGTCGCGCACCCCGCCCGGGCAGGCGAACAGCCCGGACCCCACGTGGCGGATGTACTCGTTGAGGCCGTCGTGGCTGCCGAGTTTGGTCTGCAGCGTGACGAACTGGGCCGGGTCCTTCATGAAGGCGATGAAGAACAGCCCGGCGTCCAGCGTGCCGGTGCGGGGGTCGATGCCGTCGGTGTAGGAGTAGCCCCGCCGCAGGATCCGCAGCCCGCCGTTGTTCTCGAACGCCGCCAGCCGGATGTGCGACTTCTCCGGGATCACCGGCTCGCCGTCGGGTCCCCGGGCCCCGAAGTCGGGCGGGTCGAACTCGTCCTTGCCGGTCAGAGGCGCACCGCTGGCCTTCGCCCGGCCGAAGACGGCCTCCTGGTCGCCGAGCCGGTCGCGGTCCCAGGTCTCGACGAACATCCGGATCCGGCGAGCCACCAAGTAGCTGCCGCCGCGCACCCAGGCCTGTGGGGATCTTCCGTCCGCCCAGACGTACCGGTCGAGGGTGGCGGTGTCGTCGCTGTGGATGTTGCGCGTGCCGTCCTTGAACCCCATCAGGTTGCGCGGGGTGTCCTGCGCGGAGCTCGTCGAGGAGGTACGCCCGAACCCGAGCTGCGCCCACCGGGTCACCACGGTCCCCCGGCCCAGGCGGGCGAGGTTGCGGACCGCGTGGAAGGCCACCGCCGGATCGTCCGCGCAGGCCTGCACGGCGATGTCACCACCGGAACGGGATGGGTCCAGGATCTCGCCCGGCAGCGCGGGCAGGTCGGCGAACTCGGCGGGTCTCCGGTCCCCGAGCCCGAAACGACGGTCGAACAGCGACGGGCCGAACCCGATCGTCACGGTGAGCCGCGAGGGCGGCATCCCGACGGTCTCCCCGGTGTCGGCCGGGGGTGCCTCGGCGGAGGTCGAGTCGCCGGGCACCATCGCGCCCCGGGTCATCGCCTCCGCGGCGGCCGTCCAGGTCCGCAGCATGTCCGCCAGGTCCTCGCGGCGGGTGGAGGTGACGTCGAAGGTGGCGAAGGCCAGCCGGTCCTGGACGTCGGTGGTGATCCCGGACTGGTGCGTCCCGTAGAACGGCACCTGCTGGTCGCCGAGGCCTTCGCCGCGGCCGTCCGAGCAGGAGGCCAGCCCGGCGCCGGCCGCGCCGGCCAGCCCGAGGCCGGCCGCCCCGCCGAGCAGGCCCCGGCGGGAGAGCACCGGACCCCGGGCGACCCGCACTCAGACCACCTGGCCCGCGACCTTGGACATCGGCTCGGCCAGCGCGTTCACCGCGTCGGCCAGCTTGCGGCGCTGGTCCTCGGGCACCGTGCTGTAGTCGACGTAGCCCGCGGTGTCGCCCGAGCCCTGCTTGTACTTCGACAGGCCGTTCACCACGTCGGTGAAGCGGGCCTCCAGCTGCTGGGCCAGCTCGGGGTTCTTCGCCGCCAGCGCCGGCTCGAGCAGCTCGAAGCACTTCCGCGCGCCGTCGATGTTGGACTGGAAGTCGTACAGGTCGGTGTGCGAGTAGCGGTCCTCCTCGCCGGTGACCTTGGACGTGGAGACCTCGGTGAGCAGGTCACTCGCGCCGTTGGCCAGCTCGGCGGGCTGGTAGGTCTCGCCTCCCACCTTGGTCTTGAGGGTGTTGACGTCGGCGTCGAGCTTGTCGGCGATCGGCGCCATGCCGGCCAGGGAGCCGTCCGCCCAGATGGCCTTCTCGATGCGGTGGAACCCGGTCCACCGGCTCGGGTCCTTGACGTCGTCGATGCGGGCGTCGATGTCCGGGTCGAGGTCGCCGAAGCTCTCCGCCACCGGTTCCACGCTCTCGTAGTGCATGCGGGCCGGTCCGAACGCGGCCTTGGCCTTGGCCATGTCGCCGGCGCGGACGGCGTCGGTGAACTCCTTCGTGCCGGTCACCAGCTTGTCGACCTCGCCGACCACGTAGTCGTGGTAGCCGTGGGTGGCGGTCGCCAGGTCGGTCGCCGGGGTCGGGCCGGCCGGGGCACCACCGGTCCCGCCACCGGTCACGCCACCGGTCACGGTGAAGGTCGAGGTGTCCTTGGCCGCGCCGGGGCAGTAGACGCTGTAGGCGCCACCGTCCAGGCGCAGGGTGAAGTCGCCGGAGAGCCCCGGGGTCAGGCTCTCCTTCTCCCCGAGGATCTTGCCGTCCTTCTGCAGCTCCGCCTCGGTGACCTTGCCCGATCCCGTGTTCGTGATGCTGAACTTCACCGGTCCCGAGGGGACGGTCGCCGGGCTCGGCTCGCACCCGGCGTCCGAGAGGCTGATCTTGACCTCGGTGGTGGGCCGGCTCGGCGTGTCCGCTCCGCCACCGCAACCGGCCAGCAGCGTCACCCCGCAGGCAGCGATGACGAGGCCGGCCGCGGTGCCGCCGGTCCGGTCGTTTCGAAACGCGTTCATGGCTGATGCCTCTCTGGCTGGAAGGAGCAGTTACCTGGCGGGTGAACGGCGGCCGGCCTGAAGGTGGGGATGACTCGGACGGCTGAGCCCACCTAGCCGGTCGACACCGGGCTCGCGTGGGGCTGCTCGGCCGAGCGCCGGGACGGTGGTCGCTGGGGCCAGAGCAGGTAGGCCAGCATCGGGACGAGGTAGGCCACGTACGCCAGCACCTCGACCAGCACCGGGTAGGGCTGGATCCCGAGCATCCCGGTGATCAGGGACGAGATCGGGGTGCCCGGCCGCACCAGCCACGACAGGTCCGCGACCCGCTGCTGGCCGGAGTTCACCCAGCCCGCCTCGTGCGCGGTGTGGAAGGCCGTCATCACCAGACCGGCGGCCACCAGGACCAGGACCAGGCCGGTGAGGCGGAAGAAGCGGGCCATGTTCAGCCGCACCCCGCCCCGGTAGATGCCGTAACCCAGCGCCACCGCGATCGCGATACCGATCAGCGCGCCCGAGCCGGCCAGGATCGGGGAGGCGCTCGCCTGGAAGGCGGCGAGCAGGAAGACCACCGTCTCGAAGCCCTCACGCAGCACCGCGAGGAACGCCATCACCACCAGGGCGGTCGAGGAGCCGCGGGCGAGCGCCGAGGCGGCGGCCCCCTCCAGCTCGGCCCTCAGGTCCCTGGCGTGCCTGCGCATCCAGACGACCATGTAGCTCACCATGGTCACGGCGAGCAGCCCGATCACCGTCTCCAGGCCCTCCTGCTGCGCCTGAGGAAGGTCGGCTGAGAGCAATTCCAGCCCGACTCCGACGGCAATGCAGATGACGATTGCGACGGCTACTCCGATCCATACCTGACGGAGTGCCGACCTCTTGTTCTGTTGCCCGAGAAAGCCCGCGATTATGCCGACGATCAAGGACGCTTCAAGGCCTTCCCGAAGCCCGATCACCAGCGTGGGCAGCATGCGTGGTCATCCTCCTGTCACGGGTCGAAAGGAGGCTAGGCTTGGCTAAATGAGGGTGTCAATGCCTTCGAACTCGGCAGCGCACACCTCGCTGAGCTGTGATAACCGGTGATCCCACCCCGAAGCGGGTACCGCCGTCGGCACCGAGCGGCCACCATCGAACGAACAGCGGAGGCCCGTGAACTGGGCAGCTACTCCCCGGATGGGGCCGCGATGGACACTCCTGATGGACCCGGCCCCGGGCAGCGCGACCACAGGTCGCACTCATGATGCATTCTCAGAATTGAAGGCCAGGTCACCCGACTCGCGACGATTCCGACCCGTCGGCTGAGATCTCTCAGCGATTCCCGCGAACAGCCGCTACCGGTCGTGGCCGATCAACCGCTTGAGCCCCATCCGGAAGACTTCCGGGCGCGGCCAACGGACGAAATCCTTCGCGACTTCACTCAGGTTCGTGTGCTGGGGCGACCTGCGGATGTGATCCACCCGCTCCTGTCCCTCCTGCGAACCGGCGACCCGGGATCGCTTCACCAGCGTGAACCCGACCGTGAAGCTGGACAGCACCCCGAACATCTCGACCGCGTCCTGGTCCCCGAATCCGTGGCTTCTCAGCACGTTCAGGACGACCTCGGCGAACACGTAGGCCGTGGGCCCCTGCACCGGCTGGGCGATGAGCACGTGAGCCAGCACCGGGTGCTCGACCATCAGGTCACCCAGGGACTGGAAGATCCGGGTCAGCCGTTCCCGCCAGTCCTGCTCGTCCTCCGCCAGATCGAGCAGCGCGATGTACTTGTCGGCGATCAGCTCCAGCAGCGCGTGCTTGGTCTCGACGTGCCGGTACATGGCCATCGGGCTGACACCGAGCTCGTCGGCCAGGCGCCGCATGGAGATGGCCTCGAAACCGTCGCGCTCGCAGATCTTGACGGCGACCTCGAGGATGCGGTCCACCGACAGACCCGCGTTCTCACGCACCGGCGGGGCGGCCTTCTTGGCACGTCTTGGGGTGGGCACGTACTCCAGTATGAGCCAGCGCGGGGGCCGACGGTGGATGCAGGCCTTGAGGAACGCGGCACCTCGTCGGCCGCGCGGTCTTCGGTCTGGGACAGCGGGTGGCCCGTCGTCGGCTCAGGAGCCGGACGGCTCAGGGGCCACTGGGGACCGGTGGCGGGAACTGGCCGCTCCCCGCCGTGATCCCGCCGTCGACGGGCAGCGCGACCCCGGTGACGAAGGACGCCCCGGGTCCGGCCAGGAACTCGATGACCGTCGCCACCTCGGCCGGCTCGGCCCAACGTTGCAGCGGCACAGCCCGCCGCAGACCGTCGTAGCGCGCGAACGCGACGTCGCGCATGCTCGCGGTCAGCGGCGTGTGCACCGGCCCCGGGCAGACCGCGTTGACCCTGATCCCCTCCGGTCCCAGCGAGAAGGCCACCGAGCGCACCAGGTTCACCACACCGCCCTTGGCCATGTTGTAGGCCGCCATGTTCGGGTCCCCACCCAGGCCCGCGACGGAGGCGGTGACCACGATGTTCGCCCCCGGCCCGGCCCGGCGCAGGGCGGGCACGGCGGCCCGGATGCCGTGCAGCACGCCCATCAGGTCGACCTCGACGATCGCGCGGATCTCCTCCAGCGGCTGAGCCACCAGGTCGCCCTTGCCGGTGATCCCCGCGTTCAGCACCGCGACGTCGAGCCGGCCGAAGGCGTCCATCGAGGTGGACACCATCCGCTCGTTGTCCGCGACGGTGGACGCGTCCGCCGCGACGGCCACCACGTCCGGGCCCTGGCACCACTCGAGGGAGTCGGCGTTCAGGTCGGCGGCGACGACCCGGTGACCGCTGCTCAGGAGTAGTTCGGCGGTGGCCCGCCCGATGCCGGACCCCGCGCCGGTCACCAGCACGACCCTCGGTTCCCCCATCGCTCACCCCTCAGGTCTCGGACGGCGCTCCCGGTAACGGATGCTGACGGCGTCGATGCTCGACGGTGCTCCAGCGGCTGGCTGCGGACGGTCGGCGCTCAATATAGGTGGGTCGCGCCTCCGGAGGTCCCGGCCAGCACCTCGCGCAGCACCGCGGCGAGATCCGCCGGGGGCGCGTCGGCTCGCCAGGCGACGTGGTTGTCCGGCCGGACCAGCACCGCGCCCGCCTCCGGGACCTCCCGCAGGCGGGCCCAGGAGCCGTCCGCGTCGGTGAACTCGCCGCCGACCGCCACGACCGCGATCTCCACACCGACCGCCTCGGCCGCCGCCTCGGCCGCCTCATCCCAGGACGGGTCGGCCCCGGTGATCAGCACGAACCGGGCCGAGGCGCCGGTGAGGTCGTGGGTGGACAGGCGCGCCCCGTCACGGGTGAGCCAGGCGTGCGGCAACCGGTGACCAGGGCGGGTCGTGGGGTGGTAGATGCTTCCCATCGGGTCGCGAGGCGGCAGCGGCGAACCGTCACCGACCACGGCGCCCCGGGTGTAGTGGAACCCCAGCTCCAGGTCGTGGGCCTGGAACTCCACCCGTTGGGTGGTGGCCACCTCCGCGAAGCGGGCACGGCGGGTCTCCCCCATGGAGGTGTCGGAGAGGAACTCGCTGAAGATCCCGTGGTTCACCTCCGGCGGCACGCCGGGCAGGAACCCCATCGCCGAGTCGACCACCGCGTGGTTGAGGAAGGTGAACATCGCCCACTCGACGTTGCGGGCTCCGACCGGCCGCCGCTCGCTCTCGTAGCTGGTCACCAGGCTGTCAGGGGCCGCGCCGGAGAGCACGGCCGCGAGTTTCCAGGCGATGTTGTGGGCGTCCTGGATCGCGGTGTTGAGCCCGAGCCCGGTGGTCGGCGGGTGGCGGTGCGCGGCGTCGCCGCCGAGCAGCACCCGCCCGACCTGGTAGCGCTCCGCGAGCACGCCCTCCACGATCCAATGGTTGATCTTGTGACAGGTGACGTCCAGGTCGGGCAACTTCAGCAGCTCCCGCACCTTGGGGATGATCGACTCCTCGTCGAAGCGCTGCGGGTCGTCGGGCTGGAACGCGAAGACGACGTTGAAGTCCTGCGAGTGCGAGCCCCAGGTCGGCCCCATCTGGGCCATCGCCCCGCTGCCCCAGTTCGAACCCCCTCCGTCGGGGTTCATGAAGAAGGTGATCAGGCAGCGGTCGTCCCACCACCGGGAGAGGTCGGCGCTGAAGTGCATGCTGACCAGGTCGAGGATCCCGGTGGGCCCCTGCATCCGCACACCCAGCATCGGGCCGACGGTCTTGCCACCGTCGGCGGCGATGACGTACCGGGCCCGCACGGTGAGGCGCTCCCCGCCGGGGCCGGCGACCTCCGCGGTCACGCTCTCGGGGTCCTGGGTCAGCGAGAGCAGCGTGTGGCCGAAGCGGATCCGGTCGGCCCCCGCGCGCGCCTCGGCGTGCGAGCGCAGGACCGGCTCCAGCCGCAGCTGGGGCAGGTTCGTCGAGGGCCCGGGGCTGTCGCGGTCGTACCTCTCGGCGAGCACTCCGCCGCCGAAACCGTCCATCTCGAAGAACGTGCGGCCGTCCAGCGGCCCGTCCCCGCCCAGCGAGGTCATCCACCGGATCCGGCCGAACTTCTCCATCGGGGCGCCCTGGGCATACACCGAGTCCGCGACGCCGTGCTGGCGCAGCACCTCCATGGTGCGCTGGTTGAGGTAGTGGGCCTTGGGCAGGTTGGAGGTGCTCCGGTGACGCTCGACGAGCAGGTGCTCCACCCCGAGGTCGGACAGGAAGATCGAGCTCGACAGGCCGCACCCGCCGCCGCCGACGATCAGTACCGGGACGTCGATCTCGGTCACGTTGCCGCGCCCCTCAGGCCGGACCGAGCAGGGCCGCCACCGGCTCCGCGATCGGTGGGCCCGCCCGGTGTGCCCAGGCCCTGGTCTTGAGCTCGCCGGGGTCGACCCCGTCCTCGAGGGCGCGCGCCATCTTCGCCGGGTCGAAGCTGGGACCGATCGGGTCGGCCGCGTACTCGGGACCGGTCATGTACGCGGTCGCGTCGTCGGGCTCGGCGAAGTTGTCGACCTGCAGCTCGACGGTGTTGCCGTCCGGGTCGCGGTAGTAGAGCGACGTCGTCACCCCGTGCTGGATGGGCACCAGCGGCTCGATGCCGTGCTCCCGCAGCCGCGTGAACTTGGCCAGCAGCTCCGGAAGGCCGGGAAAGGTGAACGCGGAGTGCTGCAGGCCCACGGTCAGCGGCGTCCGCTCGGCGAACGGCTCGCCCGGCGGAGCGACGAGTGCCAACCGGTGGTGCTCCTCGTCGAAGGTCAGAAAGCACATGCCCGGGTTCTCGAACACCACGTGCGCGCCGAGGACCTCGCGGTACCAGTCCCGCATCCGCACCAACCGGTTCGTCTGCAGCACCACGTGAGCAAACCTCGGCCTGACCTGCGCCGTCATCAGAACCACCCCGTCCCCACAGCTCCACCTTCGATGGTCAGCGACGTTAGGGATTGTTTGACTATTGGTCAAGACAAAGCTTGACTTCTGGTCAAATGAGCGGGAGTTTGGTCGCACACCGCGGTTGACCGGGTAGGCCGTGCGCAGCGAGGGGGCAGGCTCGTGACAGTCAGCGAAGGGGCGGCGAACGAGGGCCCGGCGATCGTGGGGCACGGTGTGTACCGGCCGCCCTTCAGCGCGGGTACCGGCCGCCGCCGGGTCACCGTGCGCAACGGTGACGAGGACGCGGTGACCCTCGCGGTGGAGGCGGCCCGGGACCTGTTCGCCCGGTACGACCGGCTCCGGGTCGAGCAGCTCGACGGGGTGGCGCTCGCGGTCGGCCGCCCCGACCTGCTCGACGGTCCGCAGCCGGAGATGATCCGCGAGGCACTGGGGATGGCGGCCGACGTCCCGGTCACGACCTCCGCCGGGGACGCGCTGGCCGGACTGGCGGCGCTGCGGGCCGCGACCGACGCGGTGGCCACCGGGCGGTCGCGCGCGGTGCTGGTGCTGGCCGCCGAGCCCGGTGACGGGGCGAGGGTCTCGGCCGGAGCCGTGGCACTGGTGGTCACGCCCGGGAACGGGACGCCTTCGATACGGCTGCTCGGGCAGCACGGCCGCGGCGACGTGGTGTACGGCAACTGGGCCGACCGCGACGGCACCCGCCACCTCGGGGACGGCCGCTATCTGGAACTCCGGGTCGCCGACTCGGCCGCGCACGCCTGGCGGGCCGTCACCGGCGTGAACGCCACGGCAGACGGGACCACGGCAGACGGGACCACGGCAGACGGGACCACGGCAGACGGGACCACGGCAGACGGGACCACTGGCGGGACGACGGATGGGCCCGACCCGGATCGCGGGCCGGACGCGGTGACCGGGGTGGCCGCGGTGGCCGCCGCCCGCGCCTGCGGTGCCGGACCCGCAGCCGTGCTGCCCGACCACGGCGTGGCCGGTCCGCTGCTCGCGCTGCTGAGGGCCGTCGATACGTGCGGGGGCGCCGGCCGGACCGTGCACATGCTGGCCACCACAGCGGCCCGGGTGGTCGCGGTGGTGGCGCACGCCGACGCGGGAGCCCCGTCCTGGCGACCGTCGGAGGTGTCCGGCGACGACCCGCCCGTACCCCCGACCGAGCCGGAGTCGTCACCGCCGCTGTCGCTGCCGACCAGCTCGCCGTTCTTCCGGCGTGCCGCCCGCGAGCTGCTGCGATTGGAGGGTGCGCGGTGCACCGGGTGCGGGCACGTGGTGTTCCCGCCCTCGCAACGCCCGGTCTGCCCGGGGTGCGGGTCCTTCGAGTTCGAGCCGGCGCCGTTGTCCCGGACCGGTTCGGTCTACAGCTACGTGGTCAACCGTTTCCTGCCGCAGGGCTTCGGTGACGAGATGGCGCTGGTGCTCGGCGAGATGGACGACGGCTCGCGGTACTGGGCGCCCACGTCGGGCATGGACACGTCCGGGCTGGCCATCGGCGACCCGGTCGAGCTGAGGCTGCGCCGGTTCACCGATCACGGCGGCGCGCCCGCGTATGCCATGAAGTTCGTGGCCAGGGAGGTGTCGGCATGAGGGACCGGGTTGCGGTCGTCGGGGCCGGGATGACGGTGTTCGGCGAACACTTCGACGCCGGCCTGGAGCAGCTGGCGGCGCGGGCCTACCGGACGGCCATGGCCAGCGTGGACAAGGGCATCGAGCCCGGTGAGCTGCAGGTGGGGTTCTTCGCCAACGTCATGGGCAGCCTCGCCGGCAACGAGATCCCGTCCGGGGCCACGCTGGCGAACGCGATCGGGCTGCCCGGGCTGCCGGTCAGCCGGGTGGAGAACGGCTGCCCCAGCGGCAGCGACGCGATCCGGCTGGCCGCGATGTCGGTGGCCTCCGGCGTCTACGACGTGGCGGTGGTCGTCGGTTCGGAGAAGCTGCGCGAGCTGCCCACAAAGCAGAGCCTGCTGGAGAGCGGCCGGGCCGGGCACCCGATCCTGTCCTACGCCAACACCGCCGCGACGATCTTCGCACCGCAGGCGATGAGGCACATGCACGAGTTCGGCACCACCCGCGAGCAGCTGGCCATGGTGGCGGTGAAGGCGGCCGCCAACGCCGCGCTCAACGACAAGGCCCAGCGGCGGACCGCGATCACCGTGGACGACGTGCTGAACAGCCCGCTGGTGTGCACCCCGTTCAACGTGCTGGACTGCTGCCCGCAGTCGGACGGGGGCGCCGCCGTGATCCTCTGCCGCGCCGACATCGCGTCCCGCTACACCGACAAGCCGGTGTACATCTCCGGGCTGGGTCTGGCCACCGAGGCGCTCTACTACCACGAGAAGAGCCGCATGACCGGCTGGGACAGCACCGTCCTGGCGGCGAGGCGGGCCTACGAGATGGCCGGGGTGAGCGCCGACGACATCGACGTGGTCGAGCTGCACGACTGCTTCACCGGCACCGAGATCATCACCTACTCCGACCTCGGGCTGTGCGACGAGGGCCAGGGCGGAAAGCTGGTGGAGTCCGGCGCGACCGCGCTGACCGGCCGCATCCCGGTCAACCCCAGCGGCGGCCTGCTGGCCAAAGGCCATCCCATCGGGGCGACCGGTGTCGCGCAGTACGTGGAGCTGTTCCACCAGCTGCGCGAGGAGGCCGGTGCGCGCCAGGTCGCACTGCGTACCGGAAAGGCCGTGCAGCACAACGTCGGCGGCTACTCCGTGGGGATCTCGGTGGTCAGCGTGCTGTCCCGGGACCGGGGCTGAGCGCGGTGGCCGAGCTCAGCACGGCGGAGCTGCGCCGCCGACTCACCGTCGACACCGATCTCCGCACGCTCATCGAGTCCCGGGCGGCCGCCCATCCGGACCGTACGTTCCTGCGATTCGGTGCGGATCGGGACGGCCGGGACCACAGCTACGCCGACATCGACGCTCTGGCCGACCGGGCGGCCGGAGCGTTGCTCGAACACGGCATCGGCGCCGGCGACACGGTCGCGGTGATGATGCGCAACTGTCCGGAGTGGATTGCACTGTGGTTCGGGGCGGCGAAGATCGGCGCGCTCATCGTGCCGGTGAACGTGGCCTTCCGGGGCGAGGGCCTGGCGCACATCCTCGGTGACTCGCGAGCGGCGCTCACCATCGTCGACGACGACCTGCTGCCGCAGCTGCAAGGAGCTCGGACCGGGACCGGCGCGGTCGTGGTGCGCGAGGCGGTCGGGTCCGCCACCGGCGGGTTCCCGACGCTCGAGGCCTTCCTCGACCGGGCCGCCACCCGGCCGCCGGCGAGCACCCTGCGCCGGAAGGATCCGGCCGCGATCCTCTACACCTCCGGGACGACCGGACCGGCCAAGGGCTGCGTGCTGCCGCACGGGCAGTACCTGGCGGCGGCCCACCAGATGGCGGTGAACCTGGAGTACGGCGCGGACGACACCCTGTACTCGTGCCTGCCGCTGTTCCACATCAACGCCCAGAACTACTCGGTGCTGTGCGCATGGGCGGCCGGGGCGGCCCTCGCGCTGGACACCGGCTTCACCGCGTCGGGCTTCTGGCAACGGCTGGTCGATGTGGACGCGACCGCATTCAACATCATCGGCGGCATCCCGCTCATGCTGTGGGGCCAGCCGGAGTCACCGCTGGAGAGGCGGCACCGGGCCCGGGTGGCGTTCGGTGTCCCGGTGCCGCTGGACATCTGGGAGCGCTGGGAGCTGCGGTTCGGAGTGCGGGTCGTCTACGCATACGGCATGACCGAGAACGGGCTGCCGACGCTGTTCCCGTACACAGCGACGCCGGCAGCGCCACACCTGCGCGGGTCGGGCGGGCAGGCCAGCGCCAGCGCGGAGGTGGCGATCGTCGACGAGGACGACGACCCGGTCGCCGCCGGTGAGGTCGGCGAGATCGTCACCCGCCCCAAGATCGCCGACACCGCGATGCTCGAGTACTTCGGCAATCCCGGTGCGACGGCCACCGCCACCCACAACTGCTGGTTCCACACCGGCGACCTGGGCTATCTCGACGACCAGGGCTACCTGTTCTACGTCGACCGTAAGAAGGACGCGATGCGCCGGCGCGGGGAGATGGTGTCCAGCTGGGACGTGGAGGTGGCTGTCCGCAAGTTCCCCGGGGTGCTCGACTGCGCCGCCTACGGCGTGCCCTCGGAGCTCGGGGAGGACGAGATCATGGTCGCGGTGGTACTCGCCGGGACCACCGAGTTCGACCCCGCGGCGCTGCACGGGTTCTGCGCCGGGCAGCTCGCGGCCTTCCAGGTGCCGCGCTACGTCCGGCGGGTCGACGCGCTGCCCCGCACCCAGACCGAGCGGATCGAGAAGTACCGGCTGCGCGAGGCCGGGGTCACCGCTGACACCTGGGACTCGCGCGCCGCCTCATGACCTCCGCGCGGTCGGTCGTAGCCTCTGTACGGACAGGCGAACGGTTCGGAGGGGGTGTCGGAGGTGGCGCAACCCCGCCCGCGCGCGGGCAACCGCCCGGCCAAGGGCGCCCTGCGCGCGAGGCTGATCACGGTCGCCCTGGAGCACTTCGCCACGCGGCCCTACGACGAGGTGACCGTCGGGCAGATCGCGCAGGCAGCCGGTGTCGCCCACGGGCTGCTGTTCCACTACTTCGAGAGCAAACGGGGCCTCTACCTGGCGGCCCTGGAACACGCCGGTGAGCAGCTGGTGGTCGCGCACCGTACCGATCCGGACGCCCCGCCCGGGGCCAGGATCCGGGGGCTGCTCGAGTCCCACCTGCGCCACCTGGCCGCGAACGAGCACGTCGCGCTGAACCTGATCCTGCGCGGGGCGGGCAACGACGCGGCCGCCTACCAGGCCTTCGAGCGCAACCGCTGGCGGATGACCGACTGGGTGTGCGAGCAGCTCGATCTCGACCCCGCCCGGCACGCGACCCGGTCCGCGGTGCGCGCGTTCGCCCGCGCCGCGGACGAGGCCACCGCGCAGTGGCTGGGGGCCGGGCGCCCGATCGAGGTGGAGGTGGCCGTCGAGGGCATGGTGGAGCTGCTGGTCGGAGCCTTGCGCGCCGCCACCAGGTGGGACCCTGAGCTCGACGTCGGCGGTGAGGTCGAGCGCGCCGTCGAGGAGCTCCGCCGCCCGGCACCCGTTCGCCGCTGACCCGCCGCTCGTCGGTGCACGAACCTCAGTGCGGGCGGACTCTGTACGCGTGAGGTCTCAGAAGTCGGTGCCACCGTCGATGTTGATCGTGGCACCGGTGAGGTAGCCGATGCGGTCGGACATCAGCATCGCGGCCAGGGCACCCACCTCGCCGGGTCGCCCGACCCGCCGCAACGCCAGCGACATCCCCCACGAGTCCTCGGCGTAGCGGTAGAGCGCCTCCTCCTTCGGTACCCCGTACCGCTCCACCAGCGCGTCCCGGTCGGCGGAGACCGCGGCGGTGTCGATCATGCCGGGGCAGATGCAGTTCGCCCTGATGCCGGAGGGTCCGTAGGCCTTGGCGATGTTCTTGGTGACGCTGACGATCGCCGCCT
>Ga0310811_10007678_pt1 | contig 13820 bp, 14 predicted proteins | sample YCmetagenome_FD_207642 | JGI IMG/M metagenome (GOLD analysis project Ga0310811, IMG submission 207642) | Soil microbial communities from experimental microcosm in Duke University, North Carolina, United States - YC | ecosystem: Engineered > Artificial ecosystem > Soil microcosm > Unclassified ... | reverse complement strand
AGCGCATCCGCTTCGACATCACGATCAACCCGGTCAGGCTCAGCGGCGGGATCGGCGTCAGCGCCGGACCGCGCATCTTCGGGACCGAGGCGGTCTCGGTCGACGGTGACTTCACGTTCGAGAACGGCAACCCGGACCGCTACGCGATCAGCGGCAGCGCGCGCGTCGTCGACATCCCGCTGGCGTCCGGCGCGGTCTCCTACCAGACCGACGGCCGCTTCGACATGAGCGGGCAGGCGACGTTCAACAGGTTCGGCGTCGGCTTCGACGGCGCGCTGCAGGGCTGGGTCGACGGCGGCAACGCGTTCAACTTCCAGGGCAACGGGTCCGTCCACGCCGGGCTGTTCAAGAACGGCGGCGACGCGGTGGTGTCGTCCTCGGGCGCCGCCGCCTGCCGCCACGGCTTCGGCCCCGACGTCGGCTTCGGCTACGGCTGGGGCAGCGGCTTCCCGCACATCTTCGCGAGCTCGTGCAACGTCGGCGATTGGGTCGTCGGCAACACGATCCGCCAGGTCGGGCCCCCGACGTTCGGGAGCTTCGCGATCGCGGGCGGCCAGCCGACGGCGGTCTTCAGCGTGGTCGGGACGCTCGCGCCGCCGAAGGCGATCCTGACCGGCCCCGACGGCACGACGGTCGCCGCCACGCCCGACGATCCGTCCGGCGGGATCGACGACGGCAAGGTCCTGCTGTTCCAGAACCCGCAGGACAAGACGACATATATCGCCGTCAAGGACCCCGCCGGCGGGCTGTACCGCATGTCGCTGAAGCCCGGCTCCGCGCCCGCGAGCGTCTTTCGCTCGGCGCAGTCGCTCCCCGCTCCGCTGGTGCGTGCGCGGGTCGACGGCCAGGGCCGTCGCCGGGCCCTGCGCTGGAGCTTCACGAGCGTGCGCGGGCGCTCCGTGGTCTTCTACGAGCAGGGCCGCGACACCCGCCGGCTGCTCACGACGACGACGCACCGTCGCGGCCGTATCTCGTTCACCGTGCCCGACGGCCGCGCGGGACGCCGCGAGATCGTCGGCCTCGTCCGCCAGGACGGGCTCACGCAGAGCGCCGGCGTCGTCGCGCACTACACGGCGCCGCGGCCGCGCCGGCCGCGGCGGCCGGGCGCGGTGCGCGTCACGGCCCGCCACGGCGCGCTGAGCGTGCGCTGGGGACGGGCCGCGGGCGCGGCCTCCTACGAGGTGCGCGTCGTGCTGTCGGACGGACGCCGCCTGCTGTTCCTGCCCAGGAGGAACACGCGGCGCGTCACCGTCCGTGACGTCGGCGCGGGCGCACGCGCGTCGGTCACGGTGCGCGGTGTCTCGGCCACGGGTCGCCGTGGGCCGCGCGGACACGCCCGCGTCGCGGTCCCGCGCCGTCGTTAGACGACGACAAAGTTCGCGGGGGTCAGCTGGCTCGCCGTGACCCCGCTGAGCAGCGCGAAGGTCGAGGTCCCGAAGCGGATCGCGACACCCCCGGTGACGTTCACGAACGTCAGCTGCGGATTTATCGCGCCTGCGATCGACCCCAGAAGCAATGGCCTAGCATCGCGATCATGGAGCGAGTGACGGGGATCGGCGGGGTGTTCCAGCGCGCCGGACAGGCCGCGAGCCTGCGGGACTGGTATGCCGCGCATCTCGGCGTCGACCTCTCCGACTGGGGCACCACGTCGTTCGACTGGACGCCGGGCGGGGCCACGGCCTGGGCCGTCTTCGATCACGACAGCGAGTACTTCGGCCGGCCGGAGCAGGCGTTCATGGTGAACTTCCGCGTCGCCGATCTGGACGCGATGCTGGCCCAGCTGCGCGCGGCCGGCGTCGAGGTGATCGATGCGCTGGAGGCGTCGGAGTACGGGCGCTTCGGCTGGGCGGTGGATCCGGAAGGGACCCGGTTCGAGCTCTGGGAGCCTCCGCCGGGCGGCTGAGCGCGATCACATCGGCGGCGGCCACCGCTGAGGAAGGAGGGTGCGGCGGCCGCCGCCCCCGGGGCAGGGCCCGGGTTCGCGTCCCGTGGTGCTCGGGGGCGAAGGGTGGGTGCTGATCAGGGTCGGTGGTCCTCCTGTCTGATCCGGGTGGGCGTCATCGAGCGGCGAACGGCAGTCGGTCGGCGACTGCGGCCATGTCGAATACCCGCTGGATGTGTGGCGGGCCGTGCAGCAGCGTGAGCCGCCCACCGCCCCCGCGGCCGCAGTGCGCGTCGGCGTGCAGGATCAGGCCGAGGCCGGCGCAGTCGATGAATTCCAGGCCTGCCAGGTCGATGACGATCCGGTCGGCGTCGCCGGCCTCGACGGCCGTCAGCTCGCTCTCGAGGCTCGTGGCGGTTGCGACATCGAGTTCGCCCGACACGGCGACGTCGTGAACGGCGCCGCGGCGCTCCGAGCGAACGCGCAGCTGCCCGGCTGCGCGTGCGAGATCGACCCGGGACACGTCTACCTCCGGCCCTGCTGCTCGCCGGGGCGGGTCTCGATCGGACAGCGGGCGAGCTCGTCGGCGAGCGCGACGACGAGCGGATGGCCCGGACTGACGGACTGCAGCATGCGCAGGCTCAGCTCGTGGTGATCGAGGCGTATCCGCTGGAAGTACTCGAGATGACCGCGCACGCGGCTGCCGGGCGCTGCGGCGTCGAACCGCGCCCGGTCGCGCGTGACCTGCGCGGGCAGCTCGCGCAGCCGGGAGATCCGGTCGGCGGCGAAGAGCGCGGCCGCGTCGGGCCCGGCGCTGCGAATCCGCTCGCGCAGCACCTGTTTGCGCCGCCGGTAGCTGTGCACCGACGCGTCGTCGGTCACCGCCATGACGAGCTGCGCGACGTCCTTGCCGAAGCGCGCGGTCAGCTCGGTGGCGCTGACGTCGGCCTTCTCCGCGACGTGGTGCAGCAGGCCGGCGGCGACGAGGACGTCCGGGCAGCCGGCGCTGCGCAGCAGCCGCGCGCACTCGAGCGGATGCTCGATGAACGGCGCGTCGTCGCTGTCGCGTCGATGTCCGGCGTGACAGCGCAACGCGAACGCAAGGGCCGATCGTGTGAGAGGCGATTCCTGATCGCCTGCCGCGTCGTCGGCCTTCGCCGCGCGCTCAGGCGTGCGCCGCCGCCGGTCGGCGACGGGTGTCAGCACATCGGTCGGTCCTGCCGACCGCGAGAACATGATGGCTCCGTCCTGCGCTCACCGCCAGTCCCAGTGGTCCTGACTGCAATCGCGAGGTGGTCATTGGTGCGACGCTCGCCTCACCCCGGTGAAGCTGCGGCGCCTGATCCAACGGTACACCCATGTGCTCGTCGTTACGAGCAAAATTCGCCCGCGCGACAGCCGAGCGGGAACGGTGCGTGCGGGCAGCCCGGCGATACTGCGGCTGTGAACGAGCCCTTTCTGCCATGGGGACGCAGCGTCGTCGAGGAGGCCGCGCGGCTGCTGGAGGCCGAGATCCCGGGCGCGACGTGTGAAAAGCGCAGGAGGTTGCCGGACTACGAGGCGCTGTACGTGCATTTCCAGGACGCCCACCTCCCGCAGTCGATGGCCATCTGGGTGTACGCGACGCGCGAGGGGACGCGCTACAACGTCCCGGGCGGCAAGGACGTCATCGCCGTCGGTCTCAAGCACGACGCGACCGAGGAGCTCGATCGGCCGGTCTGGAAGTTCCGGCGCCTGAGCCTCTTCACGTGGCGCAAGCACATCGACGAGCGGCTGGAGGACGGCTTTCGCTGGGTCAGCAGCGCCGCCGACCTCCCCGACGATCCGCGGGTGGCGGGCGACGAGATCGCCCAGCGCGTGCTCACCGCGCTGCGGAGAGCCGGCGCGGTGGCGCCGTCGCCCTGAGGCCGGATCACGCCGCGGTGCAAGGCAACGCTGGACTCAGTCGCATGCGCGCGGGTTGGGAACCCCAGTGCGCACGCTGGCGGCGAGCGCGTCGACGGCGCTCGCCACCGCGGCCTCCGACAGGTTCGCGTAACCGATGACGAGTGCGGGGTCGTGTCCGCCGAGACCCTCCACCGAGACCCCGACCGACCGCGCCGCCGCGACCACGGCGTCCTCGTCGACGCCCGCCGGGAGGTGCGCGACGACGAACAGCCCCGCCGCCGCGCCGCGCACGCGCACCTCGGGGAGCTTGCGCGCGAGCTCGGCCAGCAGGGCGTCGCGGCGGCGGCGGTAGCTGCGGCGCTGGCGGCGCAGGTGGCGGTCGAGCTCACCGCGCGTGATGAGGTCGGCGAGCGCGAGCTGCTGCAGCGACGAGGGCATGCCGCCGCGGCGCAGCTGCAGCGCGGCGATCGGGGCCGCGAGATCGGGCGGCACGACGAGCCAGCCGAGGCGCAGGCCGGGTGCCAGCGACTTGCTCGCCGACCCGCCGAAGACGACGTGGTCGGGCGCGAGGCCCTGCAGCGAGCCGATCGGGTCGCGGTCGTAGCGGTACTCGGCGTCGTAGTCGTCCTCGACGACGAGCGCGCCGGTACGCCGGGCCCAGGCGACGAGCGCCGTGCGCCGCTCGGGGGACAGCACGGCGCCTGTCGGGAACTGGTGCGCCGGGGCGACGACGACGGCGTCGATCGCGGGCATCTCCTCGAGGCGCTCGACGACGAGGCCGTGCTCGTCCACCGGGACCTCGGCGACCGTCAGGCCGGCGTCGGCGGCCGTGTCGCTCACGCCGCGCCAGCCCGGCGACTCGATCGCCACGCGGCAGGCGCCGTTCGCGGCGAGCGCCGGCCACAGCAGGCCGAGCCCCTGACGCAGCCCGTTCGTCACGACGATCTCTTCGGCCGTCGTCCGCACCCCCCGCGACCGCCCGAGGTAGCCGGCGAGAGCAGTTCGCAGCTCCGGGACCCCGGCGCCGGCCGGCAGGCCGAGCCGCTCGTCGGGCGCATGGAGCAGGACCCGGCCCAGCGCCGCCCGCCAGGCCGTGCGCGGGAACGCGGCGAGCGCCGGGACGAACGGGCTGAGGTCGTGGCGGATGCCCGTGCGCAGCGGCGGCTGCGCGCGCCCGCCGGCCGGCGGCTGCTCGGTCGCCGCGACCGTCGTCCCGGCGCCGTGGCGCGCGCTGAGGTAGCCCTCGGCGACGAGCTGGGCGTAGGCGTCGACGACGACCCCGCGCGAGACGCCGAGCTGGGCGGACAGCACGCGCGACGACGGCAGCCGCGCGCCCGGCGCGAGCACGCCCCCGCGGATGCCGTCGCGCAGCGCGTTCTCGACGCGCGCGCGCCGCGACGGGCCCGTGGCGCGCTCGAGATCGAGGTGGAGGTCCACTGGTCCTAGATTTTGGCAGCAAAGTGGTCCTGTTCATAGGACCAATGGCCGCATATCGTCCCCGCATGGCCACCGCCCCCTCCCCACGGACCCGCGTACGGCGCGCGCCGGCGCGCGCCGACTACGAGCGCGCGACGATCGACGCGATCCTCGACGAGGCGCTCATCGCCCATCTCGGCTTCGCCGTCGACGGCCAGCCGTACGTCATCCCGACGCTGCACGCGCGCGTCGGCGACACGGTCTACCTCCACGGGTCGTCGGCGAGTCGCATGATCCGCACGCTCGGCGCGGGCGTGCCGGCCTGTCTCACTGTAACACTCATAGACGGGATCGTGCTCGCCCGCTCTGCGTTTCACCATTCGATGAACTACCGCTCGGTCGTTGTTTTGGGTGAAGCGCGGCTCGTCACGGATTCCGGTGAGATGCTCGAGGCGCTCGAGGCCTTCACCGACGGCATCGTGCCCGGCCGCTGGGACGAGGTCCGCGCTCCCAATCGCAAGGAGCTCAAGGGCACGCGCGTGCTCGCGATGACGCTCGACGAGGCCTCGGCGAAGGTCCGCACCGGCCCGCCGGTCGACGACGAGGAGGACTACGCGCTCGACGTGTGGGCGGGCGTCGTTCCCATCGCGCTCACCGCGGGCGCCCCCGTCGGCGACCCCCGCCTGGACCCCGGCATCGCGCCGACGGACACCGTGCATCGCTGGGACCCCCAGCGCTCGCTGCGCTAGTTGCAGAATGGCGCCGATGGCGCCACAATGGCGCCATGCCGAGCATTCAGATCAAGGACGTCCCCGAGGAGACGCACGCGGTGCTCCGCCAGCGCGCCGCCGCAGCTCACCAATCGCTGCAGGAGTACCTGCGCAGCCGGCTCATCGCGGAGGCGAGTGTCCCCACGGTCGACGAGATCCTGGATCGCGCCGGTGGCCGGGCCGGCGGCTCGCTGCCGTTCGCCGCGGCCTCCGAAGCGGTGCGGTCCGATCGTGCTCGTCGTTGATGCCAGCGTGCTCGCGCCCGCACTCGCCGACGACGGCCCCGACGGGGACGTCGCTCGGGCGTCCCTCCGCGGGCAGGCGCTCGTCGCGCCGGAGCTCATCGACCTCGAAACGATCTCGGTGCTTCGCCGCCGCGCGCAGGCCGGACAGCTCGACGACCGCCGCGCCGCACTCGCGCTGACGGATCTCGTCGAGTTGCCGCTGCGCAGGGTCTCGCACGGCCCGCTGCTCGCGCGTTGCTGGGAGCTCAAGGAGACCGTCACGGTCTACGACGCCGCGTACGTCGCCCTCGCAGAACTGCTCGAGGTCGTGTTGCTCACCGCCGATGCCCGGCTTGCGAGCGCCCCCGGGACGCGGTGTCGGTTCGAGCTGCTGGGCTGAGCTTCTAGACTCGCTGCGCGGCGCGGCCCTCGGGCCCGCCACCGCGCAAATGTCTCTGCTCGAACAGCACGAAGTCGCCGCCTATCTCCTCCGGCGGCGGCTCATCAGCCGCAGGTCGATCGTCTCCGGGCGGCTGCGGATCGACGACGCCTCCAGCCGCAACCGCAACTACCGCGTCACCGGCGGGCCGGGCGAGAGCTATCTGCTCAAGCAGGGGCTCGCGGCCGACAGCGCGCGCTCGCTCGCCAACGAGGTCGCGCTCTACAGGCGCCTGGCGCCGTCCGCCACGTGGGTCCCCCGCTTCGTCGGCCACGACCGCAAGCGCGGCCTGCTGATCCTCGAGTGGATCGAGGGTGGCGAGGCGCTCGACCGCCGCGGCCGCTGCTCCGCCGCGCTCGCGGCAAGGCTCGGACGCGTGCTCGCGGATCTGCACGCGATCGCCCCCGACGGCGAGGAGCTGCGCCGCGACGCGCCCTGGGTGCTCGCGCTGCACCGCCCGCCGCTGGAGGCGCTGCGCTACCTCAGCGCCGCGAGCATCGAGCTCGTCAAGGCGCTGCAGCGCGACACGGCAGCGTGCCGCGCGATGGACGAACTGCGCGAGGGCTGGAGCGCCGACGCGCTCGTCCACCGCGACGTCAAGTGGGCCAACTGCATCGCCGACGCGGGCGCGATCAAGCTCGTCGACTGGGAGATGGCCGGCTGGGGCGACCCGGCCTGGGACGTCGGCTCGGCGCTGGCGGAGCTCGCCGCGCGCCCGCAGGCGGCCGGCGCACTCTGGCGCGCGTACGTCGCGGCGCGCCGGCCCGGCCCCGGGCTGCTGCACCGCGCGCTGCGCTTCGCCGGCGCGCGGCTGCTGCAGACCGCCTTCGAGCACGCGCAGGAGCTCCCGGCGCTGGATGACCGCGCGACCGATGACCTGCGATCGGGCTGCGCCCTGCTCGTCACGCCGCAGCTGCCGGGACTCCCGGCGTGAGCTACGAGGCCCAGGCCGCCGATGCGCTCGGCGCCGTCGAGGCGCGCCCGCCCGCGACGTACCTCTGGTTCGGCCGCCGCTGCGAGGCGCCCGACCTCGCCGCCGCGATCCGCGCGCGGCTCGTCGCCGACTTTCATCCGACCGGCGCTGCGCGCCCGTCGCGCAGCACGTCGGCGCCCGCGGGCTCCGACGGCGGCGCGTTCGCCCAGGCGCTCTCGCAGGCCAACAACGGCCGCGGCTCGTGGCAGGGCGGGTGGCGCATCGGCGCGGCCGAGGACGACGGCGAGACGACCCCGGTCGAGCGCCCCGACGGCCTGCGCCTGTACGCCCCGGCCGACGACTGCCGCGACGGCGAGGTCCGCCGGCCGAAGGAGCTGCGGGGTGACCGCCCGGGCACGTACGTCGCGCTCGGCGACACCCCCGGCCCGGGCGACCCGCGCGCCCGGCTGTCCTGGACGATCGCCGCCGCCGGCGCCGTGACGCTCGTCGCGCGCGTGACGTACGCCCTCAACGGCGCCGGCATCCCCTTCCGCCTCGAGCTGCTCGACGACCCCCGGCGCTACGGCGACCGCGACGCCGCCTGGCTCGTCGTCGCCCGCGACGACGTCTTCGCCGCGCTGAAGCTCCTGCGCCCGTTGCTGCGCGCGCTCGCGCCCTACCTCGCCGCCGGCGCGCCGGCGTTCACGAAGCCGCTGGCCCGAGGCCTCGCGGTCGCCGACGAGCCCGCCGGAGGCGGCAGCTTCGCCGAGCACCGCTGCGGGCTGCTCGCCGACGCGGTGCTCGCCGCCGGCGAGCGGGCAGAGCGCAGCGCCGCCGTGCGCCTGGCGCTCGTGCGCGACCGCTTCGCCGCCGCGGGCGTGTCGCTCGACGCCCCCTACCTCGAGCCCGGAGCGGCCGATGCGTACGACCGTTCGTAGCCTCCCGCCGCCGCCCGCGATGACGCACGCCTCCGATCCGCTGCCGACCGCGGCCGCGATCGCAGCCGCGCTCGCGCACGAGGCCGTCTGGTACCGCGGGCAGTGCAACTGGGCCGGCCCCGACGGCGCGCTCTCCCCCGCGCTCGGCGACGGCACTGCCGGGATCGCGCTGTTCCTCGCCGGGCTGCACGCGGCGAGCGGCGACGCCGAGGCACGGCGCACGGCGCTCGGCGCGATCGGCCAGGCGCTCGCCCACGCCGGCGAGCTGCCGGCCGACGGCCTGTACGACGGCCGCCCCGGCGTCGCCGTCGCCGCCGCCCGCTGCGCGCTGCTGCTCGGCGACGAGCGGCTGCGCGCCCACGCGGCGCGGCTGGCCCGCGCGCCCCGACGAGCCCCCGCGGCGGCGCACGACCTGAGCGCCGGCACCGCCGGCACGATCGCCGCGCTGCTCGCGCTGGCTCGGCTGCTGCCCGACGAGCGCCTCGTCGCGCGCGCCGCGCGGCTCGGCGACGAGCTGACGGCGGCGGCGCGCCGCGGCGCGGGCGGCTGGTCCTGGGCGCCGGCCGGCGCGCCCGCCGACCATGGCCTCTGCGGCGTCGCGCACGGCACGGCGGGCGCCGCCTGGGCGCTGCTCGAACTGTTCGCCGCCACCGGCGCCGAGCACCATCGCGACGCGGCCCGGCGCGCGCTGGATCACGCGCACCACTGGTTCGACGGCGCGCACGGCGACTGGCCCGACCTGCGCGGCGTCCGGCGCCGCGAGCCGCGCGGCAGCTTCCGCTCCCCCTATCCGGGCACGTGGCGCGACGGCGCGCCCGGGATCGCGCTCGTGCTCCTGCGGGCGCAGGCCGTCCTCGGCGACGAGCGCGCCGGCGCCCTCGCGAAGCTGGCCCTCGCGACGACGTCGGCGCGCGCCCAGGAGACGCTGCGCGAACACGATGCGGACTTCACCCTCGCGGCCGGGCTCGCCGGCAGCGCCGACGCGCTGCTGCAGGGCGGCGCGACGGCGCTGGCGCGCCACATCGGCGACGTCGCCGTCGGCCGCTACGCCGGCGAGCTCGACGGCTGGCCGTGCGGCCGCGCGGGCGGCGGCAGGGCGCCGTCGCTGCTGCGCGGGCACGCCGGGATCGGCCTGTTCTACCTGCGCCTGCACGACGCGGCGACGCCGTCGGCGCTGCTGCTGGCCCCCTGAAGCCGTGGCCGCGCACCGCAACCTCGTCAACCTCAAGGACGTCACCCACGGCTACGGCAGCCGGACCGTCCTGGCCGACCTCACGCTCGGCGTCGCGGCCGGCGAGCGCATCGGCATCGTCGGGCGCAACGGCGACGGCAAGTCGACGCTCCTGCGGCTCATCGCCGGCGTCGAGGAGCCCGACGCGGGCAACGTCACGCGCGCCGGCGGCGTCGACCTCGCGCTGCTGACCCAGGGCGACGAGCTCGACGAGCACCGGACGCTGCGCGACGCCCTCGTCGGCCGCCGCGCCGACCACGAGTGGGCCGCGGACGCGGCGTTCCGCGCCGTCCTCGACGGCCTGCTCGGCGGCGTCGCGCTGACGCGCTTCCCCGACGGGATGGACACGCCGATCGCCGGGCTCTCCGGCGGCGAGCGCCGGCGCATCGCGATCGCCCGCCTCCTGCTCGACGGACCCGAACTGCTGCTGCTCGACGAGCCGACGAACCATCTCGACGTCGAGGCCGTCGACTGGCTCGCGCGCCATCTCGCCGCGCGCCGCGGCGCGATGCTCGTCGTGACCCACGACCGCTGGTTCCTCGACGCCGTCTGCACCGCGACGTGGGAGGTCACCGACACGACCGTCCACCAGTACGAGGGCGGCTACGCGGCCTACGTCCTCGCCCGCGCCGAGCGCGATCGCCAGGCGGTCGCCCGCGACACGCGCCGCCGCCAGCTCGTGCGCAAGGAGCTCGCCTGGCTGCGCCGCGGGCCCCCGGCGCGGACGAGCAAGCCGAAGTTCCGCATCGAGGCGGCGAACGAGCTGATCGCCGACGAGCCCGAGGTCCGCGACCGCGCCGAGCTGTTGCGCTTCGCCACCGCCCGCCTCGGCGGCAAGGTCCTCGACGCCGTCGGCGTCTCGCTGGCGTTCGGCGACGAGCCGCTGCTGCGCGATCTGACGTGGCGGCTGGGCCCCGGCGACCGCCTCGCGCTCGTCGGCGTCAACGGCTCGGGCAAGACGACGCTGCTGCGGCTCCTCGCCGGCGAGCTGACGCCCGCGTCCGGCCGCGTCGACCGGGGCGCGACCGTCCGGCTCGCCTTCCTCTCGCAGGACACGGCCGAGATCCCCGGCCACCTGCGCGTCCTCGAATCGCTCGAGGCGGTCAAGGCCGTCGCGACGCTCGGCGACGGACAGGAGATCACCGCGAGCCTGCTCTGCGACCGCTTCGGCTTCCGCGGCGACCTCGCGCGGACGCTCGTCCGCGACCTCTCCGGCGGCCAGCGCCGCCGGCTGCAGCTCATGCGCCTGCTGATGGCCGAGCCGAACGTCCTGCTCCTCGACGAGCCGACGAACGACCTCGACATCGAGACGCTCAACGCGCTCGAGGACCTGCTCGACCGCTGGCCCGGGACGCTGATCGTCGTCAGCCACGACCGCTACTTCGTCGAGCGGGTCTGCGACGACGTCCACGCGCTCATGGGCGACGGGGGCATCACCCACCTGCCCGGCGGCATCGAGCAGTACGTGGCGTCGCGGCGAACCGCGACCCCGACCGCGGCGCCGGCGACGCGGCCCGCCGCCGCGGCGAGGCCGAAGGCCGCCCCGGGCGCGGGCGGCGCCGCGCGCACGGCGCGCAAGGAGGTCCAGCGTCTCGAGCGTGCGCTCGAGCGCCTCGGCGAGCGCGAGGCCGCGCTGCACGAGGCGATGGCGGCCAGCGCGACCGACCACGAGCGCCTGCGCGAGCTGCAGGCCGCGCTCGAGGCGCTCGGCGCCGAGCGCGAGGCCGCCGAGACGGCGTGGCTCGAGGCCGCGGAGGCGCTCGAAGCGTGACGCCGCGACCCCGCGGTCTGCTGGAATGCGCAGCGTGGCCCGGGCACTGCTCGTCGCGCTGATGGCCGCGGCACTCCTCGCGGGCTGCGGCGACAGCGGCGCGGGCGCGGGAGCGGCGACGACGGCCGCGAAGGCGGTCTGCACGAAGGCCGCGATCCTCGCGCAGATGCGGGCGATCGGCGCGGGCGACGCCGTCGACAGCCTGCGCTGTGCCCCCGGCTACGCGTTCACGCGTGTGCGCGACGGCGCGAAGCGGGCCGTCGTGCTCTGGCGCGACGCCGCCGGCACCTGGACGCCGGACGTCCGCGACGTGCCCGGGGCATGCCCGCCGGCCGCCCGGTCGCGGTCGCTGTGCACCTCGGCCGCGCCCGACCCGGCGCTGCGGCGCTGCACCGACGCGGCCTTCCTGTACGCGCTGCGCCTCGACGTGCACGCGCGCGGCTTCCGCATCGACTCCAAGCGCTGCAGCGGCGACTTCGCGCGCACGACCTTCCGGATCGACAGCTGCGCGCCGGGGCAGTCCGGCGGCGGCTACGTCTGCGTCAACACGCGCGTCGCCGCCTGGCGCCGCGACGCGACGCGCTGGAAGCTCATCGCCTACCGTCCGCAGCTCGCCTGCGCCGAGCTGCAGGCCGCGGCGCCGAAGTACCCCGACGCGCTCTGTCGCTGAGCGCCGTCAGACGCCGGCCCCGGCGAGGGCGGGTGCCGCGACACCGGGCAGGAAGGCCCCGAGCGCCACGAGCCGCTCGTACAGCTCGTCCATCCGGTCGTAGGTGTCCGTGTCGACGTCCTGGAGCTCGAGACGCAGGTAGTTCTTGGCGTAGAAGCCCAGGCGGCGATCCGGGAGATCGACGCCGAGCAGCTTCTCCTCGGTGTACACACCCTTCTGGCTGTCGGGGTCGACCTTGAGCTTCGCGCGCTGCGAGGCGGGGACGAGGATCCGGACGATCGCCTTGTCACCGGCGTCCTTGGCGTACTGCTTGGCCTCGGCGTAACTGCGGGTGATGTACGACTTGTTCTTCGCGCCCGCGACGTTGTCGTCGATCTCGCCGGCGAGCGACCGTGTGGTGGCAAAGCCCGTGGCGGTGCCGCCCCAGTTCGGGTCCAGGCCGCTCGCGCGGATCTTGTCGGGGACGGACGTCGCGTGGAAGAAGGCGCAGCGCAGATACGCCGAGTAGACCTTCTGGAGGGGCGGGTCGTCGTAGGAGTCCTTGCCCCTGGAATGCAGGTCAAAGAGCGTGAGGCGCTGCGGGAGCAGGAGCGGGGCGATCTCGGCGTGGCCGCGGAGCCCCTTGGCGACGTTGCGCTTCGTCGTCGCGGGCTTCGCGGCGATCTCGTTGGCGATGCGCTTGACGTTGCCCGGCCAGTTGTCGCTGTACCACTGCGCGAGGTCGTGCTCCTTCATGATGTGCTCGAGCGCCTTGACGGCGACCTTCTCACTGACGACCCGCTGGATGAGGCCGCCGAGAGCGTCGCGGCGGGTCACGGGCGGGCGCAGGGCCGGCGTCGTGCGCATCGGTGCGGGCGGCGCGTCCCGCGGCTGAGGGTCGCGCCATAGCCGCGCTCTCGAGATCGGCGCCTCACGCGACGGCAGCTCGAACATGCAGCGCCCAGTCTAGAACCGCCCGTGGCGCGCGGGAGTCCCGATCGGGCAACGATTCGGGCCCAGGGTGCCGGTCACCCCTCGGCGAGCGCCGCCTCGAGCACGCGCTTGGCGATCGGGGCCGCGGCCTTGCCGCCGAAGCCCGCCCCGACGAGCATCACCGCGACGGCGACGCGCGGCTTGCGGGCCGGCGCGAAGGCGACGAACCACGCGTCGGCGTCCTTCGGGTCCTTCGAGTTGGGCCGCAGCTCGGCGGTGCCGGTCTTGCCCGCGACCTGGACGCCGGCGATCGCCGCCGCCGTGCCCGTGCCGGAGCGCACGACGTCGAGCATCATCGCGCGCACCTGGCGCGCCGTCGCGGCGGAGACCGCCCGGCGGCGCACGATGGGATCGAGCGTCGCGATCCGCGGGCGCGTGCGCGTCCCGCCCTCGGCGATCGTCGCGCCGACGCTCGCCATCTGCAGCGGCGTCGCGAGATCGCGGTCCTGGCCGATCGCGGCGGCGCCGACGGCGAGATCGTCGCGCAGTCCCGCGGCGGCGGAGATCGTGCTCGGCTTCGCCGACGGGATCGCCGGCGTCTCGCCGAAGCCGAACGCCGTCGCCGTGGCGACGAGGCGGCGCGCGCCGATCTTCGCCCCGAGCGGGGCGAACACGGAGTTGCAGGACTCGACGAAGGCCTCCGTCAGCGTCCCGCCGCAGCGCTCCCCGTTCGCGTTGCCGAGCTTGACGCCCGACAGCGTCGCGAA
>Ga0310811_10007677_pt1 | contig 13822 bp, 18 predicted proteins | sample YCmetagenome_FD_207642 | JGI IMG/M metagenome (GOLD analysis project Ga0310811, IMG submission 207642) | Soil microbial communities from experimental microcosm in Duke University, North Carolina, United States - YC | ecosystem: Engineered > Artificial ecosystem > Soil microcosm > Unclassified ... | reverse complement strand
AGATTGAAAATGCCCCATTTCGGACCCGCGAACATGCCCAAAATGAGCTGCGCATCGGCGACGACCAGCGAGATTGTGTTTGTGACGTTGGCGACATTGCCGAGCAGTGCCGGGATTCCATTTGCCATCAGCTCAGCCCCATGTTCGCCTGCGTGGTGAATGCATACTGTTTCACCGCCGGCCCGATGTCCTTGGCGATACCTTTCGCATCGGTCGCTTGAGTCTGCACGTTGATCTGCGCAATCTTCACGTCGCTGGTGCTGGTGTTGCCGCCGCCGGCATTGTTGCGCGCCATGATCGCGTTGAGCTTAGCGCCGTACTGAGGATCGGTGGCATACACGCCGGTTAGGGCATTCGCGAAAGCCTTCGGGTCGTTCTCATGCGTGCGCGCCGCGGCATACGGACTAGCCGTTGCCAACAGCTTGGCGTGCTGATCGAACGCATCGCTCAGCGAATCGAACTTGGCGAACCGCTGTGTGACGCGCTCCATCTTGCCGTTGATGAACTCGTTGGTCTGAGCCTCAACATAGGGCTGGCCGGCCTTGGCCTTAATGCCGAACGGGTTGTTGCTGCCCGCCGGCATATGCGCGCCATTGCCACTCTCGAGCGCGAACTGAGCCATCGTGACTGCTGCCGGGATGCCGTACTTTGATTCCGAAGACTTGGCCGCTTGCATGGCTTCCGCGAGTACCGAGGTGCCGCCAGATGGCTTTGGCGCACCGGTCGGCGAACCGTCCGTTGGCGGCGCAGCGGCAGGCTCTGCATCATCTTTGCCCGTGATCGCATTCCATACAGCCTTGGCCCGACCCTTGACCCAGTCGAAGGAGATCGAGAAGGCGGTCTTGAACGCAGCCAGAATGGCCGGCCCAAGGTTCTTGATGAGACCAACCCAGTCGGTGAAGTACTGGCCGAGATCGCCGATAAGGGCGGACCATGCTTTCCGAATGTCATCGCCGTTGCCGGTAAAGAGCGACACGACCAGCTTGAGCAGATCCTCGACGCCAGATACCCAGTCAGTGAAGACTGCCTTGAGTGATGTGAAGACCGGCGTGACAACACCGGAGATCGCATTCCACTTATCTGCGAAGAACTGCCAGAATCCACCGAAAGCAGATTGCCCGCCGTCGATCCATGTCTTCCAGTCGTCATAGAGCACGGCAACAGCGGCAACGGCAACGCCGATACCCGCGGCCAGCGCCGCCATTCCTGCAACCGGGGCGAAGATAGCGACAGAGAAAGCAGTCGCTGCTACCGCGAGGCCGATAAACATCGCCTCGACCATTGGCCGGTGCGTCGCCGCCCATTCAGAGAGCTTAAGCAGCGCATCCGCTAATTGCTGAATGTAAGGCGACAGCGACGTGAGAATCTTGCGGCCCAGATCGGTTGAGGCTTGACCCATGGCGCGCCATGCCGCCTGCAATTGCTGCGCGGACTTTGCATCGGCCTCATTGGTGACGCCAATCTTTTCCTGCTCTGCCAGCAACGCCTGGACAGCCTGCCGGCCTTGCATCAGCACGTTCACAGTGCCTTCGTCAAAGCCCATGCCGGCGCCGAGCGCTTGCGCGCGTGCCGCGTCCATGCCTTTGAACGCGTCCGACGCCATCAACAGGCGTTCGCTCGAGCTAGTCGCCTTGTCGAAATACTTCGACACGTTGATACCGGACATCGCCAGACTTTGCAGTACCTGGGCACCGGGCGTGCCGGTGATCGAGATCTGCGCCATCTGCTGCGCCATCGCCTTCAGCGAGCCCGTGATGCCGGCCGCCGACCCCCCAGCGCGCTCAGCCACGCCCTGCCATGCCGACAGGGTGTCGGTGGACATGTCGAGGTTCTTCGCCATGCGGCCCACGGCGGCGTCACTGGCGACGACATCGGAGACGAATGACGATAGCCCCTTGCCGGCCGTGAAAGCTGCGAGCAAGCCGACGACCTGATTCTTGATCTGGCCGAAGAACTGAGCGGCTTGCTTGCCGCGAAATTCCATTTCCTTGCCGGTGCGCGTCGCGTCATCCGAAGTTTTCTTAAGAGCGGCTGAAGTTTCTTTTTGCCCTTGCGTAAATTTTGACGCATCCATTCCAAGCGAGATGATCAGGCTATCAATAACAGTTGCCATGATCGGCTCCTTGCGATGGTTGTTACGGCATGTCCGGCCACCTCCAATTGCCCTTCGAGCAATTCGACGGAGCGTCCAAGACTTGAAGATTGAATTCGTTGTGTAGTCCGCAAACGATCTTAGATCGCAGCGGCACAATATGATCGACGTGATGCTCGATGCCAGTTTCGCGCGTGAGGCGCGCAGACTCGGCGTAAAATTCTGCGATCTTTTCGAGATTGGCCCACGCAGGCGTTGCTTTGTATTTCGCCGCTCTGCGCTTCGCAACTTTCATAACCATCTTGTGAGGATTGGAGACTGCATACATCCGATTGCGCTCGCGCTCCTTATCAAGATTTGCTTCTCTCCTTGCTCTGGCGGATGCATTGGTGCGAGTCCGATTGAGCGCCTTCCAATTCTTAACAAACCCCGCTTTTTTGGCTTTGTTATTCTCGTACCAATCTTTATGATACGCAGCTATCTCCGCGCGGTTTCTTTCCTGCCACGCTGCCACTCTCGCGGCAACCTTTTCCTTGTTGGTCAAGTAATATGTGGCGCTGTTCTTCTTGTATCGCTCCTTGTTTGCTTGGTAGTAGGCCGCATCGCAAGCCTTGCAAGCATTACGGATGCCTGATTTGTTAGAAGACGATTTATTGAAGTCTGTAAACGGCTTGATAAGTCTGCACTTGCTGCAGCTTTTTGATTCCATGTTTGCCCCTAAGCAAACCCTAGTGAATGGTGCGGGAAACCAGCTAGGGAACTGGCTTGTCGGATGCCTCCTATCCCGCACGACTACATTCTACTGCTGTTCCTCGCTCTGCTGTGCAACCTGTTTGTTGTAGGCGTCAACGGTGATGATCTCTAGGAGGTCGTAGATATCCTCCATGCCGAGAACTGTTTCGATTTCAGCCATCGTTGCGAGACGTGACGATAGGACGGCGCCTATCGTGCGCGGCACATTTTCGTACTCAGCGTAGGTGCGCCCGTCGCCGGCGAAGTGGCCTAGGTTCAGCCGACGGCGAGCGTAGAAAAATTTGTGTGCAGGAAGAACAGTTCCTTACGCAGACGAAGGCGCGTCGAGATTTCCTCGATGTCGTCCTCGATCAGTGGGCCAACACCACCATGGCCGCGCTTGATGGTGGGGCGCGCCGGGTCCGGTACGTACGAGACCATGGCGAACATTTCGTCGAGTAAGGGCTCCGCATCCTCGAAGCTGAGGCCCGAGAACGCCTTGATGCCCAAGGCGGCGACGCCAGCCAGGCCGGCACTTGCGATGTCGTCCGGCACCTCGACGCCCGATTTGGCGAGTGCAAGCAGGGCGCGAAACGCCCACTTCTCAGCTTGCGAGGGAGGCATTTCGGCAATTGTGAACATCTTGCCCTTGTCGCGGCCTTCCGCCTCAATGACGATCGTGTGTTGTTTGCGCGCCATTATGTCGGAACTCCAATGACCATCTGGAACTTCAGTTGGAACTTCCGGGGCTGCAAGGTTTTCTTGGCTTCAGCGAGCGGCTGATAGTTGGTCAGCACGCCGTTGGTGAGCGTATAGGCCTTGCTTACGGCGGGCTGGACAATCGTCCCGAACGCAAAGAACGTATCCTGCGCCGCCTCTTCGGCCGCATACCAAGCCTCGAAAAACGTGTTGCTTGCGCTGTCGGCCTGCAGTGTGACCGCCATGGTCTTGATTTGCGGAATCCAGCCTGCCGACAGGACGCCATCCACGCCTATCTGCACTTCCTTGGTCTCCACCGCCTCGATGGAATACATGTCATCGGCGGAAAAGCCCATCAGTTGCTGCGGTACGGTGTAAAGCCCAGCGACCCCGAGCATCAGGATACTGTTCGCACTTGTGATTGAGGCCATTTAGGCTCCAGAAATGAAAACGCCGCCCGGGTTAAGGGCGGCTGAGACTTGATTGGTGGGCTTACTGGACTTCGACCGACGCAAGATTCAAAGACTGAATCGAGCCGGCATCCATGTACCAGAACGTCATCGGGGGCGATGTACGGGCACCACGTACCTGAGCAGTCGCGGGCAGGATTTGCAGGTACCAGCCCTGCGATCCGAGCGTGCTGGCGATGTTGGCGCCAGCCGCGTTATTGACCTCGGCGATTTGAGCCGCCGAAAGGGTCACGCCACCGCTGAAGGCGCCGAAGTTGAGGCCTGCGTTGATCGGATCCATGCAGGCAGCCCGCACCAGCGCATAGCCGGCCGCATCGAATGGCAGGCTCTTGACTGAGGTCAGCAGCGTCATCATCGCAAGCTGGAAGGCGTTATTCAGCCAGATCTGATTGACGAAGCTATCTGCCCATGCGTATGGGCCACTGATCGAGCCTGGATACAGGAAGATGAAGCCCTGGTTCGCCGTGGCGTAGGCGCCGTAAAAGTTGTACCCGTTCGCGATCAGGTTCGCCGCCACTGTTGCGTTGGTCACCGTCGCAACCAATCCAGATTGCGATTTGAAGGCCAGCGTGATGCGTCCGTTCGTTTCCGTGAAGTCGATCGATGCGACGGCGCCACAGACAAACGCGGCGAGACCGTACGGAATCGAAGGAACCCACAGCAGGCTTGTTCCGGAGATGCCGGCCGCTTTGATGAGTTGACCAAGCGAGCTCGCCGCATCGGTCGATTCGGTCGGCGTAATATCCGTGTCTTCGCACACGTAGGCGTACCGGTTGCCTTGCTGGCCCGCCCAGGTTGCAAAGAGCAGCTTCTGTGCATTGCCTGAGCCGCCGTCCGGATCGAACAGTGTGAAGAACGTCGCCCAGTTGGTCGTCTGTGCGACGACGTTGGCCATGAACGTGCCGGGTACTGCAGGAGCGGCACCTTGCGACAGCACTGCGCCCGTTGCTTGCGTCAGCAGGAGCCCGCTAGCCAGCGTGCCGGTCGCGTAGATGATCGTTTCCGTCGCGCCGGTTGCGGTGCTCGTGAAGACGAATGCGCCCGATACGCTGTCATAGGTCACCGAGAACGGAGGCGAGGTGAAAGCCTCCTGAATGATCATCGCAGCATTCGAAAAGCTCGTCGCCGTCGACAGGTTGATCGTCCCGGACGTCAGCGCCACACCGGCGAACGTGATGGTCAGCGTGCCGTTGAAGCCTTGAAGCTGAGTCAGCGTCAAGCCCGAGATGTTGCCGCCGCGGAGGTAACCAGCGACGGCGGCCTCGTTGTACTGCGCGAACAGCATCGCGCCTGGCAGTACATTCGAGCCCTGGAAGCCGGCGAAGTAGATCGCAGCAGCAGCGGCTTCGGGCGAAGCGGGGCCGTAATAGTTCGATACGGCCGTAGCAGACGGGAACGACGGCACGGTGCCGATCGGTGTCCGCGTGCTGCTCGACAGGGCGAGGCCGTTGAGATCCAGAGCCGATCCGCCGGCCGAGATAACGCTGGCGACGACGCTCGCAATGGCGGATGCTGGAATGCTCTGCATGGAGTCTCCAAAAGAAAAAGCCGCCTCAGTGGACGGCCTAGAAACGAAAAAACCCGGCTGGCCGGGTTCGGTTAAGTCGGTTTGGAAATCAGGTGGCTACCGTAATGGAGCGCCGAAACCTATGGACACCTCGCTCGCGAACTGCGCTGGCACGGTGAGGACCGGATTGCACTGCATAACGCAGTCGATCACCCAGCGCTCCTCGATCTGCTGCTCGCCGTTGGCGAATGGCACTTGATGCGGGTCGCTCGCATGGAGTGGATGCACGTCGAATCCTGAGGCGCAGAACAACTGCGAGGCGTAGTCATCGAAGAACAGCGCCGCAATGGTCTCTACGTTGTCGCCCGAGTTCGGTCCATGGACGTCAAGCTGCACCGTCACTTTCTTTGGCGACAGAATGTTTTTCGCGCTGGCCGCCATGGTCTGGCTAGCGACGGTTTGCGCTGGCGAGACGGTGTACGTGCCGACGCCGCCGGCTCCCGTGCCAAGCCCTGTAATGGTCGTGCCAGTCGCAATGCCAGTTCCGAAGATCGTAGCGCCCGCGGCAATCGTGCCAAGGCTGACATTGGTTACTGTCAGTGTTGCGCCGGCAATCGAACCCGTGAACGCGCAGTCCTCGTAGGTATCGGTGTTCGTCTCGAGTCGCTCGCGGAACAGCGGCGTCATCGTCACGAAATCCGGGCCCGCCGGCTCGGCGACGCGGTTGTCTAGACCTCGGACGACTTCGATGCCGGCCGGCAGGACGGACAACAGAAAAGATCGCAAGGCAGTGAGCGTTTGGCTTTCGGTTAGGGAAAGTGGAACGCTCATGATCCGTTTTGCCGCGTGACGCAGAATTTGGTCCAGCCGCCAGTCGAGTTCCAATCCTCAAACTGGAACACGAGTAGCCATACCGAGCCATCGGGAAGCGTCACGAGATCGCCGCCTTCCTGCGTGGATCGAACGACGGCGTCCCATTCGCCATTGGCGTACATCGCGCGGCGCTCGCCCTGAATGTTCAGGCCGCTTACTTGCATCAGGTCGTTGTACTGCAACGCCTGCATCTGAACTTGAACGGGGATCGACTGGCCATAGGCCGGGACGCGCTTACCGTCGTCGTTGGTTGTGTAACCTTGGGACGGCTGAATCAAGGCTGTTACCCACGGATTCACGGCGGCGACGATTGGGGCAACGATGTTGTTGAGGTTCATGATTGACCGCCGCTCTTGACTTCATAATCGACGCTGTTCAGCAGATGCCCTGAATCAATCAGAGGCTTCGTCGATGCGCCGTAGTTGTCATCGCCATCGGCCACGCGTTGCGCTGCCTCGCCGACTGTTTTGCCGGTCACCTCAAGCGTCTGGTCATGCGATCGCATGCCGCGGAGCATGATGGTGATCGGGCTGAGCGCCGGATCACTGGTCGCAATGATCGATTCTTGCAACTGGCCTTTGATGTTCTCGCCCATCCGACCAAGTGCTACGTCAGAGTCGTAATCCGCCGCCTTTATGATCTTGCCTAGTTGCGGACCCCACTCGCCTTTGTGAGCCGAGATCATTCCGCGGAAGTAGGGTCGCGGCGGGATGCTGGCGTTGGGGGCGCCGTACTCCTGAATGGCTGCAACCATCGGGACCGAGGTGCCATCGGGATACGTTGCGCCTTCGAGAAACCCGACATTGACCACATTAGCCTTACTCGCCATGCGCGCGATTTCCTCAAGCCGCGCCTTGAGTTTGTCGCCGCCTTGCATGCCCATCACAGTCCCCAGGGAGTGCGGCCAGGCCGGAAAGGCTGCGGACCCGGCACATAGCGCATCGATCGATATTGCGTGGTGGCCTGCCAGTAGGCGGCGCCATATTTCGTCTGGGCAAACCACTGCGCCGATCCGGCCGGTACATCGAATTGTGTCTGCACCGACACACTGCCTTGCGTGGCGCTCGATATCCGGCCAACCAGCGGCGAAGACGGCTGTCCATTCAGCGGCGCGCGTAACGCTGCGATATGCGCCGTCACCATGCCAAGTAGAACTTCGCGCTGCCTCACATCTCGAATCAGGCTCTGCGGCGTATTATCGCAATACAGCGTCGCCTCGTACCAGTAGGCTTGAGCCTGCGCCATCGGTACGGACATGGCGAGTTCCGGATAGATGGAGCACCATGTTGCGAAATTGAACGTTGCAACGCCGCAGTCACTCATGATTAGCTCGCGTGACGGAATTCGTCGGCCGTTTCGATGCCCTTCGGCAGGTTCTTCGGGTCGAGGCGCTCAAGCCCCGACTTTTCCTTTTCCTTCTCGCGGGCCTCAGACATCGTGCTCGCGGTTTCCGCGTGGGCGAACAGCATGCCGTTCGCGACGTAGTCCGCTTCCTTGTTCTGCTCAAGCCACTCGTCCCAGAATGCTTTTGGGATTCCTGACGTGATCGCATAGCCAAAATTCAGCTGCTGATGCGGGCCCTTGTTCTGCGGCCAGCTATTCCCCTGCACGATGAACTCTTTCGAGCCGCGGCGACGTTCAGCGATCTTGACTTCGCGCGTGCCGCCTCCCATGACGGGCTCGTAGCGCTTCACGAAGTCATACAGGCGAAGGATGAAATCCATCGGGAATTTCGACGCCACGGTAACCGTCGCATTACTCGGGACGTCGTTGTTGCGCTTGAGCGCTTGCGTGCTTTCTTGCGTTGCCATGCGACCGCCTATCAAAGGTGACCGAACAAAAGAGGGCGCGCCGCCAAGCCGGTACGGTCAGGCCGGCGATTCGAGGGCGACTCTAGGGGCGCGCTTACTGCGCAATAAAAAAGCCACCAGAGAAGGCGGCCTTTTGTCTGCACTGCGAACAACCATCAGACTCCAATCAGCTGCGCCATCGCGAAGGGCTCGCGAAGGATGAAGCCGTTCGTGCCTTGGCTCAGCTTCTGCTTGAACGAACTCATGTCCGGGATGATCCGGCCAGACTTCAGCTTCATGTTGAACGATGTGTAGCCAGCATCCTGACCGGCGGCGCGCGGCGCCCACAACTGCACGATTTCGCCCAGCGCCGAACCTTGCGGGTTCTGCGCCGTGAGCGCGCCGTACTGGATCGCGGTCTGAACGCGGAGGCCGGGGAAGTTCTTTCGCAGCAGGTCCGACACGTTCACGTTAAACGTGTTCGTGAACGTCATCGCCATTTCGCTCTTCGGCGACATGCCGAGCACGAATTCGCTGCGCACGTCGATCTGGCCGCTCGACTGGTTGATAGCCTGCGTCACGAGTTGCTGAATGTCTTCCAGCACTTCGTTCGCCGACGCATTAGGCGCCGTACCATTGAGCCACGTGACGCCGCCGTTGGCCTTCGGAATCGGGGCGATGGCCGGATACAGCGCCGGGTCGTTCAGTGCGCCGTAGTTGGCGAGTCCCGCAACGCCCTTGAAGTACGTCAGGTTCTGGAACTTGTTCAGGCCGTCAATCGCAGCTTCGCGCTGCTCAGAGACGAAGCCGATCTTGGCTAGGCCGGCGCGCTCGATTTCCAGATCGCCGTATTCGCAGATGGTCTGGTACAGATACGGCTGACGCTCCGGGAAGTTCATGTTGATGCCGGCGCGTCCGCTGTTGTTGTAGTCGCCGTACGAAGCAACTTCATACGTGCGCTCCACAACCGGGAAGAGCAGGGCCGAGGACGTCCAGTCGCCCTTCTGCTTCTCGCCGAAGATCTCGGCTGCCTGATTCTTGGCGGTGAGAATGCGCAGAACATCCGGGTCCATGAAGTACGTCAGGTACGCCGGGATGCCCGAGGACGCAGCCGTCACGAGTTGCGGCTGCGCATCCATCGCGAGGTTGATGTTTTCCTTCCACTCGGGACGGGTAAATGCCCGCGCTTCGCCGAAGTCGATCAGCCAATTTTTGCGGTGAAACTCAATCGCCGCGCGTTGGTCTTGCGGCGACATGTCATAAGCCAATTTAGGCATTTTGCAATCCTTTGAGCAATAAAAAAGCCGCCCAAAGGCGGCCTGTTATGGCAGATGTCTGTTATGACGTTAGCCGTTCAACCACGTGGTCATCTTGACCAACTCGCCCGGCGCACCGATGGATGCGGCGACCCACTTCGTCGCGGTGCCGGTCGCAACCGTGATGGTCTCGGCGGTTCCTACGGTCTGGCTGTTGCTGACGACGTACGTGCCAGCACCTCCCGCCCCCGTGCCAAGCGCCACGATGTAAGTGCCCGCCGTGACGCCGGCGCCCGAGAGCGCGTCGCCGAGACCGAGTGCGCCCGAGGCAACAGCACTGACGTTCATCAGGCTGTACGAACCGGTCAGCGTCTCGCTTGCAACAGTCTGCGAGTTGTTGACTTGGTACGTACCGACGCCGCCCGGCGTGCCGGTGAGCTGCGAGACGACATACGTGCCCGACATAACACCCGCGCCGGTGAACGTTTCGCCAGTGTTCACCTGACCCGACGTGACCGCCGTAACCGTGAGCGTCGTGCCGCTGATCGAACCGGTGACGACGTCTTCCGCGATCGTGGCCGTCACGCTTGCGCCAGTCCAGTTCGAGCCGAACTGCACCGCGCCAGTCGAGTTATTCGTGTAGGCCGTTTGCTCAATGGCAGACGTCGTCGTCCCTGCGTTCTTGACCCAGAAGCCGCCTGCGTTGAAGGCCGTCGCCTGATAGCCGGGCGGAATCACCATCGAGTCATCGCCGAGGAAAGCCGTAACCAGCGCTTGCTGGTCGCGATGCACGAAGCCGGTGGGGGCGCCCGGACCGTAGTTGTTCAGCATCGTGTTCGTCGGATCAGCCCAGCAAAAGAGGCCGACTGCCAGGCCATTCGGGCCTGCGACGAAAGCGCCTTGACCGCTGTCGACGGTCGCGCGCGGGTTGGAGTCGCAGAAGTCACCGACTACGGCCGGTGCTGCCTGCACGTTCACCATTCTTGGGAAGCCCATGTCTTACTCCTGTATCTGGAATGGATTAGCGGCCGAGCCGATTAGCGTCCGGGAAGACCTCCGACATATCGGTCGGCGGCGTGATCGCGCTGTCCGATGCGAGGTGCGACTTGGCTTCGCCCGGCTTCGGCTGAGCGGCGAGAATGTGGCGATAGGCGCTCGGATGCACGCCCTTGACGTCGACCTTCAGCAGCTCGAGCGCAGCTTTGTAGACAGCATCGGCGCTGTCCATTGCCACAGCGAGCTTGCCGACGTATGGCTTGACGGCTTCTTCGGCTTCCGCAATGCCGCGAAGGCGAGCGATCGTCGAGGCTTCGACGGTCTTTGCGGTCTGCTTGCATGCTGCATCGACGGCGAGCGTGATCGCCTTGTCCATAGCGGCCTTGTCCACCACATCATCCTTGTCATCGTTGGCGCCGGGGATGGCCGCCTTGTTCACATCACTCTTGGGGTCTGCGGTCGCGGCACCGGGCGTCTGCACGGGCTCGTCGGTCGCGGCGGGGGCGGCAGCCGGAGCAGCAGCGGGCGCGCTCAAAGCAGCCTGCACTTGTGCGAGGTCTTCGTCGCTGATCTTGCCGCGCAGCATGTCAAGGATCTGCGCACACTTCGGGTCTGGCTCGTCCAGTGCCACGTTGTCGTTATCGGGCGTTTCGCCATCGAGCTTGTCGAGCAATTCGACGATCTGGCCGAGGTCCGCGTCGGCGGCGAGATGTGGCTTGATCGCGGCGACGATGCCGGGCTTCTTCTCGAGCCAGTTTTTCCGCTTCACGCCCGAGAGGATCGTGTCCAGATTGAACGTGGCCGCAGCATCTGCCGCCATCCTGGGCTGCAGGAAAGCCATAAGGGCCCCCTTCACCATTACAGCTTTCTTGCTGAGCTTCACTGTTTTCGCTCCATGAAGATTGAGTGAGTTGTCGCCGACCATGACATCCGGCCCGGCGCGGCCTTTTTCCACGAGTGCAACGTGATTGAACTTGATCTCGCGCATCACGCCGTCATACGCAGTGCCCTCATACGTTCCGGGCGTCATGTCGGCGCGGTAGTAGTACGCGCTAGATAATTCCTGTTGCGTCGCGTTCTCGATCTTTCGAATCGAGTCCTGCACCGAGATCACCATCGAGTTATCGACGTACGGCGCATTGAACGCAGCGTCCGTCCCGGTGTAGCCAACGACGTTTTTCTGCTTGGGGTCGATCGGGCTGACCGGCACGTGCTCGTTGAGCACCGGGATCAAGTTCGCGGTCGATACGGCCTTGGCAAGCTCGTCTGGATCGCGAAGCAGCATGTAGATGCGCTTCGGATTGAGCCTGAGTGTTCCGTCTGGGTCCGGGATTTCCTCGCCCATGTAAGGGCAGACGTTCGCCTTACTGATATGCGTCAGCGAGATATGCAGGCGCCCATCGTGGTCGTATGAGCGCACACTGCCGCGGTCAAATGCGAGACGGTCTCGCGAGGAGAGCGCCGACTCCATGGCTTTGTCCGTCGCCATGTCGTTGGCGGTCTTCTTGCCCAACGCCATATTCACCACTTCTCGCACGCCGGGGTGGAGTGGCTCGGGCGGGCTATCCAATTTCGCCCAGACGAACTTCGTGTGCTCGCCCGGATCTAGCTTCGGCTTGAACTTGTGGCGGATGAACTGGCGGAACGTGATGAAGTCGACATCCGAGCCGCTGTCATCCTTGCTCGATGTGTCGGCGATCTTTGACAGTTCGCCGTATGGATAGGCGCCAATCTCTTCCGCGCACTCGCGCTTTGCGGTTTCTTCGGGCGTCTCGTCGTCGTCAGCCTTGCCGCCGGGCAGATCCCATTCACCAGGATGATTCGAACCGGGTGAGCGCAGCAGGAACAGGACCTCGTCATCGGGCGTGATGAGCATGATGCCGGCGCCCTTGATGGCTTCGTCTGTGGCAGTCTTGGGCATGGCTCGGAAATGAGAAAGGCCGCACAAAACCGGCCTGTCAGAAAGTTGTAAACTGATGCGCTATGGAACAGATCCCCGGACGCCACGAGGCGCTTTGTCGCGCCTATACGATGCGCTCTCTGCGCAATGAGGGCGTGTATCTGTTCGCGATCGCGCGAATATTCGGCTACTCAGTCGAGAGCGTGCAGATCATGATCCGGTGGCACGAGAAGCTGTATCCGGTTATGCCGGAGCGGGATCACGTGTTGCCGGTGGATCCGCTGCGTGAATGGTGGAATCTCAAGCCGCCGTAGTCAGTCGGAAACGCACTCGACTCTCATCCCAAGCTTGATCGCCTTTGCCGCATAGACACAGGCCCTGTCCATGCCAACAAACGGGGCTGCCGCGTACACAATGATTTTGGTGAGCGGCATAGTCCATCGCGCCCAGCGCACCCTGATTCTGAATTCTGTCTGCGGCATCTCAATCCTCCAATCCCGGAATCACGCTGCGGCTCACGCACCGGCAGTTGATCAACTGTCCCGGACGGATATATTCGCCGTCGATCAGCATCCCCTTCGCCACGTCGTATAGCTTTCCGTCCGCGTCCTGATGTGACTTGCGTGGGTGCTTGCCGCCATGGCTGTGCAGCCACTTAGCCTGAGTAATTCCCAGCGACTGCTGACGCACGCGCGTGATGTTCGCGGTTGCCTTGTTGTTCTCGGTGCGCGCGATTAGTGCAGCTCGGCGCTTAGTGATGCCGTATCGTTCCTGCAGTTTCTCTGACAGATACGACAGGTCGCGGCCGGATGCTACAGAGCGCATCACCAAGCCTTCGATGTCGGCCAGATGCTCTGTGCCGATATTCGATATGAGCTTGATGTTCTCCCCGACCGTGGCTTGGAGTACGTCATTAGCCTCGCGTGAGAGGCGAAATTCCACCGTGAAGCCGGCGCGCTTCAAAATATCCTTCAGTGCCCCGTCCGAGCGACGCATCGAGTGTTCGGCGAACCACTTCGCGAGCTCGGGCGCGGCGTCGTCGAAACGGCGCTGCCAGTAGCGCGAGAGCTTGTTCATCGCCGCGCGAAGCGTCGCCGCGGGGCTGGCGTCCTGCGCAAGCTCTGGCGTGTTCGCCCGGTAGGCTGCGGTGATCCAGTAGACGAGCGACTTGTGCATCTGCTCCACGAGAGCGTCGATCTTCTTCTGGTAGGCCACCGTCAGGCCGGCGTTCGGGTGTACGGGCGCCAACGTGATCGGCCTCCTACTGGGGGCGCGCAGTTTCATTGTTGACCTCGGGGCGCAGCGCGGCCTTGATGATCTTCGCCATGACCAGAAGAGAATCGATCAGCCGATCGTAAATAGGCGACGTGCTGGCCTCAAATACGACACTGGTATCGCGCATGAGAGTCTCGCCGGTCAATGCATCCTCGACCCGAAACACGATGCGATAACGGCTCATTGCTCCGCTCCGGCTGTTTCGGGCTGCGCCTGTTGCTGCTCGAGCGGA
>Ga0310811_10007676_pt1 | contig 13822 bp, 9 predicted proteins | sample YCmetagenome_FD_207642 | JGI IMG/M metagenome (GOLD analysis project Ga0310811, IMG submission 207642) | Soil microbial communities from experimental microcosm in Duke University, North Carolina, United States - YC | ecosystem: Engineered > Artificial ecosystem > Soil microcosm > Unclassified ... | reverse complement strand
CGCTTGGCCTTCTCGTTCGACGCGCCGCGCAGCTCGGTCATCATGACCACGCCGGCCTCCCCCGCGAACACCCGCCCGACGAGACGGGGCACCCGCATCGGCTCCTTGGCCCCGATCGTGTGCGCCAGCTCGGGCAGCCACTCGGCCACGCGGGCGGGCTCGTCGTCGACCACGTTGTAGACCCCGCGCCTGCCCCGCTCCACGGCCGCCACTGTCGCGTCCGCGGCGTCGGCGATGTGGATGAACGACCACACCCCGCCTCCGTCCCCGGCCAGGGGGAACTTGCGCTTGCGGACCAGCTCGGTCGCCTCCCCGCCAGGCGCCAAGGACGTGCCCGGGCCGTAGAACGCCCCGTAGCGCAGCACGATCCCCTCGGTCCACGTGGCGCCGAGCACCGCCTCCTCGAGGTGCCGGATGGCGGCCACTGTTTCGCGCATCTCGCGGGCCGGAGAGGGGTCCGTCGGGTCCTCCTCGGTCTTGACCATGCCACCGTCGCGCTCGTAGAAGGCGAAGTAGCTCTGGGCCACGAACCGCTTCACCCCGACCGCCTGCCCGGCGGCGAGCAGGTGGTCCGTGCCCTCGGTCCGCAGCCGGTTGGTCAGGGCGAAGGAACGGTCGAAATGGCGCAGGTCCAGGTCGCCGATGGCGGTCAGCTCGTGGACGATCACCTCCGGCTGCGCCACGGCCACGGCCTCGGCCACCTGCTCGGGATCCAGGGCGTCGGCCACCACTGGCACCGCCCCCAGCTCCTCGAGCAGCCCTTTCTTCGACTCACTGCGCGTCATGCCATGGACCTCGTGCCCGGCGGCCACCAGGCGCGGCACCAGCTGCCGGCCGATCGCCCCTGTTGCTCCTGCCACAAACACTCGCATCGCAATCACCTCGCTCGGGAACTTGCCTTCATCCCCAAAGACAAGGCAGCCGCCCCGGCTGTGACACCTCTATTCGTTGGCGACCTCGATGAGGACGTCGGCGTGGCACGGTCCGTCGAGCGGGCAGTAGCACGCCAGGTCCCGTCCCCGCAGCTCCCGCTTGGCGTCTTCCACCGTGATCTTCAGCCGGCCGGCGAGCAGATCCTCCCGGTACCGCCGCACCGCCTCGGCCCGCCCGAGCTCCAGCGGGTGCGGGTTGCCCCACTTGGTCGGCCGGGTCACCACCACGACGCCCGGCGGAAGCTGGGCCCCCTTGCGACGCGAGCGTCGGAACCGTTGCGGCACGGCTACCAGAGTGCCTCGGCTCGGGGCGGCGACGTGGCCCGTACAGTGCCTGCTCGATCGGTGACTTCCAGTTCGCCGTCCGGGCGCAGCTTGGCGTGCCACCCGGGCTGGTGCAGGACGTGATGGTGCCGCGAGCAGAGCAGGACCAAGTTGGCCAGCTCGGTCGGGCCGCCATCGGTGACCCACACCACGTGGTGACCCTCGCACCACACCGAGGGCCGGTCGCAGCCGGGGAACCGGCAGTGCTCGTCCCGGATGACCAGTGCGTTCCAAAGGGGAGCGGGAATCGTGCGGGTGGACACGCCGTAGTCGAGGATCGACGAGCGCCCGGCCATCACGACCCGGTGGACCGCGCTGTCGCAGAAGAGGCGGGACACCGTAGGACCGTCGAGGTGCGGCCCGTCGACCACCCGGCCGCCTCGACCCCGTTCGAGGTCCGCCAGCTCGACCACCACGTTGACGTGGGGGCGGTGCCGGCCGGCGGCCTGGCCGTGTTGGTGGTCGAGGAAGAAGCGGCAGACGTCGATCACGGCGTCGGCCCGGCGGATGGCCGGGCTACGGGAGGGATCCGGCTTGTCGGGCGTGGCGAGGCGCACCGCGGCAGCGACCACCGCGCCGCCTTCGGCATCAATCGACCCATCGAGCAGCCACCGGTCCTCAAGGGTCTGAGACAGGTGCACCGACCGCTCCGGCTCCACCGGCTCCTTTGGCTCGGGCCGGGCACGCGTGAGCCACGCGGACATGGCCCGGCTGACTCCAGCCACGTTGAGACGGGCGAGGTAGGGAACCAGTTCGGCCTCTTGGGCGGCGAATATATCGATCAGTTCACCGTCCAAATGCGCCAAAATGGCCTCGATCTGACCGCCGGAAAGCGTGCCATCGGCATATCCCGTTGCGCACACGGGAAGCGCGCGCAAGCGGCTCGCCAGCGTGCGGAGCCGTTGGGCCGACCGGCGGGTCATCAGGGCGTGGCCGCGCAGCCAGGCCACCATCGACGCCGACGCGTCCACCGCCCACCAACCCCGTGACCTCGTACTCGCCGACGGCCTGAGCGATGCGGGCGTCGAGCCGGTCCCGCAGGGCGATGGCTTCCTCGATGGAGTCACCGTCCACGCCGATCTCGACACTCGCAATTGCTGCCGCCAGCTGTTCCAGCACGATGATACTCGTACATATGTTCGCCCGCCCGCGCAAGCCCTATTTGGGATAATTCGCCATACCGGAGCGCCAGCAATTCACCTCCTTGTGTGACGCCGTCGCCGCCAGTGAAGCGGCCGCGCGGTCGGGCCGGTAGCGTGCGTGTGGTGCCGGGGGGGCGCGGGGACGACGGGGCAGCTGGGCAGGGGAGACGCCGCCGGGCGGCCAATGTCGAGCTGTTCGTCAACGGCGGGCTGCTGGCCGTCATGCCCGCGCTGCTCCTGGCCATGGCGTGGATGTCGTACTGGGCTTGGGCACCGCGGTGGATCGCCTGCATGATGCTGGCGCTCGTCGTCACCCTCCGCCTGGTGGCCACCAGGTTCTCCCAGGCTGTGCTGCGGGCGTTCACCGTGGCCGCCATCGTGGTGTCCATCGGCGGCCTGCTGTCCGTGGGCCGCAGTGGCCGGATCGAGGCGCGAGCACGTGCCGGCCGGGCCACGGCGAACCGGCTGGCGGTGGAGTCCGCACAGGTCAGGGCCGACGTGGGCGGGCCGGGATCGGCCGGCGCCGCTCGCGCCCAGAGTGCCACCGCCACCAACGACCTGCGCCAGCTCGCCCCGCCGACGAAGTCACCGCCATCGGTGGCTGCGCAGATCGCCTCCGAGATCGAGTCCGGCCTCCAGTCCGGCGCCACCGCCAGCTCAGTGGCGCGGGTGGTCGACCTCCAGGGCCGGCTCGCCGCCGACCCGGCACTGGCCGGGGCGGGCGGTCCCACGGGCCCGGTCGTCCCGCAGGTGAAGGTGGCGATCGATGCCTACCGGCAGCTGGTCGCCATCCAGACCCTCGACCAGGCAGACGACCTCATCGCCGCCACCTGCCGGGAGCTGCGCGGCGCCATCGCCGACGACGCTGAGCACGCCTGCCGACCCCGCCCCGGCTCGCGCGACACCGGTACCGACACCAACGACGACCGGCGGCAGCTGGCCGTCGACCAGGCCCGCGCCGGACTGCTGCTCTCCGAAGCGGCTAAGGCCGGGGGCCGGGGCGACCCCGGGGCGGTGGACAAGGCCCTCGACGGCCGGCGGCAGGCGCTGGCCAAAGCCCTGGCCGAGCGGGAAGAGGACACGCCGTCGACCGATTTCCTCGTCGTCCTGCGTGAGGGGGGCAACGCGTTGGTCCGCTCGCTCCCGCTGGTGAACCGACGGGGGGTGCCGCTGAGCCTGGCCGTCGTCGGCTGGGTGGTCCTCGCCGGCGTCGGCATCATGGGCTACCGCCACTTCGAGGTCATCAACGGCGACGGCGGGCTCGGCCCGGTGACGGTCCCGGGTGACGACAATGCCGCCGCCCGCTTTCGAACCTACCTGCTGTGGAACGTTCCCGAGCCGGGCGCGGTGCCTGGCGCCAGTTCGCTCAAACCGGTCACCGACCTGCTGGGCGCGGCCACCGGCGGGGTGCCCGGCGCGCAGTGGCTGCAGAGGATCCTCGAAGCCCTGACCGCGGCGATCACGATCGACCACGGCTACACGGTCGAGTTCTCCGTCCTCGACGAGGGGACCGCGGACACGCAGACGAGCGTGTGCGTGCGGGTGCGGATGACGCGGACCACGGAGATGCTGGGCCAGCACGTCACGTTCCAGCGGACGACCAAGGAGGCGACGCGAGAGGCGGCGTACTGGGCCGCGGCCGTCATCCTGTCCCGGAGCCCGAAGGTCCCGGAGTGGGCGGCCTGGGACAAGGAGACGTCGGAGTCGCTCGCCGCCTACTTCCACGCTCCCGACGAGGGCACGGCCAGCATCAAGCTGCTGCGGGACGCGGTGAAGCGGGCACCGGGAAGCGGCATCCTGGGCCTCAAGCTGGCCAACGACGAGTCGCTGGCCGGCAACCACCTCCGGGCCTTCCAGCTCGCCCTGCGGGTGGCGACCATGCACCCCCGGTACATCGCCGGCCGCTACCGGCTGGCGGCCACCGCCAACCTCCTCGCCGCCGACCCGACCACCTGTTGGGACAGCGCTTCCGCCGCCGACCAGGCCGGGGTGCTGGACGCCCTCGCGCGCTACTGGGCGCCCACCGGGGACCTCGTCACCGCCTTGAAGACGGGACCGGGCTCGGATCCCGCCATCGACCCTCGCACCCGCGAGCTGTCCCGGTTCGCCCTGCGGGAGCTGGAGCGGCTGTGCCGAGATACGACCGCCGGGCGAGTGATGGTCAAGGCGCTGCGGCTGCGGGAGCGCACCTACTGGTACGGCCTCCTCCACGCCACCCCCGGCACCAAGAGCCTGCGAGCCCAGTTCGAGGAGACGTTCCAGTCCTGCATGCCCGCGGTCAAGGCCCGTGGGGGCATGCACGTCACCTCCGACGACCTCGCCGGGTTGGAGCGGCGGGTCGCCGACCCCGGCACGCTCTGGCTCGTCGCCTACAACCTGGCCTGCTACCACGCCATCCGCCACGACCAGGAGGAGAAGGCGGGGAGCCCGGGGTCCATCGACCACGTCGCCGAGGCGGTCCGGCTGCTCGAAACGGCCCTGGAGCGCCCGGGCGCCCACCAGCTCACCCACGCGTGGGCCAGCAAGGACCCGGACCTGGAATGCCTCCGCGGCCATCAGCGCTTCGACCGGTTCCTCGCCGGCCTGCCCAAGAACGACGCCCAGTCCGAAGAGCCCTGACCGGCAAACTCCGCCCGAGCACCGATGGCACGGCCGGTAGCCTGAAGCGATGAAGAGCTACCTGGAGGCCGTACACGAACGCGTCGTCATATTCGACGGCGCCACCGGCACCAACCTCCAGCGCATGGAGCTCACCGCCGACGACTTCGGCGGCCCGCAGTTCGAGGGCTGCAACGAGATCCTGGTCGATACCCGGCCCGACGCCATCGCCGACCTCCACCGGTCGTTCTTCGAGGTCGGCTGCGAGGTGGTGGAGACCGACTCGTTCGGGTCGCTGTCGTACACCCTGGCCGAGTACGGGATCGCCGACCGGTCGCACGAGCTGAACTACAAGGCGGCTCGGATCGCCCGGGAGGTGGCCGACGGCTATGGCGGGTGGGTGGCCGGCTCGATCGGCCCGGGGACGAAGTTCCCGTCCCTCGGCCAGATCCGCTTCGCCGAGTTCCGCGACGCCTACGAGGTCCAGGCCCGCGGCCTCCTCGAGGGCGGGGTCGACCTCCTGCTGGTCGAGACCGTCTTCGACCTCTTGCAGGCCAAGGCCGCACTGATCGCCTGCCGCCGGGCCATGGCCGCGGTCGGTCGTGACGTGCCCCTGCAGGTCCAGGTCACCATCGAGCTGACCGGCCGCATGCTGCCGGGGACGGAGATCGGTGCCGCCCTGGTCGCCCTCGACGCCCTGCGCCCCGACGTCATCGGCATCAACTGCGCCACCGGGCCCACCGAGATGCACGAGCACCTGCGCCACCTGTCGCAGCACTGCCGGGTGCCCATCTCCTGCCTGCCCAACGCCGGGCTGCCATCGGTGGTCGACGGCAAGATGCACTACGACCTGACCCCCGACCAGCTGGCCGAGCACCACGCCGGGTTCGTCTCAGAGCTGGGCGTGAACGTGATCGGCGGCTGCTGCGGCTCGGGCCCGGAGCACCTCAAGGCCGTGGTCGAGCGCTGCCGCGACCTGGAGCCGGCGCCGCGCTCACCGACCCACGAGGCCGGTGCGGCGTCGATCTACACGTCGGTCCCCTTCCACCAGGACACCTCGTTCCTGGTGGTGGGCGAGCGGACCAACGCCAACGGGTCCAAGAAGTTCCGCGACGCCATGCTGGCCTCCGATTGGGACACCTGCGTGGCCATGGCCCGCGACCAGGTGAAGGAGGGTGCCCACGTCCTGGACGTGTGCGTCGACTACACCGGCGAGGACGGCGTGGCCGACATGGACGAGATCGCCCTGCGCTTCGCCACCGCGGCCAGCATCCCGCTCATGCTCGACTCCACCGAGCCGGCGGTCATCGAGGCCGGGCTCCAGTGGATCGGCGGCAAGCCGGTCCTCAACTCCGTCAACCTGGAGGACGGCGACGCCCCGGGCACCCGGCTCGACCGCTTCCTGTCGCTCGCCCGTGAGTACGGGGCAGCTGTGGTCTGCACGTGCATCGACCAGGAGGGCCAGGCCCGCACCGCCGACTGGAAGGTGCGGGCGGCTCGCGCCATCCACGACCTGGCCGTGAACCGGTACGGGTTGGAGCCGGGCGACCTGTTGTTCGACGCCCTGGCCCTGCCGCTGTCGACGGGCATGGAGGAGAGCCGGCGGGACGGGATCGAGACCATCGAGGGCATCCGCCGCATCAAGGCGGAGCTGCCCGGCGTCCACACCATCCTCGGCCTGTCGAACGTGTCCTTCGGGCTGGCGCCCGCCGCCCGCCACGTCCTGAACTCGGTCTTCCTGCACGAGTGCGTGGAGGCCGGGCTCGACGCGGCCATCGTCCACGCGGCCCGGATCATGCCGCTGTCGAAGATCCCGGAGCGCCAGCGCGACGTCTGCCTCGACCTCGTCTACGACCGCCGCCGCCCCGGCTACGACCCCCTGCAGGAGCTGCTGGCCATGTTCGAGGGCGTGTCGTCGGCGACGCTGGTCAAGGAGGACCGCAGCGGGTGGCCGGTTGAGGAGCGGCTCAAGCAACGGATCATCGACGGCGACCGGGACGGACTGACCGACGACCTCGACCTCGCCCTCTCCACGACGCCGGCCCTGTCGATCGTCAACGACACCCTGCTGGCCGGGATGAAGGTGGTCGGCGACCTGTTCGGCTCCGGGCAGATGCAGCTCCCGTTCGTGCTCCAGTCCGCCGAGGCCATGAAGGCGGCGGTCGCCTACCTGGAGCCGCACATGGAGAAGTCGGACCAGGGGGGCAAGGGCCGGATCGTGCTGGCCACCGTCAAGGGCGACGTCCACGACATCGGCAAGAACCTGGTCGACATCATCCTCACCAACAACGGCTACGAGGTCCACAACCTGGGCATCAAGGTCGCCCTGGCCGAGATGCTGGCCAAGGCCGACGAGGTCAAAGCCGACGTCATCGGCATGAGCGGGCTGCTGGTCAAGAGCACGCTGATCATGCGCGAGAACCTGGAGGAGCTGAACCGCCGGGGGATCGCGGCCGAGACGCCGGTGATCCTGGGCGGGGCGGCACTGACGCGCCGGTACGTCGAGCGCGACCTGCGCGAGGTTTACGAGGGCCGGGTGTTCTACGGCAAGGACGCCTTCGAGGGGCTGCACACCCTGGACAAGCTGATGGAGATGAAGCGGTCGGGCGAGGTCGACCCCGACTTCGGCCGGGTGCCGCTCGGCCGGGTGGTGGTGAAGGAGGAGGCGGCCGCGCCGGTCGACCTTCCGGCCCGCTCGCCGGCGGTGGAGACCGACAACACGGTGTTCGTCCCGCCGTTCCTGGGGTCCCGGGTGGTCAAGGGCATCGCCATCGACGAGCTGGTCGGCTACGTCAACGAGACCGCCCTGTTCCGCAACCAGTGGCAGTACCGGCCCGAGAAGGGCGAGAACGACGCCGACTTCAAGGCCCGCATCCGGCCCACGCTGCGCGAGGAGCTGAGCAAGGCCACGGCCGCCGGCCTCCTCGTCCCCCAGGTGGTCTACGGCTACTACCCGGCCAACGGCGACGGCAATGACGTCGTCCTCTGGAAGGACGAGACGGCGACGGCCGAGTGGCTGCGGTTCTCGTTCCCCCGCGAGCGCACCGATCCGTGGCGGTGCATCGCCGACTTCTTCCGCCCGCTCGCATCCGGCGAGGTCGACTACGCCGCCTTCACGATCGTCACCATGGGCAGCCGGGTGTCGGAGGCGACGGCCAAGCTGTTCGCCGAGGACCGCTACACCGAGTACCTGCTGCTGCACGGGCTCGGGGTGGAGATGGCCGAGGCCCTGGCCGAGTACTGGCACCGGCGGATCCGGGAGGAGTGGGGCTTCGCCGACGAGGACGGCCGCCTGGTCGACGTGCTGGTCCGCCAGGGCTACCGGGGCGGGCGCTACTCGTGGGGCTACCCGGCCTGCCCCGACCTGGAGGACAACCTCAAGGTGGCCGAGCTGCTGGAAGCCGATCGCATCGGCGTGGCCGTGAGCGAGGACTTCCAGTACGTCCCCGAGCAGACCACCTCCGCCATCATCTGCCACCACCCCAAAGCGAAGTACTTCGTCGCCCGGTAGGGCGAGCATGTGACCGTCGCCCGCTGAGCGGGCCGCAGATTGGGTGCACCAGCCGTCGTGATTTGGGCGGCCCTTTCGGCCGGGATCACGACGCCTGGTGCACCGAGATCGGTGAGCCCGGCGGGCCTACAGCAAGGCGACGTCGGCGACGAGGGGGCGGTGGTCGCTGCCCCGGCCATCGCCCGTTCTGATGCTGGTGACGGCGAGCGGGCCGCGCGTGAGGACGTGGTCGATGCGGGTCAAGGGTGGGACGAAGCGGCGGTCGCGCGGCCAGGTCATCTGGTAGGGACGACCGCGGGCGGCGACGGCGTCGACAAGCCCGGCATCGAGGAGCCGCCGGAACGCCCGGTGGCCCCAGGTGGCGTTGAAGTCCCCGGACACCAGGACCGGGCCCACCCCGACGCCCACCGCTCGCCCCAGCCGGGCCAGATCGTCGATCCACTCCTGCCGGCCGCCGCCGACCGGGGCGACGGCGTGGAAGGCCAACAGCCGGACCGAGTGGTCGGGGTAGTCGATCGTGGCCGTGACCAGCACGGGCCGGCCCCGGATCGACACCACCTCCTGGTCGGTCAGGGCCCAGCGGGACGCCACCAGGGCGGCCGAGGGGTCGGTCCGGGGCACGGTGATCCGGTTCGGCAGTTCGGCCAGGACGCCCGTGGCGTCCAGGGCGGCGACGAAGGCGGGGGTCGCCTCCTGGAGGACCACGACATCGGGTCGAGCCCGCGCCATCTCGGCCGCGTAGCCGGCGGCGTCCTGGTTCCCCACCAGCACGTTGGCGTCGTAGAGCCGCATCGTGGGTGCCGATGCCGCCGCCGCCGGCAGCGCCTCACGAGCGGCCAGCTCGGGCGCCACGAAGGCCAGGTGGGCGACCACGACCACCAGGGCGGCGGCGAGCAGCGGCCACCGCCGGCCGAGCCCGGCGCCCACCGCCACCGGCCAGGCCGGCAGGTAGAGGAACGGGGTGAGGGCGTTCAGCCCGACGAGGGTCGACCGGGCGTCCCAGGCCACGACCCGGGCCAGGGCCACGGCGAGCAGCGGGACCACCACCACCCACCCGCCGCCGACCAGCAGCGGCGGGACGAACCTACGGAACGAAGCGGCGGCCGTCGGCCACGCTCTTGATGGCGGTCTGGCCGCCGGCGGTCCCGGTGGGGACGATGCCCCCCCACACCAGCATCTCCTTGCCCGTCCAGAGGGCGATCGACCCGAAGCGGCCGGACCAGCGGGCGATGGGCTTCCAGGTGTTGGTCGCCGGGACGTAGGCGGCGCCGTCGGCGAAGTAGTTGTTGAACGTGCCGGGCGTCCCGCTCCACACCACCATCTCCTGGCCGGTCCAGACCTGGGCGTCGACGATGCGGGCGCTCAGGGGGCCCTCGGGCAGGCTCCTCCACGTGTTGGCGGCCGGGTCGTAGGCGGCGCCGTCAGCGAAGACCTGGGACCAGTCCTCCCCGCCCCAGAACAGGACCTCCTTGTCCGTCCACGTGGCGTGGGAGAAGCGGCCGGCGATGGGCGACTTGGGGAGCGGCCGCCACTTGTCGGTGGCGGGGTCGTAGGCGGCGCCGTCGTCGAACGCCTCGTTGCTGGTCCCCCCGCCCCAGAGGACAACCTCCTTGCCCGTCCAGGCCATCCCGTCCCGCATCGAGCGGGCGGACAGGCCGGCCGGGGGCAGCATGCGCCAGCGGTCGGTGGCGGGGTCGTAGGCGGCGCCGTCGTCGAGGTACAGGCCGCTCACGATGTCCCGGCCGCCCCAGACGACCAGCTCCCTGCCGGTCCAGACGCTGGACGCGCCCCGGCCCGAGAGCGGGGACGGGGCCAGCGGGCGCCAGGTGTCGGTCGCCGGGTTGTAGGCCGCCCCGTCGGCGAACGACTGGCTCGTGCCCACCGTTCCGCCCCAGACGAGCACCTCCTTGCCCGTCCACTCCGACACCGACCCCGTCCGGGCCGCCAGCGGGGCGGGGGCGACCTTGCGCCAGCTGTCCGTGGCCGGGTCATAGGCGGCGCCGTCGGCGAGGGGCTCGACGTTGTCGAACTGGCAGGGGTTGGCCTTGCAGAAGCCGCCGCCCCAGACGACCAGCTCCTTGCCCGTCCAGGCCCGGGCCGCGGGCGTGCGCCCGGCGATCGGCGCCACCGCCATGTCCTTCCAGGTCCCGGTGGCCCCGGCATCGGCGTCGGCCCCGCCGCTCCCACCGCCGCCGCAGGCGGTCAGGGCCAGGGCCACGAGGACGACCAGGGCGACGAGGGCGCGCCGGGGGGCGCTCCACGGGCGGGTCACGGCCGTCATTGTCCCGCAATTTTGGGAGCGGCATCCCCTACGCTGGAGCGGCGGTTGTCGCCGGACTGGTAGGGGGTTGGCATGGGCCTGATGGACAAGCTCAAGGGCGAGCTCGTCGACCTGATCGAGTGGATGGACGATTCCCACTCGACGTTGGCGTGGCGGTTCCCTCGCTACAACAACGAGATCAAGAACGGCGCCCAGCTGATCGTGCGCGAGGGGCAGAAGGCGGTCTTCGTGTACCGCGGCGCCCTGGCCGACACCTTCGACCCTGGGCCCCACGAGCTCACCACCGAGAACCTGCCCATCCTGTCGACCCTGCAGGGCTGGAAGCACGGCTTCAACAGCCCGTTCCGCAGCGAGGTCTACTTCATCAACACCCGGCCGGTCACCGACCTGCGGTGGGGCACGACCCAGCCGGTGACGGTGCGCGACCCCGACTTCGGGATGGTCCAGGTCCGGGCCAACGGCCTGTGCGTGGTCAAGATCGGCGACGTCGAGGTCTTCCTCAAGCAGGTGATCGGCACCGACAGCGACGTCCAGGCCGAGGAGATCGCCGAGCTGCTCCGCCGGGTCATCACCCTGGCCTTCTCCGACATGGTCCTGGCCACCGGGTTGGGCGCCATCGACCTCCAGGGTCGCCAGGTCGAGCTCTCCGGGAAGCTCAAGGACTTCGTGGCCGAGCGGGTCGACAACGAGTTCGGGCTCGTCGTCACGGACATCACGATGAACATCTCCCTGCCCGAGGAGATCACCCAGGCCATGACGGCCGGCGTGGCCCGCGGCGTGGAGGAAAAGGGGTACCTGACCAACCTCGGCCCCATGGACCGGTACCAGCAGGTCAAGGCGGCCGACGCCATGCTCGCCGCCGCCGGCAACCCGGGCGGCAGCGCCATGGGCGAGATGATGCAGGCCGGGATGGGCCTGGCCATGGCCGGGCAGATGGCGGGCCAGCTCCAGGGGGCCATGGCCCCGGCCGCGGCCGCGCCGGCCGGCGGGCCGCCGCCGTTGCCGGGCCAGGCCATGTTCCACGTGGACATGGGCAACGGCCAGTCCGGCGGGCCGTTCAACATCGCGCAGCTCCAGGCCGGGCTGGCCAACGGCCAGATCGGGCCGACCACGCTGGTGTGGTCGCAGGGCATGGCCGCCTGGGCCCCGGCCAATACCGTCCCCGCCCTCCAGGCCCTCTTCGCCACGCCCCCGCCCATGCCTCCTCCCCCCATGCCGCCCGCTCCTCCGAGCGCGCCGCCGGTGCCATGACCGACGCCGCCCCGCCGCCGCTGCCCCCCTCCGACGGACAGCCCCCGTCGCCCGAGCGCGCTGTCCCCCCGGGCCCGCCTCCCGGGCGGGCCGTGCCCCCGGGCCCGCCTCCCGGGCGGGCCGTGCCCCCGGGCCCGCCTCCCGGGCGGGCCGTCCACCAGGTCACCGAGCAGACCAGGACCTACCCGTGCACCAACTGCGGGGGGCAGCTGGAGTTCGACATCGACCTGCAGAAGCTGAAGTGCCCGAACTGCGGCAACGTGCAGGACATCATCGAGGACGCCGGCCGGGTCACGGCCGAGCAGGACTTCCGGGCCGCGGTGGCCAAGCTGCACTCGGAGGCGGCGGCGGCCGGTCCCCAGGTCGTCGGTGAAAAGGAAGTGGTGTGCCAGAACTGCGGCGGCCACACCACCTTCACCGGCACGCTGACCTCCACCCGCTGCCCCTACTGCGCCACCCCCATCCAGCGCGACGACGTCCACGACGCCCCGGCCCGGCTCCCGGTCGACGGCGTCCTGCCCTTCCGGGTCGACCAGCGCCAGGCCAAGGAGGCGCTGGAGAAGTGGATCAACGGCCGGTGGTTCGCCCCCAGCGAGTTCAAGAAGTACAACTCGACCGGCTCGTTCGCCAGCGTCTACGCGTCCTACTTCACCTACGACGCGGCCACCGACACCTGGTACGAGGGCCGCCGGGGCGAGGAGTACACCGTCACCGTCGGCGAGGGCGACAAGCGGCACACCGAGATCCGGGTCAACTGGTACGACGTGTCCGGCCAGGTGGCCAACACCTTCGACGACGTGTGCGTGCTGGCCAACGAGGGCTTCGACCGCGACCGGGTCACCGCCCTCGAGCCGTGGCCGACGCAGGAGGCCAAGCCGTTCTCGGCCGAGTACATCGCCGGCCACCTGTGCCGCACGTACGACAAGGACGTGGAGGCCTGCTTCGGTGAGGCCAAAGGTCGCATGGAGAGTGAGATCGACAGCACGGTCCGGCGTGACATCGGCGGCGACCGCCAGGACATCAACCGCAAGGAGATCACCTACAAGGCACTGACCTTCAAGCACCTGCTCCTGCCGATCTGGCTGCTGACCGTGATCTACGCCGGCCGGCCGTTCCAGGTCTTCATCAACGGGATCACCGGCGAGGTCCAGGGCCAGCGGCCGTGGAGCAAGGTCAAGCTGGCCGTGGCCATCACCATCGCGGTGATCGTCATCGTGATCCTCATCCTGGTGTTCAAGGGCGGGGGCTCGAGCAGCACCCAGGGCCAGTGACCGCCGTCCTCGTCTTCGTCGTCCTGCTCCTCGTGCTGGCCGGCGCAGGCGCCGCCGCGGTGGTGAGCGGGCAGCGGGCCCGCTTCCACAAGGCGAACCAGGTCGTGCCTGGCCTGCCCAGCCGGGCGCCTGCCGCCTGGGCCGGCGCCCACACCACGGAGGCCAAGCTCCACCGCCGCCTGCGCGACGCCATCGCCGCCATGCGGGCCAACCCGGCGGTGAAGGACGGCTGGGCCATCGACTCCCGGGTCGCCCTCGAACACCACGCCCTGGCCGTCGACGACCGGTTGGTGGCCGTCGCCGCCCTGCCCGAGCCGGTACGGGCCCAGCCGCTGGCCGCGGTGGCCGACGCGGTGGCCGCGGTGGAGGCCGCGGTCGCTTCCCTGGCCGCCAGCGGGCCGGAGCTGGGGGGCCAGGACGGCCTGTACCGGGCCATGGCCGAGGTCCAGGCCAGCGTGGCCCAGCTGGGCGAGGGCTGAATCCCCGTCGCCCGCCCAGCGGGCATGAAACGG
>Ga0310811_10007675_pt1 | contig 13822 bp, 12 predicted proteins | sample YCmetagenome_FD_207642 | JGI IMG/M metagenome (GOLD analysis project Ga0310811, IMG submission 207642) | Soil microbial communities from experimental microcosm in Duke University, North Carolina, United States - YC | ecosystem: Engineered > Artificial ecosystem > Soil microcosm > Unclassified ... | reverse complement strand
GGTGCTCGTTTTGTTGATTTTTTTCGCCATTGTGGGTTCAGGCCCCTATTCCATACACGAATACGCCCGCCGGCACGCGCTGTAATTACGTGCTTGACCCTAAGCATGTTAAAAAAAATGGGCGAACCGTCCTGCCTCTTTTTCCCCCGTTTTGCGGAGCACCGCAAAACGGGGGAAAAAGAGGCAGGACGGTTCGCCCATTTTTTTTGCGCGCTTATAGCAGCGCCGTGATCACTTCTCGTTCCGGAATACTACGACCCCGTCGAAAACGTCTACCAATACCGGGTGGCTCTTGTCTATGTCTCCGGCGAGTATCTTTCGGGAGAGCTGGTTGACGATCTCCTTTTGGATCAGCCGTTTCAGGGGGCGGGCGCCGAATTGTATGTCGTACCCGTTGTCGGCCAGATAGGCCACCGCGTAGTCGGTGAAGTCGAGCGTAATGCCGTTCTCCGCCACCAGCTTCCTGAGGCCATTCAATTGTATCTGGACGATACCCTTGATCTCTTTCTTCATCAGGGGTTCGAACAATATCACTTCATCGATCCGGTTCAGGAACTCGGGGCGGATGGTCTGCCTCAGCAGATTCATCACCTCGTCTTTGGTCCGGTCGAGGACGTCTTCCTTGTTGCTTTCGGTCATGTCCTCGAAGTGTTCCTGGATGATCTGGCTACCCATGTTCGACGTCATGATGATGATCGTATTCTTGAAGTTGACGACCCTGCCTTTGTTGTCGGTCAGCCGGCCGTCGTCCAGTACCTGTAACAGGACGTTGAACACGTCGGGGTGCGCTTTTTCGATTTCATCCAGCAGGACAACCGAATAGGGTTTACGCCGGACGGCCTCGGTTAGCTGACCGCCTTCATCGTATCCGACGTACCCGGGAGGCGCGCCCACGAGACGGCTCACCGAGTGTTTCTCCTGGTATTCGCTCATGTCGATACGGGTCATCATGCTTTCGTCGTCGAAAAGATAATCAGCGAGCGCCTTGGCGAGCTCGGTCTTACCCACGCCCGTGGTCCCCAGGAAAATAAAGGAGCCGATCGGCTTCCTCGGATCGCTCAGACCCGCGCGACTGCGCCGGATGGCGTCGGCAACGGCCTGGATGGCTTCATCCTGGCCGACTACGCGCTTGTGCAGCTCGGCCTCAAGATGCAACAATTTTTCCCTTTCACCCTGGAGCATCTTGGACAGCGGGATACCCGTCGCCTTGGCCACGCTTTCGGCAATGTCCTCGGCGTCGACTTCTTCCTTGAGGAGGCGCTTTTCACCCGAATCGGCCAGCTGCTGGGAATACTCCTTGATGAGCTTTTCCTGCTCCTGTATCTTACCGTAACGGATCTCGGCTACCTTACCGAGGTCTCCGTTGCGCTCGGCCCTTTCGGCCTCCTGTTTCAAGGCCTCGATCTGGGTCTTGGCCGACTGCACCTTTTCCACGAGCTCCTTTTCCTGGGTCCATTTGGCCTTCAGGGTGTCGCGCTCGACGGAAAGGTTGGCGATCTCGGTCGACAGCTCCTTCAGCTTGACGTCGTCTTTTTCCCTACGGATGGCTTCGCGCTCGATTTCGAGCTGGCGCAGCCTGCGTACGAGCTCGTCCAGCGCTTCGGGCATGGAGTTCATCTCCAACCGCAGCTTGGCCGCGCTCTCGTCGATCAGGTCGATCGCCTTGTCGGGCAAGAAGCGGTCGGTGATATACCGGGAGGACAATTCCACCGCGGCGATGATGGCCTCGTCCTTGATGCGGACGTGGTGGTGGGTCTCATAACGGTCCTTGATGCCACGTAGGATCGAAATGGCATCCTCCTCGGAGGGCTCGTCGACCATCACCTTTTGGAAACGGCGCTCAAGGGCCTTGTCTTTTTCAAAATATTTTTGGTACTCGTTCAGGGTCGTGGCGCCTACTGCCCTCAATTCCCCCCTTGCCAGGGCCGGTTTGAGGATGTTGGCGGCATCCATGGCGCCCTCTCCCCCACCCGCACCCACGAGGGTGTGGATTTCGTCGATGAAGAGGATGACTTCGCCTTCGCTTTCGCTGACTTCCTTGACGACGCCCTTTAACCTTTCCTCAAATTCCCCCTTATACTTGGCCCCGGCGATGAGCAGACCCATGTCGAGGGCAAAAATGGTCTTGGTCTTCAGGTTCTCAGGCACGTCCCCGTTGACGATCCGGTGGGCGATGCCTTCAGCGATCGCCGTCTTACCGACACCCGGTTCCCCTACGAGGATCGGGTTGTTCTTGGTGCGCCGGCTGAGGATATGCAGGGTCCGGCGGATTTCCTCGTCCCGGCCGATGACCGGGTCCAGCTTACCCGCGCGGGCCAGCTCGTTGAGGTCCTTGGCGTATTTATGAAGGGCGTTAAACGCCCCATCCTGTGTCTGCGAATTGACGGTAGACCCCTTTCGCAGCTCTTTGATGGCGGCGACGAGGTCTTTCTTATTGAGGCCCGCGTCCTTCAGGACGTTGGCGGTGGCGTCCTTGCCGTCCAACAGGGCAAGGAGGAGGTGTTCCGGGGTTACGAACTCGTCCCCGAACTCCTTCAGGTATCCCGACGTCTTTAGCAAGGCGCCGTTGAGGTCCCGGCCCAATTGCTGGCCCGGTTCGGTACCGCTGACCTTAGGCAGCTTCCCGATGGCTTCTTCCACCTTGTTTCCGACGTAGTTGACGTTTACGTTGTTTTTCTTGAGGAGGTACTCGATGGGAGAGTCTTCCTCTTCCAGGAGCGACTCCAGCAGGTGTTCGGTCTCGATGGCCGGGTTTTGGTGGTTATACGCAATCTGCTGTGCGTTAGCTACAGCCTGCTGCGCTTTAATCGTATAGTTGTTTAAATTCATATTTTCGTTTTCTCCCAATGGATGGGAGCAAAAGGGGTTCCAAAGCGCCGCTTTGTGCAAATTTGGCACTTTACTTCGATGAAACTGCCTGAATTTCAGATCAATAGGGCTAATTCTGCAATAATTGCAGGCCTGGCAGTGTCGGTGCGTACCTTTGGGCCGCATGGACACCGCCCGTTATACCCGCCTGATAAAAGGCTATGCGGCCGAGCTCGGCTTCGACTACTGCGGCATCGCCCAGGCCGTCCGCCTGGATGACGACGCCCGGCGGTTGGAGCAATGGCTCCACCAGGGTATGCATGGGAAAATGGGATACATGGAAAACCACTTCGACCTCCGCATCGACCCTACCCGGCTGGTGCCCGGCGCCCGGTCGGTGATCACATTGCTGCTGAACTACTATCCCGGGGAAAAACAGTCGCCCGACGCCCCCCAGATAGCGAAATATGCCTATGGCAAGGATTACCACGAAGTCATCAGGGATAAACTGCGTGTTTTCCAGCAACGGATCCGCGACGACATCGGAGAGGTCGCGGGGCGGGGGTTCGTCGACTCCGCCCCGGTGCTCGAAAGGGCCTGGGCCATGCGCAGCGGGCTCGGATGGATCGGGAAGAACGGCAACCTGCTCCACCCCGGCGCAGGCTCTTTTTTCTTTATCGCCACGCTGATCGTCGATCTCTCCCTTGAGCCCGACGCACCCCTTGCTAAGGACTATTGCGGTACCTGCACCCGTTGTATCGACGCCTGTCCCACCGAAGCCATCCTCCCGGACAAGGTGGTGGACGGCAGCCGGTGCATCTCCTATTTTACGATCGAGCTCAAGGACCAGCTGATCCCGGCCGACATGGAAGGGAAATTCCAGGACTGGATGTTCGGTTGCGACACCTGCCAGGACGTCTGTCCGTGGAACCGGTTCAGCCGGCCCACGAAGGAGCCCGGCTTCACCCCGCTCCCCGAGGTGCTCAACTTTACCACGGCCGAATGGGAAGTGCTTACGGAGGACGCCTTCAAGGAAGTCTTCCGCGAGTCTCCGATAAAGCGGAGCAAATGGAAGGGTATCCGGCGGAACCTCGATTTTTTACGGGGGTAGATGCCCACCAGCGGCGGCCCGCATCGACAGGGCCGCCGCCATCAAACAAAGTGCAAGCTTTATCGTGTTCATGGCGCTTTTCTTGATGTCTTGCCCACCAGCGACAGGTCGAGGCGGACGCCGGCAAAATTCAGGTGGTCGCTCACGGGCGCGAACTTCTGAAGGTTCGAAAACCCATATTCCAGGAAGGGGCCGGCGCCGACGTCGCCCCCTTTGAAACGGAGGATGGTGGCGCTGAAACCCAACTCCCCCGACAACTGCAGGTGCCGATAGAGCGACTTGGCGACCTCGTATCCCGAATAGCTCGGGTTATACATCAGCGCGTCCCCCGAAAAAAGCCAGGCCGGCGCCACGCCCAGGTACACCGACGGCTGCGCGCGCGTCCGCGGCGCCACCGACCAGGAGACGTCGAGCGGGAGGCTCAGCAGCCGGTAGCTGTTGATATAGGTCAGCCGGGTTGTGTATGGCGGCGCACCATAGTTATAGTTAGATTGATTGCTGGCCGTGTATCCCAGATAAGGCCCATAACCGTTGACGGGCCCGATCCGCGTCTCCGCCTGCGTAAAGTCAAGACCCGCTTCCGCCCGGAAACGACTGGACAGCCGCCGGCTGGCTGACACCCCGACGGTCCAGCCAAAACCCGCCCTCCGCCCCGCCAGCGTGTCCATCCCCGTAGAGGCCGTCGCCCCGGACGCCCCGGTGACGGGCACGCCCGCGTTATTGCCGGTAGCGCCTGCGTCCATGAAATTGACGTGCTGACTTTGCGCGGGTGCGCCAAACGACAGGAAGGATCCTTGACCCGAGGCGCCGCCGGCCGCATATACCCGGAACGACCACGCCGCGGGCTTCGCGCCGCCGGTATTTTTGACATCGCCGCCACTATTTGCGCCGCCGGTCTCCAGGGGCTGGTGGGCGAGCGCCGCTGGCGACCAGGGCGTGGGAGTCAGGGCCACGGGGGCGTTGCTTGGCAAAAGGTCGGGCGCCCCCGGCGCGGCGATCGCTGACACTTCGGACGCGGCAGGAGCCGCGGGCCGATCCGCCCCTGTTTTGCGCAGCGTTACAGCCTCGCGCGCCGGTGTCGCTCCGCGCACCGCGGGGACCCATGCCGGCGAGGCCGTTGGGTTCACCGACCCAGCCCGGCGCGCCACCGGGACCTCGGCAGGCGCGACGGCCGCCGGAACGGCCGGCTGTGGCGGCGTCGCCACCGTCGAGGCGGGCAAGCCCACCTGCCTTATGGCCGCGGGGCGCTCCGCCGGATGCCTGCGGAAAGCATAATACCCTCCCAGGGCCGCGCCGAGCAGCACCACCCCGAGGGGTATCCACAGCAACCCGCGGCGGCGGCGACGGCGGCGCACCGCCTCCAGCACCGCGTCGCGGACCGGGGGAGGCGGCGCCATTTGCCAGTCGTGGAGCCCATCGCGGAGCTGTTGTTCAAAATCCTTATCGGGCATACTGTTCAGGTTTTGTGTATTTCGGCGTCGGCCTTAGCGCTCAATTTGGGTCGCCGTCGAAATACGGCTAATAATTGCCCTTCGGGCCGGGCGCCGCCGGCGCCCTATAGTGATCGGATGCCGCCCTGATCCAGGTGATCAGCAGGGCGCGGGCCCTGGCATACTGCGAGCGGGACGTCCCCTCGTGTATGCCCAGCATCCTCCCGATTTCCACGTGCGTATAACCTTCGATCGCGTGCAGGTTCAGGATGGCCTGGTAACCCGTCGGTAGCTGGCGGATCAGGTCGGCCAGCTCCTTGGCGCCCAGCCTGACTTCTGGGTGATCGTCGACCACGGGATGCATCGCGTCGTCCTCGAAGGCCAGCTCCTGTTGGTAGTGCCGGTGTTTTTTGAGGTAGTTCAGGGCTGTATTGACCATGATCCGGCGTATCCAGGCCCCCAATTCACCCTCGAACCGGAAACGGTCCAGGTGGCGGAAAACGTTGATAAAGCCTTCCTGGAGGACGTCTTCCGCGTCCGCTTGCGACTTGGTGTACCGATAGCATACGCCCAGCATCTGCCCCGAGAAGAGGTCATAGAGCTCTCCCTGGGCCGTGGGATCACCGGCCAGGCAATCTTTGACAAGCTTACGCGTATCGGTCATGTGTGGGTTCTATCCCCCTGACAACGAAAAAACGCCGAACGTTGCACTCCACCAAGTCATACTTTTGCAAACATGGCAGAATCGCTATCCGCCCGGGACCTCCGGGTCATCTGGCACCCCTATACCCGACAGAAAGACATGCCCCCGCCCCTGGCGCTCGTCCGGGGTGAGGGTGCCCTGCTTTTCGACGAGAACGGTAAATCATATATCGACGCCTCCAGCAGCTGGTGGGTCAATATACACGGGCACGCACACCCTTACATAGCCGAACGGATATATCGCCAGGCGCTCCACCTGGAACACGTCATCTTCGCGGGTTATACCCACGAACCCGCCGTCCGGCTGGCGGAACGGCTGCTCCCGCGGTTGCCCGGCCCCTTCAGCCGCGTGTTCTATTCAGACAACGGTTCCACCGCCGTCGAGGTCGCCCTCAAGATGGCCATCCAGTACTGGTGGAACCGCGGCGCCCGCCGGCCCAAGCTGCTGGCCTTCCACCACAGCTACCACGGCGACACTTTTGGCGCGATGAGCGTCAGCGAACGGAGTGTTTTTACGCTGGCTTTTAAGGACTACCTTTTCGAGGTGGTGTTCATCGACACGCCGACCGCCGGAAACCTGGAGGAAATAAAAGCCCAGATCCGAACCCACGGCGCCGAAACCGCCGCCTTTATCTACGAGCCGCTGCTGCAAGGCGCAGGCGGTATGCGGATGTACGACCCCGCCCACCTGGACGAGCTGTTAGAAACCTGCCGCCAGGAAGGCATCCTTTGTATCGCCGACGAGGTCATGACCGGTTTCGGGCGTACAGGAAAATTGTTCGCCTCCGAATACACGACGAACAAGCCCGACATCATCTGCCTCAGCAAAGGCATCACCGGCGGCACGATGGCGCTGGGCGCCACGGCCTGCACCGACGCGATCTACCAGGCCTTTGTGGACGACGACAAGCTCAAAACCCTGTTTCACGGACACTCTTTTACCGCCAACCCGATCACCTGCGCGGCCGCCCTCGCCAGCCTCGACCTGCTCGAAGACCCCGATTGCGCCGACCGGCGAACAAGGATACACCGCCAGCATCGAGCCTTTGCGGAAAGACTGAAAACACAAAAGGCCGCCACCGACGTCCGCGTCCTCGGCACCGTCCTTGCCTTCGACATCGACACCGGCGCCGGCGGCTACCTCGACAACGTCGGCCCGTTGATGGCCCGCTACGCCGTCGAGCGGGGCGTGATGCTCCGCCCCATGGGCAGCAATGTCTACGTCCTGCCGCCGTACTGCATCACCGAACAGGAGCTGGAAGCGATTTACGCCTGCATCGAGGGGGCGTTGGAAACACTTTTTTCCTAACTTCGGAGACAAACCTGGAAAAACAACATGGTGAAGTATGTGATCATCTCTCCAGTACGGAACGAGGAAGATTTCCTTGAAACGACGATCCGCTGCGTCATCGACCAAACCATCCGCCCCGTGGAATACATCCTTGTAAACGACGGCTCCACGGACCGCTCCGCCGATATCATGCGCGGATACGCCTCCCGTTACGACTGGATCAAGGTAATCGACCGACCAAAGGGCGAACACAGCCCCGGACCCGGTGTGGTCGCCGCCTTTTATGCGGGCTACGATCTCATAGCCACCACCGGCTGGGAATACATTGTCAAGCTGGATGGGGACCTCCGATTCGACCCCGGATACTTCGAATTCCAGATACGGGCCATGGAGAGGAACCCCGCCCTGGGCATGACCAGCGGAAAGACCTATCAGCCACACGGCGACAAGCTCGTCCTCGACATGATGCCCGACGATCACGTACGCGGCCCGGCCAAGTTCTACCGCCGCGCGTGTTTCGAAGCGATCGGCGGGCTCCTTCCCGTGCTGGGCTGGGATACCATCGACGAAATGACGGCACAGACCCTGGGATGGGAAACGCGCAGTTACCAGGACCTGGTGCTCGTCCACTACAAACCGATCGGGTTCAAGCAAAAGAACGTTTATAAACGCGAGACCCGTCTGGGAAAGGTCCAGCACTACCTGGGCTACCACCCGCTGTTCGCCCTGGTCAGGGGATTGTACGTCACCACGCAAAAGCCATATGTCATAGGCGGACTGCTCAACATCGCCGGATTCTTAACCGCCGGATTCCGGGGGGACATCCGGTACGGCGACAAGGCCATGATCCGGCACCTGAGAAAGAAACAACTCCAACGGCTTTTCTTCAAAAGAAGGCTGCTGGGCTGATAGATCGTCAACCCCAAAACGCTAACCGATGAAACAACCCTTTCTCAACCTCCGGGTCGACAACCTGACAGCGACAGAGGCCCTTTGCGCCTGCGTGAGCGCCCTCGACGGATTGCGGCCCCGGTCCCTATTTTTTCTGAATGCGCATTGCTTCGTCCTTTCACAACGACACCCATCTTATCACGACGCGTTATACCGATCGGACTTCGTTTTCAACGACGGCATCGGCATCAAATGCGTCGGTCTCCTCAACAACATCCGGTTCACCGACAACCTAAACGGGACCGACCTCATCCCGAAGATCATTGACGCCGGCGTCCGGGACGAGCGTACCTTTTATTTCGTAGGCGGCGCGGAAGGCGTCACCCACGAAGTACGTGACCGGCTGGTAGCGCAATACGGCAATATCCGCATCGCGGGCGCCCGCAGCGGGTATTTTACCGAAACCGAAGAAGCCGGGATCATCCGGGACATCAACTCAAAAAATGTCGACATCCTGATCGTGGGGATGGGCGCACCATTACAAGAACTGTGGATCGAAAAGATCCGGCCCCAGCTCACGACCGTGCGTCTTTGCATTGCCGGGGGCGCCATTTTCGACTTCATGTCCGGGAAATTCCGCCGCGCACCCCCTGTCGTTCGCCGGGCGAACCTGGAATGGGCGTACCGACTCTATCTCGAACCCGGCCGGCTTTGGAAAAGGTATGTTTATGGCGCCTTTGCGCTTGCCTATCACGTATTCCGCCATTGGCTGCCCCCTGAGCAACCGATTGGGTACGCTGGAAAGCATATCTTGAACGCATGAAAATAGCCGGTTTCTTCGCGCTGGCCGCGGCGCTCCTTTTGCTGTCGACGTCGGTCGTGCCGGGCATCTGGATGGGCAATACGTCCCTGGACATTCATTTGCACGACACTTATTTTTTGACGATCGCCGATAACGGGCCGGAACGGGCGCTGCACACCCTGTTACAATGGACCGCCAGCCCCTGGTGGTTCTTACTAATGGCCATCGTATACCTGGCGTTCGGCCGGATTACCGGGCGTTCCCTCAATACCCGCTGGGGATGGCTGCATTTTGGCGTCAGCCTGCTCGCTGCGATCCTCTACTGGACTCCACGGCTGACGGCCGGATCGCTTTCGGTCATTCCAGGCTGGCATACAGTCCTGTACCGCCACAAGATGCACTGGACGGAGGTCGTGGGGGGCATCCTCATGATCCTGGCGCTCCTCGCCCTCGGATTCAACGTCGCCACGCGACTGCGGGATAACAAAGAGGGCCGCCCGCAGGCGGCCCCGAAAAATCCAGGCTAAGTGTGACGAAAACCGCCTCGTAGAAGACGAGGGTCTTTCTTATAAGGAGACCGCCGAGCGCATGAACCTCACGCCCCACGCGATCAGCTACCACCTCGTCGAAACCCGCCGCGTGCTGGCCCGCGAGTTCAGCGTAGACAAGCTCGCGCTGGCGGTGCTGATCGCGGAGATTTACCGCGCGTCCTGACCTGCTTTTCGTATATTCAGCCTTATGCGCCCCTCGACCCTTTTTATTTTGGGCGCGGGTGTACTTCGTCTTCGAAAGACTGACCGGCCGGCGGTTGAACCGCTCGCTCGCCTATATCCATTTCTGGCTGACCGTGGCCGGTTCGTTGATCATTTTCTGGCCCGGCCATTTCGGGCACCAGCCGCGGCGCTATATATACTACAGCGACATTTACGCTTCCGGACAGATCGGCGCAGTAGAGTTATTTATCGGGATCGTCGCGTTGTCTGTGCTCCTGGCGCAGCTGCTGCTGCCCATCAACCTCATTTATTCGCTGGGTCGTCGTCGTCCGAGGGTGGGAGCGCCTCGTGATAGACCACGTTCTTAAGCCGGTTCAGGCTCGCTTTCATCGAAGCCCCCCAGACCTTGTCCATGGCGATACCGGATAATTTTTCCCAGGGGTACCAGCGCAGCTTTATGTCGAGGGACCACTGCAGGAAGGTGCTGTCCTTTTTGGCAACCAGCGTAAAGCCGCCCGCGGCGGGGAGGAGATTTTTGAACTGGTAGAAGAGACGGACGTCCCCTGGGACGCTTTGGAGGATGGAGATAAATATCTTGTTCTCGGGGTGACCCTTCGGATACCAGGCGACGGTCGCCTGGCGACCCGGACCGGCGGACGTGAATTCACGGGTCACCGCGCTGTCGGCGCCCATCCAGGTGCACCACTCCGGCCACTCTTGCAGGTCTTCCAGGAAGGCCTGGAGGCTGTCGCGCCGCACGCCGAGGGTGATGCCCCGGGTCACGGTGACGTGGCGGGGTATAAAGGCGGTGAACAGGCAGATAAACGCCGCCAGCACGCAAAGACCCACCACCACGGATTTGACTTTTTGCCCCATCGTTATTCCCATTTAAAGACTTTGATCGCAACGGCGTAGACCACGACGCCCCAGAGCAGAAGGTAACCTATCTGATAGCGGACATCCCACAGGTGCGCACCTTCGAAGGCGATGTTCCGCATCGCGTCGTTGAGCTGTTTCAGCGGCAGCGCATTGCAGCATTTTTTGAGCCAGACCGGGAAGACATCGGTCGAAAAGAAAGTGCCGCCGAGCAGGAATTGCGGCATCGTAATGAGGTTGGCAAGGGGGGGTATGCTGCTCTCGTTCCTGGACACGCTGCTGACGATAAATCCAAAACCCATAAACACCACCAGCCCGATAAAGCTAAGGATCATCATGTCCAGGAAAGTTTCCCAACCATGCACCAGGGTAAAATGGAAACAGAGATAACCCAGCCCAACGATGACCACGGCAGTCAGTAACTGAAAGGTCACCCGGGATAGCCCTTCTCCCAAAACAATGTACGTCCGGCGGATGGGCGTGGCGAAAAAGCGTTTTAAGACCAGCGTCTGGCGTAGGTTGAAAAATAAAAAAGCCACCCCGAACAAACCCGCGCTGAGCAGCGAAAAGCCAAGCATCCCCGGCAGGATAAAGTCAATTTCCCGATATTCCCGCCCGGGTAAGACAACAGGCTTGTCGAGTGTCGAAAACGACGGCCGGCCGGGGAAGGCGCGTTCGTCGACGTCGGCATTCAGCGTCTTGAGCACGGTTTGTAACAGCGGGAATTTATCCATACAGGCCGAAGACGTTGTCGTATGGACGGTATACCGGGGATAGGCGGTATCGTTGCTGTTACGCGTGATTGTCACCTCGGCAGTGATGTGTCCCTTGCGGACATCGGCAAGCACCTCCGCATCGGTCATTCCCTCCACGATGGATACGTTTCCGAACCCTTTCAGGCCGCGGTATATGGCGTTCGCGGTATCGCTGCCCGGCGCCAGTGCGATCCGGATACTAGGTCCGGTGCCGCCGATAAAGCCAAAAACCAGGATGAAGATCAGGGGAAAACCGAGGCTGAACACCACCGCGGAAGGGCTGCGGAGGATGGCCCGGAAACTCCCCTTGGCAATGGCGAGCATGGCCCGCCACTGGTTGTACGTAGGCTGTGACATAGACTGAAACTGGCGCGCCTGCGGCGCGCCGCCGCGAAGCTACGCCATTTTACCGGATGTCCACGTCATACGGCAGACGCACCTCGACCTGTCCCACCATGGCTTTTACCCGGCGGATGCGTTCCAGGAGCTGCGCGCCGTCGGGCCCGAGCTCTTCCTTGACGGCCTTGGCGCTGACGCCCTTTGTGTAACTCCTCAGGTAGCGTTCAAAGGCCGATTTGGCTTCGGGATACTCGGTGATACCGTATTGCTTAAGGTGCGCCAGCCGGGCGGCACAGTCTACTGCGTCCTGGATGTGGCCCAGGCGGTCCACCAACCCGTTGGCGAGCGCCCGCTGGCCCGTCCAGACGCGGCCCTGGGCAATGGTTTCGACTGCGTCGGAGGATAACCGGCGGCCCTGCGACACGTTGGTCTTGAAGGCCAGGTAGGTGCTATCGACGTTTGCCTGGAAAAAATGTTTTTCCTGATCCGTCAGCGGGCGGCTGATGTTGCCCGCGTCGGCGAAGGGCGCCGTTTTGACGCCGTCAAAGGTAATCCCGAGCTTGTCCTTGAAAAAGCCCTGCAGGTTGGGGATGATGGAAAAGACCCCTATGGAGCCGGTGAGGGTCCCGGGCTCCGCAAAAATGGAGTCCGCCCCGCAGGAAATATAGTAACCGCCCGAAGCGGCCAGGTCGCCCATGGAGACCACGATCGGCTTGCCGGCTTTGCGGGCCTCCTGCAGCTCCCGAAGGATGATGTCGCTCGCCAGGGAGCTGCCCCCGGGGGAATTTACCCTGAGCACGATGGCCTTGACGTGGTCGTCGGCCCGCGCCTTGCGGATCCATTTGATGTATTCGTCGCTCCCGATCTGGCCTTCTTCTCCCGCCCCGTAGACGATATCGCCCTGCGCGTAGATCACCGCCACCCGGTCTTTGTCCGTGTTGTCGAGGCTTACGGCCTGGTCGTATTTGGAGATCGAGATGAAATTGATGTCGGCCTTGGCGCCCAGCCCCAGCTTGGCCCGGACTCGGTTCAGCACGTCTTCCCGGTAGCAGAGGCCGTCGATCAGGTGGTTTTTGACCGCGTCATAGGCGGTCTGTATGGCGCCGGTCTGCTGGAGCCCGTCGACCGTGGCCGTATCGAGGTGACGCGCTTCCGCGGCGGCTTCGAGCAGCCCCCGGTTGAGGTCCCCCAGCCATTCCCCGGTCTGGAGCCGGTTGGCGTCGCTCATCTTGTCGGTACGCAGGGGTTCCGTTGCGCTTTTGAACTTCCCATCGTAAAATATCTGCGGTTCGATGCCGAGCTTATCCAGCGTGTGCTTGATGAACATCACCTCGGTCGACAACCCCGCCCACTCCATGGAGCCCGCGGGGTTGCAATAGATGCGGTCGGCCACGCAGGCCACGTAGTACGCCTTTTGCGAGATCACGTCCCCATACGCATAGATGAATTTACCCGAGGCCTTGAAGTCCTGGAGGGCGTGACGCAGCTCCTGGCTGGACGCGTATCCATTGGCGTTCCCTTCGCACCGCAGGAAAATACCCTTGACGGCGCTGTCCGATTGGGCATAGCGGATCAGCCGGACCGCTTCAAATAAGCCGGGAGTGCTGGCGTCTTCCTTTCCAAAGAGGTTCGCCAGATCGTCCTTCCGTCCCTGCTCCTGGAAGGGTGTCGACAGGTCGAGGTAGAGCACCGCCTGGCTGCCGAGGCTGGGTTGCGACCGCGAGACCTTGCCCACGGCCCAACCGATGGTAACGAATATCGCAATAACCGTAAAAACGATCAGGGCCAGCAGGGCCGCAAAAAAAGATTTAAAGAAGCTGCGCATGGGCATCCGTGTTTATCCATCAAATTTGGTCATTTTTGGGTCATGAACGACGTTATATTATTGACGGGCGGCAACCTGGGCGATCGGTCCTTCAACCTGACCACCGCCCGCGAGCGCCTCATCGCCGCCCTGGGCCCCCTGCAGGCGGCGTCCTCACTTTATTCGACAGCCCCTTGGGGCGTCACGGACCAGCCCGACTTTTTAAACCAGGTTTTAATTATTACCACAGCGCTCCCCCCCGACGCCGTGCTTAGTACGATCCTGTCCATCGAAGAATCC
>Ga0310811_10007674_pt1 | contig 13822 bp, 12 predicted proteins | sample YCmetagenome_FD_207642 | JGI IMG/M metagenome (GOLD analysis project Ga0310811, IMG submission 207642) | Soil microbial communities from experimental microcosm in Duke University, North Carolina, United States - YC | ecosystem: Engineered > Artificial ecosystem > Soil microcosm > Unclassified ... | reverse complement strand
TGTTTCTCGTAAGTGTGCAGTGCGCACTGCCTACGCACTGGTCGGACTTTTTTCCCCTCCATTTTCAAGCCAGCGGCACAGTAGCACCCCCGAAGTGCGTGTAAAACAGGTTTTCAAGTGGCATTTGCAGCATTGAGGTAACGTTTACTCCTTGTGATGATTGTGCAGTGTGCATTCATGGTGTGTGCATAACACCAGGCTGTGCAGCGTTAAGTAACACCCTAAAATGGAAGGCGGTCCACTTAACGGCATGCTGGGTCCAGTACAAATTAAGGGCTGAGTTCACGAGAAGCCTCACTTATTCCCCCTCCCCAATGAGAGTTTCATGTCCAACCATAGAAAGGTCGCTATTTTCTGGGACTATGGTAAGTTTCTACGTAGCCACCTCAGATAGTTCATGGGATATATTATTCTCCGTCAGAAAATTGTAGCCCTCCCTTGAATTCGCAAGGACATGCCATTGTAAATGGCCTCCGACGAATTGCGCATGTCTTTGGATACGTAACGTCCTTCAAAGCATACTTTGACATATCCTCGCAATCCTCCCCCAAGTCTGTCGGGTTTCGCTCTGACCTTCAGTCCTCTGGGGTGTCCATAATTGACTGCCCCTATAACGGCAAGAAGGAAGTCGTGGACAAGATGATTCTCGGTGTGTACTCCGCAAGGCGCCCGTAGTGTGCACTATGAACTTCATTACTAGTGGACATGATTGCATTTGCCGTTGATAATCCTTCACCTGCCACCATTATTCTGATAGCTGGTGACCGAGATTATGCCTATGCCGTATCAACCCTCCGCCTTCGACAGTACAATGTCGTTCTCATCGTACCACCGGCGCCAAATATCCCCCAGAGCCTGGAGTCTCAGGCCTCTGTCGTGGTGGACTGGAATTTTGCTATTCTTGGAAAGCCTACAGAAGCCAATACAGCACCGGTGCGGCAACCTTATCGCAACCTTGACGAGGATATCGTAGAGCGGCTATCACGTGAAATTCGCGATTCGAACGAAGATCCTGCTGTCACTCTCCTTTCCTCGAAATTTTCCACAACACCGGCCCCTACGCGGCATGTCAGTGCAGCAGAGCTGCTGCAGCCGTCAGTGTTTGAACAGAATTCAGACACAGCCTCGGGTGATGCTACTCAGCCCGCTTCGACGTGGACGTCGAAGAAGGTTGCTATCACAACCCCTGAGACGCCTGTACGTCCTAGATTCGAGTCTGTGGCGTCGCGGGCTAGATCCGCAACGCAGTCGACGCACAATGTCCCAGACGTCGAACAAGGTTCAGGCTCCCCTCTCGAAGAGCACAAAGCACTTTCAAATGAAAGTCTCGTAGACGGTTTCGTTAGCTGTGCTAACGAGATTCAGGATGCGACTCAAGATCCTTTTGCCAGAACCCTTACCAGTCTGGAACGCAATCAGAATGCAGAGTCTGGTTTACCATCAACCACAGGCTCAGGCAACTTCCCACCATCTCCGCCGCCCGCCGTCACGTCGTTCAACGTTAATTTGAAGAGCCCTCCCCTCCCCTCTTCATCACACACCCGTACCATTTCTGGCGACACTCTCATTTCAAACGACAACATACCCCAGGACGCTGAGTCTGCTGCGGTGCCCTTGTCACCTGCATCCTCACGAGGCCGGATTGATGTCATTACTGCACTGAATTCATCAAATATCGACCCCACCTCGGCCATGTTGGATAATCATGCCGTTGCGTCGGACAAGGCGGCACTCGAGGATGCCTTTGGAATCGATGGCGAAGACGGAGACGATATCACCAGTACTAACGAGTTCGATGCCTCGAGTGGCAGTCCGCTTTGGACCAAGGTCGATTTCTCGCGCACACAAGTTGCAAACTCTCTGTCTGATTCTCCCCCTACACATTCTGTAATTTCCATGTCTCCGACGTCGTCGCCAGCGCCGTCTCCATCGGCACTGTCTTCGCTGACTTTGTCTGCCTCCGATTCTGATGTTAGCGCATCTAACGTCGACAACAGCCCACAACAAGCAACATCTGTTATCAGTGATAATAAAGACAATCTTCCTTCAGAGTGTCAAGCACCTCTGATCAAGTCCGTGGAAGATGAGATTCGACTCATTGCAACCCCACGATTCCTCCCGTTGATCAATCTGCTTTTGCTAGCAAGGTCGCAAGGGGAGATGAAGTCATCAAGATCTACAATCGCTGTGAACTTGGTCAAGTCTGACAAGGATTTGTACAAGCGCATCGGGGTGACCCGGTTCGCACAATACACTGCGCTAGCGGAACAAGCTTCTCTTGTGAAGCTTACCACACAGAAGGGCTCTACATGGATAGAGATCCATCCGAATTTGTTTAGACAAAACATCGACTTGGATCCTGGGACATCATCCACCCCACCGACTGTCCATAATAACAACTCTCCCACGCCACCGGATAGCACTCCTTATACTAAGACTCCAATTCCATATTCAGGAACTACGTCACCATCAAGCACTGCGTCGCCTTCGCTCATCAAAACACCCGCACTGAACCCAAATGCTCCACCTTTTGTGACAGTGCCGATCCCGCTTTGCTTCCAGCCGCTCATTGCCTGCTTGACGAAAGTTCACAATGACGGGATAGCGGAGCCCCTTCGTTCAGCAGTTGGCCAGGCGCTTGGGTTTGATGTGTATTCTCAAGTTGGGACGACCGCACTGCGGGAATATTTTACTGAAGCCATTGACGCCGGTGTTGTAAAATGTGGTCATAACTGGGTGAAGCTTCATCCTGATGTGCGAAGCGGCAAGCGTTCTTGTTAGTTTGGTTTGCTATCTCTTCGTGTAATAGTTCGAGTCATTGCCTGTTGTATGAGTATGTTCCCGGGAATCAAGCGTTTCCCAGCAGAGAGTTCTATTTTTTTTTCCATTTCTCTCTTTTTTGACTCTATGCAGTATGTAGGACCACCTGTGACTCTCGCAATTGTAGGTGATAATGCGTGGATTTCGCACGTGTAAGATGAGGTGGATACAGCAGATAATTAACCGCTTCCGTCAATATCTATAAAGTAAGGTATGGTGCGAATCACTTATTATAGATTACATATGATCCTTGTCCGCATTTTTGTATCGTTTGCCATAGCCCTGGGGCAGGTGGCAGGCGCCTACTCAAAGCACGTGCCTTGTCACATGACGTCCTCAAGACTTGTTCATTTTTCAGCATCAAGAGGTCCTCACTTTGTCCCCGCTTGTAATCATGGTCAAATACTATGGATATCTGGTGGCGGATGAGTGGTTGTACCAGCGAGGTGTCGAGATGGGTCATCCGCGCCCCACGACGTACGACGATTCAATAGATACCATTCTCCTGGCTTCGAGAGATGTTAGGACAGCGACGGGCGTTTACACTTATACCAAATTTCGTGAAGTGAAAACTCTCAAGGGGAAAACCTTCTGGTGCATTGCCTTCGCTGCAAGCGAACCTTGGCAAGGCTTACCAACCAGCGCGCCTCCCGAGGAAAGATACAAACCTTTGAAAGAGGCGCTGAAGAAGAAGGGCCCGCCTCGTTGGTTCCGAGGTTCTTGAATCAAAAGGTCAGTGACCTATGCACATCTTGGGCGGAAGCGTTGGTGCTTATTTTGTTTGTTGATACCACACAGTTGTCTCATTGCCACATACCCGTCCATGCAGCTGAATCTCGACTTGCGGTAGCGCACTTTCCTGTCGCCATTCATGTGTCGGTTTGAGGAAGGGAGATCTCAAGATTCTCCATTGCTAGTAGCTCCCCCTCCCCCTCTTGTTGTACTATAACCTTATTGATCATTCAATTATTAATGGGGACGTTCAATTTCACAGTGGGACATCATGAATCAGTGAGTAGTTGATATTTCGAACGACGTTGGCCAATATGTTATATGTAGTATGAGCTTCGACTTGCTTGCAGAGAAAAAATGAGGGTACGTTCTTCCGACTCGTCACTCGTGAGGATGCTATTGTACAGAATTTCTAGCCATGAATAACAATGCTAAATTTTTATCCTTTGCGTTTCCTCACTCGTAGAACAACAGATCATAGCCTGGCGTGGTATTTGATCCGAAGAGGGGAAACAAAAGAACAGAATAACAGGTGGGTGGAGGCACGCGGTGATCAGGTTGTACTTGTTGCATCAGGTCTAGTTGCAGCTTGCATGCTGGCTCGTTCAAAGTTCAACGGCTTCAATACCACTGTTAAATATCGCGAACTCGAGATAAGCGCATGCAGTTACCATGAACCGTCTTTGTATTCAAATACTTTCTCAAGCATCTTGGTCATGGGTAAATTATGGATACCTACTTGGAGAGGAATGGTGGTCCGGCGTTGAGTTGGGTCTTCCGCCCTCCAAGACACGACGCAATTTTCCTGGTTTCGAGGGATGCCAGGACAGAGACGAGCATTTACACCTACACCACATTCCGTCGAGTGAAACCCCTACAGGGGAAAGCTTTATTCAAGCTAGTTAGTGCATTGCCTTCGCCGCGACCGATCTTTTGGAGCGCTTTCCACCCACCGCGCTACCGGAAGAAAAGTACAAGGCTTTGGAGGAGGCCCTGCAGAAAGATGGCCCACCACGCTAGTTTCGAGGCACTTGAAACAGACGTCAGTGACGTGCACACGTCAATGGAAGCAACTAATGTTTATTTCTCATCTGGAAACCTCACTATCGCGTTGCATGAAGCACCGCATACTGTGCAAACCCTCGAATCATGGGCTTTTGTGGCACATTGGAGCATACAATTTCGTTTGGAGGGAGATCCCATAATGCTGACAATATGCTATTGCACAGAATTTCTAGCGATGAATAACAATAACACCAGGTTTAGTTGCAACTTCCATGCTGACTTGTTTAAACTTCAACGTCTTCAACACCATAGCGGATTCGAGGTAAGCGCATGCAGTTATCAGAATGTAATTCTCAAGATTACAACCACATTGATTCAGATCGTGTACTCATCACATGACTCCCACGATGCTTGAATTGGCGCGCAGCGATTGCACTCACTCCTCCCGCAGTTTCTGCATGTCCCGGCGAGTGTGGCAAACATTTCCACCACCCCGTCATCTGTATCCGATGCTTCCTCAGCGCAATCAAAGCAGAGGGTAGCACGGAGGTACTGCGAGCATAGGTCAATATAGTGACAAGAGTTGCAGAACAACCTGTCATATCTCGGGCAGCGGATAAAGATGCGACTGTCGTGCTTCGCGCAGACATCGCATGCCCACACATTCTGACACACGCATGTGGTACCACCACTGGTGCATTCTGGGCAGACCATATCGTACCTTGACCAACAACTCCTGCCTGCGCAATGCCGCCAGCCCGGCAGCTTGCATCCGTAGTAGGAACCGCGCTTTGGAGGGTGGATCCTAGGTGATCGAGAGCAGAAGGTCATCGCATGCGGAAACTGTTCAATGGAGCAGGAGCGAGAAACCAAGGGAGTGGTAACGGGATGACCAATACACGACGTCGAATCAATAGGACAGTACCAACGTTCGCACGAAGGACAGTTCTCTAGCTTCCTCTTGGACCCCTGCTCCTCAAGGCACGGAAGACATAGTATATTTTGAATGAATAGCGCATAGTGCGAGTGGGGGTTCGGAAGATCCACGGCAACTGACCGACTGGCATGATACAACCTGACAGCTTGCGCACCAGATAAACTTGAAGGTGCATAGAGAGCATACACTGATGTCTGCGCCACCAGCAACTTGCCTACCGTAAAACGCGTTAATGGTATTTCTAAATCGCTCAATTTGCATTGTGATAGTGAATGAACATAAATCAACACCTACCTCCAATTGCATCTGCTACAAAATGATACTGTCAAAAATCCAATCTAGTCCCCACCCGAAGATAGGCCTTTTGAGGACGAACTCACGAGCAAATCCAGAGATATCCATTAGAACCAGCGTAAGCCCTGCAGGGAGTGAAATGCAAGTGTTTTCTACTTTGTCTTCGATCCGCGTGTCACGCAACACAACATCAAAGCGTGTATCGGTCTGTGTGAAAAGGCGCAAATGTATGACGAGGCTTGATATGTCAGGAGGACCCGCATTTTCTTGTGAGACCGCGTATTCGAGGGTTGCGATGTGTTTTACTTCATCAACTGTTGGTTCATTTGATGGGTCCAACATATGATATACAGCTTTCATGACCCGGTATATGTTCATGCGCATTGGATGACCGTAAGATTTCTGGCCCTACGATATGAACACCGGATTGCCCGGCGAAATTATTGTCCAGGCAGGCATGTAGAGTGATATCGATGGATAAGAGTTGAATTAAAGCAAGTGGACGTGAAGTGGACAAGAACAATAATATTGACACGTTCAGGGTCGTTTCCCAGAAAAGGGGTGTTGCTGTGAGAACATCCGTCTCTTGAACAAGACAACTCGTGACCCGTACCTATCGTGAGCTGGCAGACATCTCACTGGCAGATCCGACAACACAACTACTTCCAGAATCCAACGTCGTATCAGATATGTGAATGTTTATAAACTTTGTCTAGGCTGTAACGCTTGTTATTATTTGGATTCTCACCGAAGGGCCACCACTCGTTCAAGAACGGTTCAAGAATCTAGGCTTCGGGCCACCTTCTTGAAAAAAAAATACGAGCTCAACAAATTTATGCCGTCTTGCTCAGGTGATATTTTTATTCGACCTCTCAGATCTGTCAGCGCTGATAAAGCAATGCGTCAGATATATCACATATTCCACACGTACTACATACATTTCCCCGGCTAGTCCAAGATCGTTTAGTCATGCGCTATAGCTAGCTTGACCCAAGTATAAGTATCTCAGCTTACACCAATTCCCACTAGAACGACTAGCACATAACATCCATCAATGCCTCAAGAACAGATCACCCTTTACACTGCGAAGGTATGTATACTTGCAGGATGCTGTGACCTCGTCTACTGACATCGATCTATGTACATAGGTATGCCCCTACGCTCAAAGGGTATGTCCTTATCGGCCCTTTCAATTGTGCCCGTTCTGACAACTCAACCAATCCAGACTGAAATTGCCCTCGCCGAGGTTGGCGCTCCATTCAAAAGATGCGAGATTGATCTGGAGAATAAGCCAGAGTGGTACGCCCCAAAAGTGAACCCTGCTAGCAAGGTATGCGCCACCACTGCGAAGTGATCACATTTTGAAGTGGATTCGTGGTAGGTTCCGGCTATTGCATATGGTGGTCCCGATGTTCCCCCAGAAAATCCTTCTCCCGAGTCTACCAAATTGGCTGAGTCGTTGATCCTCGTCGAGTTCATCGGCGATTTGTACCCCTCCTCCAATATCCTACCTGCAGACCCTGTGCTACGCGCCAAAGCCCGTTTCTTCATTGAGCTCGTGTCCACTAAATTCAGTCCCAATTTCATGAAATTCGCATCTGGCAACCCGGAAGCCACACATACTGCTCTCCTGGCTGGCGTGGATGCCATTCAGGGTATTCTACCTGACGGCGTGAAATATGCTGTTAGCGACCAGTACACCATTGCAGACATTGCATTCACACCGTTCTGGGCAAGACTGAACGTGTTGGTGCAGAAGGGAATTGGTGCCTACAAAGATGAGGAGAGGAAGAGCTTCTTGAAGGCTCTGGAGGACCCTAAGTATGCGAAATTTAACGGTTATGTGCAAAGATTGCTGGCAAGGCAAAGCTTCAAATCCACATTCCGTGAGGTACGTTTGCTACTTTTGGCGACGATCGCTGCTATCATAATAACTGGTCAATAGGACGTCGTGCAAGAGTTTTTCACGAGAAGGTTCGGCTTGGCTAAATAGGCACAGAAGAGGATATGAACGTATGTAACATATGACAATTGCGTACCATTAACCATGATTTGTCCACACACCATGCCCAACGCAACCAAAATTTCAGACTCCTCTGTAGACGACACCAAAAAAAAATATCACTGCGAGTACGAGAGACTATGCAAGAGCCAACTGCACGAAGTACCTTATAGAACATGGAGACGACATGCAGGGTTTCGAGGTCCTGATCCGAAGGTATAACTTTTTTGCTGTGGGCCGATCGTCAAGCGGTACATAAAACATTGATATCAAGATATGATTGTGTGGTATCACGGAGAACGTATCTATGCTACAATACTGCGATTGGCGTGAGTTCACCTTCTATTTGATCTTTTCTCTTGCAATGATCATCTTACTGAGTCTCCTTGGTAGACAAGCCTCCTGGGGCGCCGCGTGGCCCTCATATTCGTACGTCTCATTTCAGCCTGACCAGCTTCGGGAAACTCGTCGGGTTAGCTGGCTCTTTCTTGAGTAAATTTCTTTGCGGATTGACAATACGAACATAGGTATTAAGCATGACTTGACCAATGACGTTAATGACGCTTGCAGCATCTGATTGCTCCCAGTAACTTATAAAAATACATCATGAGAAACACTATTGATGTATTGCCTTTCCAGCAATCGATCCATGGGAACGCCTACCGACCACTAGCGATTTTGAACACATGACATCGAGTGGATCATTTCAGAATTGAATACGTCATACATCTGTGGGTACTCCTAACACTCCCATATTCTTTTAAGTGTTATATATCGTGCTCAAATGATCTCTAGAGTGTGGGATATCAAGGCGAAGAGCATTATTCCACTTCAGCTTCTCGCCGGGGCGTTGTTCCCCGGACGTTAGATAGCTTGGGTCCTTTGCTAATAGACGGTGCATAGTCGTATTGATGTCGCCTATGCACCGTCTGTCGCCACGACGAATTGTAGTCCCGCTCCAGTACGGGCCTGAAACATGACGGTCATGGGTACGTACTTCAGATATATGGATGTACTAATTACCTGTGGCTGCGATGGTCAAGACAGATTTCATGTTCGTGTCTTGCAGGAAGAAGTGTCCAGATTGTTCGATCAAATCGCTCTTAGCTTCGGCAAGCCGCCCAAGAATCAGCGATTCTTGCACCTGACGAGTCGAGCTCCTGCTTGGAAACCTCTTCACTTCTACGAGAAGGCGTACGCCCGCCGCAGTAATTCTCCATCCTCTCCATAACGAGCCCTCTGCAGTGGGTGGTTTCTAATATAGTTTTGTATCGATGCAAAGCAATCTTGGAAACCTCCTTTGCGTTCTCTCGCACACATAGCATCACCGCATTCTTGCGACGGCGGCCCAGGGAGAATCCAGCGGGGCATAGCGGAACAGTATGTTAAAATTAGGTCTACCTAGAGTGTACGAGTTAGCAGGGCTGAGTACAAGCGACTAAATAATCCATACCTCAGCGGACGGATAAGAACAATGCTGAGGTAGGAATGCGACGAGGACTGTATTAAGTACCAAGTATCAAGAAGTACAAGAAGGCAAGATGCTACCGGTGACAACAACACCGGTAGAGACATTAATGTGATAAGTGTGATAACGACACGAAAAAGGAAAGGAAGCCCGGAGTAAGTGCATGCTTCTGTTCTTCTGGTTCTTCAGACATACATGGCTCGAGCCGGACGTCGACTTGCGACGGTCACTATTTTCAGTCATCAATAATAACTCAAACGGTTTTTATTTTCAAGGTGATTCATCCCAAGGGTCAAGAGAGGAGACAAAAAGATCAACAATGAGCAAATTAGAATAACAAAAGCATAATGGGGTACAGCCCACTCAACGCACGTGCCTTGTCTCATGACCTTCAATGTTCAGCCTCCTCCCAGAGTCCCTGTGAATCATCGCAAAACCAAAGTAAGTGCATGCATTGTGTCAGAACCGTCTCTGTGTTCTAATTCTATGCTTTTCAATTTTCAAAGGATCGTAATCATGGTCAAATACTATGGATATCTAGTGGAAAATGAGTGGATGTACCAGCGAGGCGTTGAGTTGGGTTATCCGCGCCCCACTTCGTACGACGATGCATTAGATACCATTATCCTGGCTTCAGGAGATGTTAGGGGAGCGACGGGTGTTTACCCTTACACTAAACTTCGTCGAGTGAAAACTCTCAAGGGGAAGATCTTCTGGTGCATTGCCTTCGCTTCGACCGATCCCTACGAAGGCTTACCAACCAGTGCGCCCCCCGAGGAAAGATACAAAGCTTTGAAAGAGGCACTGCAGAAGAATGGACCGCCTCGTTGGTTCCGAGGTACTTGAATCGAAAGGTCAGTGACCTATCCACGTCTTCGGTGGAAGCGTTGATGCTTATTTTGTTTGTTGATACCACACAGTTGTCGCCTTGTATAAATTGCCACATATTCCCGCCCGTGCGCTTGAATCTCAAGTTGTGGTAGCTTACTTTCTTGTCGCCATTCGTGTATCGGTTTGAGGAAGGGATATCCAGGATCCTCCATTATCAGTAGCTCCTCCCTCTCCCTCTTATTGTACTAGAGCTTTACTGATTACTCAATTATTAATGGGATGTTTAAACTTTACAGTAGGTCATCGCGAATCAGTGAGTAGTCGATGTTTCGAGCGACGTTGACCAATATATATCATGATGTAGTATGGACTTCGGCTTGCTGAGAAAAAATGAGGGTACGTTCTTCCGACTCATCAACTATAAGAATGCTATTGTACAAAATTTCTAGCGATGAATCACAATAATACCAGGTCTAGTTGCAACTTGCATGCTGGCTCGTTTAAAATCCAACGTCTTCAACACCACTGTTGAATATCGCGAATTCGAGGTAAGCGCATGCAATTACCATGAACCGTCTTTGTATTCTAATACTTCCTCGAGCATCTCGGTCATGGGTAAATTCTATGGATATTGACTAGAAGAGTAATGGTTGTTCTAACGAGGCGTTAGGTTGGGTCTTCCGCCCCCCAAAACGTACGACGACGCGATGCAGAACATTTTCCTGGCTTCGAGGGATGTCAGGACAGAGATGGGCGTTTACATGAAAATGCTACAGGGGAAGCGCTATTGGTGCATTGCCTTCGCCGTGACCGATCCTTGTGAACGCTTGCCACCCACCGCGCTACCGGAAGAACAGTACAAGACTTTGAAGGAGGCCCTTCAGAAGGATGGCCCGCCACGCTGATTCCGAGGCACATGAAACAAATGTCAGTGACATGCACACCGTCAATGGAAGCAACTAACGTTTATTTCTCATCCGGAAACCTTACAAATTTGTCGCGTTGCACGAAGCAGTGCATACCGTGCAAGCCCTCGAATCATGGGATTTGGTGGCATTGGCACATACGATTTCGTTCGGGGGGGATCTCATAATGCTGACGATCCTCTATCCCTTTATATTCGGTGCCCCAGATCAATCCTTTGGTTGGTGACCCTATGTGGGATAAATCTTATTCTGACGAAAAACGTTGAGGAGCATTGCGCAATGCGAATATTGGTGGTTGGCTTAGAAAAGACTAGCGCTGCGCGGAGTGTATGATTAGAGCAGAGGAATTTACAATTTATCCGTACTTGTATTTATCTCTAATCATGATACCAGTTTGAAGGCAATAGCAGCATCAGACATCTAATCGCTGAGAACCACTTGTCAGTCTCAAGATTCCAATCACTTTGATTCAGATCGTGCACCCATCACATGACTCCCATGATGCTTGAATTGGCGCGCAGCGATTGCACTGACTCATCCCGCAGTTTCTGCATGTCCCGGCGAGTGTAGCAAACATTTCCACCACCTCGTCATCTGTATCCGATGCTTCTTCAACGCAATCAAAACAGAGGGTAGCACGGAGGCACTGCGCGCATCGGTCAATGTAGTCACAAGAGTTGCAGAACGACCTGTCACAGCTCGGGCAGCGGATAAAAATGCGACTGCCATGCTTCGTGCAGACATCACATGCCTACACATTCTGACACACGCATGTGATACCACCACTGGTGCATTCTGGGCAGACCATATCGTACCTTGACCAACAACTCCTGCCTGCGCAATGCCGCCAGCCCGGCAGCTTGCATCCGTAGCAGGAACCGCGCTTTGGAGGGTGGATCCTAGGTGATTGAGAGCAGAAGGTCATCGCATGCGGAAACTGTCCAATGGAGGAGGAGCGAGAAACCAAGGGAGTGGTAACGGGATGACCAATACACGACGTCAAATCAATAGGACAGTACCAACGTTCGCACGAAGGACAGTTCTCTAACTTCCTCTTGGACCCCTGCTCCTCAAGGCACGGAAGACATAGTATATTTTCTGAATGAATAACGCATAGTGCGAGTGGGGGTTGGGAAGATCCACGGCAACTGACCGACTGCCACGATGCAATCAGGCAGCTTGCGCAGCAGATAAGACTGGAGGTGCATAGAGAGCATATGGTACTGATGTCTGTGCCATCAGCGACCTCCTGCTGTGAAACACGCTGATGGTATTTCTAAAACGCTCGATATAGTAGATGAACATAAATCAACACCTACCTCCACTTGCATCCGCAGCCAAATGATATTGCCAAAAATTCACGAACAAACCCAGAGATATTCATTGAAACCAGTATAAGCTCTACAGGGAGCGAAACGCAAGTATTCTCTACTTTGTCTTCGATCCGCGTGTCACGCAACACAACATCGAAGCGTGTATCAGTCTGTGTGAAAAGGCGCAAATGTATGACGAGGCTTGATATGTCAGGGAGACCCGCATTTTCTTGCGAGACCGCGTATTCGAGGGTTGCGATGTGTTTTACTTCATCAACTATGGAACTAGGTTCATTTAATGGGTCCAACATATGATATACAGCTTTCATGACCCGGTATACGTTCACGCGCATTGCATGATCGTACATTTTCTGGCCCCACGAACTGAACACTGGTTTGCCCGGCGAAATTATTGTCCAGACAGGCATGTAGAGTGATATCGATGGATAAGAGTTAGATAAGAGCAAAGTTGAAGTGAAGTGGACGAGTAGAATGTTGACACGCATTACGTTTTTTCCCAAAGAAGGGGTTTGCTGTGAGAAATGTACAAATCCATCCGTCTCTTTGACTCCGAGTCGTGACTTATGACTATCCAGACGTCTCAGATCCGACAACATAGTTACTTCCAACGTATCAAATCAATCGAAGGATATATGAATATCGACAATCTTTGTCTAGGCTGGAGCTCTTGTTATTATCTTTCAGACTTGGATTTTCACCGAAGGGCCACCGCTTGTTAATCTACTAGGCTTCGGGCCACATCCTTGAAAAAAATACGAGCTCAACAAGTTAATGTCATCTATTTTTAGTCAATCGCGCTGATAAAGCAAGAGATTGCGTCAGATGTATCATATCCCGGCTAGTCCGAGATCGTTTAGTCATGCGCTAGCTTGACCCAAGTATAAGTACCTCAGTTTACATCCAATTCCTACTAAGACGACTAGCATATAACATCCATCAAATGCCTCAAGAACAGATCACCCTTTACACTGCGAAGGTATGTATACTTGCAGGATGCTGTGACCTCGTCTACTGACATTGATCTATGTACATAGGTATGCCCCTACGCTCAAAGGGTATGTCTTTATCAGCCCTTACAATTGTGCCCGTTCTGACAACTCAACCAATTCAGACTGAAATTGCTCTCGCCGAGGTTGGCGCTCCATTCAAAAGATATGAGATTGATCTGGCGAATAAGCCAGAGTGGTACGCCCCAAAAGTGAACCCTGCTAGCAAGGTATGTGCCGCCACTGCGAAGTGATCACATTTTGAAGTGGATTCGTGGTAGGTTCCGGCTATTGCATATGGCGGCCCCGATGTTCCCCCAGAAAATCCTTCTCCCGAGTCTACCAAATTGGCTGAGTCGCTGATCCTCGTCGAGTTCATCGGCGATTTGTACCCCTCCTCCAATATCCTACCTGCAGACCCAGTGCTACGCGCCAAAGCCCGTTTCTTCATTGAGCTCGTGTCCACTAAATTCAGTCCTAATTACAT
>Ga0310811_10007673_pt1 | contig 13822 bp, 16 predicted proteins | sample YCmetagenome_FD_207642 | JGI IMG/M metagenome (GOLD analysis project Ga0310811, IMG submission 207642) | Soil microbial communities from experimental microcosm in Duke University, North Carolina, United States - YC | ecosystem: Engineered > Artificial ecosystem > Soil microcosm > Unclassified ... | reverse complement strand
TTGCGGAAACAATTGAAGTGTACCCGCGCGAATGTTGGAATAATGCCCGCCGAGCGCTCAAAAAACATCATAAGGACATTCTTGCAGGTGCGTATTATGTCGAGGGATATATCGTCGGGCCAAATTATCAGCAAACACATGGATGGATCGAAGATATACGCGGTGAAGTGCTCGACGTTACCCAGGCAATAAAAGGGCAAGAAGAAATTGATTATTTCCCAGGCGTCCGCTATACCTGGGAAGAGATGGAAGCATATACGGGCACGCTTCCGCGTACCGCGCCCGACAATCCCGCCTATCAAATCGCCGCCGCTAAAGCCGCCCAGGAAGAGATAAAACGACATGGATAACGACATGGATTATGATCGCTTATACCGCTTCATCCGGCAATTAAATTACAATGATCCGGTCACGTATATCCGCGCCACGCCGGATCGCCGTTACCCGGAAGCCGAGCCCAGGTGGATCGGGATTTTCACAAGCCGGATTGTTGATTTTCCCGACGATCCGCCTTACGGGCAATTTACGCGCTTGGGCGTCCGCGACGATGGCTTTAATGGGCACGCGCCTATTTACTACATCCGGTTGCAAGATATCCTTTTTGCCGTATCGCAAAGCGGAGAAACCATTTCCTAAAACGCGCAAGAAGCCCAGGCGGAGCGCTCCGCCTGGGCTTCTTTTTTATTGCGCCGGTACCTGGGTGGAGCGGTATGGAGCAAGACGCTTATCAAGCTTTGCACATTGTTCGGGCGTCCATTCCGCTTGTATAAAGCTTTGCGCGCTTGCAATGTCCTTCAAGCTAAAGGCGGTTTTTACCACCTGGGCGGCGCTCAAGACACCCACAACTCGCCGCGTTTGCGGATCTTTGCGCGGGATACGTAACACGTCGATTTCTTTCACAAGCGCGGTTTTTGTTGGGATATCCGCCAATGCGGGCGCGGTGGAGCGCTCCGCCTGGGCGGGCGTCGAGGAAGCGGCGGCGCGGGCCTGGGGTTGCGGAGCAGGCGTACCGGATCGATCCGGCTCGGCCTGGGCGGATTGCGAAGCAGGCGCGGCGGGCGTTCTTTGCACTCGGGCGGATGAAGCAGGCCCGCCGCCGCTTCCGGTGGAGCGCTCCGCCTGGGGTTGCGGAGCAGGCGCGGCGGAAGGGTGGATATCATCGGGTGATACGCGCGTATCGCCATACAGGCCATTTCCAAATTGCTCGCCATAGACACGCAAACAACGCTTTAAGGCGTCCGTAACCGCGCCTTTTTCGGCTTGCTCGTGCGACTCAACAATCACCGCGCGGGCGCTCTTCTTCTCAAAAAAAGTAAACGGGCCTTCTTCCATGGCCTTCGGCGGTTTGCTATATCTTGCCTCATTTAAGCGGCGCGTCATAATTTGCTCTTCCACACTCCACACGGCGACCGGTTGACTTCCTACCTCGACAATAGGAGTAATGCAACCGGCAACCGTAAGCTCAACTTGAGCTTTGTAACTAATCCCCACCGCTTCACCACTAAGCGGATCGAGAAGGACGGTTTGCTCACACGAAAGCGGGCGATAACCCCAGTTGCCATACCCGAAGATTAAATTGGCCTGGGCAATAGCAATATACCCTTCGATATATGCTAATTCTTTATTGTTGCTACCCTTGCGCTTGGCAACCAAACGCGGATGAAGCTTTTTATTGAGTATGGTTACTTGCTCATCGGTAAAAACTTTAGTAGTCATGACTTGTATACCTTTCTTCCTGGGCGGGCGTCCGGTGAAGCGGACGCCCGGATAATAGCATTATTTCAGATAATCGGCGACATACAATTGGCGGCGCTCGTCATCGCTCATTTGCCAGAAACGGACCTGTACCCAACGATTTTTACGAATAATACGCTCCACCGGGTTGCGGCGCTCATCCGTCAACCATGGAAGCGTTTTAAGCACGTTCGCAAGCGCGAGCATATGCTTGCATTTTCCACCGCGCGAGCCGTCTTCGCGTTCGCCGTAAGAGCCGCCGCGCATGCGGAAATCGGCGCAATCGCAATTTTTAACGTTGTAATCAAGATCAACAAACAATTTATAAAGATCGGCTTCCGAGCCGAGCACGCTCATATAGCAACCACCGCCAAATGCGCCGAGCGGAATAACCTTGATATCCTGGGGATTGATACTAAAAATAGGAGTAGAGGAAGGAACTCTTTTATTTCTAAGATAAGCCATTGCCATTGTTTTTGCCCTTTCATGTGTGGTAACTTCCCGGCGGAGCGCTCCGCCCGCCGCGTACCCGTTCGGTACATGCTTATAATAGCATAACTGGGAAGTGTAGTCAAGTGTTTTTTAAGGGAAATAGGCCAATTCCCCAGGAAAATAAAATATCTGAAAATGCTTGACGGGATTACACAAAACAGGTATAGTTACACTGTAGATTAATTGAACTCTAGACAAGGAAGGCATAAACAAAAATGCTGATGCAAGAAATTAGAAAAAAGCGACCTGCAAGGAAGTTGCCGCCGGTAATTATTCCCCACGGGACGCCCAATATAAGCGCTGTAAAAGTGGCGGAAATGCTAAATGTGTCAAGAAAATGGGTACTTGAGCTCGCAAAGCGCGGCGTTGAAAATGGCGGCTTACAAGGATGGATACAGCCGCGCAACGGTGAAGGGTGGATGCAAAAAACCGGGGAAACCGGCTCTCGGCAAAAGGTTTTTTTCATCAAAGAAGATGTCGAGCGATGGATCGAAAATAATCCCATACCCCAGGAAACCGACCTTTCTCATATCGAGGTACCGGCGGAACTCCGCGCGTTGATCGAGCACATCGCCGCGCCCGAGCTCGCGGCTTCCGGCGCGGTAACGCGAACACGCGTTCGGGACGTGCTGATAAAAGAGCATGGTTACTCGGATAGAGTATACATAAAAATTATGAAGGTTGCACAAGATGAAGGATGGAAGCTACCCAAACACCAAACGCACAACACGGCGGCGCGGCGGCGCGGGCGGGCTCATCCCAAACGCACGAAAGGACAATAAAGAAAAAAGAAGCCCAGGCGGAGCACTCCGCCTGGGCTTCTTTTTTTTGCGCTTACGCGATAATCACCGCTTCCGGCGCTTCCTCGACGGCTTCATCTTGTGCGGGCTCATCCGGCGGCGCGCCTGCTCCGCATGACTCACCCAGGCGGAACGCATGCATAGAGAGCTCGGCATAGGAAATAGAATGATGACAAAGCGGGCAATGGTGATTGTGATATAGCCAACTGGTAATACGCTCCACCTGGGCGGCGGAGCGCGCCGGATCGATCCGCGCTTGTAAGCCTGGGATAGTCGTAACTACGCGTAATTGCGTTTGCCAGAAATCCCGTTGAAAAGACAGCTTGACAAATTGCCCAAAGATCGACGCGCGATAGGCTTTCGCCTGGGAAAAACTTATCGGTACGTCTAAATGCGTAAACCATTCTGCAAGCAAGCCCGCTTCACACGCAAACGGATCATACCCACAATCTAACAACAGATAGACCGTTTCATACATCAGAATAGCCGACGCCATAGTATCCGTTTGCACGCCCGTAAAAAGGTGCTCCGCCATAGCTAGACGCTCTTCTATGTTGCTCAAGAAAGCGGCTTCTTTCCCCACTAACTCGCCGTCTCTAAAGCCGCCCGCAACCTTTTGCACACGCGCCGTATCAAGGTGTGTAAGCCCGCCATAGAGCTCGATAATGATCGGATACATTGCCATGGTAAACGTTTCTAAATGTTCCGTTAAGCCGGTGTAGATAGTCCCAAAAAAACTATGCTCCATAAGCACCTGGGCGAGATCCGCCGCCATGCTCACATAGGAAAACGCAATTTCACTAGAGGTAAGTTGCGTTAAGTTTTGCACGTCACGGTAATACCGGCGTAATTGCATTTCATTTGTTTCATCTAAAACGCTTATACCGAGCGCGAAAGCCATAATTTGCGCCTGGGCGGCGGCGCTCATATCCTTGTAGAAGCGGTTCGGTTCTAAATACTCTTCCCCATTCTTCGGCGCGCCCGTCGAAAACTCATTATTAATAAACGCAAAGATCGACGTTAAGCGTTGCCGCCCGTCAATCACCCATAGCTTTCTATTCCCCAGGGTTTTATCGCGGAAGCACACAATAGAATGGATAAAGCCGCCGTGTAAAATCGTTTGGATGAGCCGCCGCTTTTTCACTGTTTTCCACACGCTTTTACGTTGCCAACGTGGGAAATTGAAATAGACCTCGCGTGTCACAAGAAGCGCGCTAATCGGTACCTGTAACATTTGTGTGGATACCTGGGGTGGAAATTGAGTCATGACTTTCAATCCTTTTACTGTCTAGCGGCGGCTTCATATGCTCCGCCGGATACGTCTATAATAGCAAAATATTGAACAATTGTCAATCGGGAAAGGTGGAGAAAACAAGGAAAAGGTGTTTTTTTCTCAACCTGGGAAACAGGCGGCGTATCGGGTTGAATTTGCGGCTTTTCTCTAGTACCATTTCATCATATCGGCTCTTCAAGCATAACCGGGAAGAAACAGGAAGGAAAAAATACACATGCGCAACCACCCTCTATCGCCGATCCGTTTACGCGGCGTGCAACGAGAGCAACGAGAGCAAACGACGGGCGAGCTATTTCATCGCGCGCTTACCCAGGCGCAAGGCTATATAAGTGGCATGCTTCCCGTCGAGGAAACGCCGACTAGGCTTCTTACATCAGTACAACCGGTGAATATCTTGTCATATGCCTGCATTGCCGCGCCGGTTGCCCGTGTTGAAGGCGCTATCTTACAACATATCGAGCAAAAAGGCGTAACGCCCGCCGCGATCCTCGTCTCTTCCCTTGCGCTTCCGGCGCTTGAAGCCAACTACGCCCAGGTGAAGCACCGGGCCTTACACGGGCTCTATCGGTACTTTACCGGGTTTGAAATTATTGAATTGCCAGTAGTTACGGAAACCGAGGCGTACCGGTGGCGAGTCGGGCGCGTGGTACCTGGGCTTGTCTATACCGTTTCCCGCTCCGCCTAAATAGAAAGATGTCAATCTATGGATCTCTATTCACCATTTTACATGCGCTATGCGCTTTCCTACCTGCAACTCATGCTTGACATAGGGGCATATTGCGCGGAAACAGCACAACCTATCATCCTTACGGCGGAGCAGGCCGAACACGGGATGCATGACGCCATAACCACCTATCACACGGCGAACACGCTTCCTATTCCCGCCATAGGTGGAGCGGATGAAACATAAAAAAAAGGCTTGTGCCTACAAGCCTTTCTATGAGGTGGAGCGCTCCGCCTTTCACGCCGCGCGCTCTTCCGGCAACGGCGTATCAAAAAAATCGTCCGGTGTAATATTCAAAGCAGCAAGCAATCGTTTCAATGTGCCTTTCCTGGGCGGATGTTTGGCTTTTTCAATACTGCAAATTGTATCGGCATTAATCTTTTTCCCGTTTGCGTCTATGGTTAATGCGCTTAACGCTTCCTGGGATAAGAGCCGCCGTGTTCGCCAAAATTTGAGCTTTTTACCTATTTCCTGTGTATCCATCCTATTATCCTCTTCACCCTTCAATTGTCTAGATACTCTATTATACGGTGAAGAGTGGGGAAAAATCAAGAGGGTATCAAGTCCCGTTTTTTTATTGACAAAACCCGAACAACGCCTATATAATTATATCATGACAAAAAAGAGCACCGCGCCGAATTTTCCGACACGGCGCGGTGCTCAACTGACAGTTGACTAGCCTTTAGCATATCCAGAAATATATGGATATGTCAAGGTAGAAAGCATGCAATTCTCATGTATCTTTTGCTCCACCGGGAAATAGTTGTTGTAGTTGAAGGGGTAAATTAGGGATGAGCCAATATGAACAACGGGCAAACTATGCCCAAACGCCGAATTTCTTAACCGGGAAAAGCGCCATTGAGCCCAGGCTCACACTATATGATCGAGAAATCATCCGTACGCTTCTGAAACATTGTAAATCGGAGGGTCCACATAAAATCAGTAACCGCTTGCTTGCTTCCCTTGCCGATATTTCCCTTTCCTATTTCAGCAAGAGGGATGGTGCTCTTGAGCGCCTTGCGGGCCTGGGCTTCATCCGCGAACGTGTGGGCTATCTCATAGATGAAACCGGGAAAAGAGAGCAAACATTTTTATATGTCAACCTCGATAAGATATGGGCCATGAATAAAGATGAGCCATGCATCCCCGATCAATATCTTGTGAGTGAAACTATGATTGTATGGCGGGATGTGATTGTATCTCCACAAGATACAGTAGAGGAAGAGGAAATACCCGGTACTGTATCTCCACAAGATACGGATCGTATCTCCACAAGATACGGTACTGTATCTCCACAAGATACGGATCGTATCTCCACAAGATACGGTACTGTATCTCCACAAGATACAGAGTCGAGCTTAAAATCAGACAGTAATATAGTAATACTATCTAATATAAGTAATATAGATGCTAATATAGCACCGGAAACGCAAAAAAAGTCTGAGAAAAAGAAGCAGAAAACGGAAAAACCGGGGAAGAAACCTTTAGAGCTTACGATTGAAGCGCCGGTAATACCGGATCTCACCGGGCCTGCAACGGCGGAAAGCATTATCGCGCTCGGTGATTACTTCCGAGGCTTCTCAATTGCGGCGGATAACCGCTCCACCAAATATAAGCGCCTGCTTCAAGAAGGGGTAATGCCGCTTCTTCAACGGAAATTTTCACTTGAGCAAATATATACCGTACTTCTCGTTTGTACGCGGCGCGAAGAGCTTCGCATTGAAGCCGGTAAGCCATGGTTGCGCGATGAGCGGTATTTAAGCGGCGGGTACTCTTGTGATGTATGGACTATTCCCGCCATGATGGATGAAAAATTAACCTTTGCCCACAAGTTACAAGCCGCCCAGGCCCGCGCGGATCGATCCGCCCAGGATGAGCCCACACGGGCGGAGCGCTCCGCCGCCCAGGATGAGCCCGTTCAGGTAACGCCGCTCCATGATATGCTTCCCGATGACGCCCGCGTGTTTTGGTCAACCTATATTCCCGAGCCGGGCGGGAAACGGGTCGCCATTAATGCCAAACCGGCGGCAACGTATCGCTATATGACCGTGGGCGAGGCTAAAACATACGGGTTTACCGGGCGGCAATTGGTACCCGCCCATATCAACCATATTGAGATGCTACAACGGGACGCGGCTAATAAAGCCCAGGCGGAAGCCGCCGCTATTTCACAAGTCTCTTGACTAGACTTCCCATATATGCTAGTATTGACACATGGACGTTTTTGTTACCACTACTAGGGAGGGACAAGAGACAATGAGTGAAAGAGTAACCAAATTTGAAATGCACGCCGACCGGATACGGGCGCGGATTGCGGCAAATAAAGCCGCCCAGGAAGCCGCCGCGCTCCAAAAAGGTCAAGCTACCTTGCAAGATTTTGGTATCCCGTCTACTCCGCTTGCTATTGATCCGTTTACACGGCAACCTATGGCGGAGTACGTCGCGGCGCAAAAACAAAAATGCGTGGCGCTTGTATGCCCGGATTGTCAACAAGAGATTAAAGATTTTGTGTATAATTGGCGCTCGCGGTGGGAAGGCATGACAAATTTTCGCTATAAATGTCCGGCATGTTCGCCTGGGGTTGACGCCCGGCGCGCGGCAAAGAAGCAGGCGGAAGAGCAAGAGCGGGCGCAAGCCAACGCCCGGCGGCTTTTTGCTAATGCCAATATCCCGGCAATGGCTAGAGGATGGAGATTTGATAACTTGCCCGCCGGGCATGACGCCCACATCGCCGGGATACTGCAAGATATGACGCGGGACAATATTGACGCGATTCTTTCCACCCAGGAAGCCGCCCAGGCCGAGGATTTTGACGCGTTTTACTCCGCTCCGCCCGTGCTCTCTACTTTTTTATATGGCCTTCCTGGGCGGGCCAAAACAAGCCTTGTTGTCTCGGCGGAGCATATGTATATGGGGCACGGGATACAAGTGTTACACATGCTTGCAAGTGACTATTTCCGCCTGCTTCGCTCCACCTTCAACACAAAAGAGAGTAAATACAATAAGCTTGAAGAAATGGTGCATGTTGTCCCGGTGTTTACGCTCGACGACGTCGGTGTCGAGCGCGGGACGGCGTGGGAATTGGAGCGCTTATTTAGTGTGATCGAAACTCGCCTTTCCGCCGGGCTTGTCACAAATATCACGTCGAATTTATCCCTCGACGTACTTATGCGCAAATGGCATATTGCGGATTTAGCACCGGAAGAGATGCAACCGGGCGAGCGGATTATTCAGCGGATCGAGGGAAATTATGAAATCTATGAAGTACACGGCGTAAATTTACGCAAAAGGCGATCGTCATGACGTGCGTGTATCAAATTTTCACGATAGAGTACAAGACAATTGATAAAAAGCCGGTGGAGCTCATAAAATGGCCCGTGTGCTCCGCCCAGGCGGCGGCGGGAAGCCTGTATTGTAAAGAGCACGCCCACGCGTGGGCCTTGCTAGAGCAGGCCCGCGCCGCCGGTTTTCCCGAGGTGGAGCTCTACAAGGACGGGCGGCGGATCGAGCGCGGCTATGAGTCATGGCTAGCTTTTTGTAGTCATATCCCCAGGCCCGGACAACATACGGGCCTTGTCCCTACCCACAAACCGGCGGTTGCTCCGCCATACGATACAGCAATGAAGAAGCTAGAAGCGCTTCTAGCACGTGTAGGAAGCCCGACACACCGCTTGACCGCCTAACGCCGAGTCATTGTAGCCTAGCACCTAAAAAACGCCCGAAAACGGCGTTTTTTAGGTGCTACTTTCTTGTGCAACAATGCGGCGGGCCTGCTCCACCTGGGTGGATCGATCCGGGTACAATCAATTTCTTAGATCTTTCTAAAAGTCATGACTTTTTCGGCTAAATCGCTTGACTAGACTTCTAGCATATGCTATTATATACATGTGGGCGGGATGCTCACACGGCGGAGCGCCGGATAGTTACCACACAAAAACGAAAGGATACAACCATGAGCTTTACCCCGAGCCTGCAACAAGAAAAAATCTTCGGCGTCATAGCGGAAGGCGTCGAGAAAAATATCGTCATTGCCGCCGGGCCTGGGTCCGGCAAAACTACGACAAGCCGGAAGGCGATCCGCTATATGTCCGCTTCCGCGACGATTATTTCTCTTGCCTTCAATGTAGACGCCGCAACCCAACTCGGCGAGGCTATAGCCTTAGAGCTTCAAGAGATGAAAGCCGCCGGGCTTCCTTGCCCGGATGTCACAAGTTTAAATATCCACAAGCTCGGAACGGCAACCCTGAAAAAACATAATATGGAATTTAAGAAGGTTGACAACTATAAATACAAAAAACTTGCGGGATTGTGGCTCGCGCGCCAATATCGAGATGAATACGCTTTAGAGCTTGCGGACGACGACGAATTTCAAGAAGCAATTAATACATTGATGGAGAAAGCGCGCCTGCTTCTAAAAGGCGTGTACCCGGATCGAGTTAACGCCTTAGAACTTGAAGAGGTATGCAAGCAATTTTCAAAAGATATCGAGCTTAACTACTATGACCTTGACTTATGGGCGCTTGTGCTCCGCCTAATACCTGCAATCACAATAGAGGGTATTACCCAGGCCCGGATGGAGCGCATAGTTGATTTTACCGATATGATATGGCTTCCCGTGGTGCTCCGCATGAAGCCCGATCAATACGATTACGTGCTTGTCGACGAATGCCAAGATTTGAACCGCGTGCAATTACAACTTGTCTTGAGCGCGCGCAACCCAGGCGGTTATTTTATTGCCGTGGGCGATCGCCGTCAAGCCATTTACGCCTTTTCCGGCGCGAGCCCGCGCTCGATCGACGATATCATTAAAGAGACAAACGCAATTGAGCTTGAGCTATCCGTGTGTTATCGTTGTCCGGTAAGCGCGCTTGAAGAAGTAGCAACCATTTACGACGGCGTGGTACCCGCGCCGGGCGCTCCACTGGGCATTACAAAATACATTTTGCCGGAAGAAGTACAAGCTCTAGCCCAGGCGGGCGACCTTATTCTTTGCCGGACTACCGCGCCGCTTGTACGGCAATGTTTGGAGCTCTTACGAGAGGGTAAGCGCGCAAACGTACGCGGGCGCGACCTGGGCGGCATTTTTACGGGCCTGCTCAAAAAAATTGAGAAGTATACGCCGTTTAATGCCCGCCGTTTCCTCGATTTGCCTAGCTACGCGGCGCAATATAAAGCCAACAAGATTGAAGAGATAGCGAACGACGATGAAGCAGAAACAAAAGCTGATGCAATTAATGATAAACATGAAACACTGCTAGCACTCTTCAACGTCTATGTTGCTTATTTCAAAGATCCGAGCCCGCTCCACCCATTTGCAGGTTACGCATATTTCCCAAAAAATGACAAAAAACCATGTGATGAGAACAATCGCGGAAAGAAACAGGAAGCGCCCACGCTCGACGGCTTCAAGAGCGCTATTAAATTTTTCTTCTCTACCGATACCAAAGCGCAAATCATTCTTTCCACCGGGCATAGAGCAAAAGGGCTAGAATACCCGCGCGTAATCATCCTTGACTATGATAAAATCCCTCATCCAAAAGCAAAAACGGAAGAGGAAAAGACGCAAGAGCGCAATGTCAAGTTTGTCATGGCTACGCGTGTGAAGTGGTATCGCAAGGACGACGGTTCTTATGATGAAAACACCGGGCATATGTATCTTGTGGTTGATACCCTTCCGTATGCTTACATCGCGCCCACACCGATAATGATCGAGGAAGAAGCCGCCCAGGCGGAGCAGGCCGAGCCCATAATCGTAGAAACCGCCGCCGTGCTTGTGCCCGCCCAGGTGGAGCAGATAGCCGCCCAGGCCGAGCCCGCCGCGCCTGCTAAGAAATGGGCACAAAACCGCGAGCGCATGAAATGGCAAGGGACGTACAACCCGGATTTCATTGAATGCCTGCAAGATATGGCCCGCGATACCACCGGGAAGAAAACCGGCGCGAGCTCACTTCTTGAGCGCCTAGCCATGGAAAATCCCGAGTTTGCCGCCTACTTCGATGGATGGAAAGCGAAAAAAGAGCAGGCGGCGCTAGAGTTACACGGGCTTACGGATGAAGAGCCCGAGCCCGATCCAAATGGCGGCGGAGCGCCGCAACCCGCGCCGGATCGAGAAGCGGAGCAGGAAACCGCGCCTGCTCCATCCGCCGCCGTCGAGGAAGAGCCGGTGATGAGCAATTACGCAACCCAGGCCGAGCCGAATCTACCCCAGGAATTTAAAGACGATTGGGCGGAGCGCTCCGCCGCCGCCGTTGAACCCTTTACCACCTGGGCGCAAGTATTAACATCACCGTCAAGCGATATTGACAGTAGTTTTTTTGATATGGTGGAAGCGTTGCTGCCGGTACCGGCATTTACTAAAACATCCGCCGTAGAACAAACATGCCGTATGTTTTTTACGTGCTCCACCTGGGGAAAGAACCGCAAGCCATGCGGCAATGTGTGGACAATTGATTACATGCGCAACAAGGACGGCAAACTTTACCGGGAAACGGAAGCAGGCGCAATTTTTTATGAGGATGAGCGCGGGATGCTATGCCCGGCGTGCAATGGGAAATTTCACAATATCCGCTTCTTGCAGGCGGAATATAGCGATAAAATCGTATGCGATGCAAGATGTATGCATGCGAAAACCGCTAAATGCAAATGTCCTTGCGGCGGGCGCAATCACGGCGCGGGTATGATGCTAGGCACGGCGCTTTATAGCGGCGTAGAAGTACCCGCAACGGCAACCGCCATACAAGACGAGCTCGTTAACCCGTAACCACGCTAGCAGGCTTACCGGCGCTTCCCAGGTGAAGCGCCTTTTTTGTGCCCAGGCGTGGGCGGCTTCTCGATCCGCTTACTCTTCATCCCCAGGCCCGCCGCTCTACCTGGGCGGATCGAGAAGCCGCCCAGGAAACGCCCGCTATTTTCGCGTCTTGTGAACATATACCCAGGCGGAGCGGCGGGCCTGCTCCGCAATCCGCGCCGGATCGATCCGCTTTTTCTCACATATCTTTTCCGCGCCATTTAACGAGTTTTCGCAAAAAGTCATGACTTTCTCAAAACTCGTTAAAAATCTATTGACTACACTTCCCAGTTATGCTATTATAAGCATGTACCGAACGGGTACGCGGCGGGCGGAGCGCTCCGCCGGGAAGTTACCACACATGAAAGGGCAAAAACTCATGATCGACTATGAAACACCAACAATTACCGTTGCCTGGGAAGAAGGCGACAAGCGCGTGGTTTGTGGCAAGTATGGGAAATACTACCCACAACGCTATATCGTGCGTAGCAATGGCCTTGACTGGCAATATGAGCCCGCCTACAAGGGATACAAAACTATTGCCGGTGCTAAACGCACATTCGGGCCTGCAACGATGAAGCCGGTACATCCGGTAAGAGTCACGAAAGCGGAAAAGGCCCGCGCCGCCCGCTCCGCCGCAAAATTTGAAGCCGGGTATCGTCAAACCTTTACCGTATGGACGCCCGAGGCATAAATTATTTAACCCCAGGTGGAGTGCTCCACCTGGGCGGATCGAAAGGATTTATAACCATGAAGAGCTTCACCTATACGTACCGCGTCAACTATAAAGGGCATGTTGAGCCGGGCGTGTATATGCTCAAAATTCTTGCAGGCAAAGAAACAACGGCGCGCAAACGCTTACAAGGTCAATACCTTCCCGGCGTCGAGCTCGTTATAGCAAGTATCGAGGAAGAGCCGGTGATAAAGAAAAAGTAATAAAGATCCACCCAGGTGGAGCGCTCCACCTGGGTACGAAAGGAAATGATGTCTAATCAAGAGCTCTTTATGCAGGCACAACAAGCGGCAATAGATTATCTTGCGGTCTATGGCCTATACCCGGATAAAATCGGGATACATCACGCCCGCTTCCACTTCTTCCCCTATACTCATCTAGTCATACCTATCTATGCGCCGCTTGCAGGCTATAGCCTGCTCACAAGCGAGATTATGCCCATAAGAGCACACCGCGTCAATTTTCAGGCGATCCTCGGCGCAACGCTTCAAGAGGATGAAGTGTACCTACCAATCCCAGGCAATGACGCGCGCGTCATATCCGGCGAAGCACTTGCCCGTAAGAAGGCGGAGCGCTCCGCCTGCTAATCGATCCGCCCAGGCCGAGCCGGATCGATCCGCGCCGCCTGGGCTTCTTCTTTTTTTACATAACCCTAAAACGCCGGGCATGCATCTATTGACGCCGCATAGCAATTTGTATTATCATAAATCAATCCAAATTGTCTAGAGAAAAAAGCCTGGGAAGTCGCGCCCAGGCTTTTTTCTTGCTTCATGTTACACAAGAATTACGCAAGACACAAAAATACGCCGTGTCGGGCTCATCCTGGGCATGATCCGGCTTCATCCCGGTAAGGCGGTGTGTCGGGCTTCCTACGCGTGCTAGCGGGCCTTCCTGGGTGGAGCGCTCCGCCGATCCGCGCTGTCAACCTGGGCGGATCGAGGAAGCGGCGGGCCTGCTCCACCTGGGCAAAATAAAACCGCCTGGGGAAGAAGCCCAGGCGGTTCGAGCGGGTTAGGCTAGATGCTCTTCAATTTTTTGCTTGTGCTTGTCATAATAATACTCGGCGCTTTTTGCCGTCGTCGTATGCCCAGTTGCGAGCCAATCTTTTGCGATGGTTTTATTGTCGTGGGAAATGATTACGCGATGAGAGAAGCCGGGTAAGCGGCTTTTAAGCATAAGCGGGTAAAACTCAACTTTTACGGCGTTGTCCGCTTGATAACAAATGATCCGGGTAAAGCGCATGGCGTGATATCCTTTC
>Ga0310811_10007672_pt1 | contig 13823 bp, 12 predicted proteins | sample YCmetagenome_FD_207642 | JGI IMG/M metagenome (GOLD analysis project Ga0310811, IMG submission 207642) | Soil microbial communities from experimental microcosm in Duke University, North Carolina, United States - YC | ecosystem: Engineered > Artificial ecosystem > Soil microcosm > Unclassified ... | reverse complement strand
ACGAGGCCACCGAGGCGCCGTTCCACAACGAGTTCTGGGACAACCATCATCCCGGGATCTACGTGGACGTCGTCTCGGGGGAGCCGCTGTTCAGCTCGCTGGACAAGTTCGATTCGGGGACCGGCTGGCCCAGCTTCACGAAGCCGCTGGACGCGGGGAACGTCCAGCAGAAGTCCGACCGTTCCCTGTTCATGGATCGCACCGAGGTTCGCTCGGCGCACGCCAATTCCCACCTCGGCCACGTGTTCGACGACGGCCCGCGGCCGACGGGCTTGCGCTACTGCATCAACTCGGCCGCGCTGCGGTTCATTCCGCTGGAGCAGCTGCAGGCGGCGGGGTACGGGCAGTACCTGCACCTCTTCAAGACGGCGGCGAAGGCGGACTCGACGCGGGACTAGAGCAAGTGCGGGGGCCGTGGCTTTCCCGAGCCCGGCCCCCAGTCGCGCACGCTGTCCTCGTCGTCGGCGTCGCGCACATCCCGCTCCGCCTGCTCCAGCTCGGTGTAATCGATCGATTCGTCGACGCGGCGGTGGGCCGTCGGCTCAGGGGCGGCGCCCTTGCCGCTGAACAGAAACCAACCCAGCAGGATCAGGAGAGCGGCGACGCCGATGACGAGAGGAATCAGACGTCGAGATTCTTCACGAATTTGGCGTTCTCTTCGATGAAGCGGCGGCGCGGCTCGACTTCGTCGCCCATCAGGGTTTCGAAGAGCTGCGACGCCTCGAGCGCGTCCTCCATGGTGACCTTCAGCAGGGTGCGCTTGGGCGGGTCCATCGTCGTATCGCGCAGCTGATCTGGGTTCATCTCTCCCAACCCCTTGTAGCGCTGCACCACGACGCTGCCCCGGGTTTCGGCGCCGTTGCTCAGGCGTTTGACGTAGTCGTCGCGCTGCTTCTCGTCGTAGGCGTAGAACTCCTCCTTCCCCTTGGCGACACGATACAGCGGCGGTTGCGCGATGTAGATGTAACCGGCATCGATCAGCTGCTTCATCTCCTTGTAGAAGAAGGTGAGCAGCAGCGTGCGGATGTGGGCGCCGTCGACGTCGGCGTCGGTCATGATGATGATCTTGTGATAGCGCGCGTCCGCGATCTTGAAATCTTCTCCGACGCTCGTGCCGATAGCGGTAATGATGGTGCGGATTTCCTCGTTGGAGAGGATCTTGTCGATCCGCGCCTTCTGCACGTTCAGGATCTTGCCGCGCAGCGGCAAGATCGCCTGGAAGCTGCGGTCGCGCCCCTGCTTGGCGGAGCCGCCGGCGGAGTCACCTTCCACCAGGTACATCTCGCACAGGCTGGGATCGGTCAGCGAGCAGTCGGCCAGCTTGCCGGGGAGCATCCCGCTGTCCAGCGCATTCTTGCGCCGCACCAGCTCGCGCGCCTTGCGGGCCGCCTCGCGCGCCCGTGCCGCGCTGACGGCCTTGGCGATGATGGCGCGGGCCACGCTCGGGTTCTTGTCGAGAAACTCCCCCAGGGCCTCATTCACCACGCTCTTGACGATGCCCTCGACTTCCGAGTTGCCGAGCTTCGTCTTGGTCTGTCCCTCGAACTGCGGATCCTTCACCTTCACATGCAGCACGGCGGTCAGCCCCTCGCGGACATCGTCGCCGGTAAGGGTGAAGTCCTCCTTCTTCATGAGGCCGTCCTTCTTGGCCCATTCGTTGATCGTACGCGTCAGGGCGGCCTTGAAGCCGGTGAGGTGTGTGCCGCCTTCGTGCGTATTGATGTTGTTGACGAACGAGAAGGTGTTCTCGTTGTAGCCGTCGTCATACTGGATCGCGCCCTCGACCTCGACACCTTCGCGCCGCGCTTCGAACGAGATGACCTTCTGGTGCAGCGGTTTGCGGCTGCCCAACAGCCACTTCACGAACTCGACGAGGCCACCCTTGTAGAGATAGGTCTCCGTCTTCTTGGAGCCCTTGCGCTCGTCGTCGAGCGTGATCTCGAGGCCCTTGTTGAGGAAGGCGAGCTCGCGCAGCCGCGTAGCGATCGTGGCGAAGTCGAAACGGGTCTCGGTGAAGATCCCGTCGTCGGGAAGGAACCACACCGTCGTGCCGGTGCCCTTCGCTTTCCCGATCACCTCCAGCTTCTTCTTCGTGTCCCCTTTTTCGAAGGACATGTGGTAGCGCTTGCCGTCGCGGTCGACCCAGACCTCGAGCTTCTTCGACAGCGCGTTGACCACCGACACGCCGACGCCGTGCAATCCGCCCGACACTTTGTAGGTGCTCTTGTCGAACTTGCCGCCGGCGTGCAGCACCGTCAGCGCCACTTCGACACCCGGCTTCTTCTCCGTCTTGTGAATGTCGACGGGGATGCCGCGGCCGTTGTCCACCACGGTGATGGCGTTGTTCTCGTGGATCGTGACGTCGATCTTGGTGCAGAAGCCGGCCAGCGCCTCGTCCACCGAATTGTCCACCACCTCGTAGACGAGGTGGTGCAGGCCGCGGCCGGAGACCGAGCCGATGTACATCGCCGGACGGCGCCGCACCGCCTCGAGACCCTTGAGGACCTGGATCGCGTCGGCCTGGTAGTCGCCGTTGCCGTTGTGTTTCGTTTCTTTTGCCGTCGGCTTCTTCGGTTTGGCCATGGGGTACCGGGTTAGAGCCAGCGGATGGTCCTGATCCGGCCCGCGCCGCGGCCCGCGTTCACGCGCGCCATCAGGTCGGGCATCATGAGCTGCAATTCGTTTCTCCACGCACTCGTCGCGACCCGCACGAACAGCGTGCCGTCGGGGGAGACCGATTCCGCGGTGGTGACCGCCGCGACCTGCGGCCCCACGAGGCCCGCCCACTGCGTCACCACCTGCGCCTGCGCCACACGGGGCGCGATCCCGGACCGGGTGAGGTAGCGCTGCAGGGCCTCTCCCACGGCCATCGGCGCGCGCCGTTTCCGCTCGTGGTCGGTCATCTTGGAAGGGTCAAAAGGAGTGCCTCGGAAAGCCCTACAAAAATACCCGGAAATTGTTGTGCCGTCAATACTTAGTTGCGCTGCGGCGAGCCCCGATTTGACGTACTGACAAGGGCTTGGAAAGGGGGGTCAGGGACCCTTCACCACGACGAAGGTGTCGAGGCCCCCGATGTATCCGGAGAGGTCGCGGGCGGTGAGCCGGACCGATACATGGTCGCCCAACACGTGCCCGCCCTGGACGGCGGCGCGGAACGACGCCAGGAACGTCGACTCGAGCAACCCGTCAGCGCCGAGCGGCGGGGCCGAGTCGACCGACAACCAGACGGAGTCGATCCCGTCGGGATCATCGGCGCGCAGGGAGCCGGTGAGCGTGTCGGGTGAGCGCACCGAGTCCTGGTTGAGGGTGATGGCGAGGTGGGGTGGGCCGGGCCGCTCGCGGTCCGCCTGGCAGGCGAATGTCGCGGCGCCGGCTGCCAGCACCAGCGTCAGCGTCCTGCGAAGCGCGGCGGGCGTTTTTCGAGGAATGCGGTGGTCCCCTCTTTCATGTCGTGCGTGGCGGCGAGCAGGCCGAAGTGGTTCGCTTCGAGCAGCAGCCCTTCGTCGAGCGTCATCTCGAGACCCTGATCGATCGCTTCGATGCACAGCCGGATGGCGAGCGGCGCCATGGCGAGGATACCCCGGAGCATCTTTTCCGATTCCGCGAGCAAGTCCGCCGCGGGGACGACCTTGTTGACGAGGCCGATGCGATACGCTTCCTGGGCGTCGATCATCTCGCCGGAGAGGATCAGCTGGAGCGCGACGCCTTTGCCCACGAGGCGCGGCAGCCGCTGCGTGCCGCCGTAGCCCGGCGCGATGCCGAGCTTCACTTCGGGCTGGCCGAATTTCGCCGCCTCGCTGGCGAGCCGCAGGTGGCAGGCCATCGCGAGCTCGCACCCGCCACCCAGTGCGTAGCCGTTCACTGCCGCGATGACGGGCTTGCCGCACGTCTCGAGCCGCCGCAGCACTCCCTGGCCGCGCATGGCGCGGGCTTTCCCGTCGAACGGCCCCTGGCGCGACAGGTCGCCGATGTCCGCGCCGGCGATGAACGCCTTCGGTCCCGCCCCGGTGACGATCGCCCCGCCGATCCCGGGTTCCGTGGCGATGCGCTCCACGGCCAGGGCGAGCTCCGCCATCACTTGGTCGTTCAGCGCATTGAGCTTGTCGGGGCGGTTGACGGTGACGACGGCGATGCCGTCGCGGACGTCGAACAGCAGGGTTTGGTAGGTCATGAGAAAATGCTACATCATCATTGAGCATTCTGCATTCATCATTCTGCATTAGTTTCACGCCATGTCCGTCCAGGCCATCTCCTGGTCGCCCGGCGGTGCCGTGCGGATCGTGGATCAGCGCGTGTTGCCGGAGGCGCTCGTGCACCGCGATCTGGAAACGATCGACGACGCAGCCACTGCGATCCGCACGCTGCAAGTGCGCGGGGCGCCGCTCATCGGGATCGCCGCCGCGATGGGGCTCGTGGCCGGGCTGCGAGACGCGCGCCGGAGCGGGCGCGACCCGTTCCTGGGCCGGCTGCGCCAGGCGGCGGCGTGTCTCGCCGACACCCGGCCCACCGCCGTCAACCTGCGGTGGGCGCTGGCGCGGATGCTGGACGTCGCCGAACGGACGCCGGGCGAGGCGGCGGTGGTGTGGGAGCGCCTGCGCGTCGAGGCGACGGCCATCTGGGAGGAAGACCGCGCGATGTGCCGCCGCATCGGCGAGGCGGGACTGCCGCTCGTCCCGGACGGGGCGAACGTGTTGACGCACTGCAACGCCGGCGCGCTCGCCACCGGCGGGATCGGCACCGCGCTCGCGCCGATCTACCTCGCACACGAGGCGGGCCGCCGCGTCCACGTCTTCGTCGACGAGACGCGCCCCGTCCTGCAGGGCGCGCGGCTCACGGCCTGGGAGCTGACCGAAGCGGGCGTTCCCTGCACGCTTCTCGCCGACGGTGCTGCGGGAACCTTGCTGCGCGACGCGCGGGTGGATCTGGTCTTCGTCGGAGCGGACCGCATCGCCGCCAACGGGGATTTCGCCAACAAGGTGGGGACCTACCCGCTCGCGGTGCTGGCGCGCCATCACGGGGTGCCGTTCTACTGCTGCGCGCCGTCCTCCACGGTCGACCCGGCGACCGCCGACGGCGAGGCGATTCCGATCGAAGCGCGTCCCGCCGATGAAGTGAAGTCGATCGCGGGGCGGGCGATCGCACCGAGCGCGGTGGCGGCGTTCAACCCGGCTTTCGACGTCACCCCCGCACGCTACGTCACGGCGTTCATCACCGAGCGCGGCCTCGTCCACCCGCCCTTCGGTGGCGGGCCGTGACCGCCGCGGCAGCGTGAGCGAGCGCCGCCGGGGGATCGTTGCCGTGGTGGGCGGATCGGAGTGCACTGCCGCGGAGGCGTCGCTGGCGGAAGAGCTGGGGCGGCGGCTCGCGCAGGGCGGTGCGGTCGTCGTCTGTGGCGGGTTGACGGGGGTGATGGAAGCCGTCGCGCGCGGTGTCCAGGCGGCCGGTGGGTTGACGATCGGGATTCTCCCCGGCAACGATGCGCGGGACGCCAACCGCTACATCGACGTTCCGCTGGCGACCGGGATGGGCGAGATGCGCAACGCGCTCATCGTGCGCGTCGCCGGCGCGATCGTGGCGATCGGCGGCGGCACAGGCACCTTGTCGGAGATCGCCTTGGCGCTCCGGATCGGGACGCCCGTCGTGGGGCTGCGGGACAATTTCGCCGGTGTGACGGAGCTGCCGCGAGTCGCGGACGCTCGGGCGGCGGCGGCGTGGGCGCTCGCGCGGGCTGGGTCCGCCTAGGTGGCCGGGCGGCGCGCCCGCAGCCCGGTCAGATAATCGACTACCTGGTTGCTGACGCCCTCGATGTCGTTGCCCAACGAACGGGCGCGCGACACGTTCGCTTCCTTCCCCGCCATCTCGAGCTGCTGCAACAACGCCGCCAGCGATTTCGCGCCGATCGTCGCGGCCGCCGATTTCAACGCGTGGGCCGCGCGCTCGATGCGGGTCGCATCTCCGGCGGATAACGCCTCGGCGATCGCCGTGATGCGTTGCGGCGTGCTTTCGAGGAAGGTGTCGAGGATCTGGTCCACCGCCGATTCGGCGCCGGCGAGCCGCATCTGCTCGCGGAACGCGTCGACATCCACCGGGGGCGTGGCGCCCTCGGCTGCCGGCGCTGGTTCGGCCGGGTCCGCCGCCCCGCTCGGTGCCCAGCCTTCGACCGCCGCGAACAGCTCGTGCCCGCGGAGCGGCTTGGTGAGGTAATCGGTCATCCCGTGGGACAGGCACCGTTCGCGCTCCCCCGAGAGCGCGTGCGCGGTGAGTGCGATGATCGGGAGGTCTTGGCCCGATGGTGTAGCGCGGATCGCGTGCGTCGCCTCGAACCCGTCCATCTCCGGCATCTGAATGTCCATCAGCACCACATCGTAGCGGGTGCGCGCGGCGGCCTCGACGGCGGCGCGGCCGTTCGCGACGACGTCGATGCGGTGGCCCCGCTTGCGCAGCATGGCGGCAACGACTTCCTGGTTCACCGGGTTGTCTTCCGCGACGAGGATGTGCAGGTGGCGGCGGGATTCGGCGATGGTATGCCGGGTGACGACCCCGCCCTCGTCCGCGCCGCCCGCCGCCGGTCCGGTGAGGACCGTCTTGATCGCCTCCAGGAGATCGCTGCGCGAGGTGGGCTTGGGGAGATAGCCGTCGATGCCGAGGTCGCGGCAGCGCTGCCCGTCGCCGCGCTGTCCCGACGACGTGAGCATCACGAGGGGCGTCTCTCCGATCGCCGCATCCGCCCGCAGCGCGCCCGCCAGCTCGAAACCGCTCATTTCCGGCATCTCGGAATCGATGATCGCGAGGTCGAACGGCGTTTCGTCGCGTTGCGCGCGCCGCAGCACGGCCAGCCCCGTCGCCCCGCTGTTCGCTTCGGTCACGTCCATGTCCACGGCCGCCAGCATGTTGAGAACGATGCGGCGGTTGGTCGGGTTGTCGTCGACCACCAGCACGCGGCGGCCCGCGAGCGGCGCCAGGCTGGCGGGGACCGCCGCCGCGGCCGCGGTCCCCTCCTCGAGCGGGACGGCGAAGCTGAATTCCGTTCCTTGCCCGACGTGGCTCGAGACCGCCAGCTCCCCCCCCATGAGACGCACCAGGCGGCGGCAGATCGCGAGCCCCAGGCCCGTGCCGCCGTACTTCCGGGTGGTCGAGGTGTCGGCCTGGCTGAATTCCTCGAAGATGGCATCGAGCTTGTCGGCGGCGATGCCGATGCCGGTATCGCGGACCGCGAAGCGGACCAGGGACCGGCCGTCCGGCGCGCTGGATCGGGAGGCCGCGACGACCACTTCACCCTCGTGCGTGAACTTGATCGAGTTCGAAATCAGGTTGGTGAGGACCTGGCGCAGCCGGGTCGGATCGCCCCGCACGCTCGCCGGCAGGTCGGAGGCGACGTCGGCGAGGAGGTTGAGCCGCCGCTCGCGCGCCCGCACGGCGAGCAGCTCGACCGTCGACTCCACCAGGTGCTCCAGATCGAACGCGATCGACTCGAGCTGCAGGTGCTCGGCCTCGATCTTCGACAGATCGAGGATGTCGTTGAGCAGCGTCAGCAGCGTCTCGGCAGAGGTCTGTACCAGCGAGAGCGAGTGGCGCTGCTCCGGAGCCATCTCGGTATCGAGCAGCAGCTCCGTCAGACCCAGGATGGCATTCATCGGCGTGCGGATCTCGTGGCTCATGTTGGCGAGGAACGAGCTGCGGGTCTGCGCGAGGCGCTGAGCCGCGTCGCGGGCGTCGCGTAACGCCGCGCGGCTCGCCACCTCACTGCTCACGTCCCGTGCGATCGTCGAGAAGCCGCTGATGCGGCCGGCCGTATCGCGCGTCAGCGAGATACTGAGCGACACCGGGATGCGGGTGCCATCCTTGCGCAGCCGTACTGTTTCGAAATGGTCGACGTGCTCGCCTCGCTTGATCCGCTCCAGGATGTCGTCGGCCTCACCGCTCAGCTCGGGCGGACGGAGCAGGGTGATACGGCGACCCTTGATCTCTCCGAGCGCAAACCCGAACATGCGCTCGGCGGCGGCATTCCAGCTCACCACGACCCCGTCGAGCGTTTGCCCGACGATCGCATCCTCCGACGACTGTACGATGTTGGCGAGCTGGCTCAGCGCGTCCTGCGCCTTGCGCCGGTCGCTGATGTCCTGGTACATGACGAAGACATCGCCGCCGGTGGTGCCGGCGAGATGGCTCGCCGTCGCCAGGACAGGGACGAGCGAGCCATCCTTGCGCCGCCGCTCCACCTCGACGGCCACGCGCTCTCCGCGACGGGCGAGGGTGTCCAACCGGGACGCCTTCGGCTGCTCCGACCGCGGCACGATCAGCTCGTTGAGGTCCTGGCCCATGGCCTCAGCGGCGGGGAAGCCGAACAACGTCTCGAATTGGGGATTGATGCCGCGGACGCGGCCGTCGCCCCCCAGCACCGCGATCGCCACGGGAGCGCTGGCGAACACGGCATCTAGGTAGGCCCGATCGCGGACCGCCGTCTGCTCGCGCCGTGCCAGGTCGAAGGATTGCTGCAGATGGTCGTACAGCAGCTGGTAGGACGCCCGGTGGAAGATGAGCATCGCCGCGGAATAGAATACGACCATGAACACGGCGATCGCCGTGTCGCGTCCAAACGCGCCCTGCACGATGCCGACCGGGACGGGGACGAGCAGTCCGGCGATGAAATTCCGGAACGCCCACAAGTCGCCCGAGAGGGAAGCGACGCCGCCCGCGGCCAGGCCGCACAACACGACGAGGAGCAGCGCCGCGGGCGCTACGGGCGTGTCCGCCATCACGACGGCGGCACCTATGCCCCACGCCAATCCGGTGGCCGCGAGCGCGAGACGGATCCGCCCCAGCGCTCGTCCCGGCGTGTAATCGCCGTGCCGCACACGGGCACGCAGCGCCCCGCGGATCACGGTGCAGGCGACGACCACGGCCGCCCAGGCGGCCAGGGTGACGTGCGCGACCCACGGCCACAGGAGGACGGCGACGAGGCCGATGAGCACGAAATGGGCGATTTCGGCGCGCGGGCTCTCGCCCACCAGCCGCCGCAGCAGCTCCCGGGCGACCTGGTCCTCGACGACGGTGGAATCGATCGCCGCCGAGCCCGGGGCCGCGATCAGGGAGGTCCGCGGCAACGGAGAGGCTGTGGCCGGTATCTCAGATGAAGCCGTCATGAACCGAGTAGGAATGTACGCGCACGGGCACTGGAGCGCTTCCAACCAATGGTTGTATAATGGACGTATGAACGCTGGCATGAAGTTCACCCTCGGGGCCGTGCTGATCGTCGGCTCGGTCGGCTATCTCATGGCGTCCGGGGTGAAGCAGACGGGTCAGTATTTCCTGACACCGAGCGAGCTGTCGCACAAACTGGCTGCGGACCCGACGTTCTACGACGTCGGCATGCGCGTCGGCGCGCGGGTCGTCCCCGGGAGCGTCAGCCGCGACGTGCCGCGCCAGACGATCAGCTTCCGCGTGACCGACGGCAGCGCCACGTATCCCGTAGTGTATCGCGGCATCGCCCCCGATACGTTCAACGACAGCGTCGAGGTCGTGGTCGAAGGTCGCCTCCAGCACGACGGCGTCATCCACGCGACCGACGTGCTGGCGAAATGCGGCTCCCGCTACGAGTCGGTTCCCAAGGCCTAAATGACATTGCTCGGCAATTTGGCGCTCTGGGTCGCGTTTCTCCTCGGAGCGTGGGGCGCGCTCACCGGGTTTCTCGGCGGCGCGCGCGGCCGCGCGGACCTGATCGCCAGCTCGCGCCACGCCGCCTATGCGCTGTGCGCGACTCTCCTCGTCGCCGTCGTTTGCCTCGAGGTCGCGCTGTTCCGGCACGATTTCAACGTCGAATACGTGGCCGCCTACACCAGCCGCAATCTCCCCACTTTCTATACCTGGTCGGCGCTGTACGCGGGGCAGAAGGGCAGCCTCCTCTTCTGGGCGACGGTGCTGTCCCTGTTCGGGGCGCTGGCGCAGGCCTTCACCGCGCCGCGGCATCGCGTCTACCTGCCGTACGTCGGTGCGATCACCAGTCTCGTCGTGATGTTCTTTCTCAGCGTGATGGTGTTCTCCAGCATCACGCACGCCAATCCGTTCGAGCGGCTCGCCTACACGCCGGTGGACGGCCGGGGGCTCAACCCGCAGCTGCAGAATCCGGGGATGGTGTTCCATCCGCCGATGCTCTACCTCGGGTACATCTCGATCACGATCCCCTTCGCGTTCGCGATGTCGGCACTCTTGTCGAAGCGGCTCGACGCCGACTGGCTCGTGGCGATCCGCAAGTGGACGCTGCTCTCCTGGTTGTTCCTGTCGATCGGCATCTGTCTCGGGATGTGGTGGGCGTACGTGGAGCTGGGGTGGGGGGGCTACTGGGCGTGGGACCCGGTCGAGAACGCCTCGTTCCTGCCGTGGCTGACGATGACGGCGTTCCTGCATTCGGTGATGATCCAGGAAAAACGCGGCATGCTGAAGAAGTGGAACCTGGGACTGATCATCGGCTCGTGGCTGCTGTCGATCTTCGGCACATTCATTACGCGCTCCGGCGTGATCGCGTCGGTGCATTCGTTCACGCAATCGAACGTCGGCTACTTCTTCGGCGGGTTTCTCCTCCTCGCCGGCATCACGAGCTTCTCGATTTACGCCCGGCGCCTGCCGCTGCTCGAGGCGGATTCGCAGCTCGAATCAATGGTCAGCCGCGAGGCGAGCTTCCTCTTCAATAATCTGCTGCTCGTCGGGATCGCGTTCACCGTCCTGTTCGGAACGCTGCTTCCGATCCTGACGGAGCTCTTCAGCGGGACCAAGATCACGGTGAAGGCGCCGTGGTTCAACACCGTGAACATCCCGCTCGGCCTGCTGCTGCTGTTGTTCACGGGGATCGGACCCCTCATCGCCTGGCGGCGATCGTCGTTGCCGAACTTGAAGCGACAGTTCGCCGCGCCCGCCGCCGCCGGCATGCTGACCATCCTGGCGCTGCTCGCCTCGGGGATGCGGGACCTCTATCCGATCCTCGCGATCGGGCTGGCCGCCTTCGTCTGCACGACGATCGCCCAGGAGTTCTGGCGCGGCGTGTCGGCCCGGCACCGCCAGTACGGCGAGGCATGGCTGCTGGCGTTCGGCCGGCTGTTCGCGCGCAACCGCCGGCGCTACGGCGGCTACGTCGTGCACCTCGGCATCCTGATCCTGTTCATCGCATTCGCGGGGTACGCATTCAAGACGGAGACCGAAGCGACGCTCCGGCCCGGCGAGTCGGCCTCGATCAAGAGCCCGTACGGGTGGACCTACACCTTCACCCACCTCGGGATCTCCCAGTACAACGCCTTGAACCGTCAGGTCACCGCGGCCACCGTCGAGGTGAGCCGCAACGGCAAGCGGGTCGGCCTGCTGACGACGGAGAAGCGTCAGCACGTGGACGCCGAGGGAAATCCCACGTTCCAGCCATCCACCGAAGTGGGAATCAAGAGCGATGCGCGCGAGGATCTCTACGTCGTGCTCGCGGGGGTCGTGAACGGGACCGAGCAGGCGGTGTATCGCTTTACGATCAACCCCCTCGTGTGGTGGGTCTGGTACGGCGGCATGATCGTGGCGCTGGGGGGCTTGATCGTGATGTGGCCGGGCGGCGGGTCGATTACGGTGCGCCGCGCGCAGGCGGGATATGCGGTGAAGCTCGTCGCTGAAGCGAAGGGGACAGAATGATGGACAGGCGGGAATTCCTCGCCGCCGGAGTGGGAAGCGTACTGTTCGCCCGTCAGTCTCAGGACACCGCCGGGCCCTCCGGCAAGCTGTTCGATCCAACCTGGGCCGGCCCCTCAGTCCTGCCGGTGACCGCGCGCGACAACGACGCGGCGATTCAGGCGATCGAAAAGCGCATCAAGTGCACCTGCGGCTGCGGGCTCGACGTCTACACCTGCCGCACGACCGATTTTACCTGTCCCGTCAGTCCCAAGCTGCACGCGCAGGTGCTCGCCCTGGCGGCGGCGGGAAACTCCGGCGAGCAGATCGTCGCGGCGTTCGTGCGGGAGCACGGCGTCGAGATTCTGATGGCGCCGCCCAAGAGCGGCTTCAACCTGATCGGTTGGGGCACCCCCTGGCTGGTCGTCCTGGCCGCGAGTGTGGCGCTCGTCTTCGCCCTCTACCACTGGGTCAAACGGGTGACACCTGTGCAGGCGCCGGCCGACGCCGGGGGCCTCGGCGCTTCGCACGCCGAGCTCGAGCGCCTGCAGGAAGCGCTGCGGCGCACCGAGGCGTGAGCTCGATCTTCGAGCTGGCTGCCGGCCTCGCCCTCGCGGCGGCGGCCGTTTTTTTTGTGCTGTGGCCGGTCCTCTCCCCTCCAGCTGCGGGCGTCGCCGACGCCGCCACCATGGAGGGGGAGGACCCGGACGACGATCTCTCGCCGCGCGCCGTCGCCCTGCGCGCCCTGAAGGAGATCGAGTTCGATCGGGCGACCGGAAAGCTCAGCGACGCCGATTACGATGCGCTGAACGCGAAGTACACGGCTGAAGCACTCGCCGCCCTCCGCACTGAATCTTCCGAGGCTGACGCTCCGCGGATTCGTCTGGCCGTGTCGCCGCTCCCCACGGCGACTTGCCCCACGCACGGCGGCCGTCCGGAAGCCGGCGCGATATTCTGCTCGGCGTGCGGCCGGCGTCTGTCTGACGCCGTGGCGTTCTGCGCGAAATGCGGCACGGCGCTCCCGCCCGATGCGCGCTTCTGCGCGGCGTGCGGCCGGCGCGTCGCTGCCTGACCCCTGGACTAGGTGATCGGGGTCACCGGGCACAGCGCCGCCCCTTCGGCCATTAACACCAACTCACGTATCGCGTCTGTTCCTGCGGCTCGAGCGGATTGACCGTCTCTCAACCGAACAGGAGCAGTACGATGCGCAACTTCCGATCCTTCTCCATGGGGCTCGTCGCCGTCGCCCTGGTCGGCACGGCGTGCAGTGAATCCACCGGCACGAGCGCCGATCAGGTCGCCGTCCAGGCGTCGTATGACGGCCTCACCGGGTATACCGATACTGACTTCGGCGCCGCGGGCGTCACTGGAACCTCACCGGCGTCCGTGGTCGGTGGGACACAAAGTCTCGAGGACACGGCGATCGCGCCCCGCTACTGGGGGCGGCTGCGCGTCGTCCCCGGCGGTCCCCGTCCCATCTTCACCCGGGACATCGTCGTGCAGGGCGACTCGGCGTGGGTGACGCGGAGCGCCAGCTTCCAGGGCATCTTCCTGGTCGACACGTCCGCCGACTCGACGTTCAATCCCGACAGCAAGCCCCTGGCCGACGGCGTGCAGCAGCGCGCGGTGTTCGTGCGCGATCGTACGGCGGACCACGGGTGGCGCGCGGTGGCCCTCACGCTGCTCGACTGGCAAAACACCGCCGTCGATCGCCGCACGGTGCAGATCCAGGACGTGGCGGTCTCCGTCAACGGCACGGCCGTGCTGCAGGTGAGCAACCCCGACTCGTTGATCTCCGTCGACACGCATGTGCCGCTGTTCCACGCCGGCGACACCGTCAAGGTGACGATGCACGTCGCGAACTCCACCGGGGGCGGTTTCTCTCCGGCGACCTTCGGGTTCCTGCACGTGCGCCACGCCGATCCGACCGGGATCCGGTGGCGCCGCGTGCCGATGATCGACGACGGCAACGGCGATTTCGAGCGCAGCTGGGTAGTGCGCTTCACCGGCCGCGATCGGTTCGTGGTCGACGCGATCGATGCGGCGACGCTGGAGCTCGGCACGGCGGACAACTATCGGTCCAATGAGTGGGGCATTCCGTTCCGAGTGGAATAGTCGCGGCACAGGCGTGAGACGCCGCGATGGGCGCCAAGCCGCTGAGCCGCCGAGTGGACGCCGAATTGGGC
>Ga0310811_10007671_pt1 | contig 13824 bp, 11 predicted proteins | sample YCmetagenome_FD_207642 | JGI IMG/M metagenome (GOLD analysis project Ga0310811, IMG submission 207642) | Soil microbial communities from experimental microcosm in Duke University, North Carolina, United States - YC | ecosystem: Engineered > Artificial ecosystem > Soil microcosm > Unclassified ... | reverse complement strand
CGTAAATAGGTGCATGCGGCCGCGAAATCCTCCGGCTCGGCCGCGGTCCAGGCATTCTTCAGCATCTGCAGCGTATCGTAGGCGGAGCCGGTGTAGCAGAGGCCGATAATGCCCGGGTACGCAGCCGCGTATTTCTTGCGAAACTCCGCGCCCTGCGCATCGTTGTAGACGCCCAACACCGTCGACCAGACGAAGCCTTCGGCGGCGTTGCCAGCAAGGTTGAGGAACTCCGGCTGCGAAGGGCCGTACTGCAGATAGACCAGCGCACCGGGTATGGGATCGGCAACGAACTGCTGGCAGAACGCCGCCTCCTCGGCGCCCATCCAATGGTCGATCATGATCGTGCCGGCACCAGTCGCCTTCAGCTCCTGGATGACCGAACCCCAATCCTGCACCGGCGCGCGGATGTCGGTGATCTTGGCGAGCTCGAACTTGCTCTTCTTCAGCGCGTCGACCACCTCGCGGGCGATCACCATGTTGTAGCCGAGCTGCTCGCGGACGACGTGGACCTTGTTGTTGATCGGCTTCCACGCCCCGGTGGCCGCGAGCTGCTCGAGGAACAACGGAAACATCTTGCCGTAGTAGACCTCCGGCGGATCGACCTGGAAGATGTGGCTGTATTTCTTCGGGTCGCCCTTGATCAGATTGACCGCCTCTTCCTTGGTCTCGCCATGGAGGTAGGGCGCCTTGTGGTTGCTGATCACCTCGAAGCCTGGCGTGGTGATCAGGGTGAAGGCGCAGCCGACGGCATGTGGCTTGGCATCGACGACCTTGCGGAAGGCGGCCTGCGTGCCTTCCGGCGTTAGCAGGTCGATATCGTAGAGCTGGATCTTGATCTCGCGCCCGTGCACGCCGCCTGCGGCGTTGATCTCCTTCACCGCCAATCGGGCGCCATTGATGTAGTCGGCGTGATCGGCGACACCCACTGGACCGCTTTGCGCCGCTACGATGGCAAAGTTGATGGGCTTGTTGGATTGCGCCAGCGCCGGCGCCACCCAGGGTGCCGCTACCGCACCAGCCAGCCCCTTGAGCACGCCACGGCGCTTTCTCGATATGACCACGTCAGTCATGCGTCCCTCCCGGAGGCGATTTCTTCTTAGCGGCCGACGCTATCACCGAGCAGAGAGACGATTTGTTCCGTCAGGAGACAAAAACTATCACCACGCGCGCCACAAATGACGAATTGGGCGATCGGCTGGTAGCCGAAAGCCGACGGGGTGCAATTCAGGCGCGATCTCGGTTCGCAAGCCATGCACTTCCGCAGCGGCGGCACTGCACCTCGCATATCTCTTGTCCCCCCGCGGCTTAGGTGGCATCGTGCAAAAAAACGCAGCAATGAGCGACGTCGCTGGCATGGAGGGCTTGCCGGTGTCCTCTGCAATTACCGAGTGGCGCGCGACGGACGCGCAGCGCCGCTTTTCGATCTCGTCCAATGAGACTCTCAACGTCGCCTCGCGGTGGCGCGAGTTTCTTTGCGAGGTCTACTATCCGATGGATGCCTATCGGATCGACAAGTCCCATTTCCACGGCAAGCTGGATGAGATTCAGCTCGATTTTCTTCAAATAACAACGTTCGAGGCCGACCGGCAGCAGGTCGAGCGCACGCGGTTCCACACGAAGTTCGACCAGTCAGAGCAATTCGTCTTTCTGATCCCGAGACGCGGCGTCATGCGATGGGAGCAGTTCGGACGCGACAGCACGATGTCGAAATTTACCTCGACCATGGTGCTTTGCACGGAGCCCTATCGGGCCTCGTGCGAGGACGACTTCGCCAACGTGACCGTCAAAATTCCCGCCGACCTGATCCGACGCAGAATCAAGAACAGCGAGAGCCTGTGCGGAGCGGCTCATCGGCAGAGCGCTCACGTGAACGCAACGATCTGGAACATGGTCGCCGGTTTCTTCGACGGCAGCCTCCCGCCGCCGCCAACGGGCGATCCTTTCGGACGTCGCCTGGCGGAGATGATCCTCGACCTGGTCGTCTTCGCGCTTGACCGCGAACAGGGCAAAGACGAGCCGGCAGACGGAAGCCATCGCGAAATGATGCGCAATCGGATCGTCGAATATCTGAGATCGCATCTATGCGATCCGACATTGTCGCCGCAAGCCGTGGCGAGCGCCAACGGCATCTCCGTCAGCTACATGAACAAGCTGCTGCACGCATCGGGCCAATCGGTGTCCCAGCGGCTCCTCGACGAGCGCCTGGCTCTCTGTCGAGACCGCCTCTTGCAGGCCAACCTGCGGCACCTTTCGATCGGACGCATCGCCTTCGATGCCGGCTTCAACAACCACGCCTATTTCACGAGCCGCTTTCGCGCCAAGTACGGCATGACGCCGCGCGACGCCCGCCGCGTCTCGCTTCAGTCGGACCCGGTCGGGGCGACGGAGGAAGCGGTCAAACCCGCCGCGATCTAGTCCGTCGTCTTTAAAACGAGCGATGTTGCAGCAGCCCTAGCGGCTGCTGACAACGCGCAACGTCGGGCCTGAAAGAACGCCGAGCTGGCGCCCGATGCCTGCCATGACCTCAATCATGTGATCGAGCTGCTCTTTCGTGTGCGCTGCGGAGACCGAACAGCGCAGCAACGACACCCCGTTGGGCGTGGCCGGCGGCACGGCGACGTTCACATAGATGCCGGCGTCGAGCATCGCGCGCCAGAAGCCGATCGCCATCATGCGATCCGGGAGATGAACCCCCACCACCGGCCCGTGCTCCGGACCCAGCTTGAACCCCTTCGCCGCCAGGCCGTCATAGAGCGCGGCGACATTGTCCCAGAGCTTGGTGCGCAGCTCCGGATGAGCCTTCACGATCCGAAGCGCCTGCCGGACCGAGGCCACGATCGACGGCGGCAGCGACGCCGTGAACATGTAGGACCGCGTCGTGACGCGCAGGATGTCGAAATCCGGATCATCCGAGACGCAGTAGCCGCCGATCGCGCCCAGCGTCTTGGAGAATGTGCCGACGACGAAGTGGCAGTCGTCCAGCACACCGGTCGATTCGCAGAGGCCGCGGCCATGTTCACCCAGGGCGCCCAGCGAATGCGCCTCGTCGATCAATACGTAGGCGTTGTACTTCTTGCAGACGGCGACGAATTCCTTGAGCGGCGCGCTGTCGCCCAGCATGGAATAGATGCCCTCCAGCACGACCAGCCGGTTGCCCGGCTTGTCACCCAGTCGCCGAAGGCGCGCATCGAGGCTCGACGGATCGTTGTGCTTGAAGCGCACCACCTCGGCCTGGGTCTGCTTGCAGGCATCGTAGATCGACGCATGGCTGTCGGCGTCGATCAGCAGGAAGTCATCCGGTCCCACCAGCGTGGAGATCACGCCGAGGTTGGCCTGATAGCCGGTCGTGAAGACCATGCAATGCTTCTTGCCGTAGAACTCGGCAATCTCCTGCTCCAGCGCCACATGCTCGCTGTAGCTGCCATTGGCAATACGCGAACCGGTGGTGCCGGTGCCCTCGGCACGGATCGCCTCGATCGCGGCTTCCATGCACGAAGGGTCGAACGTCAGGCCAAAGTAGTTGTTGGTGCCGACCAATAGGGTCTTCTTGCCATTGATGATGGCCTCGGTCGGCGAGAGGACCCGCTCCATGCGGATCTGGAACGGGTCGGCGCCAGTCGTGCGGACGTCGCGATAGGCGTCCAGCAAGCCGGCATGTCGGTCAAACAGACCCATGGGGAAACTGTAAGAGTTAGCGGCGCGCGCTCAGCGCAAGGATCGTGTCGGCCAGCTCATCGACTGTCTGGATTTCCGCCACGACATTCATCGGAATCGAAACGTCGAACTGGTCTTCGAGATCCATCACCATGTCCATCACGGCAAGCGAATCGATCGACAGGTCCTTGGAGATGACGGTCGCGCCAGTGATCGCCCGGCCATCGTCAGCCTGGAACGGCTCAAGCTGACGACAAATCTCGGCCATGACTTCGGCGCGCGCAAGCGGGCGACGCAGGACAAGGGTATCGGCAACGTCGTCGTTCTCGACGATCATGTTTTGGGCGGTGCGCAAGAGGAGTTCCCCGTTCTGATTTTGGATATCGGACATGGGGCCTTGTGGCAGAAAAGGCGATTCCTTGTGAAATAACAAATTGTTACCGTCTGTTTCACAGCCCCTAGAGCCACCTCTGGGTGCGATACCACGAGATCGTGTTGCCAAACCCAGCTCCAAGATCGAAGCGCGGAGCAAAACCGGTGGCTGCAGCGAACCGGCGGTCGCGGACGACCCAGTCGGGGTGGAAGATCTCATTCGCCTTATTCTTCGTGAGGATTTTGGCCGAGCCGCCCATCGATTGGATCGCCTGATTGGCCATGGCAATAGCCACAAACACAGTGCGAGGAATAGCTACGGTCCATTCATCGCGGCCGAGCGCATGGCCCGCGGCCTTGGCCATGTCAGCGTAGCTGTAGCCACCGTCGCGCCCGTCATCGATCTCGTAAATCTCGGTCGCAATCTGCCGTTCGACGGCCAGGGCCAGCGCTTCGGCGAGATCAGTGACATGGATCAAGGACAGACGGGCTCCCGGAACGGCGGGCTGCAAGGCTATGCCCCATCGGGCCGAGCGAAAATAAGCCAGGGTCTCCCGATCGCCGGGTCCATAGACGGCGGGGGCCCGCAGGGCGAGCCAGGGGCCAGATCGCTGGGAGGACAGGGCCTCCTCGGCGGCGCGCTTGCTGGCGGCATAGGGCGAGAGGTGCGGCTCGCGGGCTGTCAGCGAAGAGAGAAAGATAAAAGGTGTATCCGGCGCCAATGCGGACAGCCGCGCCGTCCCATCCCGATTCACGGCGGCGAAGTCCTCTTGTCTCCGGGCCTTGATCAGGCCGGCAAGATGGATCACGGCATCGACCCCGGTGACGAGGGCGCGTAACGCTGCCTCGTCCGCCAGGTCACCCCAGACGACCTCGGCATCTACACCTGCCATTGGCGGCAAAGGCGACCATCGGCGGACCAGCAGACGAAGGCTCCAGCCGCGTCGGGCCAGAGCCGCCATCAGATGCGGTCCGACGAAGCCGGTGGCACCGGTGACCGCGATCCGCTTCTGCACTCTGGCTCTCAGGCCGCGGCAGGCTTGGAGGAAGAGGCGGCGGACGCGTAAAGACCGGTGAGATAGTTGGCCTTGGTGCGCGAGCGCGAAAGCTTGCCCGACGACGTCATCGGCAGGCCGAGGGTCGGCGGTACCAGTACAACGTCGCAGTCGACAGCGACGGCCTCGCGGACCGCACCGGCGACATCACGGGCAAGCGCGGCACGCGCATCGTCGCTTGCGACACGGGCGAGAACCGCCACGACCACCCGCTCGCCCTCGGTGGTCTCGACCGAGAAAGCTGCCGAGTCGCCGTTCTTGACCACGCGCTTGGTCTCGATCGCCCATTCGATGTCCTGCGGCCAGACGTTGCGGCCGTTGACGATAATCAGGTCCTTGGCCCGACCGGTGACGACGACCTCGCCATTCAATAGATAGCCGAGGTCACCGGTATCCAGCCAACCGTCGGCAGACAGCACATCGCGGGTCGCTTCGAGGTCATCGAGATAGCCCGGCATGATGCTGGGACCGCGCACGAAGATGCGGCCGATTTCCCGGTCGGCCCGCACTTTGCCCGTTTCGTCGCGCACCTCGAGCCGATGTCCCGGCAGGACCGTGCCGCAGATCACGAAGCGCCGTGCGCCCTGCTCGTCTTGCGGATCGGCCGCGGGTGTGGCGCGCTGATCTTCGCCGAGGGCCACGCGCTCGACCGAATCGGTTCGTGCGCCGGTTCCGTGGGCGCAGAAGGTGATCGCGAGACAGACCTCGGCCATGCCGTAGCTCGGCAGGAAAGCCGAGCGATCGAAGCCTTTCGGCGCAAAGGCGTCGACGAAGCGGTCGAGCACATCGGGACGCACCATGTCGCCGCCAATCCCGGCCACGCGCCAGGTCGAGAGATCGAGGTCGTCCGGCACCTGCAGGGCGCCACGCCGCGTGGCGAGGTCGTAGCCGAAGCTCGGGCTGTAGGCGATCGTGGCCCGATTGCGCGAGATGAGATTCAGCCACTGCATCGGCCGGCGCGCGAAGTCGCGCGGCGTCAGGTAGTCGATCGACATCTGGGTGGCGAGCGGCGCCATCAGGAAACCGATCAGTCCCATGTCGTGATAGAGCGGCAGCCAGCTCACCGCCCGATCGCCGAGCCTGACATCGAGGCCCGCGGGGCCAGTGATGCCCGAGAGATTGGCCATCAGAGCGGCTTGCGTGATCTGGATGCCGTGCGGGTGACGCGTGCTCCCGGACGAGAATTGTATGTAGCAATGATCGGCAGGGCCCAGCGGCCGCAACTCGACCGGTTTTTCCGGCAAGGCCTCGATGACCTCCATGCTCCCGTGCAGGCGCAAGGCCGGAAACTCCTTGGCCGCCTCGGCCAGAAAACCGGCAAGATCGTCGATGCCCACGGCCGCGACGGCACCCGAGGCCGCGAGCTGGCGGCGGAGCTGATCGAGATAGGCCTCCTTGCCGCCGATTCCGACCGGAATCGACACCGGCACCGGCAGCAAACCGGCGTACTGGGCGCCGAAGAAAGCGTCGAAGAAGCCTGGCCAGGTATCCGCGGTGATGAGAAGCTTCTCGCCGCGCGCAAAACCTGCGCCGATCAGCCTGCGGGCCGTCACCTGAGCGCGTTCACGCACCTCTCGCCACGCGAGGTCCGACAACCGCTCGCCGCGCGCATTATAGAAAGTGACACCCGTTTCTCCGCGCGCGGCATAGTCCAGCATTTCGGGCACCGACCGGAAGTCGGCGCGACGCAAGGCAAGCTGGCGGTTGCGGGTGGGAATCAGGGTCATGTCATGATCTTGAGGGGTTGCGGTCTCCTAGCAGAGGGTTTTCGGCCTCTCAAGGCGGAGGGACCGGCTGGGTGCGCCAAAGTTGACACGTCCCGACCCCCGCCTGATAGTGCCCTATCCTCGTCAAAACCGGTGTTTCCAGCCCGGAATCGCCGGCCTGGCGAGGCTTTTTACTTTTGATGGAGGACCTAGCTGTGATTACGGCTGTGATGCCGACGTACGGTCGCAAGGACGTCGTGTTCGAACGCGGAGAGGGCAACTATCTCTACGCGACGGACGGCCGACGTTATGTCGACTTTACCTCCGGCATTGCCGTGAACGCGCTGGGCCACTGCCATCCAGCGCTCGTGAAGGCGCTTGCCGAACAGGGTGCCAAGCTCTGGCACACTTCCAACCTCTACCGGGTCGGGAACGGCGAGAAGCTCGCGCAACGGCTGGCCGACCTCACCTTCGCCGATACGATGTTCTTCTGCAATTCCGGTGCAGAGGCGATCGAGGGCGGCATCAAGCTGATTCGCAAATATCAGTACGTGAACGGCAAGCCGCAGCGCTACAAGATCATCTGCTTCCAGGCGGCCTTCCACGGCCGCCTGCTGAACGCGCTCGCCGCCACCGGTAACGAGAAATACCTCGAGGGCTTTGGCCCGCCGGCGGCGGGCTATCGCCACGCGCCGCTCAACAACGCCAACGTCGTGCGCGACATGATCGACGACGAGACGGCCGGCATCCTGGTCGAGCCGATCCAGGGCGAAGGCGGTATCCGCGAGACGACGCCGGAGTTCCTGAAGGCGTTGCGTGCGATGTGCGACGAATTCGGCTTGCTGCTGTTCTACGACGAGATCCATACGGGTTTCGGCCGAACCGGCAAGCTCTTCGCCTATGAATGGTCAGGCGTGGCGCCCGACGTCATGGCGGTCGCCAAGGGCATGGGCGGCGGCTTCCCGATCGGCGCCTTCATGGCGACCGAGAAGGCGGCGGCCGGCATGGTGCCGGGCACGCACGGCTCGACCTACGGCGGCAATCCGCTGGCCACCGGTGTTGCAAACGCCGTGCTCGACGAGCTGCTGAAGCCGGGTTTCATCGATGGCGTGCACGAGCGCGGCAAGTACCTCAGGAGCCAGCTCGAGGCGCTGGTGAAGAAACACCCGAAGGTGTTCGACGAGGCGCGCGGGACCGGCTTTTTGCAAGGGCTGCGATGCGTCGTCCCGGCAGGTGAGATGGTCGATCGCCTTATGTCGCTGGGACTCTTGGTGCCCATCGCCGGCGAGAACGTGATCCGCATCTTCCCAGCACTGATCGCCGACAAGGCTGCCCTCGATGAAGGCCTCGCGATCCTCGACAAGGCAGCGCAGTCGTTCACCGCAGCCAAAGCCGCTGAGTAACCGTCATGGCGGCACCCAAGCATTTCCTCGACCTTGACCAGGTCGATCCCAAGACGCTTCGCCAGATCCTGGATCACGGCAAGGCGATGAAAAAGGCACGTTCCAATGGCGGGCACGACAAGCCGTTGGGCGGCAAGACGCTCGCCATGATCTTCGAGAAGCCATCGACACGTACGCGCGTGTCGTTCGAGGTCGGCATGCGCGAACTAGGCGGCCAGACCATCATGCTCGGCCGTACCGACACGCAGCTTGGCCGCGGCGAGACCATCGCCGATACCGCGCGCGTGCTCTCGCGCTATGTCGACATCATCATGATGCGCACCACCGTCGAGGAGAAACTCCTCGAAATGGCGAAATACGCGACCGTGCCGGTGATCAACGGGCTCACCGACAAGACCCATCCATGCCAGCTCATGGCCGACGTCATGACCTACGAGGAGCACCGCGGCCCGATCCAGGGCAAGGCGATCGCCTGGTCGGGCGACGGCAACAACATGGCAACGTCGTGGATCCACGCTGCCGTGCAGTTCGACTTCGAGCTGCGCGTTGCTTGCCCGCCGGAGCTCACGCCGCCGACGGACGTCGTGCAGTGGGCCGAGAAGTCGAAGGGGCGTATCACCATCGGCCACGATCCAGAGGCGATCGTGCGCAATGCAGATTGCGTCGTCACCGACACCTGGGTGTCGATGGGCGACGAGGATCCACAAAGCTCGAGCGCCGCACGACGACACAATCTCCTGCGCGGCTACCAGGTCGACGGGCGCCTGATGAAGCAGGCCAAACCCGATGCCATCTTCATGCACTGCCTGCCGGCCCATCGCGGCGAGGAGGTCACGGTCGACGTGATCGACGGCCCGCAGTCGGTGGTGTTCGACGAGGCGGAGAACCGCCTGCACGCCCAGAAGAGTATCCTCGCCTGGTGTCTCTCATGAGAACGAACCCGTGAACACGCCGTCGGAAGGCTCTCCCCCGGCTTCCGACGACGATCACGCCCTGCCCTTCCAGCTCGATACGCTGGGAGTGCGTGGTCGCTTGGTGCGGCTGGGTCCCACCCTCGACGCCGTGATCGAACGCCATGGCTATCCCTTGGCCGTGGCGCGGCCGCTCGCTGAGGCGATGGTGCTGTGCGCGGCACTCGCCACCTCGCTGAAATACGACGGCATCTTCACGCTGCAGATCTCGGGCGATGGCCCGATCCGGCTGCTGGTCACCGACCTCACGACCGACGGCGCGCTGCGCGGCTATGCGCAGTTCGATTCCTGGAAGCTCGCCGTGGCGCTGGGTGCCGGCAACAGCGAGGCGCCTGAGGGCTATGTGCCGAAGCTGTTCGGCCGCGGGCGGCTCGCCTTCACTGTCGACCAGGGCCAGCATACCGAGCGCTACCAAGGCGTGGTGCCACTCGAGGGCCCGACGCTGGCCGACTGTGCCCATACCTACTTCCGCCAATCCGAGCAGCTGCCCACCGGCATCAAGATCGCCGCGCGCCGCATGGTCCAGGACGGCACTGCGCATTGGCGCGCGGCGGCGCTCATGGTGCAGCAGATGCCGGAATTCGACGCCGGTCGTCTCGACATCGACGCCGAGCAGCGCGAGGACGACTGGCGCAAGGCGGTGGTCCTGATGGCCTCGGCTACCGAGGCCGAAATGCTGGACGTCAAGCTGCCGGCCACGCATTTGCTCTATCGGCTGTTCCATCAGGAGCAGCCGAGGGTGTTCACGCGCCGGCCTTTCATCGCCCGCTGCCGCTGCAGCCGCGGGCGAATCGACCGTGTGCTGCGCTCGATCAGGCGCGAGGAACTCGACGACCTGCGCGACAAGAACAACCGCGTCGCGGTGAAGTGCGAGTTCTGCTCGACTGAATACATCTACGACGACAGCGACCTCGATCGGATCTACGCCTCGGCGGCGTAGTCAGTCGTGCCGCGCTAGGTCGACGCGATCAGCAGCTCTTCGGTGTTGTTGGGTGGACGGAGACCATCCGTCCGGCCTGCGAAGTAACGCTCGGCAAGGGCGGCAGCCGACACATGGCGGACCTCCTTGAAGCCGGCATCGCGAGCCATGGACAGTATCTCCGGCGGCATGAAGAAGCTGATGAACGGCGTGCCACTGGCACGCGCGCCTTCCGCCGCGCGCTGCAGGCCCGGTCGCACCTCTGGATCGGCTGATTCGAGTGGCATCAGGAACGTCATGGCAAAGGTGGAGCCCGGCGCCAGCGCCGCCACCTGACGCAAACTAGCCGCGACGGCATCCCGGGTGAGGTACATGCTGACGCCGGTGGACGCCACAATCGCCGGCTGGCCCGGATCGAAGCCGGCAGTCGCTAGTCCTTGCCACCACGCGCCATTCGCTTCGAAATCAACGGGAACCAACCGCAATCCCTCTGGAACACCGAAGCCGAGCTCGATCAGCCGCTGCCGCTTCCACGCCTGGGGACCGGCCTGGTCGACCTCGAAGATCCGAAGCCCCGAAGCGATCGCCGGGCGGCGCTGGACGAAAGTGTCGAGGCCGGCGCCGAGAAGAACATACTGGCCGACGCCGCGGGCCGCCTGCTCCACGACCAGATCCTCGATGAAGCGGGCGCGGGCCAGGATGGACGCGCGAAAGAGGCGCGTGAAGGTCGGGTCCATGTCAGGCCGGTTGCGCCAGCCCTCGTCGGGATCGACCAGTTGGAGGCCGATCTCGTCCTCGAGCACATGCGGTGGCGGATCAACCTCGACGTGGAGGGCCCGCCACAAGGCGACCCTGACCGCCGTGCTATCCGGCGCCACGGCCTGCTTGTCACCCATGATGATCGCTCAGCCCTTCACCGGAGCCTGCACGCGCCAGATGCGCCCGTCGGGATCTCGGACCGTCATGTCACGGGTTCCCCAATGCGTGGCCTCGAACGGCGTCACCACATCGACGCCCGGGCCGGGACGAAATGCCTCCGCGTCGGCCACCTTCAGGACGACCTGCGCTTCCGCCGGCTGGCTGGTTGGGACCTCGGCGATGAAAAGGTAGGGACCCGAACCGTTACGAAGCTGGCCGGAGTTGTGGTCGGTCTCGAATTCCAGAGTGAAGCCCAGTGACTGGAAGAATTTGGCCGCCTTCCCCCAGTTGTGCGTCGTCAGGAACACCGCCTCGATGCCCTCGGTCTTCATGTCAGGATCTCCTTCCAGATGGTCGCCGGCGCTGCCCCTGTGCGTCGAGGTAGGCGCGCAAGGCATCGGCGACCAACGCAGAGAGGGACAGCTCCGCCTCGATGGCGTGATGCTTGACCTGCCTGATCAACTCGACCGGCAAGTACACGTTGAACTGCTTGACCTCCTCGTCGCTCACAGATGCTAGAATACTAGCAATCTAGTTCAGCAGTCAACCTACCAGAGACGGCGCCGAAATCAGGTTATCCGTTGGCGATCAGGGTTAGTCGCGGCAGGCCCATTCGAGCATGCGCGTCATGAAGCCCTCGCAGGCCTCGATCTGCGACGCGAGGATGTACTCGTTGGGCTGGTGCGCCTGGGCGATGTCGCCCGGGCCGCAGACCACGGTCGGCACGCCGAGCGTCTTCTTGAAGATGCCGGCCTCAGTGCCATAGACCACGCTGCCTACCGTATTCGAGCCCGACCAGCTTCGCGCCAGCGCCTTGGCCTCGTCATTGCCTTCGGGCGAGAAAGCCGGCGTCGAGGAGCGCAGCACGGTGTCAATCGCCGCGGCCGGATGCTTGGCCTTCATCTTCGGCAGCAGCTCCTCCTTGAGCCACTTCATCGCACGCTCGCCCAATTCGTCGATCGGACGGCCCGGGAGCTCACGGTATCCCCACAGCACCTCGCACTCGCGGGCCAGGATATTGCCGGCCGTGCCGCCCAAGATCGTGCCGACATTGAAGGTCGCTTCCGGCGGCATGAACTCGCTGTTCCTTGGCGCTGCAGCTTCAAGTTCGTCCTGAACGCGGTTGAGGTAATGGACGAACTCGCCGGCGAAGTGGATCGCGCTCACGCCAAGATGCGTCATCGAGGAATGCGCCTCGAAGCCGGTGAACTTGGTGATGTAGATCTGTGCACCCTTATGCGCGTGCACCACAGTCATCATGGTCGGCTCGCCGATGATGATGGCCCTGGGCTTCGGGACTTCGGATGCCATACGGGCGGCGAGCGAATGGGCGCCGACGCAGCCCACCTCCTCATCATAGGAAAGCGCGAAATGGATCGGCCGCTTGAGCTTCGCCTTCAGGAAATCCGGCAATCGGGCGAGCGCGATGGCGGAGAAGGCCTTCATGTCACAGGTGCCACGGGCGTGATACTTGCCGTCCTTGAGCGTCAACGTCCACGGATCGGTGTCCCATGGCTGGCCGTCGACCGGCACCACGTCGGTATGGCCGGACAGCACAACGCCCCCTGCGACCTGGGGACCGACTGATGCGAACAGATTGGCTTTCTTGCCATCCTCGCTGGGCACCAGCTTTGAATCGACACCGTGCCCCTTGAGGTAGTTCTGGACGTACTCGATCAGCGCCAGGTTGGAGTTGCGTGAAGTGGTATCGAACGCCACGAGACGACGCAGCATTTCGACGGAATCGACGGTCTCCCCAGCCATGGTATCCTTGTCTGAAATCAAATTGATGTGCGGCCGATCATAGTCAGGAATTCGCGCCGCGTCTCGCCATTGTCGCGGAAAGCGCCGAGCATGCGGCTGGTGACCATGGCAACGTCGGACTTGTGCACGCCGCGGGTGGTCATGCACTGGTGCGCCGCCTCGACGACAACGGCAACGCCGCGCGGCTGCAGCACTTCCTGCAAGGTGTTGGCGATTTGCGCCGTGAGCTTCTCCTGAATCTGAAGACGACGCGCGTAGGCATCGACGACGCGCGCAAGCTTGCTGATGCCGACCACGCGCCGGTCCGGAAGATAGCCGATATGGACCTTGCCGATGATCGGGACCATGTGATGCTCGCAGTGCGATTCGAGCCGGATGTCGCGCAGCATCACGACCTCGTCGTAGCCTTCGACCTCCTCGAAGGTGCGCTGCAGCATCTCGCGCGGATCCTCGTCGTACCCGCCAAAAAATTCCTCATAGGCACGCACCACGCGGTCCGGCGTGCCGACCAGGCCCTCGCGTTCGGGGTCGTCACCGGCCCAGCGGATCAGCGTTCGCACCGCCTCCTCCGCCTCTTCGCGCGACGGCCGGGCGATGCCGGTGGCAAGCGAGACCATGTCACTCTTCTTCAAGATCCTGTTCATTGCCTTCCTCTCTACTGCCGTCGCAACTCCAGCCTAGTTAAGCTGTCGTGAGTCGTTGGGGGTGTCGAGCGAGAAAGTCGGAATCTCGATATCGAAATTCTCGCCCGCCTCGCTCACCATCTGGTAGGTACCGCCCATGAAACCGGACGACGTGGAGAGCGGAGTGCCTGACGTGTACTCAAACATCTCTCCGGGTCGCAGCCGCGGCGTCTTGCCCACCACGCCGGGTCCTTTGACTTCCTGACGCCGGCCCAGCCCGTCGGTGATCTTCCAGTGTCGGCTGCGGAGCTGCACAGCGACATCACCCTTATTCTCAATACGGACTTGATAGGCCCACACATATTGCGACTTCGCCGGATCCGATTGGTCGGGCAGATATTGCGGCCGGACGGTCACGCAAATGGCACGGGTTGTGGCG